>OKUL01001154.1_pt1 | contig 9673 bp, 7 predicted proteins | sample 1606631 | NCBI WGS metagenome assembly OKUL01 (sample SAMEA3882518, study PRJEB24775) | human gut metagenome | biome: human-associated habitat; feature: intestine environment; material: feces | place: Netherlands | collected 2009/2010 | reverse complement strand
TGTGAGCCCAGCGCAAGCGGGTCACAGCTGAAAAGGAGGAGCGACGAAATGAATGAGCTCCGGCTTTGCCAAAAAGTCGGAGCGAACGATATGCAGTCCGCCCGCATCGCCCTACCGCGCCGCCCGGATGATCCGCTGCAGGCCGACGCATCTCAGATGTGAGCCCAGCGCAAGCGGGTCACAGCTGAAAAGGAGGAGCGACGAAATGAATGGGCTCCGGCCTTGCTGAAAGGTCGGAGCGAACGATATGCAGTCCGCTCCGACGTGGTGCCGGCGGCGGGGCTCGAACCCGCACGGTGCTGCCACCGAGGGATTTTAAGTCCCTTGCGTCTGCCTGTTTCGCCACGCCGGCACGCTCCGTCACATCGTACCACCGCAGCCAACACCTGTCAAGCACAGGAAACCCGGACGGCCGCCGCGCGCACATCGCCCGATCTGTTCTACAAATCTGCGCGGCAGCCGCCGATACCCGACACACGCCTCTTGCATCGGGCCAGAAAATTTGATAAAATAATAAATTATTTCTATAGGTATCGTTTTTGGATTCGAGGCACATTGCACTTATGAAATACCGCAACTGGCAAATTCCATACACGGCGCCGCAGCCGCCGGAGGCATTGCTGCGCGCGGGCTACTCGCCGCTGCTGGCGGTGCTGCTGGCCCTGCGCGGGTACACTGACCCCGTGCAGGCGCGCGCCTTTCTCAGTGGCGGCGACCAGAGCGCGTTCGACCCCATGCTCCTGCAGGACATGGACAAGGCCGTCGCACGCATCCGCACTGCCATCGAGCGCAGGGAAAACGTGGCCGTGTTCGGCGACTATGACGTCGACGGCATCACATCCACGTGCGTGCTCACGGACTATCTGCGCCGCCGTGGCGTGCCCGTGCACCCGTACATCCCCGACCGCATCGAGGAGGGCTACGGCCTGAACATGGACGCGATCACAAATCTCCAGCGCACGAGCGACATCACGCTCATCATCACCGTCGACTGCGGCATCACCGCCATCGACGAGACGAACTACGCCCTGCAGCGCGGCATCGACATGGTCATCACCGACCACCACGAATGCAGCGGGCAGGCGATCCCGAACGCCGTGGCCGTCGTGGACCCGAAGCGTCCCGGCTCGCAGTATCCCAACGGCGGGCTCGCTGGTGTGGGCGTGGCGTTCAAGCTGCTGTGCGCGCTCGAGGGCGACAGCGCGCAGGTGCTGCGCGACTACGGCGACCTCGTCGCCATCGGCACGGTGGCGGACGTGATGCCCCTCACGGGCGAGAACCGCTATCTCGTGGCGCAGGGGCTGGCGCAGATCAACGCCCGCCCCCGGCCGGGCATCCGCGCGCTGCTGCACGAGTGCGGCGCGGAGGGCCGCCCCGTCACGGCCACGACCATCGGCTTCACGCTCGCGCCGCGCATCAACGCGGCCGGACGCCTCGGAAAAACGGCCATCGCCGCGCTGCTGCTGCTGACCGATGACAGCGCCGATGCCGACCGCTACGCCGCCGGCCTCTGCCAGCTCAACCGCGAGCGGCAGGCGCTCGAGCAGCAGATCTGGGAGGAGGCCTCGGCCATCGCGTGCCGCTATCCGCCGCGCGCACCGCTCGTGCTCGCAAGCGACACGTGGCATCAGGGCGTGATCGGCATCGCCGCCTCGCGCCTGAGCGAGGAGTTCCACCTGCCGACGATCATGATCTGCTGCGACGGCGAGCGCGGCAAAGGCTCGTGCCGCAGCTTCGGCGGCTTCAACCTGTATAACGCTCTGAGCGCCTGCTCGGAGTATCTCGAGGGCTTCGGCGGCCACGCGCTGGCAGCCGGGCTGACGATCCGGCGCGAGAACATCGACCGCTTCCGCCGCGCGCTCGGCGAGTATTACCGGCAAAACCCGGCCGACGACCTGCCGGAGCTCACGTGCGACCTGCGCGTGAACGATCCGCACCTGCTGACCATGCCGTGCATCGAGTCGCTCGACGCGCTCGAGCCGTGCGGCAACGGCAACCCCAAGCCCCTGCTGTGCATCACGGGCGCACGGCTCGTCAACGCCGTGCCCATCGGCGGCGGCCGCCACCTGCGGCTGCATTTTGCCAAGGGCGGGTATAATTATGCCGGCATCTTCTTCTCGTGCACCCCGGCGCAGCTGGGCGTGCGCATCGGCCAGTGGGTGGACGTGGCCTTCACGCCGCAGATCAACGAATTCCGCGGCCGCCGCAGCGTGCAGCTGCTCGTGACCGACGTGCGCCCGAGTGACCCGCTGCCCCTGTGCCGCGCGCTGCTGAAAAATCAGTGCATCCCCGCGTGGGACACGGTGGATCTCTATCCCCTGCGCGCGGACTTCGCCGTGGCGTGGCGGTGGCTGAACGCGCCGGTGGCCTTCCCGCTCGAGGAGCTGCCCGCGCGCGCGCCCATGCGGCCGGAGAAGTTCTGCGTGTGCCTGCGCGTCATGGCCGAGATGGGTCTCGCCGCCGTGGACTTTGACGGCGAAACGCTGCGCCTGCGCCCCCTGCCGACGAGCGGCAAGGTGGACCTTGGCGCGTCGAAGCTGCTGCAGACCCTGCGCGAGCGCCGCCAGAGCCTGCTATGAAACACTTGCAAGAAATCCCCATTCCGTTCGGGAAAGGAGCTGTCCCTATGTCTGAAGCGACCCGCGCCGAAAACGTGGCCCCGAAGCCCTACGACCTTGAGGCCCACTATCAGGAGCTGGAACAGAAGATCACCTCCGCCGGCATCCCGGCGGATCTCGGCCGCGTGCGCGCGGCCTTCGAGTGCGCCGACCGGGCCCACTCCGGCCAGAAGCGCCGCGACGGCTCGCCCTACGTGTCGCACTGCATCGCCGCCGCCATCATCACGGCGGAGATGGGGCTCGACGAGGACTCGATCATCGCCGCGCTGCTGCACGACACGATTGAGGACACCTCGCTCACGCACGAGGACATTGCGCGCAGCTTCGGCACCTCGGTGGCCGACATCGTCGAGGGCGTCACGAAGCTCACGCGCGTGCAGTACACGAGCGTCGAAGAACAGCAGATGGAGAACATGCGCAAGATGCTCCTGGCCATGGCCAAGGACATCCGCGTCATCCTCATCAAGATGGCCGACCGCCTGCACAACATGCGCACGATGGCCTACCAGAGCGAGGAAAAGCAGCGCATCAAGTCCCTCGAGACGATGGAGATCTACGCCCCCATCGCGCACCGCCTCGGCATGCAGAAGATCAAGTGGGAGCTCGAAGACCTCTCGCTGCTGTATCTCGACCCCACGGGCTACAAGGCCATCACGGACGCGCTCGATCAGCGCATGCCGACGCTCGAAAAATTCATGGGCGAGATGCGCACGCAGATCCGCGAGCGACTGGAGGCAGACGGCGTGCACGCGACGATCTCGAGCCGCATCAAGCACATCTACAGCATCTACCGCAAAATGTACGCGCAAAAGCTCGACATCAACGGCATTTTCGACCTGTGCGCGTTTCGCGTCATCGTGGACACGATCCCCGACTGCTACAACGTGCTCGGCATCATCCACGATATGTATAAGCCGCTGCCCGGCCGCTTCAAGGACTACATCAGCACGCCGAAACCGAACATGTACCAGAGTGTGCACACGACGGTCATCGGCTCGGAGGGCATCCCGTTCGAGGTGCAGATCCGCACCTGGGAGATGCACATGACGGCGGAGTACGGCGTTGCGGCACACTGGAAATACAAGACCGGCAGCGGCGAGGGCACGAAGCCCGGCGACGAGGAGAAGTTCGCCTGGATCCGCCGCCTGCTCGAAACGCAGCAGGAGTCCGACGCGCAGGACTTTTTCCACAACCTGAAGGTGGATATGTTCGCCGACGAGGTGTTCGTGTTCTCGCCGAAGGGCGATGTCATCAATCTGCCCGCCGGCGCGACGCCGATCGACTTTGCCTACAGCATCCACTCCGCGATCGGCAACAGCATGGTCGGTGCGACGGTCAACGGCCGCATCGTGAACTTCGACTACGTGCTGCAAAACGGCGATATCGTCGACATCCGCACATCGAAAAACGCGCCCGGCCCGAGCCGCGACTGGCTCAGTCTCGCCAAGAGCGGTGCCGCGCGCACGAAGATCAAGCAGTGGTTCAAAAAAGAGCGCCGCGAGGAGAACATCGTCCACGGCAAGGAGCAGTTTGAGCGCGAGCTGCGCGCCAACGGCATCGCCCCGGCCGACATCATGGGCGACGAGATCCTGCCGCTGATCCTCAAGCGGCTGGCCTTCACCTCGCTCGACGATCTGTACGCCGCCATCGGCTACGGCGGCGTGACCGCCACGCGCACCGTCAACCGCATCCGCGACGAGATCCTGCGCAACCAGAAGGCCAACCAGAAAAACGCCATCGACCGCATCAACGAGGCGGCCGAGCGCCGCAACAAGCGTCCGCGCCACGCCGTGCACGGCATCCTCGTCGAGGGGCTGGACAACTGCCTCATCAAATTCTCCCGCTGCTGCACGCCGGTGCCCGGCGACAGCATCATCGGCTTCATCACGCGCGGCGCGGGCGTGTCCATCCACCGGACGGACTGTGAAAACTACCTCGCCAGCCGCGACAATCCGGAGACCGCCGGCCGCTGGATCCGCGTGAGCTGGGCCGAGCGCACCACCGATGCCTACAGCACGACGCTCATGATGCTCAGCGCGCAGCGCTCGGGCCTCGTCATGGACGTGGCCACGGCGCTCAACACGCTCAACGCCAAGGTGCGCACGCTCACCGCGCGCGACGTGGACAGCGGCCGCTCGACCATCACGATCACCGTCGAGGTGCACGACCTGGCTGAGCTGCGCACGATCATCAGCCGCCTGAGCGCCATCCGCGGCGTCATCCGCATCTCGCGCAGCGGCGCGTCCGACCCCGCAAAAGCCGCCGCGCACACCGCCGAGCTGCAGGCGGAACAGGAAAAGAAAGCCAAACAGGAGGGCAAAGCATGAGAGCCGTCGTCACCCGCGTTACCGAGGCGTCCGTCACGATCGACGGCGCCGAATACAGCCGCATCGGCAGGGGCTTCCTTGTCCTGCTGGGCGTGCACGTGTCCGATACGGCAGCGGAGGCCGACCGCATCGTCGACCGCATCTGCGGCCTGCGCGTGTTTGAGGACGCCAATGGCAAAATGAACGTCAATCCCACCGACGCGGGCGCCGAGCTGCTCATCGTGAGCCAGTTCACGCTCTTTGCCGACTGCCGCTCCCGCCGCCCCGGCTTCACGGCCGCCGCCCGGCCGGAGACCGCCGTGCCGCTCTACGAGCGCGTGATCGCGGGCTGCGAGGCCCGCGGCTTCCCGGTGCGCACGGGCGTGTTCGGTGCGGACATGAAAGTTGCGTCCGTCAACGACGGCCCTGTCACCATCCTGCTCGATACCGATCAATTATAAAGGAGGCTACCCCATGCTCATCAAATGTCTGCCCGTCGGGCACCTCATGACCAACTGCTACATCGTCACGGACGAGACCACGCTCGAGTGCGCCGTCATCGACCCGGGCGACGAGTCCAACACCATCCTCTACTATCTGGAGGACAACCACCTCACCTGCCGCGCCATCCTGCTCACGCACGGCCACTACGACCACACCGGCGCCGTCTACGCCGTGCACGAGGAGACCGGCGCGCCCGTGTACATGAACGCGCTCGACGCGGGCACGGCCGTCGCGTTCGACAGCTACTCGTTCGTCCCGCCCGAGGGCACGATCTTTTATAAGGAGGGCGACGAGGTCAAGGTCGGCAATCTGACCTTCCGCGTCATGGAGACGCCCGGCCACACCCCCGGCGGCGTGACGCTCATCTGCGGCGATGCGCTCTTCACCGGCGACACGCTCTTTGCCGGCTCCTGCGGCCGCACGGATTTTGAGGGCGGCAGCATGGAGGTCGAGCTGCAGTCGCTGGCGAAGATCGCGGCGCTGCCCGGCGATTACGAGGTCTACCCCGGCCACATGGACTGCTCCACGCTCGAGACCGAGCGCCGCTTCAACCCCTACCTGACCGCGCTGCAAAACCGCGGACAGTAAAACTGCACAAACACGACCGGCAGAAGTTCGCTTCTGCCGGTTTTTTGCGCGCGCAAAGGTTCTTTGCGTGACAAATCGCGCCCGCGCATGATATGCTTTGGGCGAGGTGAACGCCATGCGCGACATTGGAGCCAACATCCGCCGCGCCCGCACGCGCCGACGTCTGACGCAGGACGATCTGGCGCAGACCGTGCACACGACGCGGCAGACCATATCGAATTACGAAACCGGCCGCTCTCGCCCGGACGTAGAGACGCTGCAGCGGCTCGCGGACACGCTCGGCGTAGAGCTCACGGAGCTGCTGGACGGGGCGCCGTCCGCCGATGCCCGCCGGGCGGCGCTGCGCAGGCTGTGCATCATGGGGGCCGTCACGCTCGTGCTGGCCGGGCTGTGGGCGTACCTGCACGCGGTCTGCCTCCGGCAGTACCAGCACGGGGACATGACGCCGTTGGCAGCCATGCTCATAACCGAGCCGCTGCTGCTGTGCGCGCTGGCGTGGACACTGCTGCAGGCGCTGTGCATGGTCACGCGCCTGCGGCCGCGGCGCGGCGCGCCCTGGGTGCACCCGCTCGTCCGGGTGCTGTTCGGCCTGTGTCTGGCAATTCTGGCCGCCAGCGTTGTTCTGCCCGCGGCCGGTGTGATGCTGTCGCGGCTGTATGGTGCCCGCAGCACCACGGCAGCGCTGTTTTTTCTCCTCGGCGCGCTGCTCTGGCTGACGCAGCCGGACACCGGACAGTAAAACTGCACAAAGGCAGCCGGCAGAAGTTCGCTTCTGCCGGTTTTTTGCCGTTTTCGGCGCAAAAATGCCATGCAGCCTTGCATTTCACAGACAGGCGTGGTATATTGTTCTCACTCGAAAAACATATGTCCGCTTATCGCGGGCAATTTTCATCGGATCTAAAGTGAGGGAACATCATGAACATCGGACTTCTTGGTTTTGGCGTTGTCGGCAGGGGCGTTTACGATATGCTCGCTGGCCGGGACGATATCCGCGCGGCGTGGGTGCTGTGCCGGCGCGATCTCGGCGAGCTGACGGCCCGAACCACCTACGAGATCCAGGACATTCTCGACGACCCGGCGGTGGACACCGTTGTGGAGGTCATGGGCGGCCTGCACCCGGCGTATGAATACGTGGCGGCCGCGCTGCGCGCCGGGAAGAACGTGGTGTCCTCGAACAAATACCTCATGTGCCGGTACTACGACGAACTCACCGCGCTCGCCAAAGAGCACGGCGCAGCGCTGCGGTGCACGGCAGCGGTCGGCGGCGGCATCCCGTGGCTGACGAACCTCGAAAAGGCCGCGCGCGCCAACCACATCTCCCGCGTCTGGGGCATCCTCAACGGCACGACCAACTACATCATGGACGCGATGCACGGCAGCGACGTGGACTTTGCCGACGTGCTCGCGCAGGCGCAGGCGCTCGGCTACGCCGAGGCCGACCCCTCGGCCGACATCGACGGGCTGGACATCCAGCGCAAGCTGATCCTGTCCGCCAATGTGGCCTTCGGCGTGTCGCTGCGCGAGGCGGACGTGCCGGTGTTCGGCATCCGCAATGTGCGCAAGGCGGACATCGCCCGCTTTCAGGCGCATGGCTGCACGTGCAAGCTGATCGCAGCGGCCGAGCAAAAAAGCGGCAGCATCCGCGCCTACGTCGAGCCGACGCTACTGGGCCATGACGCGCTCGAGGCGGCCGTGCCCGCAAACTTCAACCTCATCAGTATGGACGGGGACCGCATGGGCGTGCAGAGCTTCTTCGGTCAGGGCGCGGGCCGCTACCCGACGGCCTACAACGTCGTGCAGGATCTCGTGGATATCCGCCGCGGCGTGCATGCGTTTTACACCGACTCGTTCGTTCCAGCCGTACCGGACAATTCCGGTGTGCAGCACCGCTACTACGTGCGCACGCGCGCCGCGCTGCCGGAGCTGGCCGCTCTCGCCGAGGGCGACTGGGACGGCGCCGTCATCACGCAGCCCGTGCCCGTGAGCCGGATGCACGCACTCATGGCGCAGGCGCTGGTGCAGGACAGCGAGAGCTTCTTTGCCGCGCTGCAATAAGGAGGGCCCCATGCTGAAGGTTGCAAAATTCGGCGGCTCGTCGATGGCGGACGCCAAACAGTTTGAAAAAGTGCGCGACATCGTGCGCGCCGACCCCGCGCGGAAGGTGATCGTCGTGTCCGCCGCCGGCAAGCGCAGCGCGGACGACCACAAGCTCACAGACCTGCTGTACCTGTGCTACGCGCACCTGCAGTACGGCGTGAACTGCGACGCCGTCTTTCAGATGATCTGCGATCGCTACATCGCCATCCGCGACGAATGCGGCCTGAACGTCGATATCGAGGCCGAGCTCGACGTGCTGCGCCGGCAGATGCGCGCCGGCATCTCGGAAGAGGAGCTCGTGTCGCGCGGCGAATATTTCTCCGCCCTGCTCATGGCGGACTACCTCGGCTACTCGTTTCTGGACGCGGAGCTGTGGGTGCGCTTTCAGTTTGACGGCTCGATCGACAAGGAGGCGTCCTACGCCGCGCTCCGGCGGCTGGCCGACGGGCGCAGCGTTGTCATCCCCGGCTTTTACGGCGTGACGCCCGACCGCAAGATCCGCACCTTTTCCCGCGGCGGCAGCGACATCACCGGCGCGCTCGCGGCCGCGGCGCTCGATGCCGACGTATACGAAAACTGGACGGACGTGTCCGGCATCCTCATGGCAGACCCGCGCATCGTGCCCGACCCGCTGCCGATCGAGCGCATCACGTATAACGAACTGCGCGAGCTGAGCTTCGTCGGCGCGCAGGTGCTGCACGAGGGGACGGTGTTCCCCGTGCGCGAGAAAAACATCCCGCTCAACATCCGCAATACCAACGCGCCCGACCATCCCGGCACGATGATCTTGGAGTCCATCGGCGACGAGATGGAAGAGGGCGGCTTCATCACCGGCATCGCCGGCAAGAAGGGCTTTTCCATCATCACCATCGCCAAGACCGGCATGTCGAGCGAACCGGGCTCTCTCCTGAAAATTCTCAACGTGCTCGCCAAGCACGAGGTCAACGTCGAGTACCTCCCGTCCGGCATCGACAACGTCTCGCTCGTCGTCTCGTCCGACAAGGTGTCCCGCTCGCTCTACGAAATGCTGGGCGAGCTGCAAAAAGAGGTGCAGCCGAATAAGATAACCGTAACGGAGCATATCGCCATCGTCGCCGCCGTTGGCCGCAAGATGGCGTACCGTCCCGGCGTTTCCGGTAAAATTTTCGCCAAGCTCGGCGAAAACGGCGTGAACATCCGCATGATCACGCAGGGTCCCGAAGAGCTCAACATCATCGTGGGCGTGGAAGAAAAAGATTTCGAACAGGCCATCCGTGTCCTGTACAATAGTTTTGTGAAGGAGAATGTAGTATGAAACAGGTCAATGTCGGTATTCTCGGCGCCACCGGCGCCGTCGGTCAGGAAATGATCAAAATTCTCGAAGAGCGCAACTTCCCCGTTGCGTCCCTTCGTCCCATCGCAAGCGCCAGAAGCGCGGGCAGCAAAATCATGTTCCGCGGTCAGGAGTGCACCATCGTCGAGGCGTCTGACGACGCGTTTGAGGGCCTTGATATCGTCCTCGGCGCGGCCGAGAACGACATCGCCGAGCGTTTTGCCCCCGCGATCGTGCGCTCCGGCGCC
>OKUL01001151.1_pt1 | contig 9692 bp, 8 predicted proteins | sample 1606631 | NCBI WGS metagenome assembly OKUL01 (sample SAMEA3882518, study PRJEB24775) | human gut metagenome | biome: human-associated habitat; feature: intestine environment; material: feces | place: Netherlands | collected 2009/2010 | reverse complement strand
GGAAAAATACCACCCTGATTTTCATTTATCGATTTATGTGACACAGAATCCTGAGATATGGAGAAGTGTATTATATGATATTGCGAAGAACATTCAGATATGGTGTGAGGAACATGGACACAAAGTTGAGATGATTTCATTGACGGCACAGAGAACATCAATGATACCAGTAGATCGGGATGGAAATGCATTATGTGATGCTGTGATGTGGCAGGATAAGAGGAATATCAAGACATGTATGAGACTTGCTGGGTACGATGGAGACATTATACGAAGAAGTGGAACGATGGTAAATCCTGTTTTTGCAGGGAGCAAGATGGCATGGCTTCATGAAAATGAACCAGAAATATATGACAGATCCTATAAGCTTTTTGTGGTAGCTGATTATCTGTTTTATCATATGACAGGACAGATGAAGACAGACAGAACATATGCCAGCCGTTTCCATCTGATGAATCTGAGAACCGGACAGTGGGATAAACAATTGCTTGATATATTTGATGTGGAAGAGAGCAAGCTTTGTGAACTTATTGATCCTGGAGAACTTCATGGGTATACGAATGAGGCATTTTCAAAAGCATCCGGCATACCGACAGGAGTTCCCGTATATTCTGCTGGCGGTGACCAGCAGTGTAGCGCGCTTGGAATGGGAATTTACAAAGAAGGGGATCTTGAGGTGACAAGTGGAACCGGTGCATTTATCATCGGAATCACAGAAAAACTGCCACCGGTTATTTTAGGAAATCCGATCATTAATTATTCTGCGGTAAAAGGAAAATATATCGTAGAAGCAAGTATTCTTACATGTAGTGCTGCGTTTGACTGGTTTCGCAGGAATTTTTATAAAGAAGTTCAAGGGGATATTTATAAAAAGATTGATGAAGAAATCAATGAATCCCCGCCGGGAGCAAATGGTTGTATGCTGCTTCCGTTTTTTCAGGGAAGAGCAACGCCACAGTGGAATCCGCAGGCAACGGCATCATTTACCAATGTAACACTCAGTACGACAAGAGGAGATATGGCAAGAGCCTTGCTAGAAGGAATTGCCTATGAGATCCGCAATAATTTAGATATTGTGGAGGGACAGATTGGAAAGGCAGAGAAGATTCAGATAGGCGGCGGATTAAGTAAGAGTCAGGCATTCAATCAGATTCAGGCAGATGTCTATGGTAGAGAACTTGTACATTATGAGAAACGTGAATCAGGGATCATCGGTGCATGGGTGAATACAATGGTTGAAAGCGGAAAGGCATCTGGTTATGAGGAAGCCCTGAAATTGGCTGGACAAAAGGACGCATTAAAGATCTATGATCCAGTCATGGAGAATACAAAAAAATATCAGGACATTCGTGGAAAGATGAATCGTTTGTACCAGAAAATGTATTAAAATTTCATATAATAATTATCAAAGAGAAGCAACTGATAGAGTGAATCTATGAGTTGCTTCTCTTTTTGTGTATTATGAACAAAATATATAATCTTGCACATATGTGCAGATGGATTGTATTTATGTAAGAACAATATATTTATGGATGTCAATGAAAAATACCCACTTTGCACATATGTGCAAAACATGAGAATTTGTTGCACAGGTGTGCAGCGAATGATAAGATGTAAACAACTTAAGGAGATACACATAAAGCAGCATAGAAAATATGGAGAGTTAATTAGGAGGAAACAAATGAGTGAAGTAATCGAAGCAAGAAACATCAAATTGAATGTTGAAGCATCTGACTGGAGAGATTCCATGATCAAATCAGGACAGCTTTTAGTAGACAGTGAATACATCACAAAAGATTACATTGATCTGACGATCAAATGTGTGGAAGAAAACGGACCATACATTGTTATCATTCCAGGACTTGCACTATCACATTCAAGACCAGATGTCAGTGTTAAGAAAACAGGATTAAGCTTGATCACATTAAGCAAGCCAGTCTGTTTTGACTGTGACAATGATCCAGTAGACATTGTTCTTACTCTGGCAGCAACAGATGACACATTTCATCTTGAAAAACTTCAGTCCATGGCTGAATTTATCTCAGATGAAGATAACATCGAATTCATTAAGAATGCAAAGACAACTGAAGAAGTTGCCAAAGCGATCAATGAATTTGAACCTGAAGAGTAAGAAGGGAGAATAGAGGATGGAAATATTAAACACAGTATTTACTTTTGTATCCAATAACATTTTAACAAAAGCGGAGTTCTTCGTAGGACTGATCGTCTTAGTTGGATACATTTTATTAGGAAGAAAATGGTATGAAACATTAGCAGGTTTCTTAAAAGCAGTTGTAGGTTATATGATCTTAAACGTAGGTTCTGCCGGACTGATCAACACATTCCGACCAATCCTTGCAGGATTGAACCAGAAGTTCCATTTGAATGCGGTAGTAATTGACCCGTATTTTGGATTAAACGCAGTTAACGCAGCACTTGAAAACATTGGATTATCCGCAGCATGGACAATGACATCATTGTTAATGGCATTTATCTGGAACATCATCTTATTGATCTTCCGTAAAGCTACAAAACTTCGTACATTACTGTTAACTGGACATATCATGGTACAGCAGGCAACAACAGTAACATGGATCATATTCTTATTCATTCCAGGACTTCGTAGTATCTGGGGAGCCGTAGCAGTCGGAATCTTAGTCGGTACATACCAGGCAGTATTCTCTAACTTAACTGTTGAACCAACAGATCGTTTAACAGATGGTGAAGGTGGATTCGCAATCGGACATCAGCAGATGTTTGCAATCTGGTTAGCTGATAAGATCGCACCAAAGATCGGTAAAAAAGAGGATTCTATCGAGAATATCAAACTTCCAGGATTCTTACAGATGTTCAGTGACAACGTAGTATCCACATCCGTATTAATGTTCGTATTCTTCGGAATTATCATGTTAGTACTTGGTGAAGACTTCATGAGAAGCTTAGATGAGACATTCTCACAGACAACAGCATTTGGATTCTATATCTTCTCTAAAGCATTAAGCTTTACCGTTTACTTAAATGTATTACAGGCAGGTGTTCGTATGTTCGTAGCAGAACTTACAGAATCATTCAAAGGTATTTCAGACAAGCTGCTTCCAGGAGCAATCCCAGCAGTAGACTGTGCCGTAGCTTATGGATTCGCACCAGCAAACGCAGTAACAGTTGGTTTCTTCTGTGGAGCACTTGGACAGTTCTTAGCAATCGCAGGACTATTGATATTCCACTCACCAGTAATGATCATCGCAGGATTCGTACCACTGTTCTTTGATAACGCAAGTATCGCAGTATACGCAAACCACAGAGGTGGAGTTAAAGCAGCTATGATCTTACCATTTATCAGTGGAATCATTCAGGTATTAGGCGGAGCCGTTTGTGCATATGTCTTACAGTTAGTAGCATTCGGAGGATGGCATGGAAACTTCGACTTCTCAACAATTTTCCTTGTAATCTCTTATGTTGTGAAGTACTTAAAGGTACCTGGAGTTATCATTTGTGTATTAGCAATGTTAGTCATTCCTCAGATTCAGTATGCAAAATCTGATAAAGAGAAATATTTCACAGTAGGTCAGGAAGACGAAGACTACTAGAAATCAAAATTAGATAACAAAATATATTTAAACAACAAACAATCAGCCAAATTCAGGAGGTATTTATTATGAAAATCAAAGCAATCGCAGCATGTGGAAATGGAATGGGATCAAGCCAGATGATCAAAATGAAAATCAACAAAGTGTTCAAAAGATTAGGAATCGACGCAGAAATCGGACATATGAGTGTTGGAGAAGCAAAAGGTGTAGCAAATAACTACGATATGATCTTCGTATCTGAAACATTTACATCACAGTTCAGAGTAGGAAAAGATACAAAAGTTATAGGACTTAAAAACTTATTATCAGAAAAAGAAATCGAAGCAAAGATCAGAGAAGCATTAGATATGCCTGCAGAATAAACCGGGGTGAGATAGATGTACGATATCAAAAAAAGGCCATTAGGAATTTATGAAAAAGCTCTTCCAAATGATTTTACATGGCTTGAAAAAATGCAGGCTGCAAAGCAGGCAGGATTTGATTATATCGAGATTTCCATCGATGAATCTGATGAGAGATTAGCAAGACTTGACTGGAGTGATGAGCAGATCGAAGAAATTCGTTCTTATATGAAAGAGACAGGAATCATCATTCCAAGCATGTGCTTAAGCGGTCACAGAAGATTCCCGTTTGGAAGCAAGAACAAAGAAACAAGAGACAAGGCATTTGAGATCATGGAGAAAGCAATTCTTCTGTCACAGAAATTAGGAATCAGAGTGATTCAGCTTGCAACCTATGATGTGTATTATGAAGAATCCGATGATGAAACAAAAGTATTATTCTTAGAAGGAATGAAAAAGTCAGTAGAAATGGCAAGCCATGCAGGAGTGATCCTTGCAATGGAGATCATGGACACACCATTTGTTGGAACAATTCTTCGTGCAATGCACTATATCAAAGAAATTCGTTCTCCATACTTCAAGATTTATCCAGATATGGGAAATCTGACACAGTTCTCTGCGGATGTTGAAAGCGAATTTGAGCTTGGAATTGGTGAAACAGTAGCGATCCACGTCAAAGAGACAAATCCTGGAGTATTCAAATGTGTACCATTTGGAGAAGGAACGGTAAGATTCACAGATATCTTTAAGAAATTAAAGGATCTGAATTATACAGGAATGTTCCTGATTGAAATGTGGGCAGATAATTCTAAGAAACAAACAATGGAAGAAGCTGTAGAAGTTATCAAACAGGCTCGTCTGTTTGTAGAAGATAAGATGGAACAGGCAGGGCTCAAAGTTCCTGCATAAGGAGGAAATTATGTATCGAATGGTGGTAACGGATCTTGATGGGACCCTGCTAAACAGAAAAAAACAGGTTTCTGACGGAAATGCGAAAGCAATTATGAAACTTAGTAATCATGATGTAGAGTTTGTTATGGCAACAGGAAGATCTGATGTTATGACAAAAGCATATACAAAACGACTGAAGAATACCAACATCGTGATCGGATGTGACGGAGCTGCCATTCGAAACATCAGAACAGGAGAGACACTGTATGAAAATTATTTAAGCAGTGAAACCTGTCACAAGGCATTTAAAATCTGTGAAAAGTATGGTTTACAGTATTATGTCTTTGCAAAAGATGAACTAGTTTCTGACGATCCTCAAAATGAAAGATTTCTGATACATCAGAAGTTTAATAAGACAGTAGAGGAAGATGAACAGATACCAATGCAGATCGTTGATGACTTAAATGAATATGTAAATGATCATATTGTTTACAAGATCGTTGCAAGTCATAATGATACAAAATATTTAGATGAAGTAGCCGAAGTGGTCAAAAAAGAAACGGATGCAGATGCCATCCGTTCTGGGAAAAGGCTTCTTGCAATTAAGGCAAGAGGTGTTTCTAAAGCAGAGGCGATCAAAGAGCTTGCATGGATATTAGATATTTCTACCGAAGATATCATCGCATTTGGTGATGAAGTCAATGATATGGAAATGCTAAAACTGGTTGGACTAGGAATCGCAATGGAAAATGCAGATGATGTTGTGAAAGAAGCAGCAGACAGAGTTGCAGGAAACAATGATCAGGACGGCGTTGGAAAAGAATTAGAAAAAATATTTGGAAATGCAGGAAAGTAAGGAAGGAGTTAAGAAGATGCTTGATGAATTAAAACAGCAAGTATATGAAGCAAATATGGAATTACCGGCAAAAGGACTGGTAACTTATACATGGGGAAATGTCAGTGGAATCGATAGAGAACGTGGTTTGTTTGTCATTAAGCCAAGTGGTGTAGACTATGAAAAACTAACACCAGATATGTTAGTTGTCGTAGATTTAAATGGAGAAAAAGTTGAGGGTGACTTAAATCCTTCTTCAGATACACCAACTCACGTTAAACTTTACAAAGCGTTTCCAGAAGTTGGGGGAATCGTTCATACACATTCTCCATGGGCAACATCCTGGGCACAGGCAGGAAGAAGCATTCCATGTTATGGAACAACACATGCAGATTATTTCTTCGGAGATATTCCATGTGCAAGAGCTTTAACAGCCGATGAGATCAATGGAGAATATGAAAAGAATACAGGGATTGTGATCGCAGAAACATTTAAAGATAAGAATCCAGTATATGTACCAGGTGTTTTATGCACAAACCATGGACCATTTTCATGGGGAGCTGATGCAGCAGAAGCAGTTCACAATGCAGTTGTTATGGAAGAAGTAGCTAAAATGGCATATCGCTGTGAACATCTGAAAAAAGATATTGAGGAAGCACCACAAGTATTACAGGACAAACATTTCTTCAGAAAACATGGAGAAAACGCTTATTACGGAAATGACTTATAGGATATAGAGATAGAGCATTTTGGATAGAAAAGGAGATCAAAGTTATGAGTAAAATTAGTGAAATGACAAGAGAAAGCTGGATCGAAAGTACATTCCCAGAGTGGGGAACATGGTTAGTTGAAGATATTGAAAATGAAGTTGTAGCACCAGGAAATGTAGCAATGTGGTGGCTTGGATGTACAGGTGTATGGTTTAAAACACCAGCTGACACAAACATTACCATCGACTTATGGTGTGGAAATGGTAAACGTACACATGGTGATGGAAAAATGAAAGTCGGACATCAGATGGCAAATATGTGTGGTGGACGTGCAATGCAGCCGAACCTTCGTAATGTGCCATTTGTAATTGATCCATTTGCATTTAAGAAAGTTGATGCAGTATTAGCAACACATTATCATCAGGATCATATGTCTGCAGAATGGGCAGCACACGTGATCAACAGTGGAATGACAACAACTGATGAAAATGGAAAAGAGATTCCAGTACCATTCATCGGACCTAAAAAATCCGTAGAATTATGGCAGAAATGGGGAGTTCCAGCAGATCGTTGTATCACAGTAAAACCTGGAGATTCCATTAAGATCAAAGATATCGAGATCATCGCGTTAGATTCCTTTGATAGAACATGTATCGTAACAACAGACTCTACAGGTCCAGACAGAGAAGAATTAACAGGTGTATGCCCAACAGACATGGATGACAAAGCAGTTAACTACTTAGTTAAGACACCAGGTGGAAATATCTATCATTCTGGAGATTCTCACTTCTCTATCTACTTTGCAAAACATGGAAAAGATTACGATGTAGACGTAGCATTTGGATCTTTCGGAGAAAACCCAATCGGTATGCAGGATAAGATGACATCTGTAGATATTCTTCGTATGGCAGAAAACTTACAGTGCAAAGTTGTTGTACCTATTCACTGGGATGTATGGACAAACTTCCAGACTGACTGTGATGAGATCAAAGTATTATACGACTTCAAGAAAGATCGTAACGAATATAAATTCCATCCATTCTTCTGGCAGGTTGGAGGAAAATACACATATCCAGCAGACAAAGACAAAATTTACTATCATCACAGAAGAGGATTCGAAGATTGCTTTGAAGCACCACAGAATATCCCATTCCGTTCTTGCTTATAGGAAGAAGGTGGCATAATGAAAGTATCAAAGAAAGTTATCGGAAACTTAGAAAAATGCTATTCTGTTGCACCTTTAACTTACAAAGGAAAGAAACATATGCTCGTAGCAGCAGAAAAAGTAAATCAGTGCCGTTTATATGATCTTGAAGGAAATCAGGAAGAAGTAATTTGGGAAGGACCGGGAGGAACCATGTCAATGGTTCAGGTCCCTGGTTCCGACGGACAGTTTTTAGCAACACATAAATTTTACTCTCCAAATGATTCCAAAGAAGCAAAGATCATCTTAGCTTACCCAGAAGATGGAGAATGGAAAGTAAGAACACTGGCAGAACTTCCATTTGTACATCGTTTTGACATTATTTCAAGAAATGGGGTAAACTATGTGATCGCATGTACCCTAAAATCTGGACATGAATACAAAGAAGACTGGAGAAGTCCAGGAGAGATTCAGGTATGTGTTCTTTCAGAAGATTTAAGTACCGTTGATGAAGAACATCCATTACAGTTTGAAGTATTAAAAGAAGGTTTATTAAAGAATCATGGATACTGCAAAGCAGAAGTTGATGGTGTTTTAAGATCTTATGTTGCAGCAAATGAAGGTGTCTTTGAATGCACACCACCAGAATCTGCAGAAGGAACATGGGAGATCAAACAGGTCTTAGATGAAGCAAGCAGTGATATGGCATTTGCAGACTTCGACAACGATGGTGAGTTAGAAATGTTAACAATCTCACCATTCCACGGAGAAAAGATCAGCATTTTCAAGAAAACAGATGATGAATTTAAGAAAATTTATACTTATGAAAAAGACGCTGAATTCGCTCATGGAATCTGGGGTGGAGAGATCAATGGTGTGAACGGAGTTTTGATCGGACACAGAAAAGGTGAGAGAAATCTCTTATTCTTCAGATGCACAGATGCTGAAAAATTAATATTTACAGCTGACCTTTTAGACAGTGATGTAGGACCAGCAAACGTACTTCATTACACAAACAATGGAGAAGATTATATTTTGTCTGCAAACAGAGAAATTGATGAAATTGCATTGTATAAAGTAGAAAAATAGAGATATTGTATACTGTACGCAAATTAACCAATGCGGTATAATAAAAATGCTTTGGATAAAGAATGGGAGGTGGAAAACAATGAAGGAATATGATTCACTTAGTGATAACGAAAAGCGCAACATGCTTGCCAGTGTTGCAAACCTCTATTATAATGCGGAAATGACTCAGAATCAGATTGCGGAACGTTTTTTTACCTCACGTTCTAAGATTTCAAGAATGTTAAAAGAGGCAAGACAACTTGGAATCGTAGAGATCAAGATTTTAGAGCCATGGGATCGTAATATAGAGCTGGAACAGGAATTTATGAGAAGATTCGCACTCAAAGATGTACGAGTGATCTCAACAAAAGAAAGCAATGACACGATGGTTCTGCAGAAACTTGGAGAAGTAGCGGCTTATTATCTTGATAATCTGTTAAATGACAATATGATTCTTGGAATTTCATGGGGAAATACTATGTATCATACAGTCAAAGCAGTAAAGACCAGCAAGAATATTCCAATCACAGTTGTACCGATCATGGGAGCAGCGAATGTAAGAACACCAGAGAGAGATTCCTTGGATCTTTCCAAAGAACTTGCTTATGCATATGGTGGAACATATCATTATATTTACGCACCATTGTTCGTAAACTCAGAAGAAGTCAGAGATAGTCTTGAACAAGAACCAAACATCAAAGGATGTCTTGAATTAGCAAAGAATGCAGATATCATTCTTACAAGTGTTGGTTCCATTGTTTATAAGAGTTGGAAATCATATTTAAGTACAAGAGATTTATATAATCTTGAGAAGAAAGGTGCGATCGGACATATCGGAGGACATTTCTATGATATGGAAGGTAATGAAGTCGTAACCCCATTTGTCAATAAGATGATCGGACTTGGAATTGAAGATATTAAAAACACAGAGAATGTCATCTGTGTCGCAGGACTTGAGATGAAAGCCGAAGCAATTCTTGGAGCTGTGAGAGGCGGATATATTAATACACTGATCACAGATGAAGAGGCAGCGAAGGCAGTGCTTGCATTATGTAAATAATATTTATATTAAGATGAGAGTGTCAAAAGTATTAATAAAAAAAGACTGTAAAATAA
>OKUL01001137.1_pt1 | contig 9848 bp, 8 predicted proteins | sample 1606631 | NCBI WGS metagenome assembly OKUL01 (sample SAMEA3882518, study PRJEB24775) | human gut metagenome | biome: human-associated habitat; feature: intestine environment; material: feces | place: Netherlands | collected 2009/2010 | reverse complement strand
TTTTAGGCTCTTGTGGCATCTTAAAGTGATAGAAGCACAAAAGTTTCTACTCACTAAATGTACAGCACAAAAGACTACTTACAAAATGGGGTGTTATACCTCAACAATATTTTGCGACCTCGCCACAAGAAATTGAGCACATTGATGCTCTACTCCACCACCAAATGCCAATCGCGCTGCAAGCATTGCTCCATTTGGCAAAAACCAGTAGAGCACCTTTCGCTTTCCGACATCAAAAAGATAATGGCAAGCAAGTGTGTGACACGAAACACCACGGTGGGGCTGGAAGGCGGCGAGTTTATTCTCCACCCAGAGGCAGAGGCAATCATGGAGTGGTTTATGAACCATCACCCCAACTACACGCTTCTGTCGAACTGCCTAAATCCGCCAAAAGTAATCAATGCCGTGCGTCAGTATCGGCCGGCGCACTTGTATGTGTCGCTTGATGGCGACAAGGAGGCGTATAAGGCGATGCGTGGGTGCAATGGCCACGACAAGGTGATAGAAGTGGTGGAGGCATTGAAAGACGAAGTGCCGATTTCGCTGATGTTTTGCCTCTCGCCGTGGAACAGTTTCGGCGACATGGACTATGTGATTGGCGTGGCTAAGCGCTATGGCATAGATGTGCGTATCGGAATTTATGGCACGATGGACTTCTTCGACACCACAGCCGAACTGCTCACCGCCGACATGGAGAATTATATCCAACACATTCCGCACAGCATACACGACACGGAAGAGAATTTCGATTTTGTGGCACTGTATGAGGAATGGCGAAACGGAAATCTCAAACTGCGCTGCCAAAGCATATTCAGCGAACTGGTGATTCACTCCAATGGCGATGTGCCGCTGTGCCAAAACCTTGATGTGAAGTTAGGCAATATACACACTTGCTCGCTCGACGACATATTCAACTCGCGCAACACTTGCAAAATTCAATGCAAGCACTCAAAAGAGTGTAACGGCTGCTGGATTAATTTCCACCGCAAATACGACCTGATATTGCTGCGGAATTTTGAGAAGTTGTTGCCCAAAAGGCTGATAGAATTGTTCTACGGCAAATACCAGTGGACAAGCGATAAAAAAGAAACTTATCAACAATATTTCAAACGGATTGCTGACAGATGAAATATATCGAACATTTAATTGCACGCTACAAGCACTTGCGGAGCGTGAGGCAACTGAGCCAGTCATACAAAGGGAAATATGCGTTTGTGGGCATAGGCAACCACAGCACCAACAACCTTTACCCTGTGCTCGACTATCTTCATGTGGGGTTGAAATACATTTGCTGCAAATCGCCCGACAAGTTGCCGCTCATCGAAGCCGCCTACCCGAATGTGTGTGCCACCACCTCGCTGGAGCGCATTTTAAGCGACGATGAGGTGAAGGACGTGCTGGTGTCGGTTTCGCCACAGGCGCATTTTCATATCGCATCGCAGGTGATAAGCAGCGGCAAGGCGCTGTTTGTGGAAAAGCCACCATGCCAAACTCAAGAGGAATTGATGCGGCTGTTGAGTATGGGAAAGGATGGAAAACACGCACCTGTGGTAGTGGGACTTCAAAAGCGCAATGCTCCCGCTACCCGAATTTTGAAAAAGGAGTTGAAGAAGTGTGGTGGCTATATGAACTACAACCTGAAGTATCTCACAGGCGCATATCCAGAGGGCGATGCCTTGCTCGACCTCTTTATCCACCCATTGGATTATGTCACATTCTTGTTTGGCAAGGCAGAGGTGCTGTGTGCTGAAAAGGTTGAAAACCACACATTGCTGCTCACGCTCAAGCATGAAAAAGCCAGCGGTGTGCTCGAACTCTCAACAGGCTATTCGTGGTGCGACGCAAGGGAAAGTTTGACGGTCAACACCCATAAGGGCATTTACGAAATGGAGCAAATGGAAAGTTTGCAATTCCGAAGCAAACAGTCCACGCTGATGGGCGTGCCCATGGAGAAGGTTCGCACAAAGCCTTCTGTCAGAATTGATTTGCTAAATAGAAATAATTTCGTGCCAACCATTCAAAACAATCAAATAGTCACACAGGGCTACTTCCACACCATCAAAAGTTTTGTTGATGCAGTGGAAGGCGACACATCACCCACAGCGCAATCGCTGGAATCGATAATCGACACCTATTCGCTTTTGGAGGCAGTGCGTGCCTCACTCGGCATAAATAGTTATTGATGATAATTGGAATAAATCCCGTAGGGATTAGATGTGTGTAGGCAGGTATGCAGCGAAGGTTGTGCAAAATGAGCGAAGCGAAATGAAGCACAACCGAAGCGAAATGCCTGCAAATGCCGCATAACAAATATGCATCCCAGCGGGATGCGATCTCGCTATCAATAGATTCTGGTGGTGTCGCATTCCGCTGGAATGCATAATATTAGCACATCTTATTGCAGGCATTTCGAAAAGATTCCATTTCGCTTCGCTCCATTGCATCTTTTCTGCATACCTGCCTACACACATCAAATTCCTAACGGAATTTCATCGCATCTTCTTCGGTACGACATGTATATCATTTCAAAATCAAATCGGTAGGAATAGAATAAACGGTTGGTAATCATAGTAATGTGGAATTGTCGGCGGACGTGAATTATCACGTCCCTACCTGTGAGAGTGCTACGCTTAATCGCGTTTTCAGCAGATTATAGGGTTATAAGTTGCTGAAACATGGTGTTTGTAATGTGTTTTCAGCAGATTATAGGGTTATAAGTTGCTGAAACATGGTGTTTGTAATATGTTTTCAGCAGATTATAAGGTTATAAGTTGCTGAAATTGGGTGTTTGTGATGCGTTTTCAGCAGATTATAAGGTTATAAGTTGCTGAAAACGAAAAAATCTGTTATATTTGCAATGGTTTATTCACTAAAAATATACGGCTATGCAAGAGAGAATTATTGGTCGCCACAATGAATTGCAATTATTGGCAAAATATATGCAAACTCCACGTTCTGAATTTATTGCCGTGTATGGCAGAATGCGTGTGGGTAAAACTTTTCTTGTTCGTCATGCGATAGGAAAGGAGGCGTGCTTCAGTGTTACAGGTATGGAGAATGTGCTGTTAGACGAGCAGTTGGCGAATTTCTATATCAGTTTGCGAAAGGTGTATCCATCGGCAGTGCGTTGTAGCAGTTGGCTTGAAGCTTTTGACCAATTGGAGCAGTATCTTGAATCGCTTCAAGAAGGCAATAAAATATTGTTTTTCGATGAGTTGCCATGGTTCGACACCCCACGGTCAAACTTCGTGAGCGCATTGGAGCATTTTTGGAATAATTGGGCTTCGGCACGCTCCGACATCAAACTTGTGACTTGCGGAAGTGCCGCTTCGTGGATGCTTGATCACCTTATCAATAATCATGGTGGTTTGCATAACCGTGTTACGCACCAAATGCTGATAGAGCCATTTTCTCTCAAAGAATGTAAGGAATATTTCGATGCCTATGATTTTGGCTATCAAGTTCGTGAGGTGGCAGAGTATTATATGGTGTTTGGTGGTGTGCCTTACTATCTGTCGCTGATGAACCGAGATGAAAGTGTTGCTCAAAATGTGGATAGACTGATATTTTCTGCCACTGGCGAGCTAAGTGCGGAGCGAACCAATCTTTTCCGTTCGTTATTCAAGCGAAGTGCCGACTATGTGACTATTGTTGAGGCACTGTCGGCAAAGCGAAAAGGTTTAACGCGTAAAGAGTTGCTTGATGCCACACGCCTTGACAATAACCAGCGTTTTAGCACTATGCTCCAAGAATTGGAAAATTGCCGATTTATCCGTCAGTACCTTCCTTACAGTGGCAAAAAGCGCGATATCACCTATCAACTCATAGACCCATTCTTGCACTTCAGCCTCCAGGTGCAAGCTAAATGCAAATATCAAGACGAAAATTATTGGTCGCACAGCATCAACTCTCCTATTTATAATGCATGGAGCGGTTTTGCGTTTGAAATGCTATGCTTGAATCATGTGCCACAAATTAAGGCTGCACTCAAAATTGAGGGTGTGCAGACTTCGGTATATTGTTGGCGCACGCCTGCGCAAGCAGAGCGTGGTGCGCAAATCGACTTGCTTATCGACAGGGCCGACCATTGCGTAAATCTCTGCGAAATGAAATTTTGCCGTGGAAAATACACCATCACCAAAGCAGAACGTGAAAAGATTGAAAATAGGATGCAGAGTTTTATAACCCACTCCAAAACTAAAAGTTCCATCCGATTGACAATGATTACCAGTTTTGGTGTAGAAAAAAACGTCAACAGTGGCATTATCCAAAATGAACTCACTTTGGAAGATTTGTTTTAATCGCTGTTTTCAGTGTGTTTCTAATGTGATGATACATTGGTGGTTGCGATTGAAACATGCCGAAGGCATGTCCCTGCGTTATAGCGTGATTTTTTTGGAGAACACCTATTAAATCCATTTAAACCCGATTCACACCCTATTTTTATTTACTTTTAATTGGTGTAAATTGGATTAAAATGGATTTAATAGGTGTAAGATTTTGTTTCGGTTTCCCCATGGGTTTTCCACTGAACGTATGGGGAGATGGGTTATTTTTTGGTGAGGCGGGGGAGGATGTAGGTGGTTTTGTCGGCCACCACTTCCACTTCTTCGGTCAGTTCTTCGTAGCCGTAGGCGCGGTAGCGGAGGGTGTATTTGCCGGGCTTGAGGTCGAAGAATGCGAAAATGCCGTTCCACTCTTGGTCGGTGTGGTATGCTTTGATGTTCACGCCTCGTGAGTCGTAGAGGTAAACCATGCAGTAGTTGATGGGTTTCCACTGGTCGATGCTGCCTTCACGGTAGGTGTAGAGAGGGTGTTCCATCTTTTCGGTGGCTGATTTCACGGAGCCGGCGAGGTAACCCACCTTTTCAGGCTTGCCCCCGAAGTAGGCGCGAATGCCACGGTAGTAGCGCAAGCCTTCGAGGCGGCAGTAGTCGCGGTTGAGCAGGCGTTGGCGTTCGGGGTCGTAGGTGTGGAACGAGCCTTCAACGAGGAAGCCGGGCGCACGGAATTTCAGCACGGCATAGTAGCCGTTCACGCCAATGCGGTTGGGAGAGCCTGGAGGTGTTCCGCCCATCCAACTGATGTCGCCCACCACGGCAGGCTTGTTGGCAGAGTAGTGGCTCCACACCGATAGGGGATTGTCGAAAGCGTAAGGCCACATCACGCGTGCCGAATCGCTGTTTTCAAAATATGGCTTGCCAGTTTCGCCACGGTGAAGCATCAGCAGATAGTTGACGGTAGAGCCGTTTTTGTGGGCGTTGCTGTGCATAGAGAGGAAATAGTCGGGCTTGATTGAGTCCACTTGGCACGCGATGCGTTCGAGCCCCACGATTTGCTGTTGTCCGGTGCCATCGTCGGTGGTTTCCACTTGGTTGTAGCGCTTGTCCACCTTGTCTTCCGATGGCAGAGCGTGGCTCTCCTGATTTTCGTTGAGTATGCCTTCGTCCATTTGCGACTGTGTGACATAGCCAGAGCGAGTGCGGCTCATAATCACGCGTGCACCGTCGCGGCGCAGGTGTCGTGCGGCTTCGAGCGCTTTCCATAGGTTGGAGCGAGTTTCGTAGAAACTGAGTGTGTCCATTTGCTCGTGGTTGATGGTGGCAGTTGGACGGTCGCCAGATGTGTAGCCACCGTGGCCGGGGTTGAGGTAGATAGTTTTCCCTTTCAGCCCTTTAGCCTGCACGCCAAATACGCACATCAGGGCGAAAGCAATCATGAGGAATCTTTTCATATTATATAAATAATGTGTAGTTAGTAGTCATTACAAAGTTAGCGATTATCTGCCCCGTTTTCCTGTAAAAGAATGTTAAATATTGGTATTTGCGTAAAAATAACGCAAGAAAATTTTGCCAATCCAAAAAGTATATGTAATTTTGCTGTGTAAAAATAACGCAAATAGCAAAAACAAACAGCAAAAGCAATGCAATTATGAGTATTCAAACCATTGATGGGGGTAACGATTAAACACCATTCGAAAAACCGCAGCCGAAGATGCGGACACTACACAGTTTGTGAGCATCTTCTGCTTCGACACCAATCTTAATTTCAACCGCTATATTGTGGAAAACATTTTTATCGATACCGTGAAAAACCTTACCATGGAAAACTATCGCCCCAATAGGGGCACGCCATCTCGGCAATGTGGTTCGTCCTCAGTCGTTTTGGGAATGTAAAGATGGAAGGGAAAATTGAATAAGTAGTTCTGATTTTTATGTAAAAAACACACACTAATATCATGAAAAACATTATCTTTGCATTGAAAAGATTAAATCAATGGCAGAAAACAAGTATCAATACTCTTATCAGTACCCCCACCCAGCCGTGACCACCGACTGTGTGGTGTTTGGCTACGATGTGGCTCCAGAGGACCGTGAATCAAAGAAGAAAAACAAGCGTATGGCACTCCAAGTGCTGCTCATTGAGCGTGGTGGCGAACCGTACAAGGGCTGCTGGGCATTGCCTGGTGGCTTTCTTCGTTCGGAAGATTACGACGGACGGCCCGCCGACGAAAATGTGGAGGCTTGCGCCTTGCGTGAACTGCGCGAGGAGACTGGCGTGGACGTGGATTCGGTGGAGCAATTCAAGGTGTATTCGGAGTTGAGCCGCGACCCACGCGAGCGCGTTATCACAGTGGCTCACTTGGCGCTGGTGAAGAAGTGTGAAGTGGTGGGTGGTGACGATGCCGCCAATGCGCAATGGTTTGACATCAACGACTTGCCCGAACTTGCTTTCGACCACCAGCAAATCCTCGATGATGCGTTGGAGGAACTTCGTTGCCGTATTCATTACAAGCCTATTGGCTTTGAATTGATGCCGGAGCAGTTCACTATGTCGCAACTCAAGCAACTCTACGACACCATTTTAGACAACGATGCCGAGCACGAACTCGACCGCCGAAATTTCCATCGCAAGATGGTGACTTTGGGCATAGTGGAACCTGCTGATGCATCGGCAGAACGCCGTGAGCGTAGCCGCATCATGTTTCGCTTCAACAAAGAGAAATACAATCAGTTCAAGAAGGCCAAATCTGGCTTCCGTCCCGAATTTTAACTCATAAAACAGATACATTATGAAGGCGAAATTGTTATCATTCTGCTTGCTGGCGGTGGTTTTGCTGCTGGGCAGTTGCATTTTTCAGAAAGGTAAATTGGCCATTGAGGTGGCTGATGTCAATGATGATTGCCCGGAGAAGATTGCCGATGGCATCACGATGACGAGTGTGGAGATGGATGGCGACTTGGTGGTATATACCTATGAGGTGGACCAAGAGGCGTTTAGAAACATTTGCATCAACCTTGGCGACCCTGAGACCTCAAAAACGCTGCTCAGAAATATGGTGGCGGAATTTGATAAGGACTTTACGCGCGAACTTCTTGCCGCAAGTATGGGTGTGAAATTTGTGTATGAGTGCACAGATGGCTCCAGGCAGGTGGCTATGCTGACTCCTCAGGAATTGGAGGCTGCTCAAAAAGCTCCGCTCCGAGGTGATGACTTGTTTGACGCTCAACTGAAACTGGCGCAAAACAAATTACCGATGGACGCTGGTGGTGGTATGAGGATTGTGCAGTTTGCCAAGGAGGGCCGCACGCTGAACTGCTACGTGGATATTACGGAGTCGGGATTAAGTATGAGTGAGGTGCGAAGCAATGTCGCTAATTTGACTGCGAAAGATTTGTTCACCGACGACGATATCGAGGACGACCCATTGCTGAAAGAGGCTGTGAAACGAGGTTTCAACATACAATATATATATAGTAGTGCTAACACCCCCGAAGAGGCAACTTTCCTGCTCACCAACGCCGAACTCCGTAGAATCATGAACGATTAAACCCCTTTGTGGGTTTTTGAGGCTCACACAGATCCCACTCACAGTTTTTGCACGCCTGGTGGGAAATCTCACGGATGATTCGTGGGCGTTGCTTCAATGGGTTAAAGAAAAGAAATCGGAGTACTCTGAGCGCTCAGAGTACTCCGAATTTTGTATGGTTGAGGGGTTGGGATTTGTGTGAGGGGGCTGGTTTCTGCCCAATCTCTAATCCTCTAAAATCTAACTTCAGATTTCTAACTTCTAATTTCTAATATCTGATTTAGAACATGGTGGAGACGCGGCGGACGGCTTCTACGAAGCGGTGCACTTCGTCGAGGGTGTTGTAGGCGGCGAATGATGCGCGCACCATGCCTTGCACATCGTAGCGGTTCATCAGCGGTTGGGCGCAGTGGTGGCCTGTACGCACTTCAAAACCGAGTTTGTCGAGCAGGAGTCCCATGTCGTAGCTGTTGATGTCGCCCACGAGGAACGAAATCACACCAGCCTTGTTTTCGGCAGTGCCAAAGATGCGCATACCGTCGATGGTGAGCAGTCCGCGTGTGGCTTCCTCCACCAGCGCACGCTCGTGTGCGGCAATGTTGTCGATGCCCAACTCATTGATATAGTCGAGCGCGGTGCCGAATGCGGCGATGCCCACATAATCGGGGGTGCCGGCTTCGAATTTGAATGGGAGTTCGGCGTAGGTGGTGCGCTCAAAACTCACTGTGCCAATCATTTCGCCACCACCTTGGTAGGGCGACATGCTGTTGAGGCGGAATTTCTTGCCATAAAGCACGCCCACGCCAGTAGGGCCATACATCTTGTGGGCAGAGAATGCGTAGAAGTCGCAGTCAAGGTCGCGCACGTCGATAGCGATGTGTGGAGCCGCCTGGGCACCGTCGATGAGCACAGGCACGCCATGCTGGTGTGCGATGGCAATCATTTCCTTCACAGGATTGATGGTGCCCAGCACATTCGACACATGCGCCAATGCCACAAAGCGGGTTTGCTCGGTAAACAAGTCGGCATATTCATCTAAATTCACTTCGCCTGCATCGTTGATGGGCACCACACGAATGCGGATTCGCTTATCCTTGCCAATGAGTTGCCAAGGCACGATGTTGCTGTGATGCTCCATGGTGGTGAGGATGATTTCATCACCGTTGCACAGACGGTCGCCATAGGTGGCAGCCACCAGGTTGATTGCCTCGGTGGTGCCGCGTGTGAACACCACCTCTTCAACGGATGCGGCATTGATAAACGCACGCACCTTCTCGCGAGTGGCTTCCACCATGTCGGTAGCCTCGCCTGAAAGGGTGTGTACGCCACGGTGCACATTGGCACGGTGGTGGAAATACATATCTTCAATGGCTTTCACCACGCACATAGGGGCTTGCGAGGTGGCGGCGTTGTCGAGGTACACGATGGGGTGGCCCTCAATTTCGCGTTGAAGAATGGGGTAGTCTTTTCTAATAGAAGTGAGTTTCGAATCGTCGAACATATTTAGTTTGTAGTGATCTGTCAGATATTAAATGTTGTCTGTTATTTTGCTGCCGCACAGTTTGCCGCTGTGCAGTCGGCACACATTGCCAGTTGGCCACGGAAGCGTTTTTCCACCAAGTGGTGCAAGCGGTCTTTCAACGCAGGGAGGCGAACGGCGTCGATTACGTCGCTCATAAACGCCTGCATGAGCAGTTGGCGTGCCTCTGCCTCGCTGATGCCGCGCGAACGCATGTAGAACAGTGCTTCCTCATTGAGTTGACCTGTGGCAGAGCCGTGCGAGCACTTCACATCGTCGGTGTAAATCTCAAGTTGAGGTTTGCTGTACATCTTCGCGTCGGCCGATGCCACGATGTTGCGGTTGCCTTGATAAGCCACTGTGCGAGGGCAATTCTCCTTCACCAGCACCTTGCCTGCGAATGCGCCCACGGATTGGTCGTTGAGCACATAATTAAACATCTCGTTGCTTTCGCAGCGTGCCACATTGTGGCTGATGAACGTGTGGTTGTCGACGTGCTGACGGGCAGATGCCACGGTC
>OKUL01001134.1_pt1 | contig 9874 bp, 7 predicted proteins | sample 1606631 | NCBI WGS metagenome assembly OKUL01 (sample SAMEA3882518, study PRJEB24775) | human gut metagenome | biome: human-associated habitat; feature: intestine environment; material: feces | place: Netherlands | collected 2009/2010 | reverse complement strand
GCTTTTTCAGACACGCTCTAACCTAAGAAAGAGGAACTAAAATATATGGCGATCAAATATAAATGGCTGGTTGAACAGCTAAGAGAAATCATTTCAGATTCTATTCAAAAGGGAATCAACAAGCTTCCCACCGAACAGGAGCTGGCTGTCAGATACCGTGTCAGCCGACAAACGGTCCGGGCTGCGCTGGCGGTTCTTGAAGATGAGCGGGAAATCCGCCGCATTAAAGGGAGCGGAGCTTACATTACCGGACTTTCCAGCCTGGAAGACCGGAATATAGTTGGAATTCTGATTCCCGATGAACAGCAATATGAATATCCTGCACTGATAAATGATATTCGTGTGACGCTGGCTGCAGAGGGATTTTCCTGCAAGGTTTACCCCACTCACAATCATGTGGACCAGGAACGGCAAATCCTTCAGTTTCTTTTGAAAAGTCCGCTGCGGGCGCTTATTGTGGAGCCTGTAAAAAGCGCTTTACCATCACCTAATACTGAGCTTTATCAAAAACTGATACAAAAGGGAACCTCCATTTTGTTCCTGGGATGTGCTTACCCCCAGTTGTCTCAGATTCCAGTAATCTATGAAGATAATCTATATGGGGCTGGTCTTCTGGTGCAAAGTCTTGTGGAAAAAGGCCACTCTTCTATCGCCGGTATTTTCCAGATGGACGATCAGCGGGGGCATGAACGATACCAGGGATTTCTGGATGCCATGCAAAATCAGGGGCTGACTGTACCAGACCGCAACATCTGCTGGTATACCACACAGGAGCTGGATGATTTCCGTCAGAGCCGGGATATCAGCTTCCTGAAAAAATTTCTGGAACGGATCACCCCAGACTACACTGCGTTTATTTGTGAGGATGACTTTATTGCATGGCTGTTATGGGAAGAGCTGTCGCTTGGCCAGGAGAAAAGGATAGCACCCTATGCTCCCCTTTCATCCTCTCTTCAAAACACCGGATTCAAAGCTGCTTCCGCCGGCCATAGTTTCGAAACCACAATAGCACTAGCCGCCTTCAATACCAGCTACCTTACCACATCTGGTCTGCTCCGCGCCACAACACTGACCCATTCCGCACACCAGCCTGGTACTCTGGCCGCCCAGATGAGCATAAACAAATTAAAAGGACTCCCTGTCTCTTCACAGGAAGTCCCATGGCAGTTGTCGCTGCCGAAATCGCATAATTAATTTTGAATATCATACAGTCCCCTTACTCCGATATTCCCTTGGACTGCACCCGGATTTTTTCTTAAACACATAGCTGAAATAATGTGGATCCTTATATCCCACCTCCTGTGCAATCTCTCCGGACGACTTGTCCGTCTCGCGCAGGAGTTTTTTCGCTCTGTCAACACGTTTGCAGGTAATATACTCTACAAACGTCTTCTGCATATTCTGGCTGAAAATTGCGCTTAAATAGTTGGCACTCATATTCACCGCATCCGCTACTTCATTCAGGGAAATGGTCTCTTTATAGTAATTCTCATCAATATAATCCAGCACTTTCCTCATGGCGCTGTTGCCCTGAGACTCATTCTTCTCATCCCTGATATCAATGGCACTCTGAAGAATGTCCACACAATACCCTGCCACCTGCGATGCCTTGATACTGGTATCCTGATATTTTCCCTCGATCCGTTCTGTATAACCCTCTTTTTCCACACCAATGGATTCCAGATACATAATAGTTGTAAACCGAATATGAAGCACCACATAATCCCGGAACATTCTGGACTCCAGTGCCTTACTCATTCCACCCAGATATCCCTGAACGAACTCCTGGATCTCACTGCTGCTTCCTTTTGTAAGAAAATCCTTGATGATCTCCGGATTCAGCTGTGAAGAATCCACTGCTGCCAGCCGGTTCTCTCCCTGCGAATTTACATAACTCTCCAAAGTATCTTCTGTAAGCACATGCAGTCCCGGCACCATAAAACGATATGCAAAATAATGATTCACACTCTGATAACACTGGGAAAGCAAGCTCAATCTCTCCACTGGTTTTCCTACAGCTACATACCAGTCCATCTGCTCTTCCCCTTCGCAGGTCCGCTTCACATACTCCACGCAATTATCTGTCAGCTCCGGAAGCCGGGACAATTCCCCCTTTACCAGAACTCCATAACTGTTTACATTCCAGCGGAAAAGCAGATACTGGGGATAGCGGAGAAAATAATGAAGCACTTCATCCTGTTTCCGAAGAAAACCTGCCATCTTGTCCTTATTTTTCTCCTGTAAATACAGGAAAAGCAGATTATATCCTGCTGCCGTAATTTCTATGGACTGACGCTCTGCCTCATCATAAATCTCCTTAACCGACAGCTCGCCCTCCAGAATTTTCTCCATAAAACGCCGTCTGGAAAACTGCTCATACTCCTGGATCTCATTCTGGAACTGGGTGCGGTAGTCCTCCTGCTCCTGATCCTGCTCGATCTTATCTTTCAGTTCAAGAAGTACATTTTTCAGCTTCATTCTGGTAACCGGCTTCAGAAGATACTGGTCAACACCAACTTCAATTGCCTGTCTCGCATATTCAAAATCATCATAACCACTGATAATAATAATCTTCATCCGCGGAAATTCTTTGCTCACAATTTTACTTAAGGAAAGCCCATCCATAAAAGGCATTTTAATATCCGTGATCAATACATCCGGCTTCGTCTTACGGATCAGGGGCAAAGCCATTTCCCCGTCTGCTGCTTCTCCTACAAAACGGTATCCGAACTGATCCCAGGGAATCCTGTCCCTGAGCCCTTCGCGGATCACCGTCTCATCTTCAACCAGAAATACCTTCCGTAACATTTTCTTCCTCCCCAACGTTCTCCTGGGTATACACCCGCTCCGGAACATAATATGCTTTCTCTATTTCTTTGCCAGCTTCCATATCCTGAATGATCTGCTCCACGTATTTTCCCTGGTCAGGATTACACTGGACATCAATGTTGATCTCCCCGTTTCTCACCAGCTCCACGCCCGCATCCACCGCATCAAAGGAAATTACCGTAATATCGCCGTCCACTCCTGCAGTTTTTCCTGCTTCTCTGATGGCTTCAAGAGCACCAAAAGTCATGTCATCGTTCTGTGAAACCACCACATCTATGTCCTCATACTGATCCAGAAGCCTTGCCATCTCTTCTTTTCCTTTTGCTGTGGTAAATTCTCCGTCTACCTGCTGCAAAATGTTCCAATTGCGCTGCACCTTTGCCACTTCATTGAATCCACGGGTTCTGCCGATGGTGGCGGAGGCGCCTTTGGTTCCTTTCAGCACTACGATGTTAACTTCGTCATCTTCCCTGCCCTGCTTTTTCATGTAATCCTCAAGCCAGTAACCGGCATCCTGTCCTTCGCAGACAAAATCGGAACCAACCCAGGAAGCATAGAGGGAGTCATCATCCACAGAAACCTTACGGTCTATGAGAATTACCGGAATCCCGGCATCCTTCGCCTCCTGAAGCACAGTGTCCCAGCCAGATTCCTCAATAGGAGAAAGTACGATATAATCCACCTGCTGGGAAATAAAGCTTCGGATGGCCTTGATCTGATTGGCCTGTTTCTGTCTGGCATTGTCAAAAATCAGCATGTAGCCGTTTGCCCTGGTGAAAGCGTCCTGAATGGACTGCGTGTGGGCACTTCGCCATACAGATTCGCTTCCCACCTGGGAAACACCTACTACGATCAGATTGTCGTCCTCCGCAGGAGTTTCCTGCACTTTACTGCTGCTCAAAGGACTTCCCAGAAGAACCAGTGCCACAAGCACAAACACAACCGGTGCTACAGCCCAGATGTTTTTTCTTATAAACTGTCTCATACGCCTGTCTCCTCCTGCTGTGGCCGTCCACCCTCAATTATCTTATTGGCATTCTGCTGTTTCGGATTACTTTTTATTTTTTTATTTGCGTCAGAATTCACGCTGTTGCCGACTTCAACTACTTTTGCTGTATCATTCCCTGTTTTCTCAACCGGAGCTTCCAGAAGAGCCGGAATTACAATCTCCACTGTAGTTCCCTTACCCTTCTGTGACTGGATCTTCATTCCATACTCCGGTCCGAAATACATGTGGATACGCTCATTTACATTTGCCAGGCCAAAGCCCTTCTCCGTCTCCTGGCAGGGCTTCTCGATCTGCTGACGAAGCTGTTCAAGCTCATCCTCATCCATGCCCACACCATCATCCCGGACAGTCAGACGGATAATATCTCCCTCTTTTTCCCCATGAATGTGAATACATCCCTTAGCACGTTTATACTTGATTCCATGGTAAAGTGCATTCTCCACCACCGGCTGAAGAGTCAGCTTCAGAATCTGATATTTATAAATTACCTGATCCAGCTGAATGTCATATTCCAGAATATCCCGGTAACGCATTTCCTGGATCTGGAGATAACTGCTGATATGCTTCTCTTCTTCCTTAATGGAGATAAATTCCTTCCCTTTGCTGAGGATCTCACGGAAAAAGTCCGACAGTGTAACAACCATGGTCACCGCTTCGTCCGGCTCATTGGACTCGATCAGCCACACAATGGTGTCCAGCGTATTATAAAGAAAATGAGGCTGGATCTGCTCCTGAAGAAGGCGCAGATCTGCTTTTCGCATTTTCCGCTCGTCTTCCTTTACCTTATCGATCAGAGACTGCATGCTTCCTGCCATTTTGTTAAAGCTCACTGCAAGCTCAGCCACCTCATCCTCGGAATCCGCCTGGGCTCTGGCATTAAAATCACCCTGAGCGATTTTCTCCGTAGCCTGGTTCAGCTGACTGATAGGCTGTATAATACCGGAAACGATCATCACCGCGCTGACTGCAACCACAATGATCAGCACGCCGATCAGCACACTGCACACCACCATAAACCGCCTGATCTGATCCTGCAGGGTATCCGTGACCTTGTCCATATAACGTGTCTGATAATAAATATAATACTGAATATCGTCCTGGATCAATTCTGTCAAAATGTAAATATTGTTGTCCAGCTTCTCAATATTCTCATTATATCTGCCACCGGCAGAAATGCTGTCCACAATATCGTCCACCCTTTTTTCCAGGGTATCGATATTGCGAAGAAGGCTCTCCAGCCACAGCTTGCTCTCAGATTCTGTGGTAATGGCTGTCAGTCTGGTAAACTCGCTGCGTAATTCATCTATTAAAGTATATGGATTCTTAAGACTTTTGTCTGTTTCGATGGTATCCAGAGTGACGTAGCCAACAACCAGCTTATACAGGCTCTCGTCCATCTCTTCTTTGAAATTCAGATTGTAATTGTTCGCTACAGTCATGTTGCTTACGATCTCATCGTAGGTATTGCTGTAGCTTGCCATCGAGGCAAGAAGATACATCACAAGAAGAATAAACGGCAGTGTTACCACTGCCGCCAGTGTAAGAATTTTCTTTTTCATAAAGTAAAACTTACCCCCACTCCCGCAGGTCCCCCGACCTGCAAATGCTGCTGTTCACGATCTTTCCCAAAAACCCTTCGCCGAACAATACCGCAATATAATACATTATAATAATCCATGCCTACTGCACCGTCTCAATCATCTTCCCCACATAAGAATTCTGCACAAGCATAGGCTGTTCTGCTGCTCTCTTCATTTCCACCTGGATATTGCCTTGAATATCCTGCAAACACTCCAGAAGCAGCGGATTGAAGGTTCCGCACTCACCAGCCAGGATCATCTCCATAGCCTTCTCATGGGAAAATGCTTTCTTATAAACACGCTCGCTTGTCAGTGCATCATATACATCCGCAACAGAAACCACCTGGGCTGCAATCGGAATTTCTTCCCCCTTCAGACCATCCGGATAGCCCTTGCCGTCATAGCGCTCGTGGTGCCATCTGCAGATCTGGTAAGCCACCTTCACAAGCTCTTCATTCTGATAAACACCAAGGCTCTTCAGCATGGAAGCACCGATCAGGGTATGCTTCTTCATTTCCTCAAACTCTTCATTTGTCAGTCTGCCTGGTTTATTCAAAATCTTCTCGTCGATTCCCACTTTACCAATATCGTGAAGGGCAGATGCAATTGTGATCATGTACTGGTCAGACCATTTCAGATCATATTTGTCCGTTTTCTGCATCAGTCTGTCCAACAGAAATCCGGTCAACATCTTTATGTGCTGAACGTGCTGACCGCTCTCTCCATTACGAAATTCTACGATATGGCTGAGAATATCTATCAAAATTTGACTATTTTTTTCTTTTTCGCGAATTTGATCCGTTACAAGTGTGATTAGGCGCCTCTGTTTTGCGTATAATTTAATAGTATTATATACACGCCGGTAAACAACCTTGGCATCAAACGGGCGGCTGATATAGTCGGTAGCGCCCAGATCATAGGCACGCTCGACGTAGCTGGACGCATTCTCTGCCGAAATCATGATGACGGGGACCTCGTCGATCCAGTGGTATTTGTTCATCATGGCCAGCACTTCAAAGCCGTCCATCTCGGGCATCATAATATCGAGCAAAAGCAGGTCGATGTCCGTCGCGGACTGCAAAATGGCCACAGCCTGTCTGCCGTTTTCCGCCTCCAGAATCTCATAACCGTCACCCAGCATCTCCGTCAGGATGGCGCGGTTCATCGCGGAGTCGTCCGCAATCAGGATTTTCTCTTTATCACTCATGACTTCTCCTATAGTTACAAGCGGAGCAAACACGCGGTAAAAATGTACATTCTCCTATACTTTATCATTATAGTATAATAGGAACCGCAAAAGCAACCAATTTGTGCAAAACAATCGAAAAATGTTCCAAAAGCGCAAAAAAGATGAAAAAATATGCCAAAAAGAAAAAGCCTCCCTTGTCAAAGGGAGGCTTCAGCGTGTCGAAAAACCTCCCTCTGCGAGGGAGGTGCCCCGAAGGGGCGGAGGGAGAGAACCTTGCCATAGCCCGAAATATTTCGGGCAGCCGTACAGTTCTCTCCCCCACCGCCTGCGGGCGGAGCCCCCTCGCAGAGGGGGCCAAGGGGTGAGCACACCTTTTTCGACAGTCTGAGAGGACGCTTTCGCGCCCTCTTTTTTATTTACAGATACCCATACCTCTTTCTCCCCCTCACAACAAACCCTCCGGTGCATACCAGCGCCATGGCCTCGGCGGCAACTACCGCAAGCCAGATGCCGTCCACGCCGATGATAAGCGGCAGGGTCAGGATGGACACGACCTGGAACAGCAGCGTGCGCAGGAAGGAGATAGCCGCCGACACTGTGCCGTTGTTCAGCGCCGTGAAGAACGCCGAGCCGAAGATGTTGAAGCCTGACAGGATAAAACTGATGCAGTACAGCTTCATGCCGTGGGTCGTCAGCGCCAGCAGCCCCGCATCGTAGCCGACGAAGATTTTGGCCAGCGGCTCGGCCAGCAGCTCACTGGAAGTCAGCATCGCCACACCGGCCACCGCAATGATGCCCGCACTTTTGCGCAGCAGGTTTTTCAGTTCGTCCTTATTGTCCGCGCCAAAGTGGTAGCTGACGATGGGCGCACAGCCCTGCGCATAACCGATGAACACCGCCGCGAACACAAAGCCCACATACATAAGCACGCCGTAGGCCGCAACGCCGTCCGCGCCGAACAGCTTGAGCAGCTGCATATTGTACAGCGCACCGACCAGCGACATCGAGATATTCGTCATCAGCTCGCTGATGCCGTTGGTGCAGGCTTTGAACAGCTCCCGCAGGCTGAACAGCGGCTTTGTGAAATACAGGCGGCAGCCGGGACGGCGCTTAGCAAAGTAGAAAATGGGCGCCACACCGCCGACCATCTGGCTGATGACCGTCGCCGACGCCGCACCGGCCAGCCCAAGACCCGCCACGCCGACGAGCACGAAGTCCAGCACCATGTTGGTCACGCCCGCCACCACCGTGAAGAACAGGCCCAGCTTGGGCTTTTCCGCGGCAATAAAGAAGCTCTGGAACAGGTATTGCAGCATGAAGGCCGTTTGGAATGTCAGCAAAATGCGGCCATACAGCAGACAGCTGGGCAGCAGCTCGGGCGTTGCGCCCAGCAGCAGCGCCACGGGCCGCAGCAGTGCCAGGCCGATGGCGCTGAAAATCGCGCCGATGCCCACAGTCGCAACGGCCAGCATACTGAACAGCCGGTTTGCGCGCTTCTCATCGCCCATGCCCAGCGTCATGGCGACCAGCGCACTGCCGCCCGTGCCGATCATAAAGCCGAGGCAGCCCAGCATCTGGAGATAGGGGTAAATGAGGTTCAGCGCCGTGAACGCCGTTTTGCCCGCGCAGTTCGAGACAAAGAAACCGTCCACAATCGTGTAGATCGACGTGAAGATCATCATGATAATGGGCGACGCCGTGAATTTCAGCAGCCGCCCCGTGGTAAAGTGGTCGGACAGCTGGATCTGGTTTGATTTTGACATAAATGCTCCTGTTTTTGCGGCAGGCACGCACGTAGGGGCCGGACATGTCCGGCCCTGCACCTTGCCTTTACCTCTCTGTTTCCGTTATGCTGCGGGCCGGGCATGCCCGGCCCCTACCGCGCAATTTTTTCAAACTCCCGCTGCAGGCATTCCAGATGCCGCTGCGCCAGACGGTGCATTTCCTCGGCACTTGCAAGGCCAAAGGCGCGGATAGCCTTTTCCTCGGCGGCGATGACCGGCACGACGGTGCGCTCGGCCAGCGCACGGCCCTCGGCGGTCAGGGTCACGATCTTTCCGCTGTGGGCTCCTTTTCCCGGGCAAAGTGCCAGCAGGCCCTTTTTGACCATGGCCGCCACGGCGGAGTTCAGCGTCTGCTTGGGGATGCCCCAGTCCGCCGCAATGCGGTTCTGGGTCAGCGGCTCGCACGACGTCACCAGCGCATACAGCGTCCAGAACGCTGCGTCCGACAGGCCGCACCGCTGCGCCGCCGCGTGGTACAGGGCATTGCACTCATTGAACTGGCGGTTCGTTTTGTCCAGCAGGGCGCGGGCCTGGGATTCCTTTTCTTCCATTCTCTTTCCTCTTTAAAATCCGATTTCGGATTCCAGTATAGTCCGAAATCGGATTTATGTCAAGTGTCGAATTTTGATGCTGCTTTTTGTGCAGCTTTCACATTGTCTGCACCCGCCGCGGATATTATAATGAAAGAAAAGCAAAGGAGGGTTTCCCCATGTACCAAGCCGCACAAAACCGCTATCAGGTCATCCCCTACCGCCGCTGCGGGGCCAGCGGCCTTATGCTGCCCGCAGTCTCGCTGGGGCTGTGGCATAATTTCGGTGACACCGCCCCGTATGAGAATATGCGCGCGCTCTGCCGCACGGCGTTTGACCACGGCATCACCCACTTTGACCTTGCCAACAACTACGGCCCCGAGCCGGGCGCTGCCGAGCGGAATTTTGGTAAAATTCTGCGGGACGACCTCGGCGTCTACCGCGACGAGCTGATCATCTCCACCAAGGCCGGTTACCTAATGTGGGACGGCCCCTACGGCGACTGGGGCAGCCGCAAGTATCTGCTGGCCAGCCTGGACCAGAGCCTGCAGCGCATGGGGCTGGACTATGTGGATATTTTCTACCACCACCGCATGGACCCCAACACCCCGCTGGAGGAGACGATGGGCGCACTGGCGCAGGCCGTGCGCAGCGGCAAGGCGCTGTACGCCGGTCTGTCCAACTACGACGGCCCGACGCTGGAAAAGGCCGCGGCCATTCTGGACGAGCTGCATGTACCGTTCGTCATCAACCAGAACCGGTATTCGATCTTTGACCGCACGATTGAGCACAACGGGTTAAAGGATACCGCCGCGAAGCTGCACAAGGGCATCATCACCTTCAGCCCGCTGGCGCAGGGGCTTTTGACGGACCGCTATCTGCACGGCATCCCCGCCGACAGCCGCGTCCACACCGACGGGCGGTTCTTAAAGGAAAAGGACATCACGCCGGAG
>OKUL01001131.1_pt1 | contig 9911 bp, 9 predicted proteins | sample 1606631 | NCBI WGS metagenome assembly OKUL01 (sample SAMEA3882518, study PRJEB24775) | human gut metagenome | biome: human-associated habitat; feature: intestine environment; material: feces | place: Netherlands | collected 2009/2010 | reverse complement strand
GCTTCGGCACCGGCAGCTGGTGCGCGGATATGTGCCTGCTGAACCTGTGCTGCAATCCGTGCTTTTCGCCCTGCTGCTGAGAAAATTGCAAACGAACACCCCGGCGGGATCGTGTGCGTCCTGCCGGGGTGCTTTGCGCTCATGTGCCGGGGAAGGTGCGCAGGTACCGGTCGGTGAACGTGGTCAGCGCGGCAAAGTCTATACACGGCCGGTAGACGGCCTCCAGCTCGTTGTGCAGGAGATTGGCCATGCGCAGCTGCTCCACTGCGCTTGCGAGGGCGAGCTGCTGCTGCCGGGTGTCGCTGCGCATGGTGCGGCGCAGTGCCCGCTGGCGCACCGGGTCCGGCAGTACATCGAGCCGGATGTGCCGCTGCGTCAGTCCATCCGGCACGTCGTCCGGCGTTCCGGCGAGGAAGCCCACGCCGCGCGACGGTACGAGCACCGCCTGCGTGCGCGACGGAATGAGCGGGTCGGGACAGGAGAGAACGTCCAGCCCGCACCGGACGGCGTGCGCGCGCACGATGCGCAGAAATTCTTCCGCCAGGCCGCAGCCGTCGTCAAGCAGGTACACGCGCGCACAGTGCGCGGCGATCGTCTCATGGAAGAAAATTCGTCCCTCACACGTGATGGCGCTCAAAAACAGCCGCTCGCACCGGCCATGCTCGGCGTCCTTGCCCGGCGTGCCGAATTCCCGCGTGCAGATGCTCTTTGCCCGGCGGCGCGCTGCCTCCCGGTCCTCGGGATAGACCAGCCCCGGCGTGGCGCGCGCATCGAGCGCGGCCGCCGCCGTGAGGTACTGCTGCGCGCGCAGGCGGAACATGGCGCAGTCGGCGTTCAGGGTGCGGATGCGCGCCGTGTCGAGCGCCTCCGTGCGGCAGAACGTGCCGAGATCCAGATATTCGCCGCTCGCACCGAAGAGCGCGGGGTCGACGGTGTGCGGTGCCGTGCCGTCGAAGAAGCCGGAGCGTTTTTCCGGGAAATAGACCCCGTCGAGCGAAGCGGGGTCGCCCGCGCAGTGCAGCCGGACGACGGCCAGCCCGGCTGCACGTCCGGCGTCGCCGACGCGCTTGAGAAATGTGGATTTTCCGCAGCCCGGCCCGCCCTTGAGGATGCAGAAATAGCGCTCCGGCGGCCGCAGAAACTGTCTGTGCAGTGCATAGTAGCCCGCGCCGGTCAGGGCGCTGAGAAAGTAGCGTGTTTCCAGTCCGTTGTTCATGGCGAAACCTCACATTTTTCAGGTTGCTACAGCGTATGCATCCGGCGCGGCTGTTGACAATTTCGCGCCCTGATGCTATCCTTTTTCCATCTTGATTACGGAGATTTGTCATGATCCAGACCATCTTATTTGATTTTGACGGCACGCTGTTTGACACCGGCGAGGGTATTCTGCGCAGCGTGCAGTATGCACTCGAGGGCTTCGGCATCCACGAGACGGACACGGCGCGTCTGCGCAAGTTTGTCGGTCCGCCGCTGCTCGATTCGTTCTCGGAGCTGTATGCCATGACGCCCGAGCAGGCGCAGGCGGCGGTCGCGCGCTACCGGGAGCGGTATCTGCCTGTCGGCATCTATGAGTGCACGCTCTATCCCGGCATTCCGGAGCTGCTCGAGCAGCTGCGCGCGCACGGGTTTCGCGTTGCGGTCGCGACCGGGAAGCCCACGCCGATGGCGTGCTCGATTCTGCAGCGGTTCGATCTTGAGCGGCTCTTTGACTGCGTGATCGGCTGTGAATACGACGGCACGCGCAGCACAAAGGCCGAGGTCGTTGCGGCCGCGCTTGCCGAGACGCAGACTGCGCCCGAGGCGGCGCTCATGGTCGGCGACCGCAAGTATGACGTCACCGGCGCCGCTGCCTGCGGTGTGCCGTGCCTCGGCGTGTATTACGGCTATGCAGAGCCGGGCGAGCTGGAGGCCGCCGGAGCGGCGGCAGTGGTGCAGACCGTCGCAGAGCTGGGCGAGCGGCTGCTGCACTGGAACGAGGCATGATGCGAAAACTCCCTGCGGGATCTGAGCCCGCAGGGAGTTTTTCTGCTTTTTTGTCAGGACACGGCTTTTCCGAGCACGCGCAGGGGAAAGGCGTCCGAGATCTCCAGATCGTGGTAGGCCGGGTTGAGCGAGTGCAGCCAGACGCGCCCTCCGTCGCGCCGCAGCTGCTTGAGATAGGCGTTGCCGTCGTAGAGAAACACGCCGATCTCGCCGGGGGCGAGTGTCGGCTGCCGGTGCACCCAGACGGTCTGCCCGTCGTGAAAGCGCGGCTCCATGCTGTCGCCTGCAACGCGCACGCCGAAGTTCGCCTCCTCCGGCACTTCCGGACCGACCGGCTGCATCTCATAGCTCTCGCCGTCGAGAAACTGCCCCGTCCCGGCCGAGACGGCCAGCGAGTACAGCGGCAGGCTGCGCAGCGCGGGCACTTCGGGCACGGCGGCAAAGCGCTTGCTCTCGCGCAGCAGCGCGATGTATTCCAGCGCGCGGCGGCGGCCCTCCGCGTTCAGCCCGGCGAGCAGGCCGCCGGCGTCCCCGCCGGAGAACGTGCCCGCGATATCGTCCACGTCCAGCACGCGGCACAGCGTCAGAAACTGCTGCGCGTTCGGGAGCGTGGCGTCATTTTCCCACTTCGACACCGCCTGATTCGACACGGGCACACCGGCCTCAGCCAGTGCGTCCGCCAGCGTCTGCTGGCGCATGCCGTGCGCGCGGCGCAGGGAAGCGATCGTTTCACCAAAGGTTTTGTACATATGCAGCACCTCAGATACAATATATCGTATCGGACGAAAAAACGCAAGAAAAATATCTGAATTAGATAAGAAAACGCTTTAAATATCCCGAGAAGAGATTTATAATAGAGATAATCTCTTTGCTGGAGAAAACACTATGGACCGTATGATCTTACATTCGGATATCAACGCCTGCTATGCGAGCATCGAGCTGCTGCGCCATCCGGAGCTGCGCGGGCGGCCGGTGGCGGTCGGCGGGGAGCGGGAGCTGCGCCACGGCATCATTTTAGCCAAGGATCAGATGGCGCGTGCCGCCGGTGTGCGCACGGGCATGACGCTCTGGGCGGCGCGGCAGCAATGCCCGGAGCTGACGATCCTGCCGCCGGATTTTGACCTGTACTACGATTATTCGCGCCGTGTGCGGCAGGTGTATGCCGACTTCACCGACCGGTGCGAGCCGTTCGGCATGGATGAGTGCTGGCTGGACATGACCGGCTGCGTCGGCCATGAGGACGCGCTGCAGACGGCGCAGGCGGTGCGGCAGCGTGTGCTCGATGCCACGGGGCTGACGGTGAGCGTCGGCGTGTCGTGGTGCAAGGTGATCGCAAAGCTCGGCTCTGATTACCGCAAGCCGAACGCCGTGACGGTCATTGACCGCGCACGTTTTGCCGACATGGTCTGGCCGCTGCCGGTCAGCAGCCTGCTCTTCGCCGGGCGCAGTTCGGTGCGGCAGCTCGAGCGGCTGGGCATCCGCACGGTCGGCGCGCTCGCGGCGGCGGATGCGGATATGCTCCGGCAGCGCTTCGGCAAGAGCGGGGTGCAGCTGCACGCCTATGCCAACGGCTATGACCCCGCGCCGGTGCACCGGGTGGAGGATCTGCCGCCGCCGAAGTCCATCGGCAACAGCGCCACCGCGCCGCGTGATCTGATCTGCGAGGCGGATGCGCGTGCGGCGCTGCTGTCGCTTTCCGAGAGCGTGGGTGCGCGTCTGCGGCTGGAGGGGTATCAGTGCCGCACGGTGGAGCTGAGCGTGCGCACGGCGGACCTGCGCTGGTGCAGTCATCGCATGGCGCTGCGCCATCCGACGGATCTGACGAGCGAGGTGCTGGATGCGGCGCTGGCGCTGTGTGAGCAGGCGCACCTTTGGCCCGAGCCGCTGCGCAGCATCGGCGTGCGCGCGCTGGATCTCCAGCCTGCGTGTGCGCCGCACCAAATGGACCTGTTCGAGGACGCGGAGCGCCGCGCACGCGCGCGCCGGCTCGATATCACGCTCGACAATCTCCGCGCCCGCTACGGCAAGACCTGTGTCCTGCGCGGCCGCGCCTGCTTTGACCCGGCGCTCGGCCTCGTCCAGCGCGAGGAGCACGCCTTTTTGCGCAAATGAAAGCACGCACCGTCCTGAGACAGTGCGTGCTGATTTTTATGGGTTCAGAAGCCCAGCTTCATGCCGCCGGTGATCTTGCTGACCGTGGCGTCGGAAGCGGCCTCGTACTGGCGCAGCGCCTCGTTGACGGCTGCCAGCACCAGATCCTCGAGCATCTCGACATCATCGGGATCGACCGCTTCGGGCTTGATCTCGATCTTGGTGACCTCACGGTTGCCGTTGACAACGGCCGTGACCATGCCGCCGCCGGCCTTTGCCGTGAACTCTTTTTCCTCCAGCTCTTTCTGCATCCGCAGGAAGTCCTGCTGCATCTTCTGCGCCTGCTTCATCATGTTGGCCTGATTCATGCCGCCATAACCGCCGCGAAAACCGCCTCTTGCCATGTTTGTATCCTCCTGTGAATCAAAAAATTTTTTATCGGATCGTTACGTTCGGGAAGCGTGTCAGCTCCTCGATCTGCCGCTGCTTGATCTGGGTCGCCGTGTCCATCGGCTGCATGACCACGCGGACATTTTGCCCGGTCAGTGTCTGCACGGCCAGGCGGAATTTCTCCGCGATCTCGGGCTTGTTGAACATCGGGTAAGCCGGAGCTTTGTTCAGGTGCAGGGTCAGCGTGCCGTCGGCCAGCTCACCGGCCGCCTGCAGCGGGTCAAGCAGAAAATGATAGATGCCGACCGGCAGCTCGCGCTCCATGTATGCGCACAGCGCCTGCCAGTCAAATGTGCCCGCTTCTGCGGGTACAGCCTCCGGCGCGGGTGCGGACACCGGCTCCGGGATCGGCTCGGGTTCGGGCTCCGGGATGGGTTCCGGGGTCGGCTCCGGAATGGGAGCGGGAACGGTCTCTGGCGGCTCCCAAGGGGGAACGTCGTCGAATACCGGCTTCGGTTCAGGCTTCGCCTTCGGCGCGGGCGCAGATGCGCGCGGCGCGGGGATCGCTCCGCTGTATACGGTCTGTTCGAGCTTGTCCATGCGCGCGCACAGCGTCGGCACATCGTCGCACAGCTCCGGCCGGCAGAGCCGGATCAGGCAAAGCTCCGCCGCGATGCGCGGGTTGGGCTGCGCCGCCATGGCGGTGAGCGCGTCCTGAATGCTCTGCAGGTTTGCCAGCAGCTGCGCCGGCGTGAAAGCGCCGGAGAGGGTCTGCAGCGTTTCGCTGTCGTATCCGCCGGAGAGCAGCTCACGCCCGCCGCGCGGGGCGACGGCCTGCATGAGCAGGTCGCGCTGGAGCATGCTCAGCTCGTCGAGCAGGGCGGCGGGGTCTTTCCCGTCCTGCCAGAGGCTGCGGAATTGTTCCAGTGTTTTTGCGGTGTCGCCATCGGCGATGCTCTGCAGCAGCTGCGCTGTGCGCAGGTTGCCGGCAAGGCCCATGGCGGAGATGACCGTTTCGGTCGTGATGACATCACTGCCGGAGCACTGGTCGAGCAGCGTCAGCGCGTCGCGCATACCGCCGTCCGCCATGCGGGCGAGCAGCGCGGCCGCATCCGGCTGCAGGTTCAGATGCTCCTGCTGCGCGACGAAGTTCAGGCGCGCAGTGATCGTGTCGACCGGGATGCGCTTGAAGCTGTGCCGCTGGCAGCGGGACAGGATCGTCGCCGGGACTTTGTGCAGCTCCGTCGTCGCGAGGATGAACATGAGGTGCTCCGGCGGCTCTTCGAGGATCTTCAGCAGGGCGTTGAACGCCGAGTTGCTGAGCATGTGTACCTCGTCGACGATATACACGCGCTTGCGCACGCTGGCGGGGGAAAACACCGCCTCATCGCGCAGGGCGCGCACATTGTCGACGCCGTTGTTGGACGCGGCGTCCAGCTCGACCACGTCGAGGATCGACCCGTCGTCGATGCCGCGGCAGGCGGCGCACTGATTGCACGGATTGCCGTTGACCGGGTGCTCGCAGTTGACCGCCTTGGCCAGGATCTTGGCGCAGGTGGTCTTGCCGGTGCCGCGCGTGCCGATGAACAGGTAGGCATGGGACAGCCGTCCGGTCTCGACCTGCTTTTTCAGCGTCTCGGTAATATGCTCCTGACCGACGACGTCGTCAAACGTCTTCGGCCGGTATTTGCGGTAGAGAGCCTGATACATTGCGCGCTTCACCTCCGGGAGCGGAAAACATGAAAAAACGTGACCATTGACAAGACTGCACACCCACCTTTGAATAGACGACATGCCCGTTACCACAGCAGCCAGCTCGGGCCCGGCGTCCCCACGGCACACGGAGTGACCTGCTTAATGCTGCTCGGTTCCCCGCCTGACATGGTTCACAGGGCTCCGTTGCGCGGGACCGAACCTTCAACGCCGCTTACTGCGGGCAGACGACACATCAACCTATCCGGGGGCGGGAATTCATCCCTGCTATAGCGGATTGCAGGTACAGGACACCGCTGGCTCCCCGACTAGTGCAGCCTTGTCAATGGCCACGTGCAAGTATTCTACTACAAAAGCGGCGATTGCGCAAGAGCGGGAAGCAATTTTCTTTTTCGGGGCTTTTTCGCACAAAAATGCGCCGGAAGAAAAAAAGGTCTTTACAAATGTGAAAAATGTGCTATAATAAACAAGCCTTGTGGGGGCGTAGCTCAGCTGGGAGAGCGTTCGGTTCGCATCCGAGAGGTCAAGGGTTCGAATCCCTCTAGGTCCACCAATTTGCCGCATCGTTTTGTACGATGCGGCGTTTTTTATGCCTAAAAAACTTTGGCAGACCGTGCCGGGCTCCGAACCCTGAAGTCGGATGCGAATCGGGTGGGGTCATCCATGTACTTTTTGAAAATCCATCGGTTTCACGCTTCTTTCTTTGCATTTTGCAGAGTTCTGCGGGCAAGTGCATCGCTTTTATGCCCCCTTCTCGGAAATTCCTTCAAAAATTTCCGCACCATCGTAGGTTGACACAGCCTTGAGCTGTTCCACTTGGTTGAAGCTGGCGTTCAGCGTAATCGAGATCTCATAGTCTTTTCGGACGCGAATCTCCTTGATGAACTGCTGCAAAATGGCGCGGCGTTCATCGTGATTGGCAGTGTCATACACATCCGCCCATGTAAACAGCTCGTTGCAGATGTAGTTGCTGCGCTTTGCCGTTTTGGTGGCTTCTTCGTATTCTTCCTGCGCCTGAACAAGCTGCTTTTCCAGAGTTTCCAAAGCCTCTCTTGCCTCGGCTACCAGTGTGCCCAGCAGTTCTTTGTCCAAGGCACTTACGCCCCGGATGACCAGAATGGTTTCGGCTTTCAGGTCGTCCAGTTCTTTCTGCTTGCTTTCCAAGTCTTTCTGGATTTTCTTGACCTTCTTCTGGATGCGGGCGGCATCGTTGGTCTTGACCGATTCCAGCAGCTTCTTCCGGGAAACTTCCCGGAACTGTGCGAAGATCTGCCGGACAACTTCTTCCACAATGGAATCCAGCTTGGAAACACCGTAGCCAGACTGCCCATCGCAGTCACCCGGATGCCGGATCTTATAAAAGCAGCTATACCGGGGCCGGACTTCTTTCACCGTATGCCCATCGGCGTAGGTGTGTGTCCGTCCGCTGCTGGTCAGGCTCAAGCGGTTGCCGCAGTGACCGCAGTAAACCAGCCCGGTCAACAGAGCTTTGGAACTTGTGCCCAGTGAAGTACCGCCACGCTCACAGGTGCGTGCCTGCCGCAGTTCCTGTGCCTGCTCGAACAGCTCTGGTTCGATGATGCGGAGCTGCGGACACTCCGTCTCCACCGCACCGTTGATGAGGTATCCCGTGTATCCTTTGTTCTTGATCATCCGAACGATGCTGGTGTTGGGGATATTTTTGTTGTTCCGTCCTACGACTCCCTGTTCATAAAGATAGTGGCTCAACTTCTGTGCGCCGTAGCCCTCGTAAACGTACTTGTGGAAAATCAGCCGGACGATCTCAGCTTCCGCTTCATCAATCACAAGGTCGCAGACCTCTTGGTTTTTCTTGTTTACCCGGCCAAGGCGGACACGCTTGTAGCCAAAAGCCACGGTGCCGCCCGTGTAGTGTCCCTCTCCGGTGAGCTGTTCCAGCCTTGTCCGGGTACGGACAGAGGTTTTCAGACTTTCGCCGGATGCCTGCCAGTAGCGGATGTAGTTCATCAGCTTATCGACATTAGAATCAAATCGCTGCTGACCTTCGTTTACGCTCCAGACCTCGACCCCTTGCTTCGTGAACCATTCCACGATAAAGGGCGTTTCGTCGTCACGCCGACCCAGACGGTCAAACATGAACACCAGCAGAACATCAAACTCTCCGGCAGCAGCAGCCTGCTGAAGCAGTTGGAGCTGATCGCGGTCTTTTGCAGATTTCTTAAAACCGGAAACGCCTTTTTCGGAAAACTCCTTGACGATTTCCCAGCCCTGCCGTTCTGCAAATTCGTGGCAGGCTTCTTTTTGCATGGGTATGTCATCCTTTTCGACCTGTCCAATGGTCGAAACACGGTATAAGGTATATACACGTTTTTTCATCGTTGTCACTCCTATGTAAACTAAAACAACGATACTGTGCGCACACTCGTTTGTTTGAATTGGTTGCTGCATCAACTGTACCATTATTTTAGTGCTGGACTATCCTTGTTGCAAGGATGTCGATTCAACTGTAATTCTTGGCTTCTTCGCGGAGGGTATCATGAATCAGTTTCTGAAGAACCTCCATACTGTCACCATCTTCTGCATAAGTGATTTTCACTTTGCAGCCATTAACGATATACGAATCCTGCGACACAGGAATCACATTCATATTAGTCATATCTAGTCCTTCTTTCAAAAGTAGCGATAGTGCGACATAATTATGTAATAAGAGGCACCCGCAGCTTGCAGGTGCCTCTTGGCAGAGAAAATATGTTTTAGAACTTCATCGGCAGAGCGTCCTTGCGGCCTTTGCCGTTGTAAGCCATGTAGATGGGAAAAACGTATTTCTTCCATCCGGGCAGCTTTGCAGGGTTATCCCTGCCAACACGGTAAATCTCCATGGGATGGACGCTGCCAAGCGCACGAACCAGCCGTTCCTCGCTGAACTCGCCGTGATACAACTCCACAAAGTGCATCATGCCACGCAGGACAGATGCACGGAATGAATCGGGCTTGCCATCCCACGCAGCCACGATTATCCGCAGGGATTCGCAGTAGATTTTCTCGCCCATCTGGTTGTACAGCTTGAGTGCGGTGCCCACGCAGCTGATGCGATAGTCGCTCAACTGCAAGCCGTCATAGTTGAATGCCAGCCCCACCCGGTTGGTAGCAGCGAGAAATGCCTTGGAAGGAGCATCATCGCCCGCAACCTTTGCTCGCAGCTTGATGCCCGCAGACAAAGGGGCAGAATGGCCGTTCTGCTCGGCAAAGAGCAGGGCTTCCTGCTCCACGGTCATGCCCGTGTACACCTTGCAGAGAATCGGCAGATCCTTGCCGCCGTTGCGGAGGATGCGCCCCTCGATGGTGTGCTGCCCATCCGTTACGATGAACTGACCGTTGCGGAAACTGACCTTCGGCTCATTTGCCACATATTCGTTGAAGTGGGCGGCAATCAGTTCCACACGCTTGCGCTCCACACCGCGCTGATACAGTTCGCGGGGGTAGACCAGCTTGCTGCTGTGGATGACCATGAGCTGGTACGGCGGGTTGACATGGATGAAGGGATTGGTGTTGTCTTTCAGGCGCATCGCATTTCCTCCTTGATTCTCCAGATGTACGTTTCGGCTTCTTTCAGGATTTCAGCAACCTGCTGCTTACGCTTCGGGATGGTGAGCAGACTTGGGTTGAATGTGAAGCTGTATTCCAGCCGCTGGATCATTGCGTGTACCGCAGCTTCCAGTTCGGTGTACAGCATCATGTCCTCGACGCTCTCGGCG
>OKUL01001128.1_pt1 | contig 9920 bp, 7 predicted proteins | sample 1606631 | NCBI WGS metagenome assembly OKUL01 (sample SAMEA3882518, study PRJEB24775) | human gut metagenome | biome: human-associated habitat; feature: intestine environment; material: feces | place: Netherlands | collected 2009/2010 | reverse complement strand
ATCAATGGGGGCTACATCCCCACGTTTCTGGGCTGCACGCTGCGTATGCAGCCCAGAAACGTGGGGATGTAGCCCCCATTGATCGCAAAGAGCAGGTTCATGATGATCCCTCCTGAAAAAACAGACGCGGGCGCTGCGTTGGCAGCGCCCGCGTGTCCTGTGCGTCCGGATTACGCTTTCGGCGTGCCGTCGGGGTTGAACAGCGGCAGCTTGCCGAGCACGGTGATGTCGGGGCGGTCGTTGGCGTCGCCTTCGGCGAGCACGGCCATCTTGCCGACGATGATGCCGCCGGCCTCGTTGACGAGCTCCTCCATCGCGCGCAGCGACTCGCCGGTCGAGATCACGTCGTCCACGATGACGATGCGTTTGCCGTGGATCAGCTCCGCGTCCGTCTGGTCGAGCACGAGCGTCTGCACGCCCTGCGTCGTGATGGACTTGACGTGCACCTGGAACACGCTGCTCATGTAGGCCTTGGCCTTTTTGCGGGCGACGAAATATTTGTCCGCACCGCTCTGACGGGCCATTTCATACACCAGCGGGATGGCTTTCGCTTCGGGTGCGATCAGGTAGTCATATTCGGGCGTCAGCTTGAGAAGCTCGGCTGCGCAGTGCACGGTCAGCTCCACGTCGCCGAACATGACGAACGCGCCGATGTACAGGTCGTCCGTGACCTTGCACAGGGGCAGATCGCGCTTTAGCCCGGCGATATCCATCTCATATGTCATTTGAAATTCCTCCTAAGTAAAATAAACAGAGTAACAAAAGTATTATACATGATTGCCGGAAAAATGCAAGGCTTCCGGCGGTAGAAAATACCGGGGCGCTCGTGTCATATCGGCGGGAGCGTTTCGCATATGTTTCAGTAATAGCATCCATTCGGAAACAAAATAGCAAAATAATGGGAGCTGCCATTTTGCTAACGCCGTCAGATTGTCTAAAAAGCGGTTCCCTTTTTGTGCCCTTATCCATTGCATTGGCTAAAATTGAACAGTTTGTGAACAAAATCGACGAAAAACAGTTGCGAATTTTGCGATTTTAGTGTAAATTAGCAATAACTTGATCGTGAATTTCCCGCTTGCGGTTATGGACAGCGGACGAAGCGGTTATCGTCCGGCGTCATTTGGGGGGGAGTTCCGGGAAAAGCGAATTTGAAATTGGAGGAAAAACAATGGACGAAAACAAACGTGGTTCATTTGGCAGCACAATCGGCTTTCTGCTCTCTGCCATCGGTTCTGCCGTCGGCCTCGGCAACATCTGGGGCTTCCCGTACAAGATGGGCAGATGCGGCGGCTTTACCTTCCTGATCGTTTACCTGGCTCTGGCGGCATTTGTCGGCTTTGCCATCATGCTCTCTGAGCTGGCGATCGGCCGCAGCACCGGCTTCGGCCCGGTCAACGCCTACAAGAAGATCTCGAAGAAGTTCAAGTGGATCGGCTGGCTGGCCATCATCGCCCCGTTCCTGATCATGACCTTCTACTCGGTCCTCGGCGGCTACTGCATCTATTACATGGTCATCAACGTCGTCGGCATGTTCAGCGGCATGCCGGACAGCAGCTCCTTCGCGGCTCTGCTCACCAACCCGTGGGCCAGCATCGGCTGCATGGTTCTGTTCATGCTCATCTGCTATCTCATCAACCGCGGCGGTGTCGGCGGCGGCATTGAGAAGTTCAACACGATCGGCATGCCCGCACTGTTCGTCATGCTCGTCATCGTCATCATCCGTGCCTGGACGCTTCCGAATGCGGACGTCGGCCTCAAGTATATGTTCGTCCCCGGCTACGCTCTGAAGGCGGGCTTCTTTGACAAGGCGCCCGGCTTTATGGAAGTTCTCGCAACGGCCGGCGGCCAGATGTTCTTCTCCCTGTCTCTTGCCATGGGCGCCATGATCACCTACGGCTCCTACCTCGGCAAGAATGAGAACCTCCCGAAAAACTCCGTCATCATCGTTATCTCCGATACCCTCGTTGCCATCATGGCCGGTCTCGCCGTTATCCCGGCGGCCGTCGCCAACGGCATCGCCAAGGGCATGGCCGTCTCCGATATCAAGCTCGGCGGCCCGAACCTCCTGTTCGCCACGCTGCAGGACGTGTTCCATGACATGGGCACCATCGGCGGTATCTTCGGCCTGATCTTCTACGCCCTCGTTCTGATCGCGGCCATCTCCTCCGCCATCTCCCTGATCGAGGCGGTCTCCGTCACCTTCATCGACCACGCCAGCGCCAAGGGTCACGAGCGTGACCGCAACAAGGTGCTCGCCGTCGTCTGCCTCGCCATCACCCTGCTGGCCTGCCTCGTCGCGGTTGACGGTCTCGGCTCCAACGGCATCGCGCCGAAGGATCTGTTCCACATCAACTCCAAGGCTGACTGGTGCGCTGACTGGCTCGACTTCATGGATATGATCTCCGAAGGCATCGCCATGCCGCTCGGCGCCATGCTCATGTCCATCATGGTCGGCTGGGAGATCAAGCCGAAATCCCTGTACGGCGAGATCGACAGCGGCTACAACGGCCACATCCACGGCTTCTACACCTTCTGCATCAAGTATCTCTGCCCCGTGATCATGTTCTTCATCCTGCTTGTGCAGATCAGCACGTTCTTCGGTCTGGGCTGGTTCAACTGATCGCAGCAGCGTAAGCTTGCAACCCAACAAAGCAACCGCAACCGGCAGCCTTCTGGCTGCCGGTTTTTGTTGTGCCGTGCGCTGCGGCGGTCACCGTGCAGCCCTGCGTCCGGACATGGAAAAAGCGCCGTGCAGATCGCTCTGCGCGGCGCTTTTCCGCTGGGGGGAAAAGAAGATGGAGAAAGAAAAAGAGAGGATGCATAAAACGCTCGGCGACGGGGCGGTCACCCGCCGCCGGAGTTGAGGAGAAGCAAATTATTTCGTGCTGTCGCTGGCGCGGTCAAAGGTGACGGTCAGCTTCAGCGTCTCGCCGCTGCGCGAGACGGTCAGCGTAGCGCTCTCACCGGCGGAGTACCCGCGCAGCGCACTGCGCAGCGCATCGCCGGAGGAGACAGCCGTGTCGTCGATGGCGGTGATAATGTCGCCCGCCTTCAGGCCGGCCTTCTCGGCGCAGCTGCCGCTGTTGACGGCGTTGACATACGCGCCGTCCGGCATGTTGTAGTACTGCGCGGCGCTCGACGGGATGGCCTGCAGCGTGATGCCAAGCTGAGCGCGGTCAGTCACGGTGCCGTTTTTCATCAGGTCGTTTGCGATGGCCACGGCGTCATTGACCGGGATGGCGAAGCCCAGACCCTCCACGCCGGAGGAGCTGTATTTCGCGGTCACGATGCCGATGACCTGACCGGAGGTGTTGTACACTGGGCCGCCGGAGTTGCCGGCGTTGACGGCAGCGTCGATCTGGAACATGTTGATGCCGCTGTCGGTGCCGTCGGAGGTGGTAATGGTGCGGTCGAGCGCGCTGATCATGCCGCTCGTCATGGTGAACTCCAGCTCGCCGAGCGGGTTGCCGACGGCGTAGACCGTGTCGCCGACGGACATGCTGTCGCTGTCGCCGAAGGTGACGGGCGTCACGCCGGTGGCGTCGACCTTGAGCAGGGCGATGTCATTGTCCTCGTCCACGCCGACGATGGTCGCCTGATAGGTCGTGCCGTCGTAGGTGAGCACGGACACGCTGTAGCCGTACTGGTGCGCGGTGGAGATGACGTGGTAGTTTGTGAGCACGTAGCCGTCCTCCGTGATGAAGAAGCCGCTGCCGCAGCTCGCCTGCGAGCTCGTCTGACCGAAGTAGTTGGTGTAGGTCACTTCGGTCGTGATGGCGACGACCTGCTTGCATGCCAGATCATAGATCGACGAGGCGGAGCTAGGGTCGGAGCTGACCGGCTGCGTCACGAGCGTGCCGTTGGAGCTCGAGGCGGTGCTGCCGCCGGTCCTGCCGGAGCGGGTGATGAGCCCCGCGATCGCGCCGCCGCCAAGGCCGCCGAGCAGCGCGCACACGAGACACAGGCACGCGATGCGCGTGATGAGCCGCTTTTGCTCCGGCGTGCGCACGGTCTTGGGCTTTCTCGGGTGGTGCTTGTGCTTGGGCTTCTCGGCCCAGGCGTCGTCGTTCGGTGTGTAGTAGCGCGGCGGGGTATTGCCCGCGTCGTCGCTGGGGTGGAAGTTCGCGTCCTCGTAGCTGCGCTCGGCCTCGGGGCGGACGATGTGATACGTCACGTCCTCGCTGTCGTCGATCTTTGCGCCGCAGCTTGTGCAGAAGCTCGCGCCCGGCTCGAGCGCCGCTCCGCACTGTGGGCACACGCGGCCCGATGCGGTGTCGGTCTCGTTTGCCGCTGTCTCCGCCTGCGCGGAGCCCGCTGCCGTATGTTCGGCTTCCGGCTGTTCGTTTTCGGGGAAATTGGAAGCGTCGTTCATGTTATCTGCCTCCCGGCTGATTGGTTTTTTGAAGTGTCTATATCGTAGTCGATATTTGTAACAGAGGCATGAACAAAGGGCGAAGATTTTTCGAATATTCCCAAAAGCATTTGTGAACACTGCGTCCGATTTGTGAACGCGCGGCAAAAAACCGCCCGCACATCGTCGGATGTGCGGGCGGTAGGGCTTTGCGGGTGTTACCGGCCGAAGCTGCTGTCGGTCGTTTCATAGGTGTTGATGGCCGGCTGCGTGTCGGCATCGCCGCCGTACTTGATCGAGTCACCCTCGAGCAGCGGCTCGATGCCGTGCGCGCGCAGCCACGCGAGCGTGCGCGTGGAATCGGTCAGCGGGGTGTAGTCGACGTCGGCGTAGGTCGTTTCGCCTGTTGCCGGGTCGTACTGGCTGAGCTGATAACCGATGGTCACGGCGTAGGCCGTGCTCTGCCGCGTGCCGCTGTCGGTCAGCCAGGCGCGGCCCATGGTGCCGTCCGCGCAGTCGGGCACGATGGCGTTTTCGTACAGGTCGAGCGCCTGCTCGGCCGTGAGCTCCATGTAGAGGTAGTCGCCGCTTTCGGTCTCATAGCCGATGTTGGCGTAGGTGAGGTGCTCGAGCGTCACGGGCAGCGCCGGCGTGTTGCGCGTGGCGCGCGCTTCGTCGCAGTTGAGCACCTGCTCGATCTGCGCCAGGCGTGCGCTCGTGTCGGGGAGCACGTATTCGCGCATCAGCACCTTGCCGTTCGAGAGCTTGTAGGTCAGCTGCAGACTGGTGATGCTGGTGTCGTCCGTGATCTTTTCGCGCTCCGCCACGACGGCGCGGTGGATGTCCTCCACGGCCTGAATGTTCTCCGCCTCGGTGAGCGTGGAGTTGTAACCGTTGCAGATGATGCGCGCGCTTTTGACCTGCGCGGTATCCGGGATGCGGCGGGCGTAGCCCGTGAGGTCGCACTTCGCGCCGACCACGACGAGGCAGCACACGGCCGCTGTGACCGCGCAGCCGCGCCAGACCGTGCGCGGGATGCGCAGGGACTTGCGGATGACCATCTCGCTGATGACAAAGCCGAGCGCTGCGCCGAGGACTGCCAGCAGCAGGAACGGCGCCAGATGTGCCCGGTAGGCCGGCACGTTGAGCAGCATGCCGTACACGCCGACCGGCAGCGCCAGCCCGGCGAAGAGCGCCACGATATACTTCAGCACCGGCTTGAGCACCGGGATGGCGACGGTGTCGCCCGCGCTCTCCATGCGGCGGCGCCGGTAGAGCTGACCCGCGCACACGAGCAGCAGCAGCGCGAACGCCGCCCAGACGAGCGGATAGGTCCAGCCGGAGAAGCTGCTGACGGCGGCCTCTGCCTCCGTGCCGCTGATCGGACGCAGCAGGTGGTCTCTGCTGACACTTGTGCGCCGCATGAACAGCACCAGCGGGGAGAGCCAGTCGACCGGCAGATCCACCATGCCCGACATGCCGTACACGAACATGTAGAGCACGGTCTCGATGAGCAGCTGGAAGCCCACGGCGATGAAGTTCACGAGCAGGTACAGGCACGGCAGCATGACCACGTGGCCGGTGAACATGGCGCACAGCACGGCGATGCCGTAGAACACGACCGTCTCGAGCGCGAGTATGCCCAGCCAGGTGAGCAGCGGCTCGATGACGAGCGTGAAGCGCACCGCCTCGATGAGCACGGCAAGACCGAACACTACGACCTCTGCCGACAGCAGCATCGCAAGCCCCGCCAGCAGATGCGTGCGGAACATGCACCCGCGCCGGATCGGCAGGGAGGCGGCCAGCCCCGCGCCGCGCGGCGTGTACAGATAGCCGAACATGGCGGCGGCTGCGAGCAGGCCCGCGCAAAACGCTGTCAGCGGCAGCAGCATCTGCGTCTCGGAGAGAATGACGTTCGAGAGGTAGCTGATCTGCTCGGTCGACACATACGGTATCGTCGAGCGCGCGTTGAGCAGCACACCCGGCAGCATGATAAACAGGATCACGCCGTAGATGACCCACAGCGGCCACCAGCGCGACAGGCACTTGCGAAACTCCGTTCCGTTACAGAAGGATGTCTTTGACGGCATAGTCCGCACCTCCCAGTTCATAAATAAAGATCTCTTCGAGCGTCAGCGGCACCACGTCGAGGTACTGCGGCTGCGCGGTGGACAGGCGGTTCGTGACCTCGGCGGCGTCGCCGTGCACGATCAGCGTGTGCAGGTGTCCCTGCGCGCTGCGGTGCAGGATGTCGAGCCCCTCGGGCAGCTGTGCCTCGTCCGGCAGGGCGACGAACACCTTGACGATGTTGGCCTGCAGCTCCGCGAGCGGGTGCTCGAGCAGGACCTTGCCGCCGTTCATGATGCCCACATGGTCGCACACGTCCTCGAGCTCGCGCAGATTGTGCGACGAGATGAGCACGGTCGTGCCGTTTTCGGCCACGTCGGCCAGCACGAGGTTCCAGACCTGGCGGCGCATGACGGGGTCGAGCCCGTCGACCGGCTCGTCGAGGATGAGCACGTCCGGCCGCAGGCTCATCGCCAGCCAGAACGCGGCCTGCTTCTGCATGCCCTTGGACAGGCGGCGGATCTGCCGCTTCGGGTCGAGCTGAAACACCTTGCCGAGCTTCTGATAGCGCTCGGCGTCGAACTTTGGGTAGATGCCGCGGTAGTAGCGCATCATGTCCGGGATCGTCGCCTGCGGGAAATAGAACACGTCGTCCGGGATGTAGGCGATGCGCGCCTTGACGGCCGGGTTTTCGTACACGGGCTGACCGTCGATGTCGATCGTGCCGCTGTCCGGGCGGTAGATGCCCGTCAGGTGGCGGATGAGCGTGGATTTGCCCGCGCCGTTCGGCCCGACCAGACCGTACACCGCGCCGCGCGGCACGGTCATGGTCACGCCGTCGAGCGCGCGGAAGCCGTCAAACGTTTTGACGACGTCTTTGACTTCAATCATGGTTCGTTCCTCCTTCGGGAATGCGGCGGCGCAGCTCCTCACTGCGCATGCCGAGGTACAGCAGCTCCTGCACGGCCGCGTCGAACTGCTGCAGCAGGGCGACCTGCCGCGCGGGATCGTCCGGGATCTGGGCGCAGACGTAGCTGCCGCGCCCGGCGACGGAGCAGATGTAGCCCTCCGTCTCCAGCTCGTGGTAGGCGCGCTGGATCGTGTTCGGGTTGATGGTCAGCTGCGTGGACAGCTCGCGCACCGAGGGCAGCTTTTCGCCCAGCGGCAGCGTGCCGGACACGATCAGCCGGCGCAGCCCGTCGCGCACCTGTTCGTAGATCGGCCGGGAATCGCGGTAATTGATCGAGATCGTAGTGCAACACCAACTTTCTGTAGCGTATTAACTGTATTAACCGTGTTGGTACAGTTAAGTTACCATGCGCCGGTGCATCTGTCAAGGGGTAAGATGCATTTCGGCAGAAAAAGTTCCCGGACGGCGTTGCGCCGTCCGGGAACTGCTCTATTTATTTCTGCCCCTCGCGGCTTTCGAGATAGACCATGAGCGTCGCAATGTCGGCGGGGGAGACGCCGGAGATGCGGCTGGCCTGGCCGAGGCTCGCGGGGCGGATGTCGCTGAGCTTCTGCCGCGCCTCGAGCCGCAGGCAGGACACCTGCCGGTAGTCGAGATCCGGCGGCAGCAGCCGCTCTTCGAGCCGGGTGAACTCCGCCACCTGACGCAGCTGGCGCTGGATGTAGCCCGCGTACTTGAGCCGGATCTCCGCCTGCTCGGTCACGACGCGCGGCAGCTCCGGCCGCGCGGGGTCGAACGGTGCGAGGTCGGCATATGTGATCTGCGGCCGGCGCAGGAGGTCGGCCAGGCTCACGCCCGAGCTCGTCGGCGCGGTGCCGCGCGCGGTGAGCATCGCGGCGAGGGCGTCCGACGGGGCGAGGTGCGTTTTCTCCAGCCGGGCGCACTCGGCGTCTACCAGCCGGTATTTTTCCTGCACGGCGGCAAAGCGCGCGTCCGATACCAGTCCGATGCGGTGGCCGATGGCGCTCAGGCGCTCGTCGGCGTTATCCTGCCGGTGCAGCAGGCGGTACTCCGAGCGGGAGGTCATGATGCGGTACGGTTCGTTCGTGCCCTTGGTCACGAGGTCGTCCACGAGCGTGCCGATGTACCCGTCCGAGCGGCGGAGGATCATCGGCGCGCGCCCAAGCAGCTTGAGCGCCGCGTTCACGCCCGCAACAAAGCCCTGCACCGCAGCTTCCTCATAGCCGGACGAGCCATTGAACTGCCCCGCGCCGTAGAGGCCGGGCACTTTCTTGGCCTCGAGCGTCGGCAGCAGCTCCGTCGGGTCTACGCAGTCATATTCGATCGCGTAGGCGCAGCGGGTCATCTCCGCGTGCTCGAGTCCCGGCAGCGTGTGCAGCATTGCGACCTGCACGTCCTCCGGCAGGGAGGAGGAGAAGCCCTGGATGTAGAGCTCTTCCGTGTCCAGCCCCATCGGCTCGATGAACAGCTGGTGCCGCGGCTTGTCGGGAAAGGTCATGATCTTCGTCTCGATGGACGGGCAGTAGCGCGGGCCGACGCCCTCGATCACGCCGGAGTAGATGGGGCTGCGGTCGAGGTTCGCGCGGATGATGGCGTGCGTGCGCTCATTGGTATAGGTCAGGTAGCACACGGCCTTGTTCTCGACCGGGTGCGTGGTGGAAAACGAGAACGGCTCGATCTCCGCGTCGCCCGGCTGCAGCTCCATGCGCGAGAAGTCCACCGTGCGCGCGTTCACGCGCGGCGGCGTGCCGGTCTTAAAGCGGCGCATGCGCAGCCCCAGCGCCTTGCAGCACTCGGCCAGCGGCCCGGCGGCCGCCAGCCCGTCGGGGCCGGAATCGCGCAGCACATCGCCCACGATCGTGCGCCCGTGCAGATACGTGCCCGTGGCGAGCACTGCCGCGCGGCAGCGGTAGACGGCGCCGTTTGCCGTCACGACAGCGCTGACATGCCCGTCCTCCGTCTCGACGGCCACGACCTCCGCCTGCTTGACGCGCAGGTTCGGCTGCAGCTCGAGCGTGTGCTTCATCACGGCCTGATACTTCCGCCGGTCGGCCTGCGCGCGCAGCGAGTGCACGGCCGGCCCTTTGCCGCGGTTGAGCATCCGGTACTGGATGCAGGCCTGATCGGCTGCACGCGCCATCTCGCCGCCGAGCGCGTCGAGCTCGCGCACAAGGTGGCCCTTGCCCGTGCCGCCGATGGCGGGGTTGCAGGGCATGTTGCCGATGGCATCCATATTGATGGTGAAGCAGACGGTGTCCAGCCCGAGCCGGGCGGCGGCCAGCGCGGCCTCAATGCCCGCGTGCCCCGCGCCGACGACGGCGACGTCACAGCTTCCGGCGTCATAACGCATGACGAGATCCCTCCGGATTCTTCATTAGAATAGAATAACAACATTTCATTTTACCTGCTTTACGCCCGGATTGCAAGACAAGCCCGGGCGAAAACGGCGGCAGGGCAGCGAAAAATGCTTGTGCAGTATCTGCACAACAAAATGTGAAAAAGCACTTGCTTTATCATGCTAATGTGGTAATATAACAGCGTCCTAACAAGCGAAACACAAATTTGAGATAT
>OKUL01001126.1_pt1 | contig 9935 bp, 10 predicted proteins | sample 1606631 | NCBI WGS metagenome assembly OKUL01 (sample SAMEA3882518, study PRJEB24775) | human gut metagenome | biome: human-associated habitat; feature: intestine environment; material: feces | place: Netherlands | collected 2009/2010 | reverse complement strand
GGAGGTCAGGATCAGCACCATCGCGGTGATGAACTCGCCGTCTGTGATGGGCTGGCCGATCTGTGCACTGCCCTCAAGGCCGAGGGCGTAGATCAGGCCGACGCAGAAGCAGGCAACCGCGGCCCACTGCAAAACTCCGGGTTTCAGTCTCATTGTGATTCCTCCTCAGTAAAGTTTGAATTCCTGATCCAGCAGGGTGTCCAGCCGGATCGTCTTGCCCCGGCCCTGTGTGCTCCAGCCGTAGGGGTACTGCTGTGTGACCCGCTTTGCGGTGGTGCCCATCTGCTCGGCGGCCTGCCCCACCGTCAGGCGGATGCAGCCGACCTTGCTGTAGATGGCTTTGTAGGCGTCGTGCCAGGCTTCGGGGCGTTTCATGGGCGGTTACTCCTGTTGTTAAATCACAACTTTTGCGGCGAAAAGAAGAACGGACCGATCTCATTCGCCGTGATGCCCAGCAGGTCGCTGATGCGGTCGATCTCATCCTGTCGGAAAACAAAATTCCCGGACAGCTTCTGGCAGAACTGGCCTTCACTGATGCCGACTTTTTCGGCGACTTCCTTCTGGGTCAGGCCGCGATCACGGATGCGGCCCCGCAGCAGGGTATAATCCATCTGTGCCACTGTTGTCACCTCCTGTTTGGAATGTTGTGGTTTCGCAACCATGGCCACAGTGTACCACGCCGGTTTTCAAATGTCAACAGAAAAATTGATATTTCACAATTTGTTGTGCTGCCGGTATTGATTTTTCGCAACCGCCGATGTATACTCACTTTAGACGTAACGAAAGGGGTTTTAGTTATGGCAAAAAAGACAGCCACCTTCGCGCAGCGGTTAAGAGAGGGCCTTGATATGCGGGGCCTGAAGCAGGTTGAACTGGCCGCGATGTCCGGAATCTCAAAATACAGCATCTCGCATTATCTGAAGGGCGATTGGGAAGGAAAGCAGGATGCCGTGTATGAGCTGGCACGTGTACTGAATGTCGCAGAGGCATGGCTCATGGGCTACGATGTGCCTCCGGAACGGGAGCATCCGTCGGAGCCGAAATCCGCAGAGGGGCGGCCCACCATCCCTCCGGGGTTCATCCCGCTGCCGAAAATGAAGAAGGTTCCGTTGATTGGTGCAATCGCCTGCGGCGACCCCATCACGGCCATTCAGAACCGGGAAGGGGACGCGGAAGTTCCGGAGGATGTGCGCTGTGACTTCGCTCTGAAGTGTAAGGGCGAGAGTATGATCGGCGCGGGCATCCACGACGGGGACGTGGTGTATATCCGCATCCAGCCCGAAGTGGAGAACGGCGAGATCGCAGCGGTGCGCATCGGTGAGGAAGCTACACTGAAGCGCGTGTACATCCACTCGGATTACATCGAGCTGCGTCCGGAGAACCCCGCCTTTGAATCCATCATCCGCCGCCGGGAGGAAATGAACGACGTGCAGATCGAGGGTAAGGCCGTCGGCTGGTGGCACTGGGTCTGACCAGCCCGAAAATGATGACTACAGAAATTCCTATAATTCCTTACGCGCAAGGCGTACGCGTTACGCGTATTCTTATTTTCTTCTGTTTAGGGTCAGGATATAGATTTACTGTAGTCATTGTAGTCAAATCCCGAAAACCCGCATGAATCCTCAGTTTTTCCTGACTACAAACGTTGCGCAGGTTTGTAGTCGTGTAAATGTTGCAAACAACTATACAAATGTTGCGGCTAGAAGCTGTTGAATAGTCAAAACCACCGGCTGAGCCGGTGGCTTGAGTAAGCCCTAGAAGGGCATAATACTAGCAAAGCCCCTTAAGGGGCCACGAATGGGTCTGCCAACTGCATTCCTGTCTCGTGGCAGGCCCCTCAAGGGGCCCTTTTATTTACGCCTTAGTTTCCTTGCTACCCGTAAACGGGTCCACGAACTCCTTAAGGCTCAACTGATCGGCAATCTGGTCCTGTTGCAGTTGATTTTTAATGTACTCTTGGATTTTCTTTTTGTTCTTTCCTACCGTATCCACGAAGTATCCCCTGGCCCAGAAATGCCGATTGCCATACTTGTACTTCAGATTTGCATGTCTGTCGAAAATCATGAGACTGCTCTTTCCCTTGAGATATCCCATGACATAGGAAATGCTGTACTTCGGCGAAAAACTTATCAGCATATGGATATGGTCAGGGCAGGCCTCCGCTTCAATGATTTCAATACCTTTTTGTTCGCACAACTGGCGCAGTATCTGCCCTATATCCTTTTTGATCTGACCGTAAATTACCATTCTCCGATATTTCGGTGCAAACACTACATGGTATTGACATCTCCACGTGGTATGGCTTAAACTATCTACGTCTTTGTTATTTTTCATTTCAAAGATAAACCTCTCTGTTCCTAGAATGTGGTTGGCAAACCCACACTCTATTCTACGGGGAGGTTTCTCTTTGTCTAGGGCTAAAGCCGTTTTTATTCCACCAGCTTAGCTGGTGGTTGTCGCTCGCTCAAGCTACCCAACCACAAAAACAGCCTTCGGCAAATGCCGAAGGCTGTTTTTAAATAATTCAAAGCTCTATCACTTTACACTTATCAGTTCAGCTTCTTGCGGTTGATGAACAGGTAAGCGGCAGCGCCGCCCAGTGCGGCAACCAGAACGATGGCCAGACCTGCAACAGAGTTGCTGTTGGTGCTGGAAACGCCGGTCTGCGGGATGATCTTGCTGGAGTTATCAGCGGGGGTGTTGGACTTGGTAACATCCGGGGTGTTGGTCGGAGTATTGTCCGGGGTATTGGTTTCCTCAGTCGGGGTGTTTGCCGGAGTATTGGTCGGAGTGGTCTCCGGGATAACCGGGGTGGTCGGGGTCACGACCGGGGTAGCGGTCGGGGTGGCAGTCGGCTTCGGAGCTTCCATAAAGATGGGGTACAGGTAGATACCGCCTACCAGGCTGCCAACCGGGAATGCACCAAGGCCGCTGGTGCCCAGTTCAGTAGCATCGGCGCCCAGGACAAAGTGCTCTTTGCCCCAAACGTCCCAGCCTTTGAACTCCCAGCCCTCGTTTGCGATAACGGTGGGCAGAGTGATCGGAGTCTCCTCAAACTCGGCACGGTTCAGATAAGTCAGGGCAACATTGTCGGGATCGCTCTCGAAATAGCCCTTGGTGGTGTCCATAAAAATGGTAACATCCACCACGCGCACACAAGAAGCGCTGTCTTCGCTTGCAGCTTCGTCAGCGGTGTTGTCCTGTGCAGCCTCCTCCACTACTGCGGGTGCAGCAGCTTCCTCGGTGGTCTCGGTTTCTGCATACGCCGATACAGGCAGACAAACTGCCAAGGCAACAGCCGTAACCAGCGTAAGCAGACGCGAAAACCTGCTCGTCTTTTGCATAATTCTTACTCCCTTTCCAAAATTATATCCCAAACGCAAAGGTACGGATTGCTGTTGCCTTTGTGCCCAGAATTCAAATAAAGATTTTACGCCCCAGCCGGCCAGCGGGCTGGAAGCAGCGGGTCCGGATTGACGGTAACTTCATCCGCCATCAGCGTTTCCCCGTCCCGCAGTGGGCGTGCCATGATCAGCAGGCGGGCATCTGACATTTCATAGGTACAGGTACACAATGTCAAAAGCCGTTCGTCTGCGCGGGCATAATCGCCCGTGGTATAAAACGCGCGCTTGGCCACTTCATCCAGGTATTCCTGCTCTGCCGCATCATCGGCAAAGTTCACATACTGGTTAAAGTGGAACACATCGCCATCGCTTTCGCGCGTGGTAATTGCATAAACTGCCACGATCTTGTAGTACTGGCCACCGTTCAGGCTGTCCAGCTCAATGACCGGGTGTTCCTGATAATATTCCGGTTCGCGGTAATTTTGCAGGCTGGAAAACCGCACCGTATCCCCCACGCCCATGTTGTGGCCGTACAGGATCAAATGGCGGCTTTGCTGGATATCGCACTCATAATCCAGGTATGGCAGACCCAGGTCATCCCAGTTGCCATCCAGGTCGTGCTTTAAGTAGTAGCTGTTGTCCCCTTCTCTTTGCATCACCGGCAGGTCAACATCGGTATCATCGATCTTGATCCAGCCGATCACTTCGGGGTTACGCTCCAGCAGTGCGGTAAAATCCCGCGGTTCCGGGGTAACGGCGGGCTGCACGGTGGGGGCCGCGGTAACCTGCGGCTCCGGCGTCTGCTCTGGTTCTGCAGTCTGCACCACCGGCGGGCTCTCGCTTTCCATCTTGCGCTGCTGCAGCCAGTTGGGCAGTTGCAATGCCGCCATAGCAATCAACGCCGCCGCCATACCGGAGCAAAACACCCCTGCAAGAATGCGCGACTGCTGGCTCACAGAGCTGCCTCCACAAAGTAGGCATCGCCTTTGCTGCCATCGGTCTTGTATTCCTGATACGCAATGGTGCAGCTGGTGCTGCCATCGGGAATTTCAGCCATCAGCCAGTCGCTGCGCTCCTGGCCGGGGGTCAGCTCATAAGCATACGGCATCATGGTATCATCCACTGCGTTCAGGCAGGTGCCGTAATCACTGTCGCCCTCGCCCCACTGGATTTGGAAATCCTGCAGGAACATCGTGTAGGTCTGGCTGCTGGTGTTCTTGATGTTCAGGCGCATGCGCACCAGGCGTTCGCCATCCGGGATATCAATGCCGGGGTAGCTTTCCACCAGGCTGACATCCGTAATGGAAAAGTCAAACAGTGCCGTGCTGACCGTTTCGCCTGCCGTATTGTTATGTGCGTTTGTTTTACCGCAGGCGGTCAGCAGCAATGCCATACCTAGCACAGCTGCAAGGCCCGGCGCTGCCAAAGTCCGTCTCATGCTATGTTCTCCTACTTTTCCGTGTTGCCATTGCACAAGTATTTAACATCTGTTCAACGTTAAAAATACAGGGCAATGTACAGCTATCATATTATCACGCCGCGCTTGTTTTGTCAATCAAAAAAGCACGGTCTTCTGCAGTCTGTTTTGTCATTTTTGTTGTTGAGCTGATGTTGTGTAGGGGTAGTATAACTGCGCGGCGGCATGTTTTATGCATTGGCAGCGTTTCTCTGCGGCGGCCAGAGGGCTGGCTGTTCCACCGGTCGTTTTTCTGTTTGGTACACATGATACCTTGCTCTGTAGGGAGCTGTCTTGACCATTCCGGAGCTTTGGTACATCTGCCATAATGAGATTTGCCGCAAGGTTTGTCTGCGGTGTCGGGGACGTTGCTCCCCTACTGTGGGGCAAGGTATATCACACATTTTTATTGTACGGTCGGGCCGCCTTCAGTGGGGGGCGGGTGACCCCGCCCTACCATACAAAAAACTGCACAGCGTTTGGGCTGTGCAGCTTCATCAAAATTATCGTTATGTCAGCAGGAGCTTATTCCGTACCTGAACTATCCTGCGTATCCCCACCGGTATTCCCGGTATCAGCTTCAGGTTCGCTCTGGGCATCGGTCTGGTCGTCCGCCGTGCTGTCCGGTTCAGCGGTGCCGTCGGCGGTATCACCTGTGGGATTGCCGGTATCGGCCACGGTGGAATCCAGGTTGTTCTGCACCAACTCCTGCGGGTCACCGGAATCGGTGGTCGGGGCTGCGGTCGAAGCAGACACTTCGGGCTGCATATCGCTTTCCTGCAATGCACTCAGATACCACTTACGGCCCTCGCCGCGGGTGAACACATAGTCCATATACTTGGTCGGCTCCGTGGGGGCGGTCAGGTTGATCTCGCCGCTGGAGCTATTGTTGATGGTGGGGATATAGCCAACCGTCACATAGGTCTTGCCGCTCTGGGTGGAAATCTTTTCCACTTCCGGGGTATACATAGCCACCATGCTGGTAACAGGAACCAGATAGCCCTGCTTTTCCTCGTCATAGGTATAATTGAACTCTTCGGTCTGGAAAGAGCCATCGGTGATCTTGTAATCCGGGCCAAGCAGGTTGGTCAGGTAGGTGTCAACTTCCAGTTTGGGCAGAATGATGGAGCCGGTTTCGCTGTCGCGCTCATAGTCGCTCAGGCCGTTATCCCGCTTTTGGATCTGGTACACGGCGCCCCAGATGGCAGCCTGTAAAAACTCCGACTGATCCACCTTGCTCACATCGTCAAACGGCATAGTGTCAAACATGACAAGACCGTACAGACGGTCGGCATAGCTCTGGCGGCGTTCGGTATCATCCAACGCGCTGCGCAGCACGCCAACCACCCAGCTTAATACGGTAAACAGACCAATGATAATCAATACGATTGCCACTGCACCCACGATCTGGCGTGAAAAGCGGCGGTTATTGCGCAGTTGTTCTTCTCTGGAAATTGCCATTCAAAAAAACCTCAAGATCAATCAAGTAAAATAATAATTAAAAAATAATAAAGAATAATGGTGGTATGCGCGCCGTGCGCGCATGATTAAAATAGGCTCCGCACGCCGGGTTAGGCTTGATTGCTTACCAAAAGCAGCGCCCAATTTTTATAAGCTGTGCTGCAGGCACGGCGATTTACCTTCATTATTATTTATTCTTTATTCACTATTCTTTGTTCTGCTGTCACAAACAGCAGAATTAGTATACCACAAACGCCGCCGCTTTGCAAAGCGGCGGCGGGGTGTTTTGCAGAATTTAACAAATGTGCGGCAGCATTACTTGTTTTTGTACATCTGCTCGTAATACTTCTGGTAGTTGCCGCTGGTCACGTGGTCCATCCACTCTTCGTGGGCCAGGTACCAGTCAATGGTCAGCACAATGCCCTTCTCGAACGGGGTTTCGGGGTACCAGCCCAGATCGTTCTTGATCTTGGTGGGGTCAATGCCGTAACGGCGGTCATGGCCCAGGCGGTCCGCCACGTGCTTGATCAGCTCTTCGCTGATGCCCTCATCCTTCAGGCGGTCATGCAGCTGCTCGATGACAGTCTTGACGATGAAGATGTTGGGGCGCTCGTTATGGCCACCGACATTGTAAACTTCGCCGTCCTTGCCGCCGTTGGCAACCATATCAATGGCTTTGCAGTGGTCCATGACATACAGCCAGTCACGGATCTGCATACCATCGCCGTAAACCGGCAGGGTCTTGTGGTGCTTGGCGTTGTTGATGAGCAGCGGAATCAGCTTTTCGGGGAACTGATACGGACCATAGTTGTTGGAGCAGCGAGTGATGTTGATGGGCATGCCATAGGTATCATGGAATGCTTTCACGAACATATCGGCGCTGGCTTTGGAAGCGGAGTACGGGCTGTGCGGGCACAGCGGGGTCGTTTCCATAAAGTAGCCCTCGGCACCCAAAGCACCGTACACTTCATCGGTGGAAACCTGCAGGTACTTTTTGCCTTCCTTCCAGGTCTTGGCGTCGGCATCGTACCAGGCATCCTTGCAGCACTGCAGCAGATTGACGGTGCCCAGAACATTGGACTCAACAAAAATTTCCGGGTTGCGGATGCTGCGGTCAACGTGGCTTTCGGCAGCAAAGTTGATGACGTAATCCGGGTCATATTTGGCGATCAGGTCAGTGACAAGAGCCTTATCGCAGATATCGCCCTTAACAAAGATATGGCGGGCATCGTCCTTGATATCTTCCAGGTTTTCCAGGTTTCCGGCATAGGTCAGCTTATCCAGGTTGACCAGGCGGATATCCTGGTATTTTTCCAGCATATAGTGGACAAAGTTGGAGCCAATAAAACCGGCACAGCCGGTAACAAGATAAGTTTTCATTTATTTACCATCCCAATTATTGAAAAAGTCCTGAATTGCATCTTTCCAGTCGCGCATGTCATCGCCGACACTGCACCGCAGGGCGCGGTTTTCCAGTGCGCTCCATGCCGGGCGGTCTGCGGATTTGGGGTTCATCTCTTTATATTGTGCGCTGGTAACGGGCTTTACGGTGCACGGCAGGCCGGACAGGCGGATGATCTCGGATGCGAAATCATACCAGCTGCAAATGCCGCTGCCGGTGCAGTGGTAAATGCCGTAATCATGGCTGACGGCCAGCTTTAAGATATGGTAGGCTAGATCCACCGCATTGGTGGGGTTGCCCAGCTGGTCGTTGACAACATTCAGGGTGTCATGCGTTTTGGCCAGGTTGACCATAGTTTTGACAAAGTTTTTGCCGTAATAGCTGTACAGCCAAGCCGTGCGCACGATAAAGTGGCGGCGGCAGAACTGCTGCACATAGGTTTCGCCCAGCAGCTTGGTCTGGCCGTAGGCCGAAATGGGGGCGGGCAGGGCACTTTCATCCAACGCCACACCGCCGTTGGCTGTACCGGAGAATACATAGTCGGTAGAAATATGGATCAGGCGGGCATTGATCTTTTCGCATGCCAATGCCAGGTTGCGCGGGCCAAGGGCGTTGACGCGGTAAGCGGCATCGCGGTTGGTTTCGCAGCCATCCACGTTGGTAAAAGCAGCGCAGTTGATGACGGTATCCGGCTGGATGCGGCGGATATAGGTCACAGTGGCTTCGCGGTCGGTAATATCCAGCTCATCCACATCAACGGCGATCACCGTTGCTTTGCGCAGGCGCTCCGGCAGCGGGCCAAGGGCGCATTCTTCATCAGCCAGCTGTTTTTGCAGCTCGGTTCCAAGCTGTCCATGGCAGCCGGTAATCAGAATTTTCATCTTGTGCCTCTTTCTTTATACCGCATCAATATTTCAGGCGGTCATCGGCAACATTGCGCAGGTGCTGGCCATAGGGGCTTTTGCCATAGCGCTCGGCGCTTTCCAACAGTTTGCCGCGGTTGATCCAGCCGTATTTATAGGCGATCTCTTCCGGGGCGGAGATCTTGATGCCCTGGCGCTGTTCAATCATGCGCACAAAGTCGGCGGCTTCCACCAGGCTGTCCATCGTACCGGTATCCAGCCAGGCATAACCGCGGCCCAGCAGCTGCACATCCAGCTTGCCTTCCTGCAGGTACATCTCATTCAGGGTGGTAATTTCCAGTTCGCCGCGGGCGCTGGGCTTTACCTGTTTTGCCTTTTCGCACACATCTTTGCTGTAAAAATACAGGCCGGTAACCGCATAGTTGCTCTTGGGCTGTGCGGGCTTTTCTTCAATGGAAGTTGCCTGGCCGTTTTCGTCAAATGCCACCACACCGAAGCGTTCGGGATCGGTGACATAGTAGCCGAACACAGTGCTGCGGCCGGCTTCGGCGTTGGCGGCAGCGGACTTGAGCCGCTTGGAGAAACCTGCGCCGTAGAAAATATTATCGCCCAGCACCATAGCGCAGGGCTCACCGTTAATAAACTCTTCACCCAGGATAAAGGCCTGTGCCAGACCGTCCGGGGAGGGCTGCACTTTATATTGCAGGTGCAGGCCGTACTGGCTGCCATCCCCCAGCAGCGCTTCAAAGCGCGGCGTATCGGTGGGGGTGGAAATGATCAGGATATCCTGGATGCCTGCCAGCATCAGGGTAGACAGCGGGTAATAGATCATGGGCTTATCATACACAGGCAGAAGCTGCTTGGATGTGACCATGGTCAGCGGGTACAGGCGGGTACCAGCACCGCCGGCGAGGATGATACCTTTCATGATGACGCTCCTTTTCAGTGACCGCAGTTGCGGCGAACTATAGGCAGCGCCTATACCGCGCCGCCTGATTTGCCGTGCGTCACCGCCCATCCCACAGGGGCATAAATCCGCACAATTATTTTCTATTATATCGTATTCTATGCCCCTTGGCAAGAGGGAAAATTGAGGGAGCAGAGCCAACAAGATTTGCGAGGGAAAACGTAAAACACATTTGCCGCAAGGCCCCGGAACGGTCAAGACCGTTCCCTGCAAAACATTTTATAACGTGCAACAAACATTATAAGCATTCGTAGGGCGCTGCGCCCGCAGGCGCGTTTCGGAGGCCCGCTTGACGGGCAATGCCCGTCCGTTTGCAAAGCAAACCCGCTCGTGCAGTTGCAAAACCCACTGGGCTTTGCATTGCTCGCCATCACATTTTCGTAAAGACAACACCGCACAATTCCCGCCTGACGGCTTAAGCACCGCTCCGGCGGCTGCGGCA
>OKUL01001118.1_pt1 | contig 9988 bp, 8 predicted proteins | sample 1606631 | NCBI WGS metagenome assembly OKUL01 (sample SAMEA3882518, study PRJEB24775) | human gut metagenome | biome: human-associated habitat; feature: intestine environment; material: feces | place: Netherlands | collected 2009/2010 | reverse complement strand
CTGCGTGACCGGGTCGTACAGCTTCTCGACGAGAATCCCGACCTTTATACGCTGTTTATTAAGTGAGGAGGTTAAATCGTGACGATTGCTGAAATCAAGGAAAAACTCAGCCAGGAACGTAGCTTTGGTTCCAGATTCCCTGTGCGGATTATATTCGTAGAGAATCTAAACGAATACTCTGTTCTTGAGCATCAGCTGAAGGGAATCTGCGACGTCACGATGAACGTGGCTGATTTTTGCCGTGCGCCAGATACAGTTCCTCAGTTTGACAAGATTCGGCAAAAATTATCCGAGTGTGAGGGACAGCATGTATTGCTGCTTTCTGTGGGCGAGTATCTGCGCATCTGTACTAAGCGTGAGCTCAATCCTGAACATCGTCAGTTCAGAGCGTTTTGGGAATCACAACAGCCGGAGGCATCAAAGACCAGAGTGATTATTCCGGTGTTCAATTGCAGAGATGTTTTTGACCGGATTATTGGCGCAGTTGATGAGCGTCAGCAAGATTTCGTTTGGACGCTTGATTCTACGCCATCAGGCGAAACATACAGCATATCTGTATATTCTCCTAAATTTAAAGAAGCCATTAATCCTGATGCAGATAACTTGACCGCATGGTTCCGGGACTGGCAAGTCATTCTAAGCAGAAATGTACCCTGCTCAATCGTGACCCTCCAATATGGGAACGTAGAAACGTCCTATGGCACGGTAAACATTAAGCCCATTGATAGCCCCTTCAGATATCTTTCGGATATCCTTGTGGACGGCAATGTGCTTGTTGAAAAATGGCAGAACAATGATTTCTGGAGTCGCGCTGTAAGTTATGCATCTCAGTTCGCTGCTAAAAAGGTTCCGTTCGAGAGAATTGTCCTTGATGCACTGAATGTTACGGAGTTTGACTTTGTCTCTGTTGCAGCGAGGTGGAATACGCTAAACGACTTTCAGAAAAATCTCGTCTGGCTCTGGTATCGTGTTTATCCTACCGACGAGTATTATAGCTATGTTTGTAAAAAGGCATCCAACGCTTCAGAGATTCCAGAAAAAATACGGGATGAAATATTACTGCTTTCCAATAGAAGCGAACGCTGGATTCAAGAGCGGATGGCCGCTGTTCGAGCGCTGTCATTCCATGATTTCGATGACGCCTATTTCGCTCTCATGGACAAACTGCCTTTAGATGAAACAAAGCTAAAGTTGCTCACTTACCAGACCCACGAAGAAAAAACATACGCTGTTAAGGTTATCAGCAATATGCTTCGCAGTGGCGCAGAGCCGAGCGCAATTGCGACCGAACTGCTGGAGAATAACTTCCCAGCTTTAGCGTCGTATATGAAAGACGAATCCGGCTGTGACGAAGCCGTTGATGAGTACATGGCATGGTATCGAAAGAATAAACTCATCAACCGATATCCGGGTGAGTATCCGGTCAAAATGTCCTTTGAGCGGTTCGATGCGCGATACAAACTAATGCATAAACTGCAAGGGAAAGATTGTGTGTCGTTCTGGATTGATGGGTTCGGAACAGAATACACGCCATTGTTTCTTCATGAACTAAAGGCAAGGGGCATCGTTCCAGAGCCTGTGAAGCTGGCTACGGCACTCTTGCCCACGGAAACAGAATACAACCATCAGTGGGATGAGCACGACCCTCTGACAATTAAATGGGACAGGTTGGATTCTTTTTCACATAAGGGTATGCCGGACGACAAGAGTTACTACTCCTGCATTGTCCATCAGCTGTCTGTTTTTTCTGAAGCTGCCAAGAAAGTCGAGGAGCTCTTAGAAAACCACGAATATGTGGTTATTACTGGTGACCACGGAAGCAGCCGATTTGCAGCACTCGCATTTCATGAGGAAAATGTCGTTGCAATTACGGCTCCCAAAAAATCTACAGTTCATAGCTTTGGCAGATTTTGTGAGCTTGGTGATAATGCTGGTGATGTGTTATCCTTGCCCAGCACAGTACCTGCTACCTCGAATGGGAAGCACTATCTGGTAATGGATAACTATCAGCATTTTTCCGTAAGTGGAAATGCTGCGGGCGGCAACACGGATGAACATGACGTTGTCGGTGAGATTCACGGTGGAAACACAGTAGAGGAAAGACTGGTTTCGGTTATTGTAATAAAGAGGAAACAGCCGCTTCCACCTGTAACGTGCAAACCAAGGAGTTCCTTCGTAACAAAGAAAAACGGCCATGTCGAATCGACTCTTACGTTCAGCCGTCCGATTTCTACGCTTGAAGTATCGCTTGGGAACAATGAGGCTACCTGCGCGATGAACACCGATGGGACTTGGCGCATTATCTTGGATGGGGTCTCAGAAGAAGATATTGTCCTTTCGGTGGTAGCAAACGGACGTCTTCTCCCTGCCGTAACGCTAAAGGTTAAAACCCCTGGTATCAGCAAGAACGATGACCCGTTTGGTGGAATGGAGCTATGAGAAAAAAATTTGAATGTTGCGAGTGTGGTAAGGCACTCAAAAAAGATGAGGTCGCTTTGTGCAAAAAGTTGCTGGGCACGGACACGGAGGATTTCTACTGTATTGACTGCTTGGCAGAATACTTGGAATGCACGAAAGAAGACCTGGAAATAAAAATTCAAGAGTTTAAGGAACAGGGGTGTACACTGTTTCTGTAGTGGGAGGAGGAACCATAATGCTGGAAAATAAAGTGCGCGATGTTTTTGCTGACATGGTAGTGCTGAAAAATCCAGAAAGGACAGAGTTCTTTTCCAACTTGAGCCTGCCATCATATATGCGAGACTGGCTTGTGATGAAGTTTTCGGATGACGACGGAGTCATTGACTATGACAGCGTGCTGAGATATATTCGTCAGTACATTCCGAGCCGTGAAGATTTTGAGCAGTTTAAGTTTGAAATGGTAAACGGAGAGACCGTTCGCTTCTTGGCCAGGATTCGTGTAAACGTCGATGTCAAGACCGGGAAGACTCTGTTTGAACTCCCAGATTTCGGCGGCTCGAGAGCGGGCGCATCTGGCGAGGTAACCAACGACGTTGTAGCTCGGTGGAAAGAAACGCTCCTTAAAGAAAGTGAAAACTGGGGCATTGTTGAGCTGATTTGGGGCAAGGACTTCTCTTCGCGTCAAGGCAAGGGCGTCATAAAGCTCATCGAGTACAGCCCGTTTTGCCCATATACGGTGGATTTGGAGTTTTATAAAGAAGCCAGAAGAGCATTCACAATTGACGAGTGGATTGATGTGCTGATTTCAGCAGCAGACTATAATCCGAATGGATACGATTCTGAACAGCAAAAACTGTGCTTCCTTCGTCGGCTGCTACCCTTCGTGGAGAAACGGTTAAACTTGATGGAACTTGCCCCAAAGGGCACAGGAAAAAGCTATGTTTATCAAAAAATCAGCAAGCGTGGATGGCTGATTTCTGGCGGTACCGTATCGAGAGCCTCCCTTATCTATGATAATCAGAAAAAAACTGGTGGATTGCTGACTCGTTTTGATTTCGTCGGCTTTGATGAAATTCAGTCCATGACATTTGACAAGCCCAGCCAAATTCAGACGGCGCTGAAGGATTATATGGAGTTCGGTGAAGTCCAGGGATTTGATGCGCAGGTAGTCGCTGATGCTGGAGTGATTGTGCTCGGCAATATTAATGCCAGTCGTTTTAATGTCAACGAAAACATGATGGAAGAAGTCAGCAGCGTTTTTAGCGAGTCTGCATCGCTTGACCGCTTTCATGGATTTATCCCCGGTTGGGAGATTCCAAGAATGCATCAAGGGCTCGTAGCAAATGGCTGGGCACTTAATACAGAATACTTTGCCGAAGTGCTTCACCTTCTCCGCGATGATTTGACATACACAACAATTGTGGATGAGTGCTTAGCGGTTCCTGCAAAGCCTGACAAGCGCGACCTAACTGCAATCAAGAGACTTTGCACTGCATTTGTGAAGCTGCTTTATCCCAATGCTACATGCAAGGAGGATATACCGGCTGACGAGTTTATTAAGTATTGTCTGGAACCTGCGAAAGAAATGCGGAGCGTTATCAAAAAGCAGCTTTGCATTATAGACCCGAAGGAATTTAATGTTCCTGGTAAGAAGGACATTCCGGACATTCAATATAACTACCTGTAAGGTGTTGATTATGAGCAGATTGATTTACGCGGATAACGCAGCGACAACTCGCTTAGACCCTGCTGCGTTTGAGGCAATGAAGCCATTCCTTGTGGATGAATATGGGAACACATCGCAGCCGTATGCCTTTGCCCGGTTGCCGAAAAAAGCATTGCGAGATGCAAGGGAAACGATAGCCTCTTGTATTGGAGCATCACCAGAAGAAATCTTCTTTACATCTGGGGGGACTGAGAGCGACAACTGGGCTATAAAGGGTTCGGCCTTATCGAATACGTGTAAATATGCTACCATCACTTCCGCATTTGAGCACCACGCGGTACTACACCCGTGTGAAGCTCTCGAACGACTGGGGTATCCCGTAGCTTATATGTGGCCGTCACAAGAGGGCTATATCACTGCTGAGATTCTGAAAAAATATATCACCAGTCAGACCTATCTCACCTCTGTGATGTTTGCAAACAACGAAATCGGAACCGTTCAGCCAATCAAAGAATTATGTGACGTAGCGCATGAAAACGGCTCTCTCTTCCATACAGATGCGGTTCAGGCGGTAGGCCATATATCAATCAATGTTCATAACCTTGGCGTGGATATGCTCTCTGCGTCCGCACATAAGTTTAATGGCCCTAAAGGTGTGGGGTTCCTTTACATCCGAAATGGGATTGAAATCCTACCGTATTCTGATGGCGGTGCTCAAGAATCCGGATTACGAGCAGGGACGGAGAACATTGCGGGTATCGTAGGAATGGCGGTGGCGCTGAAAAACAACTGCGATGCCCTTGAAGAGAATGTAAAGCATGTTAGGGGGCTGGAATCTAAGCTCGTCGATATGCTGGATAATACAGGCATCCAATATACCAGAAACGGTGGTGCAGACAGACTTCCGGGTCTTGTGAGCTTATCATTCCCCGGAATTGAGGGGGAAGCCATTTTGCATCGTTTGGATTTGAACGGAATCTGTGTTTCTACAGGTTCTGCCTGTAACAGTAAAAGCACTGAGGTTTCACATGTCCTACAGGCAATCCGACTTGAAGACAGTTATGCCAAAGGAACAATTCGTATCTCGATTGGAAAGGCAAATACCGAGGATGAAGTTGAGGCTATATTCAATGCCTTGGTGAAAATCTTTCGCATATAACAAAACCTTTTAATTTTCCCTGAACCTTTTAATTTTGGTATACCTTTTAATTTTTCCTTGAGTCCGTTGCTCAGGAGCTCCTGCACCGGCTACAGCCGCGCTCCGGATGGCTGCTGGTGAGGCTAATTGAATAACGACAACTACAGCGAAAACCGCAAGAAACGCCTTGTTTCCTGCGGTTTTCGCTATTTTTATACACTTTTCCGGCGACCGGGCCTGTATCAAAGATTACGTCTTTATAGATCCTCCGTACAACACCGGCAATGACTTTGTTTACGAGGATGACTTTGCTCAGAGTGCAGATGAATACCTTGCCAATAGTGGGCAGTTTGATGAGGACGGCAATCGTATGGTACAGAACACCGAGAGTAACGGTCGTTTCCATACCGATTGGCTGAATATGATTTATCCCCGGATTCGACTTGCTAAGGATTTGCTGTCTGATGATGGCTTGATAGTCATAAGCATTGACGACAACGAGTATAAGAATATGCGAAATATTTGCGATGAAGTGCTTGGCGAATGTAATTTCGTTGCGTGCGTTGTATGGCAAAAAATTCACAGCATCAAAAATGACGCTAAGTATTTTTCTGAAAACCACGAGTATGCACTTATCTATGCAAAATCAATTAGCAAAATAAGGATACACTTATTACCGCGAACCGATGAGATGAACAGTCGGTATAAGAATCCGGATAACGATCCGAGAGGACCGTGGCAATCGGGTGACTTGGTGGCAAGCGGTGAACGCAGTAATGGTCATTTCTTTGTCACAAGCCCCAAAACGGGAAAGCAATTTGATGTTCCACAAGGAAAGCACTGGGTCTATTCGCAGGATAACTTAATTCGGCTGGTTGAGGATAACCAAGTATGGTTCGGAGAAGACGGCAATTCATTTCCTCGGAAGAAAAGATTTTTATCCGATGTTCAAGACGGCAGAACTCCTAACACGCTTTGGCTTGCCGAAGAAGTGGGACATAACCAAACGGCAACCAGAGAATTGAAAGTTTTATTTGACGATGAAAAGTGCTTTGATTTTCCAAAGCCCGTTGCATATATTAAGCAGTTTGTGCGCGTTATATCCGACAGAGACTCTGTTGTTCTTGACTTTTTCTCCGGTTCTGCTACAACCGCCCACGCTGTTATGCAACTTAACGCAGAAGATGGCGGGCACCGCAAGTTCATTATGGTTCAGCTTCCCGAAGCAACCGACGAAAAGAGCGAAGCCCGCAAAGCGGGATACAAAACCATCTGTGAAATCGGCAAGGAACGCATCCGCCGTGCAGGCAAGAAAATCAAAGAGGACAGTCCTTTGACAACGCAAGACCTTGATATCGGCTTCCGCGTTCTCAAGTGCGACACCTCCAATATGAAAGAGGTCTACTACAATCCTGCGGAGTATGAAGCCAGCCTGTTCTCCAGCCTTGAAGATAACATCAAAGAGGACAGAACGCCGGAGGATCTGCTGTTCCAAGTGATGCTGGACCTCGGAATTTTGCTTAGCAGCAAAATTGAGGAAACCACCATCGCCGGCAAGAAGGTGTTCAATGTGGAGGACAACTATCTGATCGCCTGCTTCGACAGCAATGTGACCGAGGAAACCATCAAAGCCATTGCCAAGCAGAAGCCTTACTATTTTGTGATGCGTGACAGCTCTATGGCAAGCGACAGCGTGGCAACCAACTTTGATCAGATCTTCGCCACCTACAGCCCCGACACCGTAAGGAAGGTGCTGTAATGAACAGGCAATACGCAGAAAAGATCATTTCGGCGTTAAAAGATGACTTGGAGAATGACAATAAAGGCTTTGAACTTGCTGATGATATGAGCCGTGCCGAGAAGCTGTTTGGCAAAGAACTTCCTGCAATCATTGATTGTATGGAGGAAGCAAAATATTACAGTGGCACGATTCGCAGAAATGCTCAAACAATCATTGATTTGCTTGAAATGGAATTGGCAGAGCAGGCTACACTTTCATTTGATTTAGCAGCATTCAGAATCAATGATACCGAGTTTTGCAAACTTGTTGAACAGTCTTTTCAGCTTTATAAAGAAGCAAAAATCGGTATGGCAACAGAAAAAGTTTGGGATGCATTTGAACGAATCAAGACATATTATCAGCAGTACGACAAAAAGACCTCCGCTGACAGGCTGCTTGATGTAATAAGTAAAGGAGACTCTGATTACAAAGCAATGCTGCAAGAAGAGTTTTCTGCGCTTACCAAACTTGGAAACAGGTTTAGAATTCGCCATCACGAAACGGATAAGAAAGACATCGGTTGTAATGAACATTACGATACCTAATTTCATATATACTCATTCTCCTTCGATTTTTCCTTGATTTGCAAGGGTTTTCGGGTTTTGGCTTTTCGGCTACTACGCCATTTTTACGCCATTTTCGCATTGAGTTTTATGTCAGAAAACCCTTTTGACTCAAACTGCCGTACAGCTTGGTCGAGCGAATCGGTAGTTACATGAACATACCTATCCATCGTTGTCTTGATACTGGCATGACCCAATAGCTTTTGCAGCACTTTCGGCTGCATACCACTTTCGATGGCTCTTGTGGCGTAAGTATGGCGTAGAGCGTGCATACAAAAGCGATTTATCCCTGCTTCGTCGCAGAGCTTGTAAAGGTGGGTATCATAGGAGCTGTTCTTCGCTGGCTCTCCTGTACGCCAGTTGATAAAAACAAGGTCACGCATAACAAGCTGTGAGGTTGTGCCTGTGCGCCTGTCTATGTATTCAAGCGTCTGTGAAAGCAAGGGAGACTCTTTCCTGTTATCCCGGCTATCCCAAATGCTTTTCAGAATATCGTAGGCTCTGTTCGTCAAGGGAATTGTGCGATAACTCTGTTGAGTCTTTGGAGGACCTGCACGCCAGTATTTTTGAGCGTGCCTAAACTCCAAAGTCTTGTTGACCGTAAGTGTTCGTTTTTCAAAGTCAATCGCATCCCAAGTTAATCCAATCATTTCGCCAGTACGCAAGCCTGTTTCGAGGATAAGGGCGTATTGGTTATAGTTGTGGGAACGCTGGGCAACTTCAAGAAAACGTTGTTGGTCATCGCAAGTAAGAAACTTTATATCATCCACAGCACGAACTGGCTTTGTAAACCGCACACCATCCATTGGGTGTCTGGCAATCAAGTCATTCATTTTCGCCGCCTTGAACAATGTGCCCATAGCAATATAGGCTTGTCGGATAGTAGAACCAGCATAATCAGCGTCCATCCGAATCAAGACTTGCTTACAGTGCATGGGCTTGACATTGGCAATCGCCATTCTACCGATAACGGGCTGAATGTTTTTGGAATATCGCTCCCGATAATTGCGGAGCGTATTAGGGGCTAAGTCACCTACTATATTTTCAATCCAGAAACTAAACCATTGGTCAACCGTTGTTTCGGTGGCAACAAAAACTTCTTCGTGCTTGTCGGCATATTTCGCTTCTTCCATCCAATTCCTTGCTTCGGGAATAGTCTGAAAATATTTCTCATGCCTTTTTCCTGTTTTATCAACAAATCGTGCGCTGTATAAACCGTCCTTTCTTTGGTAGATACCCTTACCGCAGTCTTTTCCTTTGAGATTTTTTCCCATGAAATGCTCCTTTCCCTTGAAGGGAAATGGACGCACTGCTACACAATAAGTATAGCAGATTTCGTCCATTCCCTCAAGTAGTTATTGTGAAAAACTCTCCGGCAATTTGTAAATTTTTCGGAACTTCTTATATCACCAGTTTCTCACTGATGAATTGCTCAAATTCCTTTCGTTTGACCAGCTTCTTTGTGCCGACAAACAAAACGAAGGGGCAGTTGGGCGAACGCAGCATACTGTCAATCTTGTTAATGCCGATATTACTGTATTCTGCCGCCTCTTTGGTGGTCAGCGTCATTTTCAGATGAATCGGAACGGTGCCGATGCAATTCTCCATGTAAAGGCTCCTTTCTTGGGTTTATCAGCCGAGCAGACGAGCCGCCTTTTTCAGATTGTCGGCAGCGGTGCTTTTGCGGAAGCTGTCACCGTCAAACATGATGGGGACGCAGACTTCCAAGATGCGGTCAAAAATGCGGCGGTCATCCAGATCGGCGGCTTGCTTCATAACGGAAAGCGGGATATTGGTCGTGACGATCATGGGCTTACCTGACAGCAGCCGCTTGCCAACCACATCGAATACTCGCTCCTTACCGAAGCTGGTGTTGCGCTCTGCACCCAAATCATCCAGAATGAGGAGGTCGGGGCGCATAAGCGATTTCATGTAATGGTCGCGGTCCGTGCCGAAATTGCCCTGCATACGGTTGACTACATCAGACATTCCCACAAAGAGGACAGACTCCAGACGGTCAATCAGAGCGTTGGCAACACAGCCAGCGGCATAGGATTTCCCTGTGCCAACGTTCCCGAACAGGAGCAGCCCGATTCCTGCTTTTTTGAACTCGTCCCAGTTCTGCGCGTAACCCCTCACCTTTGCAAGCTGGGGCGTTGTAACTGCGGCTGACTCAAACCGCCAGCCAGCGGCGGGCATATCGCGGAACGCCTCGCTGCGGAGCATCGTCATGTAAGACATTCTCTCATATTCCCGACGCTCCGCTTCTTCCCGTTCTCGGCGTTCGGCGGCGCACTTGCACATAACCGGGTGCTTGGTAAAGCCCTGTGCCTGAAGGTCAGCGGGGTAAAAGGCTTCTTTCGGCGTATGGCACTTGCCGCAGTATTTCAGCCCATCAGCGGAATTGATGTAATCGTCAGGTG
>OKUL01001107.1_pt1 | contig 10140 bp, 10 predicted proteins | sample 1606631 | NCBI WGS metagenome assembly OKUL01 (sample SAMEA3882518, study PRJEB24775) | human gut metagenome | biome: human-associated habitat; feature: intestine environment; material: feces | place: Netherlands | collected 2009/2010 | reverse complement strand
GGTTTCCATCCGCTCAATTGCTTTTCCGATTGCTCAATTGTATAATGATATCATTATCAAGTACAATTAAGGAGCAAAAACATCATGCAGAAAGAGAACCTGCATATCAGCAGATAGGCACAAGATATATCGATGATCCGGACTGGGGATATACATTCCTGAATGTAGAATGAAAGGAGCAGCTATGAAGAAAATTTTTTCAAATTACTACAAAATTATTTTGTCTGTTGTGATCCTGATTGTCCTGGTGGCACTAAAGGAGGATTACAAAACTTCTTTTGATGGAATGAGCGGAGTCCGGACGGTGGTACGTATGCTGCTCTATACGGCATGGGGATTCCTGATAGCGACAGGAACCAGACGGGACAAAGCAAAAGGTGCGGAATATGTTGCTTTTGGCGTTGCCTGTGTGGCAGCGCTCAATCTGTTAATCCCCATCTGGAGCTTCCAGATAGCGTTTTATGCTTTTGTCGCAGGTGTTCCTGGACTCTATTTTATGGTATTTATTCTGACCGGAATATTAGGAGGTTACTTATGGGGACCGAGGGGCATCCTACCTCGGGACTTATAGATGCGTTCTGCGAGGGTTACCGCATTGGGGATGACTTATATATTGCGGGACAGGAAAAATTAGGAGCAATTGACCTGAATACGAAGGAGTTCCGCTATTGCAGGGAGGAAAAATCCTGGGCGGAAGATATTACACAGGGTGTAAAGATAACAACAGCAGAGTAGAATGGCGGAGGTGCTTATGGGTAAAAAATGGATTGTGGGTCTGATGATTTTAGCAGCATTATGGGCAATGACCGGTTGTGGAAAGCAGGAGATGATCCGCTGCGAATACACAAATGAGGCAGCAGGGTTTACCTTAAGCATAGACAGACCGGTAGAATGGACAGCAAAGCTTCAGGAAGGGTGGCCTGCGACCGAGACAGAGGAAGCCAGCCCGGACGAGGGAATCCGGCTTTTTCCGGATGACAGCCAGGAGAGCAGCATCTATTTTTGCAACAGCTTTTCTCCCTATTATGCAGGGGATGAAAATGATCTGGAGACCGTGGAAGTGAATGAGGAACTCACGGCCCTTCATGGAATCGAAATAAGCGGTGAAGGGGTAAGCGAATCCTATGTTTTTAAGGGGGATTTCACCGGTCAGGGATTCTATAACATTACCATCTCTATGTCACAAAAGGATTATAAAAAATATAAAAAAATTATCTCACAGATGGTTGCAAGCTGCCAGATCCGTGAATGGGAGCCGGAGAATGCAACGGTATCGGAAAGCATTGAAAATGTAGAAAATACAGAAAATAATGATTTGATGATTCTGGGAACGCTGTTAGACAGAACGAGATGACTACGGATGTGCTGTTTATTATAAGAAAAGAAGATACGGATAACAAATACAAAATCGTAGATGAAGTTGAGATGGATTAGTGATTGCTTTGAAAAATAAATATTGACATATATAGATAGCCGATATATATTATAGATAACAATATATATCGGCTATCTATATAAGGAGGACAAAAAATGGCTGTGGACAAATCACTGATGTCGGGAAGTATGACGATGCTTCTGCTCAGATTACTGGCGGAGAAGGATATGTACGGATACGAGATGATCGATACACTGCGGAAGAAATCCTGTAACGTGTTCGAGTTAAAAGCAGGTACGCTGTATCCGCTGTTGCATGGGCTGGAAGCGAAGGGCCTGCTTACGGTATATGAGCAGGAATATGCATGCAAGACGAGGAAGTATTACAGTATTACGAAAGAAGGCAGAAAATTACTGGAAACAAAAAAAGCGGAGTGGATGGAATATCAGTCTGCAGTGACCAGCGTTCTGGCAATGGGGGTATAGGGATGGAGACATATTTGGAAAAACTGCTGTCACAGATTCGCTGCAAAAAAGCCAGACCCTATATTGCTGAGGAGATAAAAGACCATATAGAAAGTCAGATCGCAGACAATCTTTCCGAGGGAATGAGCTATGAGGAAGCAGAGAAAAATGCGGTTACGGACATGGGAGATCCGGTAGAAGTGGGGATCTCGCTGGACAGGATCCACAAGCCTAAGATTGCATGGAAGTTACTTGTGATCGTAGGAATTTTAAGCCTGCTGGGCCTCCTGTTACAGCAATCTATTCTCAGACAACCCGGTTATCAGGAGCTGGAAATAGGGATGCAGGAAAGATACCGGTATGCTGCGGAGGGGTTTGGCTCAGCCGTTGCTATTGGATTCCTCCTCATGTGTATGATCTACTTCCTGGATTATACCGTAATTGCAAAGTACTCCAGGTTCATCGGAGGAGCTATTCTGATTCTGGGAGGGCTGCGGGTGGCAGGCTTCGGTGGTCTGGATGTCGACGGAATCGGCAACTGGATCGGATTTGGAAGGCTCCGGGTGGCGGTTACTTCCCTGATGATGTTCTATGTGCCGATTTACGGCGCTATCCTATATAAATACAGGGACGGCGGTGTATCCGCACTGTGCAGGGCGATCCTGTGGCTGATTCTTCCTGTATTTATTACATCCCGAATCCCCAGCCTCGGTGTGGCTGTCATCATGATGGTCAGTATGCTGATAGAACTTACGGTGGCTGTCTGGAAGGGGTGGTTTCAACTGCCTGTGAAAAAGACGATTATCGGCGTGTGGCTGTTTTTCGCAGCAGTACCTGCTATCTTATTGACTGTAAAGTACGCATTTCATATGCTGGAAACGTATCAGGAAGCTAGGATCCGTTCCTATTTCACCGCTTCCGGAGATGCCAATTACATGACGTCTATGCTTCGGAAATTTAATGAAAACATTTTACTCTGGGGGAATAGCGGAAAAGATGTGGTGGGAGGCTTACCGGAATTTAATCAGGATTACATTTTTTCTTATATTCTGAACAGTTACGGATTGCTGGCCGGAATCTTTGTAGCCGTGCTCCTGGCATCACTGGTAGTGTTTCTGTTCGGAGCGTCGGTCAGACAGAAAAATGAACTGGGCATGGTGATGGGATTTGGCTGCGGAATGATCATTTTATTAAATGTTTTTCTGAACTTTGCCGGAATTTTTGGCTGGATCCCGCTGACGACAACATTCCTGCCGTTCTTATCTGTTGGCAGAAATAATATTTTACTGTGTTATGCCTTGGTGGGAATCATCCTGAGTATTTACAGATACAAGGATGTGTACCCCAAAAAGTTCAAGGCATCCCAGGTATCGTTACAGAAGACCATTACTTTGAATCTGAATATGTAACACAGTAATAAAAGTAATGCAAATAAAAGGTCCATGAGCAGGAAAACTGTCCATGGACTTTTCTATATCGTGAGCAGAACTCATTTAATGCATTTTGCAAGCTTACGAGGGTAATACCGATAAAATCAATATCTCCACACTCATCATATCATTCATCCGCCCGGATTTCACGGCTTCCTCGGTCTCCACGCACTGCTTTACCGCATTTTTCAGCACGGAAGTCTTGAAATGGGATGCCTGTGCCACATATTTTCCGGCAGCAAAGGGCGGCACGCCGATCTTGGAGGCAATGGTCTTATTGTCGTGGCCTCTGTTTTTTAATTCCTTGGTCTGGAGCAGCAGATTACACTGCCTGGCGATCAGAAACAGTACGCGCATGGGCGGCTCTTTTAATGCCAGCAGATCATAATAGAGCTGTAAGGCTTTCTGCGGCTGCTTTTCTGCAATGGCATTGACCATATCGAAGATATGGTTGGTGATACGAGTGGTGCAGACAGCTTCCACATCCTCTGCGGTGACCACATCCCGGTCCAGACAATAGCAGATCAGCTTCTCCAGCTCCATCTGGATATTTTCCATATCGGTGCCGGTCTTGGAGAGCAGGAGCTGCGCGGTGTTTTCGGAGATCTTTTTCCCTTCTTTGCCCAGAATACCGGCGATCCAGCGTTTCAGTGTATTTTCATCCTGTACTGTGAACTCTGCCACATATCCCTTGGACTGCACGGCTTTGTAGAGCTTGCTGCGCTTATCCACTTCACTTTCCGTGAACACGAAAAAGGTGGTGTCATTGGGGTTTGCCAGGTATTCCGCCAGCTTTTCCCCGCCGGCTTTGAAGAGACCGGTATCTTTGAAGAACATGACACGGCGCTCTGCCAGAAAAGGCAGCGTCTCTGCCAGATCGATGACCTGTCCCAAGGAGAAATCCTTCCCCTGATAGAAATGGGTATTCATCTCGTCGCCGTCCTGACACAACGCCTTACGCAGACGGGTCGTGTACTGGTTCTTCAGATAACGTTCCTCTCCGTAGAGCAGGTAGATCTGTTTGAAATTGCCGGTTTTGATGTCTTCATTGATCCGCTGCATGACTTGATCCTTTCGGGAAAAATACAGTTTCGTTTCTATTATATTCCTAAAAGAGTATACCCCATTTCCTATTGAGGTTTCAAGGGGTGTATGCTATTATGAAACAAAACAGTTCGATCATGGACATATACGAGAGACAAAATTATGCTTGCATGATTTTGCGGAAAGCGCGGTTCGACCATCATACCATAAGAGGAAGGAAGAGAAAATGAGCAGGAAAAGCGGATTCATGCAGGAATTTAAAAAGTTTATTCTGAGGGGAAATGTAATGGATATGGCAGTCGGCGTGATCGTCGGCGGCGCATTTACCGCTATCGTTACTTCTCTGAATCAGGACATCCTTACTCCGGTTCTGGCAATCTTCGGAGGCACGGATTTTTCTAATTTATATGTGAAGCTGGGAAGCGGTGACACCGCACCGGTGCTGATGTACGGTAATTTTATCACAGCAGTCATCAATTTCCTGATCACCGCATTTGTGATCTTCTGCCTGGTAAAATTCATCAACAAGCTGGGAGACACCCTGCACCACAAAGAGGAGACTCCGGCAGCACCTACCACGAAGAAATGCCCATTCTGTAAGAGCGAGATCGCCATTGATGCTACGAGATGTCCTCATTGCACATCCAAACTGGACGAGGAGTAAAGTAATAGAGCAGTAAGGATCGAAACAGACCGTGGAGGAAAGCATGGGTAAAACACATAAGAAAATAGTGATAGCAGGAGTCTGTTGTCTGATGATAAGCATGCTGACAGGCTGCGGAAATGATACTACGAAAATCACCGAGGGGATGCAGCTGGTGGAAACACTGGATTATCAGGGTGCATTGACAGTCTTTGAAGAAGCGGAAGCACAGAAAGAGAACAGCCGTCTTATTGCAAGAGGCCGGGGGATTGCCAGCATGGGGCTGACAGAATATGATCAGGCAGTGCAGTATTTTACAGAGGCGTTGGAGCTTAGTGACGGCTGGGTGCAGAATGTAGACTACGATATGAACTATTATCTCGCAGCCGCCTACCGGAAGAACGGACAGCCTGCGGAGGCAAAAAAGGTATATGATGCCATTCTGGGACTGAAGCCGGAGGAGAAGGACGCCTATTTCCTGCGGGGATCGGCGGAACTGGAACTGGGAGATTACGAGAGTGCCAAGGCGGATTTCGACAAGGCAATCTCTATGGATCCGAAGAATTATGACCGGCTGATCGAGATCTACGAAGCCCTGGCAGACTACGGATACCGGGAAGTCGGGCAGGAGTATCTGCAAAATGTACTGAATACCGACAAAAAGCTGGATGCCTATGACAGCGGTCGTATTTATTATTACCTGGGAGATTATCAGAAAGCCTACCTGGCACTGGAAGAAGCCAAGGGTAAGGGTGGAGTGGACAGCTATCTGTACCTGGGGAAAGCTTATGCTGCCACCGGAGATTATAATTATGCCTCCAGTGTGTACAGCAATTACCTGTCCAAGCAGGGACCGGATGCGGAGATCTATAATCAGCTGGGATTATGTGAGCTGGCGAAAAAGGACTACCAGAAGGCGTTGGAAGCATTTCAGGCAGGAAAACAGATCGAAGGGAACAGCCTGATGCAGACCTTATCCTTCAACGAGATCGTGGCATATGAATATCTGCAGGATTATCAGAAAGCGGCAGTGCTGTTAAAAGCCTACTTACAAAATTACCCGGACGACCAGGCGGCCATCCGGGAACAGCAGTTTTTATCTACGAGGTAGAGGAGCAATCCTCTGCCTTTTGTCGTAATTGCAGAAGTTCGATATAATCCAGAAAGGATGCCGTGTTCTGGGGACTGAAATGCTGTATGATGTCCACCAGCTCAGCCACGGTCATGCCGGGAGCATATTCTTCATTTAAGGTATCCAGACTATAACGATAGGAAGTACGCCCCAACAGATAATCAACGGTCACTCCGAAATAATCAGCCAGCTGCAGTAATGCTTCCTGATCCGGGAAGTGAATATTGTTCTCATAATTAGAGACGGTGCCAACGGATACTTTTAAAATGGCAGCCAGTTCCTTCTGATAGATGCCCCGTTCTTCCCGCAGGAATGTAAGGATCTCACCGAAACTCCTCATATTGCCTCTCATTCTGCCGCAGATGCAGCACTATTTAAATGTTTTCTTTTAAGATTTGATGAAGTCTATTTTACTATATTTTAGTTTTAAAGGAATGACATTTTAGAAATAGATGAAAAATGTATAAAAGAAAGTCTAAAATTAATCTTACCTAAAAACAAAGAGATATACATGGAAACTCCTTTTGGGGACTCTTTGAGAAATCCTCTCATTTATAACTATTGCTATTTCGAGGAATACCCGATATAATAATCCAAGAGTTAGGTACAACTAACTAATGAGTGAATCATGTGAAACTCCTCAGAGGAAACGGAGCTGCTGAATCCGTGGACTGCCGGGAGGGGATCTCCCGGGAGGAGTTTTTCAGCCCTTTGTAAAGGAGAAGAACGAAATGAACTATTTAGAGATTGAAAAAGTAATCGGAAGAGAGATCCTGGATTCCAGAGGGAATCCTACCGTAGAAGCAGAGGTGACTCTGTTAGATGGCACGATCGGTCGTGGTATGGCTCCCAGCGGAGCATCTACCGGTGAATTCGAAGCACTGGAGTTAAGAGACGGAGACAAGAGCAGATATCTGGGCAAGGGTGTGCAGAAGGCGGTGGAGAACATTAACACCGTGATCAACGAGACATTGCAGGGAATGGATGCTTCTGATATTTATGCGATTGATAAGGCAATGATCGACGCAGATGGAACCAAGGATAAGTCCAGGCTGGGAGCCAATGCGATTCTGGCAGTATCCATTGCCAGCGCGAGAGCAGCAGCGATTTCCCTGGATATTCCCCTGTATCGCTTTTTAGGAGGTATCTCCGGTAACAGACTTCCGGTTCCCATGATGAACATTATCAACGGCGGTTGTCATGCGCTTTCTTCCGGATTGGATGTACAGGAATTCATGATCATGCCCGTAGGTGCGCCTTCCTTCAAAGAATGCTTAAGATGGTGCGCTGAAGTATTCCACGCCCTGGCTTCTATTTTAAAGGAGAGAGGACTGGCTACTTCCGTATGTGACGAGGGTGGTTTTGCACCGGCATTGAAGTCTGACGAAGAAGCTATCGAGACCATCTTAGAGGCTGTAAAGAAAGCAGGCTACGAGCCCGGCAAGGACTTCAAGATTGCTATGGATGCCGCTTCCAGCGAATGGAAGACTGGCAAGGTCGGCGAATACAAGCTGCCTAAGGCAGGCACCGTATTTACCTCTGAAGAACTGATCGCACACTGGAAGAAACTGGTGGAGAAATACCCCATCATTTCGATAGAAGATGCACTGGATGAGGAAGACTGGGAAGGCTGGAAAAAGCTGACCGCAGAACTGGGTGATAAGGTACAGCTGGTCGGTGATGACCTCTTCGTAACCAATACCGAGAGACTGGCAAAGGGAATCTCCCTGGGCTGTGGTAACTCCATCCTCATCAAACTGAACCAGATCGGATCCGTATCCGAGACTCTGGAAGCCATCAAGATGGCACACAAGGCAGGTTATACCGCTATCTCCTCCCATCGTTCCGGTGAGACCGAGGACACCACCATTGCTGACCTGGCAGTGGCACTGAACACCTGTCAGATCAAGACCGGTGCTCCCAGTAGAACCGAGCGTGTGGCAAAATACAACCAGTTACTCCGTATTGAGGAAGAGCTGGGTGCAGCAGCCGTATATCCCGGCATGGGCGCATTCAACGTTCAGAATTAATCAGCTTTTATCCAAAACTATTTTGGTTTCTCTTTTTCTCTTCAGGGACTGTTCGAAAGGACAGTCCCGTTTGCGTTTTTCTTTTTTAAAAACCGTGCAACATTTTTCCTTTCCCATCTGTATCTAAGATAGAACGGCAAGGAAAATGACGTAAGATCCCGGGGATCGCCGGAAGAAGCAGTGGAAGAAAAAATCCATTATTTCATATTGACTTTTCCGGAATCTATGTGATAAAATCTCACCGTTGCAAAAATAGTAAAACAGCATAAAGACTTTAGGTAAGAATTGGAAACGACACATGTGTGCACTGCTCACTGATTAACGAACAACACACATGTGTCTTTTTGCGCTCATTTTTAGAAAAGGAGGGCATCCAATTATGCCGAAAACAAAATTACAGAACATTATTTTCACCCTGATCATGGCGTTCGTTATGGTGTACGCCATGGTCTGTTACAACATCGCACTGGACAAGGGAGGAATGACCAACGAGATCTTCCTGTTAGCGTTCTACGAGATTCCCATTATGTGGCCCGTCGCCTGTATTCTGGAATACTTTGTCGTAGAAAAGCTGTCCCGGAAGCTGGCATTCCGCATGGTATCTCCGGAGGATAAGCCTATTTTTATCACACTGGCGATCTCTTCCATGATCGTATGCATCATGTGTCCTTGCATGAGTCTTGTTGCAACGATTCTGTTCAAGAACGCAGGAAGTAATGTGATTGCTACCTGGTGTCAGACAACATTCATGAACTTCCCAGTTGCTTTCTTCTGGCAGATCTTCTACTGCGGACCATTCATCCGTCTGATCTTCAGAAAGATGTTTCCTGAGAAAGAAAACGTTGCCGCTTCCGCTGTAACCGAATAATTGATACAAAAAACCGAGCCTGTTTCTATACAGTGCCCGGTTTTTCTTTCTTCTTATTCTGTTCTTCCTGTCTATACAAAAAGCAATGCTATATTCAGCCCTGTTACAATCACAGCAATCACCAGAAGCAAAAAATTCAAACGTCTGCTGTTCACATATTTTCCCATTACCTTTTTCGAAGCCGTCAGATATATCTGTGTAAATATTGTAACTGGAAGCTGGACGGCAAGCAGCATCTGGGAATATACCAGACCTTCGAATGGCTGTCTGATAAACAGGATGATCACCGCCGCCGGAATCATCGTCAGCAGTACTCCTCTTTTTGTTTCCTTTGTCTTAATATCATATGGCTGGTTAAAGATTCCGGAAAATATCGTTCCACCGGCCATTCCTGCAGTGATACTGGATGAGATACCCGCCAGCAAAAGTGCCAGTGCGAAGACCACCGTTGCCGCATTCCCCAACAAAGGCGACAGCATCTTTCCCGCAACAGTCAGATCATCCACCTGTTTTCCACTTCCGTTCTGATAAAGCGTCGCTGCCGCCATCAGGATCATCGCACTGTTGATTGCCCATCCAATGATCATGGAAAATAATGTATCTTTAAATTCATACTTCAACTGCTGCTCGATCACCGAACTGTCTTCCAGATTCCACTGTCTGCTCTGAATAATCTCCGAATGCAGAAACAGATTATGCGGCATCACCACCGCCCCTAATACGCTTAAGATCACCGGCATGCTTCCCGACGGGAATGACGGTTTCACCCATCCGACCACAGCTGCTCCCCAGTCGATCTTCGCAATTCCAACTTCGAATAAAAAAGAAAATCCAATCAGCGACACGAATAATATGATCAGTTTTTCTATTCTCTTATATGCATTCGTAAATGCACAGAATAATACCATAACCAGGATCAGGATACTCCCCAGTCTGATTGGTATATGGAACAACATCTGCAGCGCAATCGCTCCTCCGAGTATCTCTGCCATCGCCGTTGCTACCGCCGCAAGCATTGCAGTCAGAAGTATCAGGTCTTTTAACAGCCTTGGCATATATCTGCTCGCCGCTTCCGACAGACACAGTCCGGTTGCAATTCCCAGATGTGCCGCGTTATGCTGCAGTACGATCAGCATAACAGTAGATAATGTCAC
>OKUL01001101.1_pt1 | contig 10221 bp, 6 predicted proteins | sample 1606631 | NCBI WGS metagenome assembly OKUL01 (sample SAMEA3882518, study PRJEB24775) | human gut metagenome | biome: human-associated habitat; feature: intestine environment; material: feces | place: Netherlands | collected 2009/2010 | reverse complement strand
AATAAATTATCTTTGCTCTACATTATAATAGCATATTTAATACCCATGAAAAAACAATTTATGACTTGGCTGCTTGCCATCACTACAATGTCAGCTTTTGCCCAACAAGCTACAGTTACAGGACCCGATTCCTTTTTGAAAGTAAATGTATCCGTAAAACAGGGTATCCCCGTTTATTCCGTTACCTATAAGGACAAGACCATCCTGGAAGATTCACCTTTAGGTTTTGTTGCCAATGTGGGGGACTTCAGCCGGGATATGACTTTCACCGGACAAAAAGAGAATAAAATAGATAAGACCTATACACAAGAACGTATCAAACAATCACAAATTCATTATCAAGCCAATGAACTTACATGCACCTTTACCAATAAAGAAAAGAAAAATATAAATATAATATTCCGCGTAAGCAACAACGATATTGCTTTCCGCTACGAAATGCCCAAATATGGCGATACGGGAAGCATCGTGATAGAAAAAGAAACTACCGGTTTTGACTTCCCCTCCTTCACCACTACTTTCCTGTGCCCGCAAAGCGACGCCATGATAGGTTGGAAACGTACCAAGCCCAGCTATGAGGAAGAATATAAGGCTGACGCTCCTATGAATGTACGTTCACAATATGGGCACGGTTACACATTTCCTTGTCTGTTCCATGTAGGAGAAAATGGCTGGGCACTTATCAGTGAAACCGGAGTAGACAGCAAATACTGTGGTTCACACCTGAGCGATGCCACCGCCGACGGACTTTATACCCTCGCTTTCCCCATGCCCGAAGAAAACAACGGTAACGGCACGGCATCTCCCGGCCTTGCATTGCCCGGTTCCACTCCCTGGCGTACTATTACTGTAGGCGAAAACCTGAAGCCCATTGTAGAAACAACGATTCCATGGGATGTCGTGGAACCTCTTTACCCAACGGAGCATACATACAAAATGGGACGCGGAACCTGGAGCTGGATACTTTGGCAAGATGGCAGCATCAATTTCGACGATCAGAAAAAATATGTAGATCTTGCTGCCGCCATGGGATATGAATATGTATTGATAGACAACTGGTGGGATACCAACATCGGCCGTGAACGTATGAAAGACTTCATAGACTATGCACACAGTAAAAATGTAGATGTATTTTTATGGTATAGTTCCAGCGGCTACTGGAATGATATAGTGCAAGGTCCTACCAATTACATGGACAATCCCATTATCCGTAAAAAGGAAATGAAATGGCTGCATAATATAGGAGTAAAAGGAATCAAAGTAGACTTCTTCGGAGGTGACAAGCAGGAAACCATGCGTCTGTACGAAGCCATCCTGAGCGATGCGGATGATAATGGACTGATGGTCATTTTCCACGGCTGTACCCTTCCTCGGGGATGGGAGCGTATGTATCCTAATTATGTAGGAAGCGAAGCCGTGCTCGCATCGGAAAACCTGATTTTCCAACAACATTTTTGCGATGAAGAAGCATTTAATGCCTGTCTACATCCATTTATCCGCAACACCATCGGTTGCATGGAGTTTGGTGGCACATTCCTCAACAAACGCCTCAACCGCAACAATGACGGCGGAAGCATACGCAAGACCACTGATGTATTCCAACTGGCAACAGCCGTTTTATTCCAAAATCCTATTCAGAATTTTGCGTTGGCGCCTAATAACCTGACCGATGCCCCCCAAGTTTGTTTGGATTTCATGAAGCAAGTTCCCACCACATGGGACGAAACAAGATTCATTGACGGCTATCCGGGCAAATACGTAGTACTGGCACGTCGGCATGCCGATAAATGGTACAAAAAGAACCGCTGAAATTAAAGTTGAACTTATCTATGTGTACTAAAGGAGATAAAGTGATGCTTTATCAGGACGATAAAAAACTAAATCCTCACGCTGAAGAGATAACATTAAAAAAGAATGATGAAGTCAGCATTACGATGCAGGCGGAAGGAGGATTTTTACTTGTGAAATAATTCCTTTCAGAGAATTGTATTTTATCCCTCATGTAGCCGGACAGTCCTTCATCAGGTTGTCCGTCTACATGATTTTTTATAAAAAAGCCTTCTCCTGAGCCTATCTCACCGCCTCCAAAAGACATAAACTATAAGCGAAATAAATACATTTTTTCCCATTATTCATTCGTCCACCCTATAAAACCGTTTGTCCACCCCTGTTTACGGTGTAAATTATACTTTTGTCATGCAATCGGTGCTCAATCTTTCGGAAGAGAACCCTGCTTTTAAAGTCTAATCCTAATCTTAAATATTATGAAGAATAGCTCCAGCATATTTATAAACTCTGTGGTTTGTCTACCTAGAGTATTCAACATTGGATTGTACAATAATCCAACATCTCAATTCAATACATCAGCAACAATTTAATCTACTAATTTAATACTTAAAAAAATGAGGAAACATTTATTATTTTCCGTAATGCTTAGTCTGTGTGCTATGGGTGGCATGATGGTGTATCCCACACCTGCTATAGCTACCGTGGCACAATCTCCGGCTATCAAGGTTCGCGGTCAAGTTATCGATGAACAAGGTGAGCCCTTGACAGGAGCTACTGTCAGAATTAAAGGAGGACAAGGTGGAACCATTACCGATGTGGACGGAAACTTCCAACTGGAGGTTGCCGGAAACGCTATCCTTTCGATAAGCTATGTAGGCTACAAGGAACGCGAAGTAGCCGTTCGTAACCGCGCTATCATTGAAGCCATCCAATTGCAACCCGACAACCAGATGCTGGAACAAGTTGTTGTCATAGGTTATGGCACACAAAAGAAATCCGATTTGACCGGTTCTGTAGCTGTAGTAGACGCGGAAGCCTTGAAACAGACATCCCATTCCAATATCTCCACCATGCTCGAAGGTAAAGTATCAGGCGTACAAGTCACTTCCGACGGGCAGCCCGGTGCCGACCCTACCGTCCGTATCCGTGGCGTCGGATCTTTTGGTGACACTTCTCCTCTTTATGTTATCGATGGTGTCCCCATGGGTACTTCCATCCGCGATTTCTCTTCAAACGATATTGAAACCATCCAAATTCTGAAGGATGCATCGGCTGCTGCCATTTACGGTTCGCGTGCAGCCAACGGTGTGGTCATCATCACTACCAAACGCGGTCAGAAAGACCAACCGCTGAAAGTAGACTACAATGGGTACGTAGGTATGGACTACATTCCCAGTAGTGTCTATGACGTAATGGATGCCGACCAATACAGCCAGTACATCGGTCAGGCATGCGCCAACTCCAACACTCCGCTGCCCGGCGGTTACAAGCTGGACTGTACCACCGGAAAATATCATTTCCAGGATAACACCAATACCAACTGGTTTAAAGAAGTGTTCAAAACAGGTATCCGTCAAAATCACAATGTGAACCTCTCCGGTGGCGGTGCCCACAATACTTATAACGTTTCATTAGATTACTACAACCAGAAAGGTACACTGGAAGGCGCCGGTCCCAACTACGAACGTTACACGGCGCGTGTCAACAACACGATGGACACCAAATTCATCAAGTTCCATACCAGCCTGGTTTACTCTCACTCCGATCAAGACAACATGGGTTTGTCAAACGCTTCCGAATACGTTCAAGGTCTGTATGGAGACGTAACCAACATACTGCGTGGTACTTTGCTGATGCAACCCACCATCAAAGCCTACGACAACTCTACTTGGGTACTTGACAATCTGGTAGGGATCGCCAATAACTTCAACTATGACTCTTATGGTTATGGTGTTTACTACGATACCGTACATGGTGACATTTCAGCTTCCAACCCCTTGCTGGTCAATAACCTGTTAAAGCGCAATACCCGTGTAGACCGCTTTGTAGGAACAGCCTCTGCCGATGTGGATCTCCTGAAAATGATCGGTATTGACAGCAAAAACCACAAGCTCAACTATAAAGTCAATCTCTCTTACAGCAAAACCCATTGCAAGGACTTCACCTGGATTCCTGCATGGGTACAGAGCAACCGTGTCTATCTGGCCAAAAGCAACGAACGTCTCACCAAAGCTACCCGCTCTTATGCCGATGCTTTGATTGAAAACGTGCTGACTTATGATGCCACCGTCGGCAAACACCATTTTAACCTGGTAGCCGGCCAGACTTACGAAGAAGAAAACACCGACTTGCTGACAGGCTGGGGCGTCAACTTCACCGAGCCTTACTTCCTGCAACTCCAGAATGCCGCCAACACTTACGCTGAAAGCTTCGAATACAAACACACCCTCCTATCCTACATCGGGCGTATCAACTACAACTACGACGAGCGTTATCTGTTCTCGGCAACCGTGCGCCGCGACGGCAGTTCCCGCTTGTCCCAAAATATCCGTTGGGGCACCTTCCCCTCTGTTTCTGTGGGATGGCGTTTCGACAAGGAGTCTTTCTTCCCCTTCAACAGAAACATTGTCAACATGTTCAAGGTACGTGCCAGCTATGGCGAGCTCGGTAACGAAAACATTGGTGAATACATGTATCAGGCTGTAATGGCACGTAATAACATGACTTATAGCTTTGGCAACACGCCCATCACCGGTTCTGCTATTTCCACTTTCGTAGACAACAACCTTTCTTGGGAAAAGAAGAAAAGCTACAACGTGGGTATCGATCTCGCCTTGTTCAACAACCGTCTGGAATTCACTGCCGAATGGTACAAGAACACCAGTGAAGACCTGCTTTATGCTGTTCCCGTTCCCGAACAAGCCGGTGTATCCAATACCACCGTAACAATGAACGCCGCTTCGATGAACAATTCAGGTTTCGAATTTGCAGCTACTTACCGCAACCGAGACCACGACTTCAAGTATGAAGTGTCGGCTAACTTAAGTACTGTCCGTAACCGCGTAACCTCATTGGGCTTCGGTACCGATTCATACATCTCCGGCGCCTACATCACCAACGTAGGTGAAGAGATCGGCAAATTCTACGGATGGGTTTATGATGGCATCGCCCGCACACAAGCTGACTTGGACAACCATGCCACACAAGAAGGCGCCCAAATTGGTGACTGCCTCTATAAGGACGTAAGCGGTCCCGACGGAAAGCCCGATGGAAAGGTGGATGCCTATGACCAAGTAGTACTGGGCAGCGGTATGCCTAAGATCAATTTCGGTTTGAACGCCCGCTTCGAATACAAACGTTTCGACCTGAGCATCGCTACGTTCGGTGCACTCAACTATCATGTTAGCGACGACATCCACAACTCTCTGAACTCTTGCTATGGCTGGGGCAACAAAGACGTAGCCATGCTCGACGCCAATCGATTCAGCGAAGACGGCAGCACCTATCTTTCCAGCGTACCACGTACCTATGTCACCAACAGTGCCAGCCTGGCCTGGAACGATCTCTTCAGCGACCGCAAAATTCAGAACGCAGCTTATTGGAAAATTGCCAATATAGAACTGGGCTACAACTTCCCCAACGAATGGTTTGGCAAATACGTATCGGATGTACGTTTCTACGTGTCGGCACAGAACCTGCACACCTTTACCGGCTACAAAGGTTACAATGTGGACTATGCAGGAGGTACCTTCACACCGGGATATAACTTCTGTTCTTATCCTACCGCACGTACCTTCATGTGTGGCGTTCATTTCACTTTCTAATCACTAAAAACATAACAATATGAAACTCAATAAATATGCATTGGTTCTCTTTTTGGGATTAGGCACATTGACTTCTTGCAATGATAATTTGGAGCTGTTAAATCCCAACCAGCAAACCTCAAACACATTCGGTTTCAATGCCGATGATTTGGAAGAGAGCGTTATTGCCGCCTATAACCATATCCGTATGGAAGGTTCTTACGCCCGTGTAGGCTACACAATTCATCACAAGTATGGTATCTGCCTTTCGATGACCTGAATGCGGAAGTAACCTCGGACATCACGTGGTGGCCCTGGCGCGAATGGTACTACACCGTTAATGTATGTAATTTTGCCATTTCCCGTTGCGATGAAGACAACAGCCAGCTTTCCGAGAAAATGAAACGCATCAAAGGACAAGTACTCTTCCTGCGTGGCCTGTCATACTACAATCTGGTTGGTTATTACCAGAACCCGCCCCTCATCACAGATTATGCCACCTACTCTTCATTGGATGGACTTTATACCGGCAACAGCACCTATGATGCCGTGCTGGACCAAGTGGAAAGTGATTTCAAAGAAGCCATGGAATTGTTACCCTCACGAGATCAAGGTGGTGAATGGGAAAAAGGACGTGCCACCTGTGGTGCCGCAGCCGGTTACTATGCCCGTGCGCTCATGACACGCCATAAATTCAAAGATGCCCTTACTGTGCTGAAAGACATTATCGGCAAGAAATATGGTACTTATGAACTGATGGATAACTATGGCGACAACTTTCGTGAAGGTCCTGCCTATGAGAACAACAAGGAAAGCCTTTTCGAAGTGCAATTCCTTGACTTAGAATCACAAGGAACCGACGACGAGTGGACTCCGGTGAACACCAGCCCGAACGCCACCCAAGGTTCGGCCATCGAGAGTAACTTCGCTCCCGGCAATTATGGCGGTTGGGCCGACATTTCGGCTTCCCCCTGGCTCTACCATCTCTTCAAAGCAGAACGTACTACTGACGGCAAACTCGACCCGCGTCTGTACTGGACCATCGGTACTTACGAATCCGATTGGGAAGACTTTGAATATGGCAATGTAGCTTATACGAGCAAACTTACAGCCACCGACAACATCGTAACCAACAACACATACGGTGGTCTACCCATCGCCAAGTTCACAAACCTCCGTACCGGACTCTATAGCACCGTTATTACAGGTTTACACGATGGAATCAACTTGCGTCTGATGCGCTACTCCGACGTGCTGCTCCGTGCTGCCGAATGTGAAAACGAAGTCAACGGCCCCACACAACAGGCCATCGACTGGATTAACGAAGTACGCAACCGCGCTGACTTGCCCGATCTGGAACTGGCTGACTTCCCTACAGCCGACAAACTCTTCGAGCAGATTGCCAATGTGGAGCGTCCGAAAGAATTTGGTTGTGAGTTCGGACGCGGATTCGATCTTATCCGCTGGGGATTCTTCTATAAGAATGATCGTTTGCAACAACTTAAGGAGCACAGTGTCGTACGCCGTTCTGTAACCGGAACCAAAGATCCTGTAGACTACAACGATATCGCAACCGACTCCGAACTAAAAAGTTCTTTTGACACCTACTTACCCGGGCACGAATTTCTGCCCATCGTACAACAGTTGTTGAACAAGAACCCTAACCTAAGTGGTAACTCTGCCAACTTTAGCACGGACAACTCTACTTATTTCAGTGAGAACGGATGGACTGTTCATCCGGTGGTTGACTTAAGCAAATAAACAAACCTATTAAAATGTAAGACAATGAGAATACTCAATAAATTAGTATACGCTTGCTGTTCCATCGCCTTCGGGTTGATGGCATTGCCAAGCTGCGAGGGTGGCGAGCTGTATGATGTTAACGCCCCCGACTGGATTTCCGAGAAAGTGGACTCCATAGCAAATTCAAAGAAAGATCCGGAAGAAGAAGTGCTGGAGGGCATGCAGGAAGATGTCTACTCCTTCGGTAATACGGACTACACCTCCGGTTTCTGGACAGCTTTTTCCAAGTATTACGTCGTGCCCGATGGTCAGAAGTGGCATGGAGTGTTCAACCTCAACATCAACCCTGCCGACAATACCTATTATAAAAACTTCGCCCTAGTCATTACCAATGACGCAGACCGCGGAGGTGAAGGATACACGGAATATGGCGCTTATCGTTTTGATACCACAAACGATACTTTGGCCTATAACTCCCAATGGGGTTCCCATCTCTTCTTCAAATACACCTCCAGCACACTGATGCTGTCACCCGTTGACAATCTGGACGAAACTGTACAGAAATTGGGCGGCAAAGTAACACTCACCGTAGACCGCACCAATGAAAATGCCTTCTCTATCAAAATCCAGAACGCCTCGGCAACCAAAACCTACAAACAGCCGTACAAGTTACCCAATCTGAATGCAGACGCGAGCAATACCAACATCCGCTGCTTCCTGGTACCCGAAGGCTCTTACATCAACTTCTTGCAATCGAACATCGTTCCTATCGGCGGCCTTACCTCTGCCGAAGACAAGAATCCGCTCTCGATGGTACTGCAAAATGTACCCGATCAGGTCAATGCCGGCACCTCACTCGAAGAAGCCGTGGCCGGGATTACTGCCATCGTCAGCTTCGAAGAAGGGGTGACTAAGACCGTAACCGCAGAAGAACTCCAGTTCACTGCCATCCCCAATATGAACGAACTGGGCACGAAGACACTGGTAATCATCTACAACAAGACCTTCAAGGGCGAGAATTGCAACCAGCCGGTGGTGGCCAATGCTACGTTTGAAGTAGTGGAAAAGATTGTATCCATCCAAGTGACGGCTCAACCTGCGCACACGCAGTATTACTATTATACTTCGGCAGCAACGGAAACGATGACCGACCGTACGCTGGCATTCCTTCCCGAAGGATTGGAAGTAACGGCTACTTATGCCGACGGAAGCACAAGAGTAGTAGACAACGCCAAACTCCATTTCTCTGCCATTCCTGCCAAAGCCGGTACGCAGACCGTAACCATTACTGCCGACGAAATTACCGCTACCGTAGAAGTCAAAGTTGCCGAATCTGTGGTTGCCGCTGTGAGCAACTCAGCCGGTATCATAGGAGCCGAAGACAATTCAACGGGTTGGTGGACTGTCTTTTCTGACAATTTCAACGTGCCGGCAGGTGAAACCAGATCCATCAGCTTCACCAATTACACCAGCCAAGCTAATAACTGGAGCAACTTCGCTGTCGTTCTCCGCAAAGCCGATCTTGCCGAATATGCAGTGGTACGCGCCGACAACTATGGATGGGGTGCAGGATACGATGGAAATGCCAGCCTCGTTCACAACGGTACACAAGGCGACTGGGCTGCTTGGCTTGCCGATATGAACGGAGCCAAAGTCACCGTCTACGTGACCAATTGCGGCAATGGTACAGCCGACATTCAAGCAGTAATGAAAGGCACTTCAGGTACTTCCTATGCCCAATACTATTTAGGGATCAACAAATTGGATATGAACGACTTGAACTTCGCTTTAACGATTGAAGGCGGCCATCTCGTCTTCTAATCCGAATCAATAATCACACAAGCCATGCCGTTTTCCTCAGGAAGAAGCGGCATGGTCTTTAAACTATCAACAGATGAAAAAACTATTACCATTGTGGATGTTCTTACCAATATTCCTTGTTTTAGCCGCTTGTTCTGACAACAGCGAAGATATAGACCGCTATTATGCAACTGTAAGTACTCCGAAAGTAACTACAACCACACCCACCTCGTTGACCGTCACCGCATCGGTTACAGGTGATCTGAACCAAATAGTCAAGAAAGGCTTCTGTTACAGTACAGCAACTTCCACACCGACTATCAAAGACCATGTGGTGAATGCCGATGAGAATTTCAGCGCCACCCTCTCAACCTTGACCACCGGTACCTCTTACTATATCCGTGCATACGTCTACTGTGACAGCCGCTATGTCTATTCTGAGGTGATCACGGCCACCACAGAAAGCTTAAGCTTAGACGATGAACTCAAGAATTACGTGGCCCCCACCTACTCCGATGACTATACCTCGATAAGTGACTGGAGCAAACGCTCTCAATGGAATCTTGCCAACGTACACGACCCCTCGGTTGTATTGGCCGAAGATGGTTATTATTACATGTATCAGACGGATGCTTCATACGGCAACGTCCACACCGCAGGCGGCCACTTCCACGGTCGTCGCTCCAAGGACCTTGTCAACTGGGAATACCTCGGCGGTACAATGAAGAACCTGCCCGAATGGGTAGTGCCCAAGCTCAATGAAATACGAAAAGAAATGGGACTTGCCGAAATCAATCCTAATGTTAATGACTTCGGCTATTGGGCTCCCGTAGTACGCAAGGTAAAGAACGGCCTCTATCGCATGTACTATTCCATTGTCTGCCCCGGCACACTCAACGGTGGCAACACCTGGTCGGAGCGCGCCTTTATCGGCCTGATGGAAAACAACGATCCCTCCAACAACGACGGATGGGTAGACAAAGGCTACGTCATCACCAATGCTTCCGACAAAGGACTTAACTTCAACGTGAAGCCGGATGATTGGGCCAATTGCTATTATAAATGGAATGCCATCGACCCCTCTTAT
>OKUL01001098.1_pt1 | contig 10237 bp, 6 predicted proteins | sample 1606631 | NCBI WGS metagenome assembly OKUL01 (sample SAMEA3882518, study PRJEB24775) | human gut metagenome | biome: human-associated habitat; feature: intestine environment; material: feces | place: Netherlands | collected 2009/2010 | reverse complement strand
ATTCTAAATAATATGTATTATAATTTTTTAAAATATATGGTATACTTTCAGTGTCAGGTATATTTCCTGTGGATTGAAATAATTATGTTTCTTGTAAAATCACAAGGTAGCGGTACACTTTTCCATCGTGTACCGCTACTTCCATTTACTGCAACATTAAAACATCATCATTACGCCCAATTCCACTTCCAGTTTCAATCCGGTGTCTTCCCGGTATTGTTCCTCCTGCGTCAGCACCCAAAAATCCTTTGCACCTGGATCTACCTCTTCCAACATGCCTGCTCTATACATTTCATCAAACAACATATTGCATTTCTCATATTCCCCTTTTTTCCGAACACTCACACAATATTGCCCTGCTTTTCGCATACGGCTCTTTGTCAGTCCCTGCTGCCGAATTTCCTGCAAAAGAGCCTTCGCTTCCGGTTCTTGGTCGATATATACCGTAACCGTATTTTCTTCAATCAGCTTAAAATCTTTCGCAGCCGTCGCAAATTGGTAATCTCCACCATCGAATTTCTCCAGAATTTTCTTCATATCCAGGCTTTCGCCCTTGATGCGATATAGTCTCCGAAAATATTCTGTAATATTATCCAGTGCGGTAATATCCCTGCCTTCCTCCAGCAGATTTTTGGTTGTGTCGATCTGCTGCCGCTGACCGGATACATTTTCTCTCTCGTTCCACCGGAAAATCCGAACAATGCTGTCTTCTTTCCCTCTATCACCATTTCGGTTGCACCTACCGGCTGCCTGAATGATGGAATCCACTCCGGCAAGTTCCCGATATACTGAAGTAAAATCCAGATCCACTCCGGCTTCCACAAGGCTTGTCGAAATGACGATACATTTTTTCCCTTTTTTGTCATCCAAGCGTTTCCCAATCTCCGCAAGCACTCGTCTTCTATGCGCCGGATACATGGTGGTTGATAAATGGTAAACGCCCTCTCCCTGCAGCCGTTCGTAAAGCCGCTGTGCTCTTTTTCGCGTGTTCACGATACACAGTGCATGCCACTCCTGCTGTAGTTTCTCCGCCATTTCCTCTTCCGTGACGGTATCAATATTCTGATAGGTTACCCTTTCAAAAAATCGAAATTGTTCCTCTCTCCGTGGGCATAATTCCCGGGCAACATACTTTTCAGGCAGAAACTGCTGTAATGCCGGCTGCGTCGCCGTACACAGTACAACACTTGTCCCATACTGCTGCAACAGTTCTTCTATCATCGCCATGCACGGTTTCAAATAATTTGGAGGAAGCATCTGCGCCTCATCGAATATGATGACACTGTTTACTATATTATGTAGTTTTCTGCATTTTGATGACTTATTAGCGTACAGGGATTCAAAAAACTGAACATTTGTGGTAACTACCACCGGTTTATCCCAGTTTTCCGCTGCCAGCTGCATAGGTTTGAAGTCTTCCGAGATCTCATAGTCTACATTGCTGTGATTTTCCAACACATTTTCATTACCCAGAATTTCCCTGAACACCTGTGCATTCTGCTCAATGATGCTGGTATAGGGAATCACGTAAATCACACGATCCATATGATGTTCCACTGCATGCTGCAACGCAAATGCCAGAGAAGCCACGGTTTTGCCACCACCAGTGGGTACCGTAAGCTGAAACAATCCTTTGGAGGACTTTCCCATTTCCAGACAGTTCCGGAGAATTTCAGATCGTCTTCCATCAATCGTAGTATCATTCCGATTTATAAGCCATTTTGCTGTGTAATTTTGCAATTTCTCCAAAAGAACATCCATGCTCTCTCCGGAATCCCTTTGAACCGTTCCGTTGTTCATAAACTGTTCTGTATCCAGAAAATCGGCATCCACCAAGCAGGAATACAGCATGCGGATAAACACACTCACAGCAAAATTAGGCTCCATGGCAACAGGGGCTGTGGTAATTTGCGGGATTTCTATTTCCTTTTCATACGCACTGTAATCGCACAACCTTTTCTTAAGTCTCCCCAGCAAAGAGGACGACAATCCCTCTCGTCCCAGATCCGGCAACCCTGCATGATGCCCTGCTATGCAGTAAGTCAGAAGCCAATAGCAGCCATCCAGTTTTTCGCAGACCTTCGCCCCGGCAGTGGAATGATCCACCCGGATATCCAGATTTTCTTTGATCTTCTTTTGAAATTCCGCGGAATATTTTCCAATGTCATGTAACATTCCACAACAATATCCCCAGTCTGCTTTCCCGAATTTTGCCGCAAATTCTTCCGCAAGGTCTGCAGTTCCCTGCAGGTGATCCTTTATGGATTGTGCTCTGTCTCCATCAATATGTGCAAGATATTCCATTTTTCCCCTCGTTTCTTTTCACTTATTCCTTCCGCTCCGGCAGCATCCCTTTGATCTTCACGCCACTCAGATCCACATCCAGCACGATCTTCACCATCCAGAAAAACAACAACAGTACCAGCATCGGGATCACGCAGGAAGTAATGATCATCACGGCAACCGCCTCGATAAAGTGATTGAGGGAATTCTCCACCTTCTGTACCAGTTCTTCGGTAGAAATTGTCACATTTTCCACAACATTTGCCACCGAATCTTTAGCGCCGGAAATGGCGTCTTTTGCCCAGTCGAAGATATTAGTAACAGAGCCGGACGTGCTGTTGTCCTTCTCCTGTGTATTCTGTGTTGCAGTTCCCGTTGTGCCGGTTCCGGATGCATCTGTAGCATCGGTGTCGTTCCTCAGATCACTGCTTTCCAATATGCTCTGTGTGTTCTTGGCATCTTCAATGGTTGCTTCGATCTGGGCCTGATAGGTATCACCGATGAGGTCGGAGATCTTCACACTGGCAGGAACCACGAGGGAGATTGCCAAACCGAACACCGCCAGTTTTGCCGCCAGTTTCCGCACCGTAGCATTTTCAAAAGCCAGATTCAATATCCATAATCCGCAGGCAATCGGAATCAGGTAGGTAAATGCCACATAGCCGGTAATCGTCACGAGATATTTTTCCAGATAGATAGCGCAGAGGACCACCAGCAGATATCCGCTGACATCTGCCATTTTCTCCGCAATAGGTGTTGCCGTGTCGCCCGGAAGCAAGGTAATCAGCGCCGAAGTCACCGTGGATGCCGCCGTCAGCTCCATGACAGTCTGTTTTTTCTCATCCAGAGAGGCGATGGTCTTCTGATGATTCTCCGGTGCGGAGACGTATTTTCCTACAACCGTTATGGATAAAATAGCAACCAGCAATAATACTGCTGCTGTAATGCATTTCTGTTTGATAAAGTTCATACTAATTACCTTCTTTCCTTCACGATTTCTATATTATTTCACGCAAATATCCTGCTATTACATTTTTCAGGACGTAATTTAGGCTATACACTACACTTTTCAGGACGTAATCTCGTGCCATCTCACACTTTTCAGGACGTTACCCCAAAAACCGCCGCAACAACTTCTCTTTTTTCTCATCATACCTCTGGTACCGTATCGGCAGATCCATCCATGTCTTTTTGTCCACGATACTCCGATAATGGCTAAAGGTCTCGAATCCGGTGCGGCCGTGATACCCACCCATGCCACTCTCACCCACGCCGCCGAAGGGCATGGCGCTGGTGGCGAGATGAATGATGGTGTCGTTGATGCAGCCTCCGCCAAAATGGCAGTGATCCAGGATCCGTCTCTGGGCTTTTTTATCTTCACTGAAGAAATACAGTGCCAGCGGATGGGGGTGTTCCTCCACACAGCGAATCGCCCAATCCACAAAATCTCCCGCGGCAGCTTGGGTTCCAGAAAACTCCCCGCTAAAATCATTTTGTGCAATGCTTTTCTCTGTTTCATATGCATTATAAGTCACCACCGGCAGAATCGGTCCGAAGATCTCTTCTCCCATCACGGCATCCGCCCAGTCCACATCCGTCATCACCGTAGGCGCAATGCGCAACGTCTTCTCGTCATACTGTCCACCGCAGACGATTTTTTCCGCATCCATCAAACCCAACAGTCTGTGAAAATGCTTCTCATTAATGATTTTCCCGTAATTCGGATTCTGCAGGGGATCTGCTCCAAACTGCCTCGCGATCTCCGCCCGGATGGCTTCCACCAATCGGTCGCGGATCCTGACATCACACAACACATAATCCGGTGCCACACAGGTCTGCCCGCAGTTTAGATATTTTCCGAATACGATTCTCCTCGCCGCCAGCGGAAGCTTCGCCGTAGCATCCACGATACAGGGACTTTTCCCGCCCAGCTCCAGCGTCACCGGGGTCAAATATTCCGCAGCACTTCTAAGCACCTCCCGTCCCACGGTCTTGCCTCCGGTGAAAAAAATCATATCAAACCGCTGCTGTAACAATGCCTGATTCTCTGCTCTGCCGCCAGTGATCACCGCCACATATTCCGCCTGGAAGCATTCTTCCAAAATCATTTTTAACACTGCTGCCGTCGCCGGAGCATAGGCACTGGGTTTTACCACTGCGGTATTCCCTGCGGCAATAGCATCGATCAACGGATCCAGTGTCAATAACACCGGATAATTCCATGGACTCATGATCAGCACGGTGCCATAGGGTGACGGAGACCGGAAGCTCCTCGCTGCGAACTGCGATAACGGTGTCGGCACTCTCTTTTCCCGCATCAGCCCCCGCAGGTGCTTCTGCATCCAGGTCAGCTCCGACAGAGTCAGTCCGATCTCGCACATATAGCTCTCCATCCGGCTTTTCCCCAGATCCTGTCGCAGTGCATCGTTCAATTCTGTTTCATGGCGCTGCAGGGATGCCTTTAACTTTCCCAGCTGTTTTGCCCGGAATTCCCGGGAAAGCGTGGCTCCCGTAGCAAAATATTCTCTTTGTCTGCGTAATATCGTCCGGATCTCCTGCTCTGTCATAGATGCCTCCTGATTTCTCTGCTCTTCTATTCTTTATACTACCCATTTTTTCATTTCAATGCAACGAAAAACGGCGGAGCTTTTCACTCCGCCGCCCGCCTATTTCTATTTACTTTATTTCCACGCAAAATTTACCATTCCGTACACATAGATGAACAACACTGCCGCCGGCACAAAATATTTGAACACCGGCTTCATCCACGGCTGCACCTTTAAGCCTTTGCCGGCATTTGCTTCCTCCAGGAATTTGTCCCAGCCCCAGCCGACCTTATAACAACAAAATACTGCCAGCAGGATCGAACCTATGGGCATGATGTTATTCGACACCAGGAAATCCCAGAAATCGAGCCAGGTCGTCCCTGCTGCAAACGGTTGAAAATGAAATACACTGAAGCCCAGCGCTGTCGTCAGAGCCAACAGGAAACATCCGGCACCACACTCCACGCACCCTGCCGGTCTGGACCATCCGGTCAGTTCCCGGACCATGGCCAGAATATTTTCACACACACCCAGCACTGTGGACATGGCTGCGAACACCATGAACAGGAAAAATAAAGTTCCCCACCATCTGCCGCCTGCCATGTTATTAAATACGGTCGCCATGGTATCGAACAGAAGGCTGGGACCCGCCGTCACTTCCACATCATAAGTGAAGCATGCCGGAAATATAATGATACCGGCGATCACTGCCACCAGTGTATCCAGGATAATAATATGGATAGACTCACCCATGAGAGAACGGTCCTTGCCGACATAGCTTCCGAAGATCGCCATACCGCCCATTCCCACGGACAAGGTGAAAAATGCCTGATTCATGGCGCCCACCACCACAGAACCGGTGATTTTGGAAAAATGAGGGATCAGATAGAAGCTCAATCCCTCTCCTGCTCCCGGAAGTGTAAAGCTGTGCACCGCCAGCACCAGCATCAGCACGATCAATGCTGACATCATATATTTGGTAATACGCTCCAGCCCACCCTGCAGATGGAAGCTTAAAATGACAAAAGCGATCAGCAAGGTGACTAGCAGATATGTCACATTCACCGAGGGCGTCGTGATCATTTTTTCAAATCCGAAATCCTGATTCTGCCCTGTCAGAAATTTTACAAAATAATAGAGGATCCATCCGGACACCACCGCATAGAAAGCGATCAGCGCAATGTTTCCGATGAGACAGACGATGCCCCACAGATTCCATTTGCCCCTGCCGCCGGACAGTTTCCGATACATATAAAGGGGACTCGTCTGCGCCGCACGCCCCACGGAGAATTCCATGATCATGGTGGGCAGGCCCAGCACGATCAGGCAGATCACATAGATCAGCATGAAACTTCCGCCACCGTTCTGCCCGCACATCCACGGGAATTTCCACACATTTCCGCAGCCGATGGCACACCCCGCCGACAGCATGATAAATCCCAAACGACTCCCCAGTCTTTCTCTGTTTTCCATACCTCTGATCCTTCCCAAAACCACTTATTCTAAACACGGGATACGGCATATATTTTTGCTGTTTTCCCATATTTTCTCCATCTTTTCGCATTGACAGCCCTATTTTCTCATTATATAATTTTCTTAAATATTTGAAAAACAAATTATTTACATTGCATTGATCGAAGAATTGAATTTACAATATAGAAAGAGTATCTACCCTATGGATGTCAAAAATCTGGAAACCTTTGTTATGGTGAACGAACTGAAGAGCTTTACGCTGGCGGCCGGACGTCTGGGTTATACCCAGTCCACCGTATCCTTTCAGATCAAACAATTGGAAAAGGAGCTGTCCATCCCTCTGTTTGAACGGATCGGGCATACCGTAACCCTGACCAACGAGGGGGAGAAGCTGCTGCCCCTGGCCCAGCAGATCCTGCGTCTCGCTGCTGAAGCCACCCACATCAGCGGCAATACCGCCCCAGAGGGTCTGGTGCGGATCGCCATTGCAGAGTCCCTGGCCAGCTGGGAATTTCACAGCCGTTTTAAAGATTTTCATGAAAAATATCCCGGAATCCGGTTGAAGATCATTGCTACCAGCACCGATGAAATGTTCCAGATGCTGGGACAGAATCAGGTGGACATTGTATACACGCTGGACCGCCGTATTTTTAATCACAATTATGTGACCGCGTTCGAAGCTCCGGTGGATATTCACTTCGTCACCGGTGCCGGTCACCTCTTAGCCGGACAGACTCAGGTCACCCTGGAACAGATTCTGGAATATCCGCTGATCCTGACAGAGAAAAACATGAGTTACCGGGCTGCACTGGATGATCTGCTCTCCCAAAACGGTAGGGAAACCATGCCTATCATGGAGGTGGGCGATACCCAGCTGATCCGCAATCTTCTGTGTCAGGGTCTCGGCATCTCCTATCTGCCGGAGTTCGTGATCGCAGAGGACCTGGCAAAGGGAAGTCTCGTCAGTCTCCCCATGGCGGAGATTCAGCCGGATATCTGGCGGCAGCTTTTATATCACCGGAACAAATGGATCTCACCGGAATTGAAATGCGTAATAAAATACCTGCAGGAGGAATAATCCCCTGCAGGTTTTCTATTTTCTCATCTTATCATCTGAAATTTCTAGAATCCCATCAGCAAGCCGATACTATGTACCAGGAAGGCTGCCACCCATGCCACGAAACACTGCCAGAGTACCACGGCAATGGCCCATTTTCCACCCAGTTCTCTGCGGACAGAAGCGATGGCGGCCACACAGGGAGTATACAGCAGACTGAATACCAGTAATGTAGCGGCTGCCAACGGGGTAAGTACCGTGGCAATGCTGCTGCCGAACAATACTTCCAGGGTTGCTACCACACTTTCTTTTGCCATGAATCCACTGATCAGAGAGGTACAGATCCGCCAGTCACCCAGGCCGAGCGGTCGAAACAGCGGTACCAGCAGACCGGATACCATAGCCAGCATACTGTTTGCCGAATCCTCAACGAGATTCAGTTTCAGGTCAAAGCTCTGCAGGAACCATACCACGATGGTGGCAATGAAGATCACAGTGAATGCTTTCTGTAAAAAGTCTTTTGCCTTTTCCCACAACAGCTGCCCTACATTTTTGGCTCCCGGCAGACGGTAGTTCGGCAGTTCCATTACAAAAGGCACCGGTTCTCCCTGGAATAACGTGCCCCGGTATAAAAATGCTACCAGAATTCCCATCAGGATACCAAACAGATACAATGCCGACATGATCAGTCCGCCCTTTCCCGGGAAAAATACGCTCACGAAGAACGAATAAATCGGTAATTTTGCAGAACAGCTCATAAACGGTGTCAGCAGGATCGTCATCTTACGGTCTCTCTCACTGGTCAGTGTTCTCGTGGCCATGACCGCCGGGACCGTACATCCGAACCCGATCAGCATCGGCACAATGCTTCGTCCGGACAGACCGATCTTTCGAAGCAACTTATCCATAACAAACGCCACACGGGCAATATAGCCGCTGTCCTCCATCAGAGACAGGAAGAAAAACAGAGTGACCACGATGGGCAGGAAGCTCAGTACACTGCCCACACCGGTAAAGATGCCGTCGATCACCAGCGAATGCACTGCATCGTTGACGTTCCACGCCGTCAGGGCATCGTCCACAAGGATCGTCAGATTCTCAATGCCCAGTTCCAGCAGGCCTTGCAGCCCCGCGCCGATCACGCCAAAGGTCAGATAGAACACCAGCGCCATAATGCCCACGAATGCCGGAATCGCCGTATATTTTCCGGTGAGGAAGCGGTCGATCCTTGCGCTGCGCAGCTGCTCCTTGCTCTGGTGGGGCTTTACCACGGTCTGATTCACCAGCTGGTGGATAAAGTGGAACCGCATATCTGCAATGGCGGCGGCGCGGTCCAGACCGCGTTCCTGCTCCATCTGCAGGATGATATGCTCGATCATCTCTTTTTCGTTCTGATCCAGCTTCAGGGCCTCCTCAATGCGGGGGTCGCCCTCCACCAGCTTTGTGGCGGCAAAGCGCACCGGGATCCCCGCCGCCCGGGCGTGGTCCTCGATGAGATGGATGATGCCGTGGATGCAGCGGTGAACCGCACCGCCGTGGTCATCCTCGCCGCAGAAGTCCATCCGGCCCGGACGCTCCTGATACTTTGCCACATGGATGGCGTGATCCACCAGCTCATCCACGCCCTCGTTCTTGGCGGCGGAAATGGGAACCACCGGGATGCCCAGCATCGCTTCCATCTCGTTGATGTTGATGGTGCCGCCGTTGCCGCGCACCTCATCCATCATATTCAGTGCCAGCACCATGGGGGTGTCCAGCTCCATCAGCTGCATCGTTAAGTACAGGTTGCGCTCGATGTTGGTGGCATCCACGATATTGATAATGCCCGTGGGCTTTTCGCCAATGATGAACTGCCGGGTCACGATCTCCTCGCTGGAATAGGGCGACATGGAGTAGATGCCGGGCAGGTCGGTGACTTCGGTATCGGGGTGCTCCCGGATGGCACCGCTCTTGCGGTCCACCGTCACGCCCGGAAAGTTGCCCACATGCTGGTTGGAGCCGGTGAGCTGGTTGAACAGGGTCGTTTTGCCGCAGTTCTGATTTCCGGCCAGCGCAAATGTCAGCACCGTTCCATCCGGCAGCGGGTGTTCGCCCTTTTTGGTGTGGTAGCGGCCGCCCTCGCCCAGGCCCGGGTGCTCCACCATCCGGCCGGCCTTCCGTGCCGGAGCCGCTGCGGGTGCTTCCGCCGGGGTGATCTCGATCCGTGCCGCATCGTCCAGCCGCAGGGTCAGCTCATAGCCGTGGATCTGCAGCTCCATGGGGTCCCCCATGGGCGCAAATTTCACCAGCGTGACCTTCTCACCGGGAATCAGCCCCATATCCAGAAAATGCTGGCGGAGTTCTCCCGTTCCGCCCACTGTATCGATCACGGCACTTTCGCCGATCTTCAGTTCCTTTAATGTCATGGCAGATGCCTTTCCTTCGACAAAATGTTAGTGTATGTGAACAGTCTTAATATAAGCTAACTCAAAGGCATTGTCAAGGCAGGAAGCAGCAAAAATTCCCGCCTGTCCCCGCTGTTTTTTGTGGAAATCCTTCTCCTGTTCCGGCAGGTTTCCGGGCAAAAGAAAACGCACCCCTGAATTTTCACGTTCAAAGGTGCGTTTTGAGAACAATTCTGTTTACTTCACGGTGTGGTAGCCGTCGGGGTTGTTCTTCTGCCAGTTCCAGCTGTCGGCACACATCTCCTCGATGCCGTACTCAGCCACCCAGCCCAGCTCGTTCTTGGCCTTGGTGGGGTCGGCATAGCACTCGGCGATATCGCCGGGGCGGCGGGGATCGATCACATAGGGGAGCTTCTTGCCGCAGGCCTTCTCAAAGGCATGGATGACATCCAGCACGCTGTAGCCGTGGCCGGTGCCCAGATTGCAGATGAACA
>OKUL01001095.1_pt1 | contig 10283 bp, 8 predicted proteins | sample 1606631 | NCBI WGS metagenome assembly OKUL01 (sample SAMEA3882518, study PRJEB24775) | human gut metagenome | biome: human-associated habitat; feature: intestine environment; material: feces | place: Netherlands | collected 2009/2010 | reverse complement strand
ACTTTCGGGATTAGCTATTGCCGCAATCTTTACTCTCATTATTTTTGGAGCTGCCATGCTGATGGGAAGTGGCAATGCAGCCTTTTTTTCATTTGGTCCTTTATTGCCGGGTATAGCCACTCAGCTTGGTTTGCCGGTTTTTTCATTGATACTTCCTTTGCAGTTGGCGGCAAGCATGGGACGTGCCGCATCTCCTATTGCCGGAGTCATTGTTGCCATTGCCGGGGTAGCCGGTGTGTCATCAGTGGAGTTGGCAAGGCGTAATACATTTCCTTTAATAGGAGGAATTGTTTTCTTGATACTTTATCATCTTATCACTTTCTAAAATTAATCGACAGCTATGTTTACATTGATAAAGAATGCAAATTTATATGCTCCTGCCTATCTTGGTAAAACAGACATTTTGCTATGCGGAGAAAAGATTGCGCATATTTCAAAGACAATTGAACTGAATGAATCATTTTGCCATACTATTGACGTGCAAGGTAAAATTGTTACTCCGGGATTTATAGATCAGCATGTACATATTACAGGGGGCGGCGGAGAGGGAAGTTTTCATACGCGGACACCGGAATTACAGATGTCGGAGCTGGTAGAGAACGGTATCACAACAGTGGTGGGACTTCTGGGTACAGATGGTATTACCAGGAGTGTGGACAATCTTTACGCAAAGACCCGGGTACTTTGTGAAGAGGGCGTGAGTGCTTATATGCTTACAGGTGCTTACGGATATCCCAGCCCGACGCTCACAGGCGAGATAGATCGAGATATTGTATTTGTGAAGGAGATTCTGGGTGTGAAGCTGGCAATTTCTGATCACAGGGCACCTAATGTGACGGAGGATCAGCTGATTCAGATTGCAAGCAAAGCCCGTGTGGCGGGAATGCTCAGTGGAAAACCGGGTATTGTGGTGCTTCACATGGGAGATGACAAGGCTGGTCTGGCTCCGGTATTCCGGGCACTGGAGGAGAGCTCCGTTCCCGTACGGATTTTCCGACCCACTCACGTGAACCGGAATGAAAAGCTGTTGGAGGATGGATATGAATTTTTAAGTCAGGGAGGCTATATTGATCTGACTTGTGGTATGCACACTTCACCGGGAGAATGTGTTCTGGAGGCGAAAAAGCGGGGATTGCCCACAGAGCATATTACCATGAGCTCTGACGGACATGGAAGCTGGTCTAATTATGCTGAGGATGGCAGCCTTTTAGAGATAGGTGTGTCTGGTGTGGATGCGCTTTATAAAGAGTTGAAATATATGGTACAGGTTCTGGGAATGACTCTGGAGGAAGCACTGCCTTATATGACCTGTCAGGTGGCGGAGAGCCTGGATTTACAGGGAATCAAGGGAATTGTGGCAGAAGGGGCCGATGCAGATATGTTGTTGTTTGATCAGAACCTGACGCTGGATACCTATGTGGCAAGGGGAGAGATCTTTATGAAGCATGGAGAGGTACTCCGAAAAGGAACTTACGAGAAATAAAAGATAAAAAAAGGTAACTGGTCAGAAATCGAACTGCTATGAAAAGAGAATAAAAACGAAACCGGATATATGGTTTCCTGCGGGAAAACTGTATATCCGGTTTTTTGTCTGGAAATCAGGATGGCAAGGTATCAATAAAGATCTGACGTTCTGCTGGCGATACACTGTCGATGACGAGACAGGAAGCCAGAATATTGAGCATGGCCATGGGCACGGTCATGGAGTTGTAAAACAGCTTCGTAGAAGTGGGGCAAAGCAGCAAAAGTGTGCTGTGTGCTGCCGCCGGAGAAGTATCACTGTCGGTGATGGTCAGAATCGGTACACCTGATTTTGCCGCTTTTTTAGCAATATTTCCAATCGGAAAATAATAGCGGGGGAAAGAGAAAAAGATTACCAGATCAACATCCGTCAGCTGTTGGATAGTCTTCTGGGTCAATTCCAGATCTGATAAATCAATCAACACAGCATTAAGGTACAGGATTTCCAGACGACCCTGCAGAAATTTACCGGGTACCAGGGAAATATCATGGGCAAAAATGTAGATACGGCTGCTTTTTCGGATTTCATCAGAAGCCTTTATCACAGATTCCAGATTGATGTTAGCAATAAAATCAGAGAAAACTGTAGCCTCTGTATTGCAGATTTCATGAAGGATCCGTTCTCGTTCGGAGGCTTCGCCTGAGGTACGCTCTGGCAGAAAAAAGGAAGAAGAGGAGGCCTGCTTAATCATTTTTTGGGTATAGTCCCGAAACTGCTCCTTTAAGTCCAGAAAGTTGGAGTACCCCAGTTTTTGACAAAAACGAAGCAAAGTCAGCTCGGAGGTACCGGTCTGATGGCTTAGCTGTGCCAGTGTAATGTAGCTGATTTCCTCCGGATTAGCAATTAGATAATCTGCGATTGTTTTCTGCTTTTTTGTCAGGGCAGGATAAAGTTTTTGAAGATGCTCTAAAATATCCATAGATATTACACGATGTCCTTTCTTTGCATGGCGCATGCAATGTTTTATATTTTTTTTATAAAAATATAAGTAAAAACTTTACAAATTTATTATAGCATGTATAATGGAAAATATAAAGTAAAGTATATACTTAACAAAAAATCGAAAGAAAATCATAGTATATATTACATGATTTTCTTTCGAAAGCAAAGGAGGAAAAAGGTTATGAAGAAACTTTTTGAGAAACACTTCGAACGGACATGGTTGATTATTTTTCTGGTTATGTTTGTATTCATTATGATTCCGTTCCCGTTTTTCTACAGCGAGACGTATATTCCCGCATTTGGTGGTGTTCCGCTTTATATATTCGGATGGATTGTTCACACTGCCATTACATTTGCGCTGATTATTATCTATTACCGCATGTGTATGAAGAGAAAAGAATATCACACTTATGATGAGGAGGACAAATAAATGAATGGAGCAGCAGTAATTCAGCCATCACCAATTCCTTTCTATACAGTGTTAGTACTTTATCTTGGAATTATGGCATTTATTGGTTGGTATGCAGGACGTAAGACGAATAGCATTGGCGATTTCTTCGTATTGAGCGGAAAGGCTGGTGTATTAGTAAGTGGTATTGCATATTTCTCAACCCAGTTTTCTATGGGAACCTTTCTTGGTACACCGGGAACCATTTACGGTGTAGGCTATGCAGGAATGGCTATCTCTGTACCTGGAGCTGTGTTCTGTATGATTCTTCCGGCTCTTCTGATTGGCCGCAAGCTGATTACCCTTGGTCATAAATATGGTTTTCTGACCATGGCTGATTACTTGACAGACCGTTATCACTCCAAGAAGATGAGCGGTGTTTTGGGCGTAATGATGCTCTTCTTCCTGGTTCCGATGATGGGCGCACAGATTATCGGAGCAGGTGTTATTGTACATGTATTTACCGGACTGCCTGAATGGGTAGGTGTTGTGGGAATGGGTATTATCGTTATTCTCTACTGTATGAGCGGTGGTATGAAAGGTGCCATGATGACGGATGTTATCCAGGGATCTCTGATGATTGCTACTGCAGTGGTTACATTTATTGTATCTGTAGTAATGGGTGGAGGTTTCTCTAACATTAACCATACACTTCAGAGTATGAATGAGGCTTATCTGACCTTCCCGGGTGCTAACGGTTATATGCCTTGGACTTATTATGTATCCAACATTGTGCTATGGTCGTTCTTTACCATGGGACAGCCTCATCTGTTTACCAAGTTCTTTGCCATGAAGGATCATAAGACCATGTTCAAAGCAATTCTTCTTGGTACTGCAGGTATGTTTTTCTCTGCGACTCTGATTGAGTGGGCCGGTGTAAATGGTATTGCTTCCATTCAGAATATTGAGAAGGCAGATCAGATTATTCCTATGATTCTGCAGAGAGGCATGAATCCTTTCCTGGCTTCCATTTTCATCGCAGGTATTGTGGCAGCAGGTATGTCCACAATCGATGGTATTCTGGTAACGACTACCGGTGCTGTTACCCGTGATATTTATCAGAAGATTATCAATAAGGATGCTACAGATGAGAATGTTATGAAGTTGTCCAAGGTAGTAACTGTAATCATCGGTATCATCGTAATTTGCTTTGGTGTATTCCAGCCAGGCAGTATTTTTGAAATTAACCTGTTTGCATTTTCAGGAATGGCAATTTTTGTAGTGCCGATTCTGTTTGGAATTTACTGGAAGAAAGCAACAGCGAAGGGAGCAATCGCATCGGTTATAGTAGGTATTATTTCACTGTTGCTCTTTACACTGAATCCGTCTGTCAAGGCGTTGGCTATGGGATTCCATGCACTGTTCCCAACTACGATCATTGCTTCTATTGTAATGATTGTAGTAAGTAAATTTACAGAAACTCCGCCGCAGGAGACTATTGATCGTCATTTTACAGTATAAAAGTTAGGAGGCGTATTTAAAATGTATCTTGCAAAAATGACTACAGCACAAGCAAAAGAGGCTTTTGAGAAGGATCCGATTATTGTGATTCCGGTGGGAAGCACCGAGCAGCACGGAACACAGGGGGCGTTGGGAACGGACTTTATGGTACCGTCCTATCTGGCGGATCATGTGGAGGATGTAGATAACGTAATCGTAGCACCTACTGTTCCATACGGTGTATGTCCTTATCACTTAAGCTTTGAGGGAAGTATTAATATTGGTTATGAGGGACTGTATATGGTTCTGCATGGCATTATGGACTCTTTGATGCAGCATGGCGCAAAACGTTTTGTAGTTCTGAATGGCCATGGCGGCAATACTCCATCCATTGATCGGGCGGCTCTGGAGGTATATCACAAAGGGGGCGTATGTGCAAGTGTAGACTGGTGGAGTCTGGTGGCTCAACTTGACAAGAAATTTGATGGCGGCCATGGTGATGTTCTGGAGACCTCAGCTATGATGGCAATTGCTCCGGAATCAGTACATCTGGAACTTAGCAAGCCTATCAATGCACAGGATCCTTCTGAGAATATGAAAGCGGCTTATATCCAGGCAGTTAATTTCAAGGGTGGTATCGTACGTCTTGTGAGAGATACCAAAGAAATTGCTCCAAGCGGCTGGTTTGGACCTTTTGATCCGAAAGATTCTTCCGCAGAACTTGGACAGGAGGCCCTTGATTTGGCAGTATCCTATATCCGTGATTTTCTGGAAGAAATGAAGCAGATAGAACTGTCTTCCTGATATATATCTGAAGGGATGGGGGTGTCGTAAAATCATCAAATTAGATGATTGAGCGATGCCCTCGCTTTATATGTGTAAAAAACCGGAAAGAATCTTTTGAACTGTTAGATCTTTCTGGTTTTTTACGTACTTTAAGCAGTTAGTCTATGAAAAATAGGTTAGCTGCTTTTTTTCGTCTCAAAAACAATTATCTTTGAATCAGTTATAATAATTTTGTGAAATTCATCATATTACCGCTGGATAGTTCTATGCCAAATTGCACATTATAACATACAGAACAGGAGGAATGCTTATGACATTGGAACAGGTTGTACTGACAATGATTAATGACAAAATGCTTGATAATGGACAGATTTCCGAAAAACTGCATAGTAGTATCCAGAAAGACATTATAACCTTGAGTACATTCAATACGGTAGTCGCGAAGAATGGAGAACAGATGGACAGTTCAGATGAATATTGCCAGCGAATCAGTTGATTGGAAAGGAATAAGATGGATATTTATGCAACACGTGAGGAGCTGAAGTCCCGGCAGAAAAATATATTTGATCTGAAACTGAATGTGGCGTATTATGCCCGAGTCAGTACGGATAAGGAGGAACAGAAAACCTCTATTGAGCATCAGTGGACTTTTTTTGAACAACTGATTTCAGACGTAAAGAATTGGACGCTTGTGGATGGTTATATAGACGAAGGAATCTCCGGTATTACCGTAACCCACAGAGAGGAATTCCAGAGAATGCTCCAGGATGCAAAAGCCGGGAAAATTGATCTTATCATAACTAAAGAGATCACCCGTTTTGCCCGAAACGTATTAGACAGTATACGATATACAAGAGAGCTTCTGGACTGTGGAACTGCTGTCTGGTTTAGGAATGACAATATCAATACATTAGATGAGGATTCGGAACTCAGGCTGTCAATTATGTCCGGTATTGCACAGGAAGAAAGCAGAAAACTTTCAAGTCGTGTGCGTTTCGGTCATGCAAGATCCATACAGAACGGTGTGGTTCTTGGTAATTCACATATATATGGATGGGACAAGCGAAACGGAAAATTGTTTTTGAATCCCGAAGAGGCAAAAATGGTACAGCTTATTTTTGAAAAATATGCTCTGGGAAACTGGTCTACCCATTCACTGGAACAATTTTTATGGGAATGTGGATACAGAAATTATAAAGGGGGAAAGATTGACAGCCATGTGATTGCCAATATTATCCGAAATCCTAAATATAAGGGTTACTATGTTGGTGGAAAAGTAAAAATAGTTGATCTCTTTACTAAGAAACAGAAATTCCTGCCTGAAGATGAATGGGTGATGTATAAAGACGATGGTACCCATGTCCCTGCAATTGTGGATGAAAAACTGTGGGAAGATGCAAACAGGATTCTGGAAGAAAGAAGTAAAAATATCAAGTTGAAAAAAACTTCCTATAAGCAGGACAACCTTTTTACCGGACTTATACATTGTGCGGAAGATAAAGCTGCATACTGGCTGAAAGTCAGAACTGTCCGCGGAAAAGCTGCAAAGACCTGGGTATGCAGTCATCGCATAAAACAGGGCGCAGTTTCCTGCAGATCAAAACCGGTAAAAGAAGAAATCCTGCTGGAGATGATATCGGATGTTTATAACAATCTGGCTCAAAGCAATAAAAGTATATTGCATAAGTATCTGGAACTTTATGAGAAAGAGATTAACAAAACAGAAGGAACTGAAGAAAAAATTGACAACATACAGCATGAAATAACAGTACTGGAACAGAAGAGAGATAAGCTGCTGGATTACAATATGGGCGGCTACATTTCTGATGCGGAATTTTTAAGCAGAAACAAGGTTTTTACACAACAGATAGCAGAGAAAAAAGCGAATCTGGAACAATTGAAAAGCATGAAACCTCTTTCAAAAACAGAATTGACAGATCAGATGGACAGGATATTAGACTATGCAAAGGAATATTCCTGCGTAAAACCCAAAGATATCACCAGAGCCATGATTGAAAACACAATCAATAATATAGAAATAACTCCGGTTAATGAAAAGAAAGCAGAAGTGATGATCGTATTTAAAAGTGGAAGTCTGCACAGCTCTGAATCTGTTATTCCGGCACTGGGACAGGAAAAAACTTATACTACGGAGACAGGGTATGAATATATTGTACATTCAGGAATTTCTATGTAGATATTGCACTCACATATGGAATTCTTTTGCGAAGGTTACGAAAAGTAAGAAGTAGTGAATATTTCAGTTTGAAATAATATATAAAACAGGTGTAAGACATGGCAAATACGAAAAAAAGATGGACAGCCGATGAAATCGAAATATTAAGAAAGTACTATCCCGCAGAAGGAGATCAGGTCTGTGAAAGATTATCCGGAAGAACTGCAAAAAGCTGCAGGATCCAGGCATCAAAAATGGAAATATCCAAAAACATTTCCTCTTCAGCAACTGTACAGAATGATGTTAAATATGTCAGATTATGGACAGAGGCAGAGGATAAAATACTCAGAGAGTATTATGCTGCGGAGGGCAGTAAGGTACGTTATCGCTTAAATCAGAGATCAGCAGAATCCTGCAGAGGAAGAGCTGCTGCATTAGGACTTACTTATTCCGGGGCAAACAGAAAATGGAGCAGCAGCGAAGATGAAATTCTGAGAAATTATTATCCGACAGAAGGTGCTGAAGTTCAGAAAAGACTGGAGGGAAGATCCAAAGAGGCATGTAATAAAAGAGCTGCCAAATTAGGCCTTTGTATACAAGGAAGAAAAGAATGGACTGCAGAAGAAGATGAAATTATAAGAACATATTACAAAGCGGAAGGCAGGAAGGCAGCAGAACGATTGGAGGGGAGAACTCTGACTGCCTGTCAGTCCAGAGCTAAGTACTTAAATGTCAGATCAGACAATAACAGACTTCCATGGACACAGGAAGAGGATGCAATCATTTCCCGATATTATGAAGAAAAAGGTGCCGGATATGTGCATGCTCTCATTCCTGAAAGATCTCTTCAGGCATGCAAATACAGAGCGATGATTCTGGGATTAAGCAGGAAAACCAATGATCCATGGACAAAAACCGAAGAGAAGATACTGAAGAAATACTACCCGGTTGAGGGCAGCAATGTTTATAAACGTCTGAATAACCGTACCAGAAATGCCTGCATCAGCAAGGCGGCCCAATTACATCTGCAATATGGACTTCCTATGTATAAAGGACCTGTATTGGATGAATGGATCATACTGGCAGTGAAACAGGGGATCACAAAAGTAAGACAATCTATGACATACAGTGAGATAACCTTTAAACCCGGAAAACTCCCTGAACTGCATCTGAGACTGGAATGTGATGAAACCGGAAAATTCAGGGTTTATGAGAAGTCTGTTCTTTTGGATGAAAAAGAATATGACAGGCAACGGGTTGAGAATCTCGCGGATACAATGGGGCTTCAGATAGAAGGAAACAAAATTACTTTAAACAGCAGCGAAAAAGAGATAGAAGATGATATTTTCAGACTGATAGCAGGATGTTACCTGATTTATTACCTGCATTATTTTATGGAATTGCCATAATTGCTCTATTCTGTCTTATCTTGCTGTGAAATGATAAAAATTTGTCAACAGGATACTGCTTGATTTATGAGATACTTTCTCAACAGATGCAGAATAATTCTCTTGCATTTTCACGCAGGTTAGAATATACTAACCAACAGAGTTAACCAAAGCAAACTATTGCGTGATTTGATCATTTAAACTTCCACTGAAGAACTGAGATGAATCGGAGGATTTTATCCGCTTCATCTGAAATGAGATGATACACAGATAGCTTCAAGTCAGGGACGAAATATCTTTTGCCCCTGATATCATATTACAGGAGGATAAAGAAACAGATGAAGAAAAGAATGGCAATTCTGATGTCTATGGCAATTGCGGCAAACATGATTGCTTCTGTACCGGTATGTGCAGCAGACATATTTACAGATTCAATGACTACGGATTCAGCGATCACACAGGAGGCAGATGATGATTCCTTTAGTGATGGATCGGGAACACCGGATTTTGCGGATGAGCAGGAGAATGTACAGGTGGCTCAGGATGAGGGTACACAAAGTGTGAAAGAACCGCCGGAGGTGATAGCAGAATATGAAAGTGGTTCTTTTGCGAATGTTTGTAAACTAAAAACTTCTCTTAACTCAAGGTATGTTGAGCAAATTACAGGAATATCTATTAATGGAACAGAGTGGAATGAAGTAACTTATTCGTGGGATCTTACAGGAACAACATATATTAAAAAAGACTCAGACGGTTATGTTGGACTATCTCCAGATAGACTTGAAGTGGGTAATGAGATTGTAATCACCAGTACCGGATACAAGGATCTTACTTTAAAAGTAACAGGAACCGGAAAACACTGGAACGTTGAAAAAGTAACTTCACAGTCTGAACCTGAACAGACCAAAGATGCGCCAACATTTGCGGGAGATCAAGTGGAAATTTCAGGTACAGACTACAAGATCATTAAACCAGCTGATGAAAATAATGTTTCTGATTATATCAGTAAAATCAAAGAAATATCTGTAGATGGGACAGTATGGGATAAAACAGATTATGCAATAGCATTATATGGCAGAAAAGCATATTGTCCAGACAGCAGTAATAATCGTGTTGTATTTGATTCAACTGTACTTCATACTGGAAATGTCATTACAATAAAAAGTGATGGATATAAAGAACTTTATCTTAAGGTAACTGCAGAAGGAAATGACTTCAAAGTTGTTACAGCTGATTCCGGTGAAACTAATATTAACGGTGCATCTAACGGAGTGAACACTCTTCATGTCAGATTAAAAGGATACTTCGAAAGCGCTGTTACAGGGCAGCAGAAATACGATGCAGTTTCAGGGGCATCCACTTCTGTTTCATCCAACAAAAACAGTAATGTAGTTGTGGAAGCAGCTGATCTTCCGGATGGGCAGGAACCTGTTGAAGCTGACTGGAAGGAGTTAAAAGAAACAGGTGTAAAAATTGACACAAAGAATACAAAGGTAAACATTGACAGTGAAAGTGGGATGGCAGGGATGTATTCCACATATGACAGTTCTCTGTCTCTCAGCGGAACTCCTGCTAAAATCG
>OKUL01001093.1_pt1 | contig 10289 bp, 9 predicted proteins | sample 1606631 | NCBI WGS metagenome assembly OKUL01 (sample SAMEA3882518, study PRJEB24775) | human gut metagenome | biome: human-associated habitat; feature: intestine environment; material: feces | place: Netherlands | collected 2009/2010 | reverse complement strand
ATTGGAGAATAGGACGGCTTGCATCATGGCTGAACCCCCTCCAGGTGCTGTTTCATTTCGCGGTAGAGGATATCATGGATGAGCTTACCGGAGGTTTGAGGTTCACAGAAAATGAGCTTGCAGTCATAGCGGGCAAGCCAGGTTGTGAGGCTGGCCACCATGGCGACAGGGGACATTTTGCTGCGGTATGTACCGGCGTAAAGCATTTCCCAGGTGGTGCGCTCAACAAGCAGATAGGTACGGGCACCGGCTGCTTTGGCGCGTTCAAATTCACGGGTAAAGCGATCACGCTGGGAGGTAAAGCAATTTGCGATTTCGTCGCTGGATATCTTCCGTTCAATCACGACGATATTTTCCAGGCTGTAGGGAACGCCGGTGGGCAAGATGACCTTGGCAGAATAATCGCCAAAATTGAGCTTTTGCCGTTCGACTGGGCAGCCCATTTGCTGAATGCGCTGAGTGAGCGCCGAGGTTTCGTGCTCACGGGTATCGATCAGGATAGTAAAAGTTTCAAGGGCGGATTTAACAAAGACTGGTTCGATAACATCACCCCCTAGGATATGAACCACCAGAACAAGCTGAAAACGATGGCTGTGAGATAGAGTTTGTACCAGGCATCACGAGATAAAAAAAACCGATTGTCATTGGTCGAGGGCTTTGAACCGCCCCACCGGCCAGGCGAGAATGAGGTTGAAGGGATAGATGAGTTCAAACTGGGAGGGGAAGAAGCCGTAGAAATCAAAGTGGGCGTATCACCAGGCATTGAACTTTTGGTGACGTTACCGAAAATAGTGGCAATAACACTGATGGCAGTATTGAGAACCGCCATAACCAGAAAAAAATTAACGTACATGGCTGTATTTATAAAGGAAGGTGTTGAAATCCGTTGTTGACTGGACCCAACCGGCATCGGTGCGGGACCACTTGCCCTCCTGCTTGGTGCCAAGAACCTTGATGATATCGCCTTTAGCGATGGGGTTTTGATCCATGGTGGAGGGACGGATTTTGAAATTAACGGTTTGACCGGTTGCAAGCTGGTACAGTGCGATGGTTTTGTTTTTATATTTGCCGTCAATAGAGAGAATGTAGTGGTAGGTGGAAGCGAGAGAAGGGTTTTGGTATTGGAGGTAGCCAAGATTATCCATCTCGTACTGAAGAATATCGCTGACCGGAGTGATGATTTCTGAAGTTTCTTTGGCGCAGTGACGGACAATGCCGAGCCAGTCCACGTTGATGTATTTCTTTTCAGTTTCTTTCTCACATAAGGTGAGCATTGCATCATGGTCAATGAACGGGTCAACGGTTGCTTTGGAGAGCTGAATGGAGTCACTGTACTTATCGAACAATTCAACCTGGGCTTTGAGCTGGTTGGGGTTGCCGAACTCGTGGAAAAAATCAAGTTCAATCAGGATTTGAAGCTGGCGGGAATTGACCGAGGTTTTATGCTTGATATCTTGCAGGAGGCTGATAAAATCAGCGTAAGTGTTATCCCGCAGAGCATAAAGTTCACGGCCAATGCGCTTGTTGAGGTATTTGATGGAAGCCATGCCTTTATAGATGGCACGATTGGCAACATCCGGGGTGTATTGATCCAGCGAGTGACGGAAGCGGATGGGCATGATTTTGATGCCGCGCTGTGCTGCCAGAGCTGTGCCGGCAAGGATTTTCTTTTGGTTGTCCGCGGTGTTGAGCAGAGCGGTAACGAATTCAACAGGGTGGTAATAACGATAGTAGGCGCAGTAATAGGTAAGGATGGAGTAGCCAGTAGCATGATTCAGACCGAACTGGTAGTTGCTACTGTCTTGAAGAATTTGAAGGAATGCTTTGGCTTCTTGCTCTGCCTGAGCGCGAGAACTGGAAGCGTGAGCACAGTAACCTTCCAGAATATGGGGGAGAGCTTCCTTAATAGCATTTTCATCTTTGTGACCGATAGCGCGGCGAACAGAATCAGCATCACCACCGGACATGCCGCAGATTTGCTGCAGGAAGGAAATAGATTGTTCCTGAAAAATCAGCCAGCCGAGCGTGTCCTCAAGTAAGTTGTCAATCTCTTTGGAGGGGTTCTGGCCGCGTTCATGGCGGAAGAGCTTGTCCCGATATGATGCGCCGCCAGGGCGGATAGCAGCGGTTACAATGCTGAGATCCTTGATGGAGTGGACATCGTATTTTTTTAAGGATTCAAAGGCGAAATCTTCCACGAACTGGAACAGACCATAGGGACTGGTTTTCATATCCGCCCAGACGGCAGGGTCATCAAAGTTGATCTGCCAGGTATGAGGGTAGGGGATATGGGCGAGCTTACAGGTTTCATCGAGCTGGGCGATTGTTGACAAACCGAGGATATCGTATTTGGCCAGACCCACAGCATGAGAGGCGTCCATATCCAGCGCAAGAACTTGCAGGCCGTCTTTATCACGGAAGACACTGTAACGGTCATAAAGATCAATAGGGGCGATGATAACACCGGCCGGGTGATGAGAAAGAGAAACTACTGTGTCCTTGATGCCATCAAAGTAATAGAAAAGATCAGGATAATTCGTTCTGCAGGTTTCGGGATCGGCATCGTATTCGTCTTTGATTTGAGCGATACGATCGAGCGACCACGGATTTAAGTCTTTAGAACTGGTGGGATTGGCTTTCTGCCAGCGTTTGGCGAGGGCACGGCCAATTTCATCAATCGTACCTTTGTCGGATACAGTACCGAGAGCCAGTACATAGGCGCATTTGCGTTGGCCAAAGGATTCAAAGATGTGGTCATAAATCAGGGGGCGGTAAGCATCAGGAGTATCAATGTCCACGTCACCAATTTCGACACGGTTTTCATTACAGAAGCGAGAGAAGACGAGGTTCCAGCGAACGGGGTCAACGTCGATGATGTCTGTAACAAAAGCCGCACGGGAACCAGCCACAGAACCACGGCTGGGACCAATGGGGATGTTCTTTTCATGTTTGGCCCAGATCATAAGGTCTGACATCGACAGCATGAAGCCCAGCATGTTTACCTTTTTGAAAACAGCCAGCTCTTCCTCGATATCTTTGCGGAAGGCAGCGACTTCATTTTGGGGAATGATGCCCTTTTTGATCTTATCTTCCAGCATGGTGTGGGTGCGCTCGATGTAGGCTTTAGCATCGGACTCCACAGAGCCGGTCAAAATAGGGTAGCGGGCTTTGGTATTGAGCTTGAAACCCTTGGTGGAGTCAGCCAGACAGTTGGTGTTTTCAATCGCCTGCATCCAGACTTCACGCGGTAAGGAATCCTGCTGCTCAAAGGCCGAAACCAGCTGCTCGTAAGTTTTGAAGGTAAGGTCGAACTCATCTTCGCCAGTAAACTCAATACCTTTACCTTCCATGAGAACTTTGCGACACTCGGCTTTATATGTGGTGGAGCTGTGGGTATCGGTGGCCGCGATGAGGGGCTTGTGATACTTTTGAGACAGCTCATAGAGGTACTGGTTAAATTCGATCTGTTCTTTGCAGTTATGGTATTGAATCTCCAGAAAGTCGTAGCGTTGAATCAGCTGCTCATAACGGGCGGGGTCAAAATCTTCAACGTCCGCAGTGTAGTGATGCAGAGGGCTGGCAAGGCAGGCGGAGGTAGCGATGACGTTATCAGACAGGTTGTAGAATTCATCAAATGTAACACGAGGTTTGTAATATTTATGATCTTCCCGATTGGAAAGACTGATAAGGTTATTGATCTCCATAACGCCTTTGGTGTTGCGGGCGATCAGAACCGTGTGGTAGTTATCGCGCAGCTTATGAGGCTTATCTTCTCCGGGAGATTGGTGAGTAAGGCGGTCGGTAAGATAACATTCAACGCCAAAGATGTACTTGAGGCCGGCTTTTTCTGCTGCCTGCTTTTTGGCGGTCCAGTTCAGCAGGGTACCGTGGTTGGAGGAACCAAGGGCAGTCATGCCGCTTTGAACGGCCAGGTTAATGTAATCTTGATATTTGGTGCAGGAATCAAGGACAGAGCCTTCGTCATCGTGAAGGTGATAGCAGAGGTAATTGTTTGTCATGAAGCAAGCACCTCTGTGTTTTCTTGATATGCCCAGGGGATTTTGTGCTGAATAATATCGAGATTGTGTGGGAGGTTTTGAAGGATAAGATCGTCCAGCAGTTTAGAGGAGGGAGTATCAACAATAGCGTAACGAGGATCTTTATTGCGCCACATGGTAATGCCGAATTTATTTTTCAGAACAAGAATCAACTGCTCGACCTCTTCATCAGTAAGAACTCCTGTACATAGATTCCAGTTAGAGCTATTACGGGACCCATCATCTAGGAAGTACAATGAGACGCCCAGTTCTGAAAGTGAATTGATAATATCAAACTTTGGCATATCACGGATTTCCGCAAGCTCATCCAGAACACGGCTCGACAACCGATAGGATGCTTGGCATAGATAATCTTTGCCGTTAAGCGTTTTGATTTTGGCAGGTGTATACTTGGGGAGCGTAGAACAGATCGTTGGAAGTTTAGAGAACTTCCAGAACAGATAGTTCTTCTGGTTCTCTGCGTGTGTTTCAGTATAAAGGGGCTGATCTCCTTTGGTGATATGTCCGTCCCCGCCATTACGATTTCACGTTCAGTAGGTTTAAGTTTTGCGTAATGGCGATAGGTGTGCATGTTATACCCATAGACATCCGCGCACCATTTCTGGATGACACGCTTGCTGCAATGAGCTTCTGTTGCCATCTCGTCGAAGGTTTTCTGTTGGTTGATATAGCGATCAAAGCACCAATCCTTATCTTTATAGATAGCGGCCATTCGGACATCGTGTTTATCGAACACCTTGCGTTTGTACCCCATAAGGCAAACTTTGTTGTAGATGCCTTTTTCGCCATGATTTACAGCTTTTGCAATATCAGAAATAGAATCTCCGCGCTCATACATAAGCTTCAGCAAAGCTTCTTCATCTTTAGTCCAGTAACGTCCAAAAATTTTTATTCACCTCCTGTAATTTATTTCAAAAGCCCTGCGGGGGGCGGGGAACGGGTGGTCATGGACGGCTCCTTGGTTAAAACAAATCAGCTTCGGTTTTGGGCGGGTCTGCGATGAGGGCCTGGGCGTTATAATCCCGGATGGCGGGGCAGATTTTGCGGTAACTACAAAGGTTATTGCAGAAGAAAGCGCTGTCCTTATCGACCTTGCGGGCAGGCCAGGGAGTGGTTTCATCCTGGGGCAGAGACTCATAGACATCGGCGACCTTGTTGATGTAATCAAGAGCTTCCTGCTTGAGTTCCGGGGTGTAGGGGTAAGGCTCTACAAAAGGTTTGATGATGAACTGCTGGGCGACCGACATGGGGAACCTGGGACCGAGAAGATTTGTCTCTTTGAAGTCAAGCATGGCAAATTCAATCTCGGCTTCATCCATACCGGCATCGCGGCAGGCGGATTCGACCGCGGGGGCGATAGTATCGTAAATTTTGGAGCGATTGACGATGCGGATACACTGGGTTTTGTTGCGCGAACGGGATGTGGCGTACCAGGTGTAACGGATCTCGACATACTTGAGCATGATCCAGGCGAGATTTTTGACTGTATAACCGGCCTGTTCCAATGCCATAGCGTAGATCACGAGCTGGCGGCCATGCTCCAATAAATCTGACGGTTTATACCGGGAACTGGTTTTAAGGTCATAGACAGATACCGTACCGTCATCATTCAGTTTGGTTAAATCAATATAGCCTTGCAGGGCGCGGGTAGGACTGACGCGGAGGATAACCAACTGCTCGATAATGTACTTGCCCCTAGGCGGGTAAAAGTTCTGGCAGAAGTGGGTCATATCCTTAATCCATTTCTCTTTGATGGAGTCATTGCCACGGAAGTCCTTAGGGAAGGTAAGGCCGAGGGTATCACATTCATCCAAGGCACTATGTAAAGCGGGAAGGAGGTCGTCACAGGTTGCTTTGCCTTCGATGAGGTCTTCTGTGACTTGATGGGATGCTCCTCCTAGCAGACCATAGACACTTTGAAGTCCGGGTTCGTGCTTAATGTAGGAGTACCACGCCTGGAGTTGGCACTGCTCAATGGTGCCTAATTTGGAAAAACTGTATACATTTACGCCGGCATTGAAAAGTTCTTGCAGGCGGGGGTCTTTGGCGCGTTCGATTATAACCACCTCACTTTCGTTTGCAGGCAGGCGACATAGGCATCGCGGCCAAGGTCGGCGGGATTTTGTTTGCTGCCTGCGGGGATAATATCGTGGTCGGGGTCCCAGACATAGCCGACCCTGGTAGTTAGGATTAAATTGTTCTGGACAAGCTTAGCGGCTTCTTCCCGGATAGCGTCTTCTTCTAATCCTTCATCAAGAGCGAGAACAATAGTTTTGGGGCGAAGAGAAAAAATCATGCTGCGCTGGGCCTGAGAGACATGGCAGCCGCAGAGACCGAGCGAGATATGGGCACCGAATGATGCGCATTGCATAGGGGCTTTTTCTGATTCAAAAAGGACCACGTTCTGGGTTTCGATGATGCGCTGGTAATTTTGCTGCAAGGCGAACAGGGTTTTGCTGCGCGGGCAGCTGACGATGGGATACCAGCGGTCCTGATGGGGGCAGTTGGGGTCATTGGAGCGACCCATGATACCGCAGAGTTGGCCGTCAAAATTGCGCTCCGGGATGGTGATACGGTTGGAAAGAAAATCATAACCAACCTGAAATTTTTCCTGCGTTACATAATCAATGCCATCGCGGAAGAACATCTGGTTGTACTTGCCCAAGTATGGCTGCAACGTCTCCTCTGGGATGGGAGGTACGGAGTAATCCTCCGGCTGATCAGGGAGGAGCTTGCGGTAGAAGCCGCCAAAGGGGTAGTGAACTTTGGCCGAGAAATCATTTTGGTCGAGATCCAGAACGGTGGTGACAAAGGTTAAGCTGTCCGGGAAAGTGCAGTTCAGGCGCGACATGATGAGGGTGAAAAGATTGCCTTTGTCGTTGGTGGAAAAGCAATAAAACCGTAAAGAATCAACATCCAGAACAATGCTGGTAGGGTTGGTGCCGTCCGCCCGTGAAAAGCGGAACTGGGCTTTAGCTGAATTAAACGTAATGTTTTCATAGCCGAGGGTTTCGAGAATGGTGTAGATATCATCCGAGTGGCCGATCAGGCGCTGGGAGAGGAGTGCCGCATTCATGGGCGCACCCCCTTTAACGGCCGATGGCTACATGGTCATTGCGGATGGTACAATAGCCGACCTCTTTCCAGTTGTTCCAGCTGAGGTTTGCTTCATACAAAAATTGCTGACCGTCTTCATCGTTACGGGTTTTATCGAGAAAGGCGACGATGTACTTTTTGGTTTTATCCAGCGTGATGGGGGTGGTGAATTTTTCCCAGGTGCCATCCGGTTTGCGAGTGCGGGTGTATGCGTGACAATCACATTTCTCGCCGGTGTATTCATCCTGCCAGAGTTCCCGAATATAAATCATTTCGGAAAAGACCTCTTTGATTTGCTTACCGTTGGAAAGGGTGGAAGCATCGAGAAAGCGCTGGTTTTTCATGTAGAGGGCCAGCTGATAGGTACAGACGATGGAGACGTTTTCCCGGCTGGCACACTGGAAAATTTTGCGCGAGGATTGAAGCAGCTGGCGGTACATTTCCATATTGCCGCCGTCATCGTCCGACTTCATGGTGTCCCACAGGAACATCTGGTAGCCGAGTTTGGAATATTTGCGAACCGACTTGATGACGCGGGAGGTATCGTTATCGAACATTTTGATGAAGCGGATGGAAGAGTATTTCTTTTGGCTGATGGCTGCCGCTTTAAGCAGCATTTCTTTTTGTTCATCCGTGAACTTGCCGACCTTGAGATGCTTGCGAGTCATTTTCCAGTAGCCGAGATCATTGGTGAGGATATGGATGGTGAGCAGCTGTTTGTAGGCACGGACCTGCATTTCGTTTGAAATGATGCAGCACTTGACACCGGATTCGGTTAAAGGCAGGATCATATTTTCAAACACGAAAGAGGTTTTGCCGGTGCCGGAGAAGCCGCCCAGCATGTAAAGATCACCAAGGGGGAGGCCGAGAGTGGCCCAGTTGAGGCGGGGGCAGTTTTTACCGTAATTCAGACCGACCGTTTCGCCCTTATCCAGCTCTGTGATATACGATTCATCAAAGGCAACGGATTCGACTTTCATATCGCGGGTGGAGTTCATGCTGATGGTGTTGAGCTGATAGTCGAAAAAATCGTAGACTTGGGAGTTGGACATGGAATCAAAGCGGGAGGTGTCCTGGAAAGTTTTGAAAAACTGCTCGCAGAGATCGGAGAGAGTGTTGAGCTTGGAGATGCGGTCAAAGTAGGCTTCGACGTTATCAACATCCACGAGGGATTTGAGCTTTTCGACTTCCGGGTAGCCGCCGTAGGCCGAGAAGACTTTGCGGGTATCGGCTTTATCCGAAAGGTAAGTATCGACCGAAATGCTGTCAAAATTGCGGAAGCCGGAATCATACATGCCGCGGCCAAGCTGGTAGTAGAAGAGGGCATCTTTGGTTTTGATGGTTAAATCATTGCCGAAGTTGACCTGATCGTACTCGCCAAACAAAACCGGTTCTTTCCAGAGGCAGAAGACAAAAGAGGCTTCGTCTTGAGCGCGGGAGGTGTTGATTTTATCAAGACAGGTTTGGAGTTCGATATTTAGTCACCGCCTTCCAGAAAATCTGTGATATCTTTGGGCTGAGCAGCGGAAGTGAAATCCTGCGGGGGCGGAGCCTGTTGGGGTGCGGCCTGACGGGATTCAAATTCTTGCTGGGATTTGAGGCGGCGGGCAACATCGTTGATATTGTTGGTAAGGATGGCCATGAGGTAGGATGCTTTTTGATAGTCCGAACCGAAAGAGCGGGAAGCCAGAGCGTATTCAATTTTGGACTGGCATTCCTCCATGGTGGCAAGGACAGCGGCATAGCCGTAATGCTTGAATTGCATGAGGCCGCGGGTGATGACTGTTGGGAAAACATCGCCCGGCTCATAGCCCATATAGGAGGCCATGCGGGTAACGACCTGACGGTAATAATCAGATTCCTGCTTTTTTTGCTCATACAGCTCTTTGGTTTGGTAATAAAAACCATCCGGGGCCTTGAAATAGTCCAGCGAATTGCCATAGATGCCGGTGGCGTGACAGATGACGCGGCGGCCTTTACGGACTTTGGGTGCTGCCATATTTGACACCACCTTTACGCTGCGAAGAGGTCAGCGATCTGGCGCAGGGTTGCAGCCGGGATGTTGGGGGAGGAGAACTTGGGTTCACCGGTAGCGGCCAACAGCTCCTTGGCTTTGGCCTTGATTTCATCTGAGGCATTGGAGAAGCCATTGACGATGGTGTTGTAATATTCATCGCGGTGAGATTCGTCCTGTTCGGCCTGCTTTTCGGCTTCCTCTTTTTTGCGGGCTACGGCTGCCTGTTTGGCAGCGGCTTTCTGCTCGGCCTTGGCGGCAGCATCGATCTGCTTATCCGTAACCGGAGCAACCGTGTGAGCACCGGCGACACCCTGTTTGAAGGCGGCGAGGAAATCCTGCGGATCAAGGGTGATCGTTTCGGGCAGGTCATTGAAGCGGGAACCGGCATCAATGGTGGAGGTGCCGCGCAGATGGATGACGCGCTTTTCGTTTTCGATTTTGCCGGATGCGATATCGCGCTCGATGGTGCCAACCATGACCATCTGGGCGTTATCAGCAATGGCGCTGTATGTACGGTCCTGCATGAGGTTTGTGAGCTGCTCATACTTTTCGCCGGTGAGGGGGTCCGTGCGCTCCTTAAACTTGGTATGGGACAGGATGAAGACGGCGATGCCGGCGTTGCGGATGCGGGAGAGCTGATCGTTGATGATTTTAATCAGGCGGTCAGAGCCGCGGTTGTAGCCGCCGAAAGCATCATTGATGGATTTGCAGGACTTGCCGGTTTCACGACGGGATTCCCTCATGACTTCATCGGTGGCGATATCAAAGAGGGTATCAAAAGTATCAAAGCAGACACCCTTGATGCCGTAGTCGGCATTGTTTTCGATCAGATCATCGACAATCTGGACAAGGCCGCGGTGGCCGGTTTCTTCGTCGTAATCATCGTCCCAGGTGAGGGCTTCTTCGACCTGGAGGTTATCGAGGTGGTGGAAGCCGGACTCGGTGCCGCAGGAGATGAGCAGACCCTTAGAGGCATTGCCCCAGGCGGCGACAACGAGGTTGCGCCACCAGGTTGTTTTGCCGAATTTACGCGGGGACAGCAGCATGTAATAGGGGTAGCTGGCAAGATCGCAGCTGATCTGATTCATTTTGAATGCCATAGGTTCACGCTCCTTTTG
>OKUL01001089.1_pt1 | contig 10313 bp, 8 predicted proteins | sample 1606631 | NCBI WGS metagenome assembly OKUL01 (sample SAMEA3882518, study PRJEB24775) | human gut metagenome | biome: human-associated habitat; feature: intestine environment; material: feces | place: Netherlands | collected 2009/2010 | reverse complement strand
TAAAAAAATGATGAATATTATTTTTTGTTATGCAATAATAAAAAATGAAATTGTTTTAAAAACAGAAATACAGACTTTACTTGTATGTTTGCTAAAGCTTCAAGATGAGACGGTAATAAAACAAACAGATTCTGAACAAGAAGCTTTGTATAAATTAAGATGTCGAATAATATCTTGCAAGATTGCGAAAGAACTGTATGTAAGAGGAATAAAATCTGATATTGTAGATGGGTGGAAAAGAATTAGTGAGAATAAAAATGAATTTATAGAAATAAGAAATGTTGTTTTTGATACTACAGGAGATGAGTAAATATTATTGTTGAACTCTTATACTGTATGACAATGACATGACATCCTAGAGACAATTAAGTATTGTTGAGAGCATACCATACGCTACTTGAAGAGAATGTGATAAGTGGAGTTGTTGAAAAAGAAAAGTGCATATGTTACTATTAAAATGGATATAATTCATGAGAAACAAAAGAATAATTAAAGTATAAAAAGCGTATATTTGGGGAAATATATAAGAGCAATATGTACGAGAAGGGAGACTGGAATGAATAAAAAATGGACACTCCATGTTGAAAATTTTGCAAAAATAAAAAGTGCGGATGTTACTATTGCACCGTTGATGTGTTTTGTGGGTGATAATAATAGTGGAAAAAGTTATTTAATGAGTATATTATGGGGGATTTTAACATTAGGAAAAGATATTTTTCCCAAGAAGCCTTCAGAAGCCAGAGTATATAAACAGTGTGAAGATTGGTTAAAAGCACATATCAATACAGAGATTGAATTATCTGAGAATGATATGGAACTATATATAAATTGGTTTAATGAATTGTTAAATACTCAAAAAAAGTCTTTAGTTAGAAAGATTTTTAATTACGATGTTGAGGTTGAAAAATTAAAGATTACTAATTATGAAAGAACTAAACCTATTAAAATTGTCTGGGAAAAATCAGGATCTAGATATTCTGTAACAAACAATTATATTAAATTTCCGGAAGTAGATTTACCTAATAGGGATGAGTTGCTTCGGATGAATGCGTATATTTGTTGGAATTTATTAATGGAGGGTATTGCTGCTCCACTATATACACCAATTGTAAAGGGAAGAAGAATTGGCGAGCCAATTTATCTTCCGGCTTCGAGAACAGGCTTTATGCTTACATACTCGCAGCTGATTGAAAATTCGTTACAAATTAGTTTTTCGGCAGAATTACATGAAAATACAAGTACTCTTACACTTCCATATGTAGATTTCTTACAGCTGATAACGAAGTTTGAAATTAATAAAAAAGATAGCAAAAAGTATTCAGGCATAATTGAATATATTGAAAAAAATATGACAAAAGGAAATTTGTCAGTAAAAAAAGATATGTTACCAGTTATCCAATATCAGCCGGAGGGAAGTGATAAAGAAATTCCATTGTATGTTGCATCATCTATTGTTTCGGAAATTTCACCATTACTTTTGGTACTGAAATCCGGCATTAATTTTAAAGCAATGATTATTGAAGAACCAGAAGCACATTTACATCCAGAGTTACAACAAAAAATGGCTAGACTGATTATTAATATGATGAATTTGGGTATACCGGTATGGATTACTACTCATAGCGATACCATTTTGCAACATATAAATAATATGATGAAATTAAAAAATCATGTACGAAGCAATGAGTTGCAGCAGGAATATGGATATAAAAAGGAAGATCTTCTTTCTAGAGAAGATATTCAAATGTATCAGTTTGTTACGGAAAATAGTGGGAAAACAAGATTGATACCATTGGAGGCAACAAAATATGGATTTGTTGTTCCAACATTTAATAATGCTCTTGAAAAAATAGTTGAGGAAGTATACGCATTTCAGGAGGACTGATAAATGATTGAAGAACGGATACAGTATGGAATTGATAATTTTTTAGAAGATAATTTTTTCCTGCCCTTTAGCAATTCCTATTGTTTAGAGGAAAAAAGTGAGACAGGAAGAAGCAAATTGCACGTAGATGTACAAGGGGATAATTTATGTAGTGAGGATTATGACCATAAAGGAAAGTGCAATTTTCTTAAGAAAGAAAGTCCATTTAAATTAAGAAGAAGTGTTGATCATGTTTTGCTTCAAAAAAAGGAAGAGAAATGGATATTGCATCTTATTGAAATGAAGAGTAAGGTTGATAACAAAAAATGGCATGAAATAAAACAAAAAATACGTGCTAGTTATTTTAATGTTCGTGCATTGGAAGGGGTATTGGGAATACATATTGATGAGATTAGGACATATACAACGTATGAGAGTACTGGATTTTGGAATACAGATAGAAGTGAAGATCCTAAAATAATGGTTGCACCTTTAGGAAAACCAATGCCACCAGCACCAGAGAAAGAATGGGAAAATAATATTATTAGCGTAGATGTTGGCGCTGTGATGAAGTTTGAACATGTTGCAGTTAAGATGCAGAGAACAGAAGAGGGAGATAAGCTAATAGGAAATTTGCGTATTTGCTGATTTGAGAATTCTCTGTACTGTTGCTTGCATAGAATGGATAATATTAAGTTTTGTGACAATAACGTTACATCCTCCCCACCCACTTTGTGACAATTATATAACGTTCTCTATACAGAAATATGCGGTTTTAAGCCATTTTCTTGGCAAAAAAGCCGCATATTTTTTGTAGCAATGACTTGACATCCTCGGGGCGATTATGTCTTGCAGAAAGTATTCCATTATAGTTGAAAAATAAGCCTTTTCGTGAAAAACAGTCGTATGTCTGTTATTATCCGGAAAATTTATCACTGTAATGAATATGCATATCTTCCCAGTCCATGAATAACACATAGAACACCCTTCCGTATTGCTGGCTTTCTACGATTCTTCCGTGATCGAGGACAGAAAGATAGGAGCCGTCAGCTTTTCGGAGGTGAAAGTGAATATAGTCATTTTCATTACCACTATCAATCTGTTCCCAGATGCTGGATTCTATCTGTTTCTGTTCATCTTTCAGGATCAGGTTGCGGAAGCGCTTATTGGTGAGTCTGAAGAGCTCGTCCATATCTTTATATCCGGTCATATGAAGGAACTCATGGTTTGCATAAAAGAGTTCGTCATCGTCTTTGTCCGCTCTGTATATGATAAATGCACCCGGAAGGTGTTCAGAGATATCTTTAAATGCGAATCCCAGTTGTTTACGGATTCCGGACTGAAGACCTTCCCTGTAGGCCATACACCCGTTTTTTCCGTGAAGTTTTATTTCATAAAGGGCTGCATCTGCACAGCGCATAAGCTGTGAATGGCTGGCTGCAAATGTGGGATATTCCGCATATCCCAGAGAAATGTTAAATGACTGTTCTTTTCCCTTGTATGAGAATGCCTTTGGAAGTCCGGTAAATTGCTGCAGCAGTTCTTTTGCATCTTCACAGGTATAATTTTGTAAAAGAATACAGAATTCATCCCCGCCGTTTCTTCCCAGTAATGCATCAGATGGAAAAAATGTTTTCATGCTGTCTGCCAGACTCTTTAATGCTTTGTCTCCATAGGCGTGGCCATAGATATCATTAATAAACTTAAAATCATCGATATCAAGGAGTGCAGCCACAAAATGTGCTTTCGGATTTTTATCCATCATCTTTTCTGCTGATTCGTCAAATCCATAGCGGTTGTAAATACCTGTAAGAGAATCCGTGCGTGCCAGTATCTGAAATTTATTTTTGTTTTCGTTTGATACCAGCCATGCCCTGATAAGTCCCGACAGAAGTAAGGTGATGACAGTAAATATTATACTGGCTTTTGCTATTAATAAATTGTCTTGCCATCCGCTTTCAGGAGTTAATTCAAACTTCCAGCTTTCTTTCCCTATGGTAAAATCATAAGAAACCGGCTGCGTTATCTGACCATCTGACTGGTAAACGGTTTTATAAGTGTCACTCCAGGGAGTTTCTGTTTTGGAAAGTCTGTACTCATATCCAAAACCTGAAAGTGCATGGATCGAGTCGGAAAAAATATCAGGAACACGCAGGATAACAATGGTAAATCCCCAGAAATACGCCTGTCCGTGCTCATCATTCAGGTAGACCGGATTGCGAACAGCAATTCCATAACTGCCCTGTTTCAATTCAAAGGGTCCCTGTGTAATGATTGTATGGTTGTCTCTTGCATAACAGGAAATTCTGCCACGGTCTTTATCATGGAGCAGATCAATTTTACCTGCCTCATTTCCCTCAACAGGATAAATATCTGTTACAACACCGTCCGGAGCAAGCTGTACACTTTCAATAGAATCAGATATAAGATTTTCTGCAATCGTATCAAATTGCTTGATATCTCCATTTCCACTGATCAGAACCTGTTTCAGAGTATCTGTGATCGCAATTCCATTTGTAATTTCATTTTTAATACGTTCGCCGTAGGTTGATACATTTAATTGTGCGGTTGTGTGTCTCTGCCATTTTTCGTGAGTGTCTGTTTTGTATACGATGAAACCAACAAGGCACATGCTCAGTAAAAAAACGATAAGAGGCACAAGATTTTTTTTCTTCACCTGTTTCACCTCATTTTTATCGGATATTTTTATGATGGAATATTATAGTACAGAAATGAAAAAACGGAATGAATTTTTTTCAAAACACAGGTACAAAAACATAGGCAAAATCAGACAAAAATTTCTTAAAGTGAAAATGTTGTAGGTATGAGGAAAACATGTTATGGTATGTATACAATGCGTAAAGAGGAGCAGAAAAAATGAAGTACGAACATATCACAGAGGGCCGTTTCATAGATCGTCCTAATCGGTTTATTGCACATGTGGAGATCAATGGGCAGGTGGAAACGGTTCATGTAAAGAATACAGGCAGGTGCAGGGAGCTTCTGGTCCCGGGTACACAGGTTTTTCTGGAAAAGAGCAGCAATCCGGCGAGAAAGACAGCCTATGATCTGATCTGCGTAAATAAAAAGGGCAGGGGTCTGATCAATATGGATTCTCAGATTCCTAATAAAGCAGCGCTGGAATGGATAAAGGCAGGACATCTTTTTCCGGAGAAGGTTCAGGTAACGCCGGAGAAGACCTATGGAAATTCCAGATTTGATCTTTACGTCTGTTCAGAGAAACGTAAGGCTTTTATAGAAGTGAAAGGTGTCACTCTGGAATCTGACAATATAGCACGATTTCCTGATGCACCTACAGAAAGAGGTGTGAAGCATCTGAAAGAGCTGATCCATTGTATGCAGGAAGGATACGAAGCCTATCTGCTTCTGGTGATCCAGATGAATGGAGTTGACAGGTTTGAGCCCAACTGGGAGACTCATCGGGAATTTGGAGAAACATTACAGGAAGCGGAAAGGGCAGGAGTGCATATTCTGGCCTATGACTGCCTGGTAGAACCTGACAGAATGGAAATTCAGGATCCGGTACCTGTATGCCTTGCTTCTGACTGGAAATAAAAAAGTATTCCCGCAATCAGCAGGTCCTATTCAAAAATTGCGATGACTGCCAATGCTTTTGAAGAAGACCGTAAAAAGGCAATCAAAGCGGGTATGAACGCTCATATTGCCAAACCAATCAGCGCAGATATAATTCTGGAAAATCTGGAGAGAATGCGCCAAAACAGAAAGTATTTTAATGAACCTGCTGAGAAGAGTTAAAAACTTTTCAGCAGGTTTTAATTTATCCAAAAAATTACAAGCATACTGTCAGAAGTGCTAGTGTAAATATCTGAGCGTTCACGTATAATGTAGATAAACAAAAAATCTTCTCACAAAATTAAGTAAAAAAGAGTCCGAGGAGTACATTAAAAAAGAAAGGAGATGTTTGTATGAGTAAAAAAATGAGGTTGTGGATGGCAGGAACAGTAGGAGTCTTAATGGCAGGCTTTATGAGCGTAAGTGTTTATGCCCTTGAAGAAAAGGATGTTATTGGAACCTGGTATGTAAATGAGCTTTCTATGGGCGAAGGTGCATCCTTTCATCCGGGGGCAATGGGAATGGAAGTGACCGTGGACATTAAAGAAGACGGTAAAATGGAAACAACAAGTTCTGTTTATGGGGAAGAGCCTGAAGTAGATGAATCAGAGTGGAAAATAGAAAATGATAAAATTTTGATGACTCATAATAATCAGACAGGGGAATGCGAGTACAAGGACGGTAAGATAACCTTAACAGCAGATGGAACGACAATGATCCTGAGTCAGGAAAAGGAAGAGTATGAGCCTTATGTACCGGGCAAACCGGTAGAAAATCCAACTATGAAGGATTTTGAAGGAGAATGGAGCTGTACTCTGATGGAAGCATTTGGAATGCAGATGCCGGTTAATGCTGACTTTACAGGATTTGAAATGAGTATGTCTGTGGAAGACGGAAAGGCTGAAATTATCTTAATAGAGAGCGGAGAAGAGACAAAAGTAGAACTTCAGGGCGACGTGGAAGGAAACGCACTGGTATTAAAGGCTGTAACAGAGGATGAGGCAGGAACTATGTTTTTCAGTCTTGATAATATGAAGTTCAATTTACTGGATGATGGAAAACTGTGTTTGATAGCAGAAGACGATGCAGAGGAATCTGATGACGGCGAAGAAGCAGATGATTCTGAAACAGGTGAAGTTGATTTTTCCGTAAAGACATATTTTGAAAAAATAATTGTTACAGAATAAGGTAAAATACTGCCGCACCATTCCGGTGTGGCAGTATGAGATTTCAGATAAAAAAGGAGGATAGGGTATGGGATTATTTGATAAGAAAATCTGTGACATCTGCGGGGAGAAAATTGGGTTATTGGGAAATCGAAAACTGGATGACGGAAATCTGTGTAAGGATTGTGCGAAAAAATTATCACCATGGTTTGAGGAGCGGCGGCACAGTACAGTAGAGGATATCAAACGTCAGCTGGAATATCGTGAAAAAAACAAAAAAGCGGTAATGGATTTTTATATAACCCGTCAGATCAATACCAGAAATTATAATGTTTTTATTGATGATAATAAGGGGAATTTTACTGTTGCACGGAAGCTGGATGTCAATGAAAATCCGGATATAGTTCCTTTATCAGCCATTGTACAGTGCAGAGTTGATGTAGATCAACAGCAGCATGAGGAAACATATACAAAGGATGGAGAAACTGTAAGTTATCAGCCACCGGTATATAAATATGAATTTGATTATACCATGCGTATTAAAGTGAGAACTCAGTGGTTTGATGATATGGATTTTCGCCTGAATACTTTCTCTATAAGCAGTGATAACAGAAGGGAATTGATGGAAGTGGAGCAGACTGCTTATCAGATTATTGCGGCACTGACACCAAATGCAGCCGAGATGCAGTCTGGAATGTCAGGAATGAACATGAATGGAGGAATGCAGTCTGGGATGCCAGGAATGAACATGAATGGAGGAATGCAGTCTGGAATGCCGGGAATGAACATGAATGGAGGAATGCAGTCTGGGATGCTAGGAATGAACATGAATGGAGGAATGCAGTCCGGAATGCCGGGAATGAACATGAACGGAGGAATGCAGTCCGGAATGCCGGGAATGAACATGAACGGAGGAATGCAGCCTGGGATGTCAGGAATGAATATGAACGGAGGAATGCAGCCCGGGATGTCAGGAATGAATATGAACGGAGGAATGCAGCCCGGGATGTCGGGAATGAACATGAACGGAGGAATGCAGCCAGGAATGTCAGGAATGAACATGAACGGAGGAATGCAATCCGGAATGTCAGGGATGCAGCAGAACAGCAGTTCGTGGAGATGCCAGTGTGGTGCAGAGAATACCGGAAGGTTTTGTGAATACTGTGGTCAGCCAAGACCGTTTTAAGCAATGGGAAACAGAGTGGACAGGATTGTTCACTCTGTTTGTGATAAAAACTCTGAAAATAGATGATTCTTCTGAAAACTATATGATAAAATGGTGCTTTATAGTATAATTATTACAAAAATGGATTAGAGCGTATTTGAAAAATCATTCCTGCAAATTGTGACGCACATCTTGCGTAAAGCATTTTTCAAACCCGCTTCGGTAAGAGAGGAACTTTCATGACATACAGTAAAAAGAGGACTCTGTCATATGGAGTGATTCTGATAAGTGTGTTGCTGGCTTATTTCTGCAGGCAGGTGAGAACGGAAAATGTTTTTATGAGAAATCTGGCAGATCAGTGTCGTAGCTGTATTTATCTGGGAATGTACTGTGCCTGGGTGATTTATCTGGGAAAGCATGTAGTACATAAAAAAACGCGCAGATGCCTGACTGCAATTGGCTGTCTGATGGTATTCTGGTTCTTTGTGCGGACAGTAAAATTTCATGTTTTTCATGATCCTCTTGGAGAACATATTTGCTGGTATCTATATTATATTCCCATGATTCTGATTCCGGTTCTGGGTTTGGCAGCAGCAATGTTTTTGGGCGAAAAGGAGGAAGAGAAAACGGTCAGAAAGATTATAATTTTGCTGACCGTTGCAGCGATATTGATCGTAAGTGTTTTTACAAATGATTTGCATCAGCTGGTATTTCGTTTTTCCAAACAGCCCCCATTTTCGGATAAACATTACAGTTATGGTATTGTTTTTATGGTGATTCAGGGATGGATCTTGATCTGTCTGACAGGGATGGAAATCATTCTGATTAGAAAAAGCAGAATTCCGGGAAAGAAACAGTTCTGGCTACCGGTGATTCCGGGAATATTACTTCTGGGGTGGAATATCGGAAATATACTCCGCCTGCCTTTCATCAAAATCATTGCAGGGGATATGACGGCAGTGTGCTGCCTTTTAATGGCAGCAATTTTTCAGGGTTGTATATTATGTGGATTGATACAGACCAATAATCGATATTTTGAATTATTCCAGACTTCCGGAGGACTGGATGCAGAGATTACAGATCATTCTTTTCAGCGCTATTATCATTCCGGTGATTTTCCCGAGCTGTCGCCTGAACTGCGTAGAATCATAATAGACAGATCATCAGTACAGGAACAGGGAATCCGGATCAACCATATTCCTATAATGGGAGGACATTTGTTTTGGTCAGAGGATATTTCGGTACTGCTGGATCAGTATCAGGATATTCGGGAACAGCAGGAGGAACTGACTGCCAGAAACCGTCTGTTACAGAAAGCTTATCAGAAAGAGGCTGAGCGGAGAAAGACAGAAGAACAGAACCGTCTGTTAAATATGATACAGAATCAGACAGCCGGTCAGCTGGAATTGCTGTCACAGTTTATGGATGAGCTGGAACGGACAGAATCAAGGGAACAATATGATCGGATTCTCGGTAAAATTGTAGTTGTTGGCACATATTTGAAGCGGAGAAAGAATCTGGTGCTGACACAATATACATCAGATGGAAATCTGCTTATAATGGAAGATCTCAGACAAAGCCTGGCAGAATCCTGTGACAGCTTAAAATTATGCAGGATCCGGGCTGCTTACTACGTGGAAAATGTGGATGTGCGGCTGAATGCAGATGATATACTAAAATGCTATGACATCTTTGAATGGCTTGTGGAACGATTGGTTGATACCATGCAGTCTGTTTTTTACCGTGTGTCGCAGATTGATGATGCGCTGCGGATTTCAGTTCATATTGTATCAGAGGTGGATCTGCGTGGAGTCATGTCAGAAAGACCGGAATTAAAAGTGCAGCAGGAAGATGAAAACGAATGGTTTATTAGTTGTATCGTCTTCAGAAAGAGAGGCGGAAGATGATCAGTTTTGTGGAATGCAGTATGGCAATACAGAATGTTCTGATGATTCTTCTTGAAATCTGCATGATTCTGGAATTAATCCTCCTGCTGGTAAGAATCACCTGCTTTTCCGGGAAAAAGAAAATCGTAACGGTAGTGGCTGTCTTTGTAGTTTCCTTCATGTTCATGGGCGCTCTGATGAATGATCACAGATATTGCCTGGGAGAGAGTTCCTATCAGCCAATGCTTCAGGGTTATCCGGTCAGTGTTTTCATGACGGTGGTTATAGGATTATTGCTTTATCTTTGCTGGGTAATCCGGAGCGAGAGACGCAGATATAATCATTCCCTGTCTTACTGGTCCGTGAATGAAGCTGTGAATGATGTTCCATGTGGGGTCTGTTTTTCGGATCCTCTTGGAAGGATTGTTTTGTGTAATACCAAGATGCAGGAACTGAGCAGAATCATGACAGGTTCTTATCTGCAGGATTACGAGGCATTAAGGAAAGCAATGAATGGGAGACCTGAATCGGAAGGTTTTCGCAGATTGAGCAAAGACAGTAATGTGTTTTATTTTCCTGATGGTTCCGTCTGGATGTTTCAGGAATATCGTCTGCAGGAGCCGGATTGTGCAGGATAT
>OKUL01001085.1_pt1 | contig 10352 bp, 5 predicted proteins | sample 1606631 | NCBI WGS metagenome assembly OKUL01 (sample SAMEA3882518, study PRJEB24775) | human gut metagenome | biome: human-associated habitat; feature: intestine environment; material: feces | place: Netherlands | collected 2009/2010 | reverse complement strand
GAACACCAGACGCCGCAGGCACGCAATAGAAGCCAGCTCCCACTCCAACGCCGCTTCCGCTTGCGTTGGTTGCCTCCGGCCACAGAACATCATCACTGATTGCATTGTCCGTGATGTACTTCCAAGTCCATGCCGCCGTATCTTTCGGAAATACCAGTGTCGGAACATCCACTTTGTCGTAATTTTCATTGATTGCAGAGCCAACCTTTGACTGGTCATAGCATTTAAAGCAGTCAAACTTGTAATTTCCGTCTGCATCCGTGCTCCACTGCCATAATTCATCACTGACGATCAGATATGAACCGTTCATGAACTCAACGCCCTGAATCATTCCAGGTTCTTTTCCGGATGTCGGGCTGTATCGGCTACCATCTCTACCCAGTACATTGTCATTCCATCCGGAATAGTACGGAGCGGTAGATAACATCGTGGTTCCGGCTACTGTGTCAAAAGTCTTTCCTCCATTGTCCACGTACACTGCGGAATAGTCTGTGCCGTCAATGTTCACAGTCTCAATCGCTGTGATTACCTTCGCGTCGAAAATGGAATATGCACTGGCAGCGTTTCTGTCGGTCGATGCATTTGTTCCGAGCATGACCGCAGATCCAACAAACAGGTTTGCCGCCTGTGCTGTGGTCAGAATTACTCGCTCCACTCCGGTCTCAGCCACGGCTACCGTGTACTGGAAACTGTAGCTTGAGCATCCTTCAATCTTTCCGGAATTTCCTTTACGTCCATATTTCAGACGCATCATAGCATCCAGGAACTTCAGAAGTGATCCAGATGCTCCGGAATACTGTGTTCCTCTGGCTCTCCATCTGGTTACTCCGGTTGAATGTGAGGTACGGTTGACCGGTGCCAGTCCAGTTCCGCAAGTGATCGCTCCGTCTGCGTCCAGACCGGCGTAATATTTCGGATGTGCCATGTACTCATGCACTTTTCCGGTTCGGTCTGTACCTTCTTTCCAACGTTTGTAGCCTGGAGCCGGTGTACATCTGGTTTTCAGATATTTGTAATCCTTGTCCTGCCATTCACGCTTGTAGGTGTTCTTCTGGATCATCCAACACAGATGTTCTCCACCTCTGACCTTTGCTGTATCGTCAATGTGTTCTACATAGAAAATCTCATGGGAACCATCTGCTTTTTTCTCTGCCGCAACCTCCAGACACCAAAACTGCGGAAGGTGTGCAAACGGATCATTACCAGCTGTAGATTCTGTGGACGGTGTACATGTCAGTCCTGTGGAATCATCCGTTAAGGTTCCGATCATGGACGTACTCTTATCATATCTTGGTGTCGTTACGCCGTGAACTCTGGAATCAACCAGAACATTTCCGAACCATCTCTCCAGCATCTCCGCTTTCGTGAAAAGCTCCGGATTATATTGAATCTTCCACCATTCAGTAAAAAGGGCATCTACCTCCGCTTTGGAAGTAGCTGCCGCAACTTTCTCTTTATATTTCAGATCCATTTCTCCAGCAATCTGATCTCTGTGAACTTTGACCAGTAACTGCATGGTCGTGTCTCTGGGGATATTGATTGTCTCACTCATTTTCTGCCTCCTATGCACTTAAAATGATTGCGTCAAGTCCCTTGTCATCCGGGTTAATCTGGAACGCAATCGTGTTGACCTGGTTAATAAGTATCTCTGTAGCCTCTTTCGCCTTAGCAATGGCATCCGCAGTATTCGCCTGCCTGTCCTTCTCGTTCTGAATCCGGACATTTTCACTGGCGGTTCTTGTCTGCTCCGCAGATGCTCTGTCTGATTCAGCCTGGGATCTCGCCTGCTCAGCCTGGACTCTGGCAGTTTCAGCCTGTGACCTGGACTGTTCTGCTTTATTCGCATTATCAGTAGCCAGGTTGGCGTTCTTAGCCGCCTGGATTGCCGCAGAAGTCGCACCATCCGCATTCCCGGCTGCTGTAGATGCCAGACCAGCCGCCTGCTTTGCATCCTGCGTCGCCTGGTTCGCTGCCGTTACAGACTGCTGGATTGCTGAGTCAATCTGTTTTGCAGAATCAACGACTTTCTGTAAAGCTGTCTGCTGTGTTTTGCTGGCCTCTGTAGCTTTCTCGGTTGCAGTCTGCTGTGTCTTTCCGGCTGCGGTAGCTTTTTCATTTGCATCCTGCTGAGCTTTACCATTGGCGATTGCTATAGTCAGGTTCTGCAATGCAGCTTTGACTTCCTCAGACTTCATGTTGATAGATTCTACCTGCTCTTGCATGGTAGCCGCCGACTGATTTACTGACTCTTTGATGCTGTTGTAGCTTTCATTTTCCTCGTGAATCTTCTGCATACAGGAGATAAAAGCTCCTCGCACCTCTTCTCCATAGACCGCATTTCTAAGCTGATCTATTTCCTGGGAAATATCTGCCATTTACTCCACCTCCTCGATAACAGGCTCCTCTCCGGCAACATTTTCTTCCGATGCGCCCGGGACTTCTTCCGGATTTTCAAAAAGCGTAATCAGCTCTTCTTTCTCTTTCTCGAAAGTCTCCTGTTTCTCTTTCGCCTCGGTTTCATAATATTCTTTCAATTCCTCTTCATATCTGGCTGTATCGTCCGCAAGTTCGTTTGCAGCATTTGATCTGATTTCAGCAAGCACTCCGCTCAGAATCCCCTCTGCCATAAAAATAGGCAACCCGTAAGCCGCCATCGTGTTTCCAACCTGCCTTGTGATTGCCTGCTTCGCATCAGCATAAATAACACTAAGCGGTCTGCCCGGCTTTTTCTTCTCTTCCATCTTCCTTTACCTCCTGCTCTCTTTTAATGGTTCCTACAGCTACACTGTTTTTCGCTACCTTTTCCGGTGCGTCTCCTCTCGGAAAAATAATTTCCATCTTCTTGCCTCCTTCTTAGTTCCAGTAACCTACTATGATTCCGTTGTAAACTCTGAGATGTGAATACGTCCAACTGTTACCGTTGTTCGTGATCTCACATACAATCGGTATTGCTCCGCTAAATGCGGTATATCCTCCAGCAGAAATCGAACCTATCTTGAAGTTCTTCAGCGTGTACCAGTTTCCAATCAGATTGCAACCCATATTCACGCCATACTCATCGTAAATAGAGTTCGCACGGCTGAAACATAACATTGTCGTGTATGAGCTGGCTGATGCGCTGGCTTTCTGAGCGAACGCCATGTACTTTCCCTGTGGCTCCAGGTCGAACACCAGCCCCTTATGAGAATTGTTCTGAGCCCACTGGTTTGTGCCAATACATCCGACATAATAACCATCCCGATAGAAATGGTTTCCGCTTTCATCGAATACCGCTCGTTTCTTTGACGAAGACACGCCATAATCATAAATGGCTATCTCTCCTGCACTGATCTGCACATACTTACTGCTGTTGTTGAATGCCGTAATTACTCTGTCATAATACTGAGTAACATATGAACCAAAATCTCCCTTGCTTACCTTGCTGGTAATATTATCGGCATTGACTTTGATAGATGCCTTCAGATCTTCCTCGCCTTTTGTTGCTCTCTTGACCTCTGCCTCGATGGAGTCTTTCAATACACTCAACTGGCTTTCTGAGTATGCGGATATATAACCAAGGATTTCAACATCCGTGATATATACAGTCGTATCCGCCACATAGTTATAAAAGTATGTGTAAAAATACGACGGCGTAGCTTCGGCTGTAAATTCAAACTGTTTCCACCCACTTCCAAGCTCTCCGGCAGCCATTAAAAATGCTTTTCCGTCAATCGTGACTCGTATCCGTGCATTTCCGGAATCTTCCGTATCGCAAGCTGCTTTGAACCTTACAGTCACTTTCCCTTTTTTCGCCCATGGTCTCTGGTACCATGAGAGGCTATAGGTCGAAGTATTATTCTCTATCTTTGCACAGCTTTTTCCAGAAAAGGTAGTCTGCGTTATTTGTGCAGCACTACTTCTATTCCATCCGGTAAACTTATCAGTGCTATCCGAAAAATTCCCATTGCTGCAATAATTGTGCAATGAGTTTTCGTATACTTCGGACACAGTTGCAGATACTTTCCCGACTTCGACATCCAGTCTTGCATCAATATCGTCCAACAGTTCCTGCATATCCCTCAAACACCGGATATCCGTTACATACAATACGCTTCCGGAATATCCGTATACCGTCACAGCTACAGACTTTGCAGCTTTCGTGATCTTGACCTCTTTGCTGTATGCATGGTATTCATCTGCGGTATATCCACTGAGATAAGCCGTGGACTTATTTTCGGAAAATCCGTACTGGATATAAGACGGTCGGTACTTTGAACCTTCCGGATACGCCGCTTCGACAGCAATCTTATAATTGCCAGCCTCCAGAGTTCCCAGACTCTGTGTCAGCGTTACTGCTCCGGTTCCGGAAAATGTTAGCTTAAAGGCGTTCATGTTCAGAAACTCCGACTTCTCCACCTTGCAAATGCTGGTCGCTCCGGATATTGAGAACCTGGCCAGATCCAGTGTCTCCTGCTCTCCGCCGGTTATATAATTCTTTCTGGTAACTCTTTCCTTAACACTTCGTACAGACAGTTCAATGCGGTTCTCCATGTTGGAAATGGAATTTTCTATCTCTTCCCTTGCTACTCTTACCGTATTGTTTGCATACTCATTGGCTGCCGTTTCGCTTTCGGATATCTTCGTCTCCACGGATGTCCGATACCCGGCATCCAGGGATTCGGTCTTCACAGAATTTGCCAGTAGCATCTTACCGTTGATCTTTCCATCCATCGTCAGAGCCACACCGTCTATAGGTCCGTCATATCCCTGGCTGTAATGAGCAAAACCGCCAAGTCCCCATCTCCACAGGTTCTTGGCTTTGTTCTTATAATCCTTATCATCAGCAACAATGAACTCATTCGGAACATGCACTGCATATCCACTGGCTACCTGTTTGTTTATGAGGTCTTGTGCGCTTCTGAGAGCCTCCTGCAAGATTTCTGACTTGCTCGGCAAGGATTTTATCGTCTCTTCGATTTCTGCCGTATTCTGGCGATTTGACGAGGTGTACGACTTGACGCTTGTTTCATCGCCCAGCGTAACCGTATTATTCTTGAAGTTGGTAATGTATACCTTCTTCTTCGTCAACGGAAATTCCTTATCCAGACCGTTCGGTGTCGATACGCACTGAATCTTATTTCCAACCTCGAATTGCTGGAAGGAATCATCCGTGAGGTTCAGATCTATTGCTTTCACTTCCAAGACCATCTTCTCGAACTGAGCAGATTTCAGATATTCCTCTCCCTTTTTCTTGAGGTTTTCCGGAAGAGTCACATCGTCCCAGGTTACGGTCTTGTATATCTTTCCGTACTCCTTCACGGCGTTATCATCCGTGACATAATCAACGCCACCATTTACGCTCGCAATCGTTATCCTCTGTTCAGAGATAGCCTCAAGCGCCGGGTCCTGGTCTTCTTCATCCAGCTTTGCTCCCAACGGGATCACGCAGGTAACCAAATCAGAGGCATCCATATTCTTTGAAAAGTCCAGCAGATTCTTGCCGAACCGGATGCCTTGTGTATTTCTTGTGTAATAATCTTCATCCGACAGGTAATCCAAGATTCTCAGCCCGTCTTCATGCCGGATAACCAGATGTCCTCCAAGTCTGCTCGTCAGCTTATCCTTAAATGCCGTTCTGGTATCTTCGTAATTGGAATACCGGTACAGTGAATCATTAGAATCCTTTACCGTTACCCTGCCGGCAACGAACTGCTTTCTCTCCTCTACCTGTGCATTATGAATATCTATCAAATCCTGCACATACGCCTTGACCGAGATGTTGTGATAAACCTTTGGTCTCTGGATGCTGTCACACAAAAAGGCAAGCTCTCCTTCGACGAAGACTTTCTTTGTTCCAGAAAAATCTTCATCGTCATAGAGAACTCGCCCGTAAAACTCCGGCTCATCATCCCGGTAAATCACAATGTCTGTTGTCAGCTTCTTAACCTTGTCATAGTACGGGTGTGTTGGAAACACCTTGAAGGTTGCCGAGCCATTTACGTTGTCCCCAACCTCAAAATACGGATTTCCACCAACGGTCAGTGCTTTTACCCTGGCATCGTGAATTGTGTACTCCTTGCCGTCCACATAGGCTTTAATCGTATACATCTACAACATCCCTCCTCTGTGAATCAGCGTAACCTTGCCCGTCCCCTGGAAGTAAAGGTCATTCGCTCCCTTGTACAGAACAATGTCATACATGATATTCTCGCCGGTATATATCGTATAGGTCGAATTACGATACCTTACCTTCATTTCCGCATTGGAAACAATTCTGAGCGTTTCATTATGAACCCAACCGTCCAGGCTGACTTTCTGCCAACCGGAGCCAGAGCTGATCGTGATGTCTGAGGTGTTCCGGATAACGCCATTGATGAAGCTGAACGTATCCCACTTCCAAGGCTCATCCGAAGAATCCACGCTGATTTTATACGGCTCGCATTTGCAGCTTATAACAATCTCCGCCGTTACATCGTTATTCTTCTCTGTCTCTATCTCGCACCTGCCGGTATAATAATATCCCTTGTCGGTGTCGAGGATGATTCTCTTCGAGATTCCCTGCAAATCAGAAGCGATCTGACTTAACAGACCGCTCCATCTTTCATAACTACAGTTTCTTGCCCCGAATGTGAATTTCAAGGTCCGCATCTCATATTTTACGCCGCCGTTCTGAGCTTCTGAGAGATCCAGGTCCCCGTTCATGCCGGGGACGCTCACGTACTCTGTCTTTGCTTTCGGTATGCCGATAACAATCTTCTTGAGTCTTAAGCCCCAGTCCCGGAACGAATGCGTCTCATCAAACGTAATGCCTACTCCCGACATGATTAACCTCCTCTCTTCTTGTGTGTATCAATTCTCGCCATGTTTTCATCGACAATCGGTGTTGTTGCATCTCCAACTTCCCTACCGTCCAAATCTACATGAACGTGTGTCTCTCCGGTAATCTCTACCGTTGTGTCTCCACTCTCGAAGACACCCTGCTTTTCTTTCTCGACTTTGTATGTTGTGCTGACCTTCTTATCAACAGCAATCTTTCCGGTTTCCACATTAACCGCAGTCTGCATCCGCTTTCCAAGACTGGCCATCTCATCATCCATCTGCTTATACAGGTCTGGCATCTCGGCTTCAATACCTACGCCGATACCAGGTGGAATCCACTTACCAATCTCATCTGCAAAGACTTTGGACGGGGAGTGAATACCTAATGCTCCCTTAACACCGTCTACGATGCCGGAGAAGAAACTCTGCACCTGGCGTCTGAACCAACCGGCCGCATTACAGATTCCGTTCCATACACCCATCACGATGTTGTAGCCTACATTCGCCATCTGGGACGGCAAGTTCGCTACGCCATTTATGACGGCACTGCACAAATCAGATGCTGCCTGTCTTCCCTTCGCTACCATATCGGAACCCCACTGGATTACCTTCTGTAGCGTATTACTTAACCAGGTCCAGATTTTTCCTGGCAACTGGGAGAAGAAATTGACGATTGCATCTATCGTGTTAGAAGCTATCTCCTTCGCTTTCTGTAGGGTGTTGGAACCCCACGTTACCAGCTTATTAAAGGCATCAGTCAGCCAGTTCCAAATCTTGCCCGGCAATTCGGAGAAGAACTTCACAATGTTGTCTATACAGTTGCTTGCTATCTCTCCGGCTTTCTGGAGCATCTGACTTCCCCATTCAACCAGTTTGTTGTAGGTGTTTACCAGCCAGTTCCAGATTTTCCCCGGCAATTCAGAGAAAAACTTAATGATGCTATCTATCATCTGAGGAACATTCGTTGTGATCCAGTTAATCACATTTGCTCCCCATTCAATCAGCGTACCAATTACAAAGCCTATCGCATAACCGATTTTGTATGGCAGGTCCGTAAAGAACTGCACAATCGAATCAATAATCTGCGATACTACCTCAGATGCCGTTTCCAGCATGGAAGCTCCCCACTCAGCAAAACTGTCTGCTAGTGAGCTAATCGCATCTATGATTTTTCCTGGCAATTCGGAGAACCACTCAACAACAGAGTCAATGAATTCTCCTATGCTATCCAGGACACCAGAGCCCCATTCAGCGATAGCCGAACCAAGTTCGCTCAGCTTATCCGGTATGCTCTGGAAAAATTCTACAATCTGGTCCCAATGTTCCTTGATGAGAACAATCGCCGTTGCTACCGCAGCTACAATTCCAGCTACCGCCGCCGCAACCAGTGCAGGTGCTCCAAGGATAACAGCCCCGACAGCCGCCAGTGCAATACCGACTACCATCAGAACCTCTTTTATGGCACTGAAACCATTTACAAACATATCTACGAAATTGGTAACTGCAAGAATCGCTCCTGCAATGATAGAACCAATTCCGGCTATTGATGAACCGAACTCTGCAAAGAATCCGATTGCCTTCTGAACTGATCCTCCGATAGAGGAGAAAATACCTGCAACCTTCGGGAACTCCAGTTCCAGAACTTCCATCAGTGTTCCGGCTCCGCCCTTCCAGAGTGCGAATCCTTCTACAACTTTTCCGATTACTCCAACCAGTCCGGAAACTCCGCCTTTCAGTGTGCCAAGCACCTTGAACAGAGATTTTACAGAGGACAGAACAGAACTTGCAACGCTCAGAGCTGCTATGGACGCCGCAATCACGCCGATTGCATATCCGACAGCCTCCAGCACATTCGGGTCTGCTCCATCAATCACACCGAACAGGTCAGAAACCACATCTACAATTCCCTGGATAATCGTACTTGCCGTATCGATGAATCCATTAAGGAACCCTTCTATCAGTGCAGATACGCCCGGAAATTCTTCACTCAGCCCCTCGCAGAATCCGGCTACGAAATCTTTTGCAGCCCGGATGATAAGCGGCAGATTTTCTTGTACCGCCTCGCCAAGTTTACTCAGCATTTCACCGAAAGAACGGCCTATCTCCTCGGAATGGTCGCTTAATGCCTGCAAAAATTCCGTAAACAAATAAATACCGGCGGACCACATATCCCCGGCAACACTCAGAATCGCTTTTACAAGCTCAGCAACTACAGTTGCTCCGGCCTCTGCAAATTCTTCCTGGTGGTCCATGATGGCATTTATGAACGTACCTACCAGGTCCTCTGCAACCCCTATCAATGTAGGTGCTGCCTCCATAGCCATCTGTGCCAGCTCAGCGAGTGAATTTCCAAACGCCTCAATCAGACCGTCAAATCCTTTTTCCGCCATGGCTTCATTCATATCCTCTACCATGCTGGTAATGACTTTGACCGTTTCTTTCATCGGTTCCTGTACTTCTTCGTACAGGGCAATACCTACAGATTCCAATGCACTCTTGCAGAGTGTGATTGCTCCCTGTAGGTTATCATTCATGGTGTCTGCCATTTCCTTGGCCGCACCATCCGCATCGTAAATAGAATCCGTCAACTTCTGGTAGTCTTCATCGGACGCATTCACGATAGCCAGCAATCCACTCATAGCCTCCTGGCCGCCGAGTGATGCTGCAAGCTGTGCTTTCTGTGCTTCTGTCAGGCCTGCAAATCCAGAACGCAGGTCATTCATAATCTCTTTTAGAGACTTCATGGAACCGTCACTGTTCGTCAGTGAGATTCCTAACTGGTCCATAGCCGCCTGTACTTCTTTGGTCGGCTTCGCCATTCTCGTAAAGATGCTTCGTAGAGATGTACCGGCCTGGCTTGCCTTGATTCCGGAGTTCGCCATCAGACCGATTGCCGTAGCACAGTCTTCAACGCTGAATCCTAAGGCTCCGGCTACGGGGGCAACGTACTTGAACGTCTCGCCCATCATTCCTACGTTGGTATTGGAATTGGATGCTGCCTTTGCCAGCACATCTGCAAAATGTCCTGAATCCTCCGCAGTCAGCCCAAAAGCAGTCAGCGCATCTGTCACAATGTCAGAAGTCGTTGCAAGGTCTTCCCCGGATGCCGCAGCCAGATACATAATGCCTTCTATACCAGACAGCATATCCTCCGTCTTCCATCCGGCCATCGCCATGTAATTCATGGCATCCGCTGCCTCAGTCGCAGAGAACTTCGTTTTGGCCCCCATCTCCCTGGCCTTGTCCCTAAGCTTATCAAAATCAGATCCCGTTGCCCCGGACACAGCCGCCACCCTGCTCATCGCAGAGTCAAAATCAGCGGCAGTTTTCACCGCCGCCGTTCCAAGCCCTGTTACCACTCCCGTCACAGGAAGCAGCTTCTGTCCCACACTGGAGACCTTATCCCCCACTGCCTGCAGCTTCTCCCCGGTTGCCCCGATCTTCTGCAAAGCAGTTGCAGACTGCTCTGCCTGCTGTTCCAGTCTCCGCAGTTCCTGCTCCGTCTCAACGATCTCCCTCTGAAGCCCGTCATACTGCTGCTGGGAAATTGTCCC
>OKUL01001077.1_pt1 | contig 10372 bp, 10 predicted proteins | sample 1606631 | NCBI WGS metagenome assembly OKUL01 (sample SAMEA3882518, study PRJEB24775) | human gut metagenome | biome: human-associated habitat; feature: intestine environment; material: feces | place: Netherlands | collected 2009/2010 | reverse complement strand
GACGGTGTCGATGCGCGCAATGTCGCCGCCGATGGCCGCGTGGATGTGCTCGGCGATGCGCTGCGTGTTGCCGTGGTAGGTGTAGTAAAGGATGAGAGAACGCATATCGCTTACCTCCGAGTGGATGCTTTGTAATCATCATACTCCCTGAAGCTGGCTTGAGGTCAAGTGGTAAAGTGTAAATTTTTCTTGAAGGAAGATTTTAATTTGCATTACATTCGCTATCCTCTCCCAACGGATACATAGGCTGCTCAACAGGGGGCAAATCCGCCTCTCCATCCTCCGCAAAGAGGTACACATAGGCGTTTTTGCCGTCCCAGACCACCTTTTTGACGATGGTGCGCAGCAGGCGGCGTTTTTCCTCCAGCGTGGCAGAATCCACCGCGCTGGCAAAGGATTCGATCATCTCCTGATGGAAGGCGAACTCCTGATGGAGCATCCGGCTCTGTTCAGTCAGGGCTTCCAACTCAGAAAGCCTCATCTGCTGCGTCTCGCTCTCCTGATGGAGCGCGTCGATCTGCTCCATGACGTACTTCGCGGAGGTGTCGCTGGCAACGGACAGGGACTCCACCAGCCGCTTGATGCGTTCTTCCGTCTCGGTGTGCTTTTCCCGGAGCAGCGCCAGCTCTGCGTCGTAGCCCTCCTTGCTGCCGCTGATGACTTTTTTGGTCTGCGCCAGCAGCCGGGTAAGGGTCTCCTTGTCGACGGAAAGCTTGCGGATCTCCTCGATGATCTTGGCGTCCAGCGTGTTGCCGTTGCAGTTTTTCATAGAGCAGACCGTGCCGTGGCTGCGCTCCTTGGTGGAGCACATGTAGGTGTAGATCAGCTCGCCCTCCGCATTCTTGCGGTTGGTCAGCTTCGGGCGCATATAGTCGCCGCATTCGCCGCAGCGCAGCAGCCCGGACAGCAGCGCCACGTTGCTGCGGGGTCTGCGGTAGCTCTTGGATTTGTTGACGTCCAGCATGGCCTGCACCCGCACCCAATCGCTGCCCGCGATGATGCCCGGATGCTTGCCCACCGCCACGATCCATTCCTCCATGGGGCGGATCTGGTTCGCCTTGCCGGGGCGCTGGAGGGTGCGGTTATATGCCATGACGCCGTGCTCGCCGTCGAATTCTGCGCGCTCGGCAAACAGGTCAACATTGTTCTCTTTCAGATACTGATACGCCGTCTCGTCGGCGATCATATAGACTGGGTTCGTGAGAATGCCCCGGATGGCAAAGCGGGTGAACTGCTTGCCGCGCTTCGTGACGCAGCGGTGCTCCAACAGGTACTGGTCGGTCTTGCTGAGAGAGCCGGTTTCCATGAACACCTCGAAGATCGTCTTGACCAGCTGGATTTCCTCCGGAATGGGTTTGAGCTTGCAGGCTTTCTTTACCTTGCCGTCCACCGTCACGCTGGACAGGCTCTCCGAGGCGTAGCCGGTGGGCGTGGTGCCGCCCAGCCAGCGCCCGGTCTTGGACAGCTCGTGCATATTGTCCCGGATGCGCTCGGCGATGGTTTCACGTTCCAACTGGGAAAAGACGGACGCGATATACATCATGGCACGCCCCATGGGGGAGCTGGTGTCGAACTGCTCGCGGATGGAGATGAAGTCGATGTGCCGGTCGCCCAGATCCTCGATGAGCTTGGCAAAGTCGCCGATGTTGCGGCTGATACGGTCGAGGCGGTAGACCACGATGGCGGCAAATTCAATCTTCTGCGAGTCCTTCATCATCTTCTTGAACTGCGGGCGCTCCAGATTGCCGCCGGAAAAGCCCTCGTCCTCGTAGACCAGTGCATTCTCCGCTGCATCGTCGCCAAAGTGCATGGCGATGTACTGACGGCACAGCTCGATCTGATTTTCGATACTCTCGCCCTTGCCGGTGAATTTGGACTTACGGGAGTAGATGACATATTGCTTCGGCGTATCTTTCGTTTTCATGACGGCACCTCGCGTTATTCGTTAGGTTGGTATGTATATTATAACGGATTGGAATCCATTTGAAAAGGTACCCAAGGGAAGAATCTGAAAATTTCTGCGGGAGGCAGAGGTTTTCGCGCGCTGATTGTGCCAGTTCGGAGGGCATCACTCATGTGCATCGAGAAAATGATTGATGGAATGAGCGATGCACGCTATTTAGAACATTATTGTTTTCGTCATCGACTGCATTCTTGCAGTCTCGCCGCACGATTTTTGCGCATTGCTACTTGTCATACGTCAAGTCAATTCCAGCAAACTTGTTTATAGCATATCGGATAAACAAGTTGCGATTCAATAAGTAAAAGGCAGCCGCCGGTTGGTTTCAACCAGAGGCTGCCTAAGTTTTTATTGAACTGTTATCATGCAAGACTTCTCAGATATTCTTCCACGTTCTGATACTGAATGCCCTCAACCACTTGGCTTTCCCCGCGATAGAGGACGAACTTCCCGGTGATCGGACCATAGCGGTGCTCGGTCTGGGCGCATTTTTGCTCATCGATCAGATGGCGGTACTGCTGCGGGACAGCTTCCTCGCTGTGCTTGACCTCGAAAATCCGGCAGGAGCCTGCCTCTGGGTCAAACACCACCATGTCAAATTCGCCCACGGGGAATTGCAGGACAAATACCTGCTTCTTTGGGTTTGCCAGCTTCGTTTCCAGCAGGACGATGTCCTCCAGCATCCGCCCTTTGATCTCGGTCAGGATGCGCTGCTGCACGGCGGTGCGCTCCGCCAGAGACAGTGCGCTGAACGTTTCATCCAGCAGCAGACTGCGGATCAGCGCATCCGCCTGCGCATAGCGGAGTCCCGGCTGCGCGATCACCGTGCGTCCGGACTTCGTGCTGACATCCGGCAGGTGCAGCACGTCGATCTCTCGCGTTAAGTCCAGCAAGTCCAGATACTCCTTGATCTCCGCCGCGTGAACATCGTCCAGCGCTACGGTCTGCTCTGCCCTGTTGCGGATCTCCAGCAGCTTCCGCAGGCTGTCGGTGACAAGCGCAAGGTCGATGCGGTCGAGGATGTCCGTCGGATTCTTCCGATCCCGGCGCAGGTTGCTGGCGGAAATGCCAAGGTCGTGGGACTTCCAATCCTGCGCCAGCACCTCCAGCGTGAAGCGGTGGTTGATGTCCTCTACCACACGGTTGATGGCACTGGTCAGCTCGCCCTTCTCGTATAAATCCCGCAGATGGCGGAAATGCCCCTCATACTGATAGCAACGCAGGGAGTGCTGGATGTTGCGAGCGATGGCGGTGTCCACATATTCGTCGGTGCTTTCCTTGCTGGCAAAGGTGGAGGTCTCGTTGTAGTGGACGCCGCCGAGACTCATGGTGCCGCCGTAGCGGATATACTCATCGATACCGTGAACGCCGAGGACGGATTCAAACTCTCGGTAAGGGATGAATGTGGTGTGCAGCAGGATGCAGCGGTCGTAAAGCTGCTCGTCCTCTGTAAAGAGGAAGCCCAGCGAGTCCGTGCCGGAGAGCACGATCTTCATGCCGCAGGCTGCAAACACGTCAGAAAACAGCGCCGCGCCCTCGATGAAATCCTCCATCAGCGTCACTTCGTCGAGGAACACATAGCGAAAGCCCTGCGCTTCCAATGCCTTGAGGTCGCGGTTCACGTCTGCCAGCGTGTCTTTTGCAGTGATCTGAATGAACGCTGCCTTGGTAAGCTCCGTGTCGCTCATCTCTGCGAAAATCTGGCGGATCATGGTGGTTTTCCCCGTCCGGCGCAGGCCGTAGAGAATGAACACCTTGTCCTGCGGCTCGCCGTAGACAAAGTTGTGCAGCTGCTGGAAGCACTCGCGCCTGCGATAGCCGCGAACAGACGCCGCAAAGGAACGCAGCGCTTCGCCGGTGCGGACATTGGTGGCAAACGCGGAAAGGTTCGCAGATTTCGCCTTGGGCAGCTGCTTTTTCAGCGCCTTCAGCTCCTGCTCCAACTCCTTCCGCTGCTCGATTTGAGCACGGAAATTCTCCAATTCATCCGCAGGAATATACTTCTCCCGCCGCTTTTTGTTCTCCGTCCAACGGTGGTAAAAATACTCCTTGCCTCTGACGTTTTTCTTCGTAACAGAGCCAGCGGGCAAAGCAGAAATCTGCTGCTCCAACTCTGTCACCCGTGCCTGCATATCGGATAATTCCATAGCGCACCTCCTGTGAGATACTATTCTATGTAGAATTATACCCCATTATACCCTCGAAATCAAGGGTATAATGGGGTATAATCCTGTTAGTACATGTTGCACTCAAAATTGCAGTAAAGTCAGTCATGAAGTAGTTAATCAACGAGTGTCCTTCCCGCAAAATGTTTTACCACCGAATTTGATCCTATATTTCCCATAGCAAAACGTGACCGGCTTTTCAGATATCTTTATATTGAATGGGCTGGTACTTACTATTAATTTATAAAGGTTAGAAATAGTAAACTCATTTTCTTGGCGCAGATAGCTTGCAGCATACATAATTTGGTACCATTGACTCCATGCACACTCATATGGATAAGGCCCATTTCCAGAATAATTTCCTCTTCGACGTCCAAGTACAAATATACTGATTTTTTTCTTGTCAAAATATTTAACTTTAACACCTAGTTTGCTTGCGATGTCTTCATCAGCGCTATTGCTTAACCATTTTTCAATTATTTCGAGCCACTTTTCTGCAGCGGAATAATAATTACTTCGCTTGCTTTTTAGGGTGAAAGGCGAGTAATCAGCAGGGTCTTGCCATTTGAGTTGAAAAAGTGCAATTTCTCCCGTCTTCTTATCAATCACGACTGCATCAATATCTGTTAAAGTCTTGTTCTTTTCTTTTATAATGACAGGATGTTGTACACAACTGAACCTTGGATCATCAAACACTGTGTACAATTGAGTTCTAAAGACAGCCTCACGTTGATTCACGTTTTTATCCCATGCTTCAGGAAAAAAATTTCTTATATTGTAAAGGATAAAGTCAAATGGTTCATCTAGTAATCCTTTAATCGTTCTGAGGTACTGATGTTCTGATATCTGAATAAATGGAGCGCTTCGAGCATTCCCGTTCGCATAATACCCCATGGTGTCAGGAGATAAAGAAGCTATCCGAAGAATACTCAACGCTGTTTCATCTGAAATGCTGCAGTTTTTACCGATCAGTTGGATCAGATCTTGCTTAACAAAGAAAACGTTTAGCAAATTTTCGATTACTAATTCTTGGTGTTCTTGCATAAGCAAATGCGCACAATAGATATGCTTAATTGCATATCCTGCAAAGTCTACTATAGTATGCACAATATCACCATAGTAGCTCAAGCCAAACTTACAGTCAGGCGGAAACATATCCCATGCTACAGATTGCTGTGCATCTAACAATGCATGCCTATTAAAAAACTGCTCTGTTTCTAGATCATTTGAGTATCCTAAAAAGTGCTTGTTCCAAACAAAAATCCCAGTTTTTAGCTTTTTCAGGATCTCCGGCAATTGTTCATCCAGCCTTTGATATTCCTCTTCTTGAAACTGTGCAACCATAGTCGAATACCAGTTGCAGTACTCACTTTCAATTAATTCATTCCAGTGAAATTTCTCCGAAAAACTAACGCGAATGTAATTCCAAAAGGCTCTGCAAGTGTAAAAACCACCGGACTCAGTCCTTCAAATTAATTTCCGGCATAAATTCCATAACATCTCCGATATTGACATCTAACGCAACGCAGATTCTATTGAGCACGGACAGTGTGACTTCCTCATCCCGCCGCAGCCGGGTCATGGTGTTCGGCGCGATGCCTGCCGCTTTGCGCAGATCGGCTTTGCTCATCTTCTTATCGACGAGCAGCTTCCAAAGCTTGTTATACGAAATAGCCATTTCCGTTCGACCTCCGGCTACAAATATCGTTCTAATTATACATCTTTCTCGATCACAAGGCAAGAGAGCTTCGCATCGTGTTGCGAAACTCTCTAATTTCAAAAAACAGCTTGCATGCAAGACTCTCACGCATAGATCGTTCGTATATTTTGGCAGCAGTTTTGCTTTACGTTTTCCGCTTACCGTCAATATCATAAGGGCTTGGGATTATCCCAAAATTGCCGCGTGTACGGACAGCGGCTGTGCTTGCTATTCTCTCAAATCTTAATATCCGCAGATCGTGATGCCCCCGCTTTTTCGAAAGCGGGGACATTTTTTCTTCTCCGATACTTAAAAAACGGCAGAGAAATGTCCGTTGTATAGTAGAGGGCTTTTTGAAAATATCGCGCAACTTTTTCCGGACAAAAGGCAAAAACATGTCCGTGTGTTATATGGAAGGAAAATTTTTCGCGCTACCCCCTAATTTGCAAATATTTTGTCCGTTGTAAAGTGAGAGGGAAACATCCGTGAGAGAAAATCGTGACACACCGCATCATTTTGCCCGTTGGAAAGTAGAAAGGGCAATTTGAAGCAATGCACAGAGATTGTTTCGCCGTCTCCGAAACTTTTTCGAGAAATCTGGGACAAAACCGGTCTCTGATTCTCTTAGCTAAGTAGAGGGGGAATCAGGAGCAAGAAAAGTTTTTTGAAAGGGGGTACCAAGTTTTTGAGGAAAAATGTCCGTTAAAAGGTAGAGAGGAAAACGTCTACGAGACAAAATCGTGACACTCTGATTTATTTTGTCCGTTGGTTATATAGAAGGGGAAAATAATTTTCTCTCGACCCCTGTTTTTCTCTTGAAAATTGTCCGTTGTAAAGTGAAAGGCAAACAGCTTCGCTTCCAAGCCGCCCTTCAAACAAAGTTTTTCAAAATAGAAAGGAGAACCACTATGATCACTTACTACAACCACACCCACATGACCGCTGTCCCCACCCGCCTCCTGCTGGATACGAACCTCTCCGCAGAAGCCAAGCTCACCGGCGCGCTCTTGTACACCTTCGAGGACGGCGGTCTGAGTGCTCAGGAACTTGCAAATGCTCTGACCCTCCCGCCTGAAAAGGTTGCTCCGGTTTTTGCTGAACTCACCGGCAACGGCTATCTGGAAATCCTGGAAGAAAACGGTGCCTTCGGGCTGCACCTGAAGGGGTGATTCTCATGCCGGATCGCACGCGACCCATCCGCAAGGAAATCTGCCTCAACGAGCAGGAATTGAGCATGGTTCGCCACAAGATGAACCAGCTTGGCACCCGCAACTTCGGCGCGTATGCCCGAAAAATGCTGATTGACGGGTACATCATCAAGGTCGATTACACCGAGCAGAAAAAGTTAGCTGCCGCTGTCAGCAGGATTGCCACAAACATCAACCACGTCTGCCGCCGCATCAACAGCACCGGTCACGTTTACGAGGATGACGTTGCCGAGCTGAAAGCGCGGCAGGCCGAGATCTGGGAGCTGCTGAAAGCGCGGCAAAAGGACGAGCTTTGACCACAACGGGATTTTCCATGTGTGGGTTTTCCGTCACCGGTTTTCCGGACGGTGGACAAGCTGACGCTCCGGAGCGTACCGTAACCGAATTTCAGGACGACGGTTTTCGTGCCTTCCATCGGGGCTGAAATTCATCCTCTAACTAATAAGAAATAAATCAAGATACAAGAGAATCAATCTATCAATCAATCAACACAAAAATGGATGGATTGATGGATGGGACAGGAGGTCAGATGAAAATTTTTTGCAAGCTCACGGCGCAGAGCCCGGCGGCGTCCTATGTGCCGCTTCCAAGGTTCCTGCTCCAAGACGAAGCCCTGCGGAACATCAGCAACGACGCGAAGGTACTCTATGCGCTGCTGCTGGACAGAGCCAGCATTTCCCGGCAGAACGGCTACGTCGAGCCGGACGGCACGATCCGGCTGTACTTCACCTTGGAGCAGGCGCAGACCAAACTCCACCGCAGCCGCCAAAGCGCCACGCGGATCTTCCGGGAACTGGAGTACAGTGGTTTGATTGTTCGGCACAAGCAGGGCTTGGGCAAGCCCGCCCTCATCACGCTGAACTACCCAGCGGATGCAAAGCTTATCGCAAAGGAGGGCGAAGATGCACAAGCTTGACCCCATCGAGCGGCTGCCGGACGGCACGCTCTTTCGCCTGACGCCGGGGCAGCTCCGCAGCGTGCGCGGCCTTACAAAGCGCTGCTGCAACTTCTTGGATGGCGACTGCCTGCTGCTGGACGGTGTCTGCCCGCAGTTTATCTCCCGCAGCCTGATCTGCCGGTGGTTCCGCCGTGCCGCGCTGCCCCAGCAGCCAAAGCTGGAACAGGCCATTCTCAGCCCGAAAAAACTCCGCCGCTGCGAAGTCTGCGGCAAGGGCATCCTCGCCCGCTCCGGCAGGACAAAATACTGTCCCTCCTGCGCCAAGGACATCCACCGTCAGCAGAAAGCAAAGTCCGCCCGCAAACGGCGGTCGGGCGTAGACAATTTGGGGGAGAAAAGCCCTTGAATTGCAAGCCTTCCCGCACCGCCAAAGCCGCGCGGCAATACGATTTCCCTCGCAGCCGCGAAATCGAATTCTATTTGTCTACATAGACGCCGGAACACACGCATAGATTGAAGCAGAAAACGCTCTGGAAAGGAGGGCAGCCATGGAAGTATTTCTGATCTTCCCGAAATCAAAGCAGGCGCAGCAGGAGCTTGGGCAGGAGCTGGCGAAGTTCCAGTCCGAGCAGGCGCTGAAATCCATCCAGAAGCTGCCCTGCTCCACGGAGCAGAAGCTGGAGCTGGTAGACGCCGCCGTGAAGCATCTGAAAGCGCAGCAATAATACATAGCAAACGAGCAGGCCAGCATTGAACGCCGGTCTGCTCGTTTACTGCTATGGTTATGTCTGCTTGAAATACTTCTCCCATGTAGATTTGAAAATCTGCACGTTACCCTGTTCCCAGCGCTTGAATTTTTGCAGTGGGACACCGAGCTGTGCGGCATATGCCTTCTGCGTCAAGGCGAGCCGCTGGCGTATGGCTTTGATCTGCGTTCCCTGACCCCGCAGCAGAAACAGGTTATAGTCATCCAGCAAATCCTCCAGCGGCACTTCAAACAGCTCCGCCAGCTTCTCCATATGCTCCTTCGGATAAAAGTCCCGCCCTGCCTCTTCGTAATGGATGTAGGTACTGCGGTCGATGCCCGCATAGTCCGCCACGTCACGCTGACGAAGTCCTTTTTGATAACGATACCACCGCAGCTTGTCCGCAATTTCCGTGATCTCAGATGCGTCCGAAAACCGCAGATTGAACTTCTCGGCATCCAAAAACTTATGTGGAAGGACGACCGGGAACTTGAGAATTTGAAGCGGCGCAACTTTTAACGTACCTGCAACATTCGCAGCCAATACATAGCTGCGGACTTTCAAGCGGCAGAACATAGACCATTTTGCCCCAAAAGGTTCATGGTTTTCCACCTCAACCGCCGTTTGTTCTGCTGCGATAGGATAGCATTTACAATGCAAGTGATGTGCCGGGTTCCATAGAAGAGCCCCCTATGGACATCACCTGATTATTATTGAGGTAAAACAAATATAGTCATAGTCAACTATGAACGGAGGTGCCATTATGGCGTTCAAAAACTCGTGGATCAAGTGCCTGATTTGGCTCGGTTTTCTGTTCGTAAACAGCGCGATCACCACAGGGCTCGCTTACGCAGGTGTTCTCCTCGGTGGAGTCCCCACCATATTGCTTTTCGCCGTCGCCTGCTACGCCGCGCGTTCCTGCTGCAAAGCATATGACAGGAAACATGCGCCTTTGCCAAGCGCCGCTGACACCGGAGAAGAGCCAAAGTCTGCTTCTCCGGCAGACGGCGCTGCTGCAGAAGAACCGGCAGAGCGGCAAGAAAACCGGGAAGAAGCCAAAATGGGCGAAATTATCCAGCTCCCGAAAGCCAAGAGCGTGCAGCCGGAGCAGCCTGTCAAGGAGAACAAACCGCGCCGCGTCTCGCAGAAACCGGTCATTCTTACCCTCTCGGTACTGGTGGTCGTACTTACTGCATCCTGCTGCTTGCTCGGGTATCATCTGCAATGCGTGCAGGAAAGTCTGTTGAGAGCTGCCAGCGCAGCCACCCCATTCCGGATCCGGATCCATATCCATGGAATAAATGAAAATCTGCAAATCAGAAACAGTGTATTGGAATGTGCTCTTGGGCGCGCAAAGCCCCGCACCGGCGCGGTGCGGGGCTTTGTCTTATTGCAGCTGCGCAAGCTCCGCCTGCCACACGGCGGCACAGGCGTCGCTTGGCATGCGCCAGTCGCCGCGGGGGCTGAGCGTGACCGAGCCGATCTTCGGTCCGTCGGGCAGGCAGCTGCGCTTGAACTGCTGGGCAAAGAAGCGGCGGTAGAAATTCTTCAGCCAGTGCAGCAGCACATCGTCCGGATACCGGTCGCCGAGCGCGTGGCGCGCGAGCCGGTAGATCTTCGCCGGCCCGAAGCCGAAGCGCAGCACGTAGTACAGGTAAAAATCGTGCAGCTCGTAGGGGCCGACGAGCGATTCCGT
>OKUL01001074.1_pt1 | contig 10419 bp, 8 predicted proteins | sample 1606631 | NCBI WGS metagenome assembly OKUL01 (sample SAMEA3882518, study PRJEB24775) | human gut metagenome | biome: human-associated habitat; feature: intestine environment; material: feces | place: Netherlands | collected 2009/2010 | reverse complement strand
CGGATTTTTGAAATTTTCTTCAAAAAACACTTGACTTTTTATTAGCAGGCTTTCGACATAAAAACGATCTTATTGATAATTTTATTCTAACTGTAAACATCGCATAAAGAAAGTGACAGTTTTCCCCGACTGTCACTTTTTACAGAAATTTCATATTTCGCCCATTACTTTTGTTAATTTTTCACAAATATTTTTGGTCATTTTTACTCAACGTAATACGCCTAACTGCTGAAATAATTCTGTCACCGGTGCCGGAAATGCACTTACTAGCAGCGCCGCCATCTGCTCCGGGGTTTTCTCCTTCGGAGCGAAGATCCATTCCACGGTCATATCAATGGAACCTCTGCAATAGAGCCGCAAGGGGAATAAAATATTCTCTTCGGGCTGTCTGCCGGTCTTACGTCTGATCAGTTGTGTATAGAAATCCAGGATCAGTTCGTAGTCATGTTCCCTCAGGGAATTGTGGTCGTCCGAGCGGAATGCTCCCGCGAAAAAGACTATCTCCTTCTGAATAAATTCAAACTTTCTGGTTAAACCTTCGTATACGGTAAGCCCATCCCCCATCTGTGCAAAAGATTCCAGTAAGAGCTTATCAAAATACCAGTTGATCAGGTCGTATTTGTCCTGGAAGTTCCGATAAAAAGTCTGTCTCGTCACACCGCAGGTCTGCACGATATGTGTCACGGTCATGGCATCGGTGCCGGAAGCCACCATACACTTTTTTGCTGCCTCCGCCAGGCGGTATTTTGTTTTATCCGCTGAAGTTTCTTTTGTATTCATTTCGTCTTTTATTCCTTTTGGGTCTTTCTATAAGTGAATTTATTATAGCACAAAAGCTCCCCTGAAAAAAGAGAGCTTTCTAACTTCCTACAATCATAAACAAAACTTATCATAGATAAACCCAATTGGGATATTGTTTGTCCTATTAACAGGAGAACACAATTTTATTGTTTTTTTACTCATATTCTAATTATAAATCTCCAGTTCCGCCACCTGTGCACCGCCGGCACCGCTGTTTCCCGTAAATACCAGCCGCATTGACATACATTCCGTATTTCCAAATTCCAGGACCACTTCGTTCGCCGTATCCGGATCAAACAGATACTCTGTTATCGGCAGCAATTCCGTATAATTTTCTCCGTCCTTACTGATCTCCACACCAAAGGTCTGTGTCCGTTTACTCCATACAGATTTTGGACAGAGACATACTTTTATTGCATGAATATTCTGTGCTTCCTGAAAAGTTGCCGTCAGGATATTGGGATATGCGTCATTTTCTCCTTCCCAATAAGAGTTCCCCTCCGTTTTCCCATCAGCTGCCTTCCTGGGTGTATACACATCCTGAAATCCACTGGCAGTAATTTTAGCATCCTGGGCAATATTCGTTCCTGTCGGAATCACCGGCTCATAAACCTCTTTTACAAAATAGGGATGCAACATACTCTCCGTCTGCTCCGGTGCTTCTATCACCTCTACTCTGCCATAACCGGCTGTCCTGCCAAGGATCCACAAGCTTAAAATGCTTCCCCATAATGCCAGTATCACAATACTCAATAACAGAATCGCAATCCTCTCTTTTTTTCGTCTCATAATGACTCCCTTCCACCGGTCAATCTGCATTATCGGAATTGCACACAATCTACCGTGTCCGCATCTATGTGAAAAATGCCCTCCTCTGCAGCTTTTATTTTTTTGCCAAAAAGTGTAAGATTTTCAATCGTCACATTTTCCACACGATGCCTCTGATCGAATCCCTGTATCCGGCAGCCATTTGGAGTTCCCTCCAAAAAGTTCACATTTTCCAGCACAATGTTTCGTATCTGCCCTCTCTCTGCTGTGGTAGACCAGTTGCTGTTCTGCATAATATTCAAATCTATGAGATATGGCATTTCCTCTGCATCACCACTGCCCACTTCCTCATGTTCCACGACGATATTCCGAAAAGTGATGTCTTCCACCACTGCATCATCTCCGTTATGTACGGAAATCACCGGCTTATGAAAATTATGGAGTACCGTAATATCTGTAAATTCCACATTTCGAATATAAGCATCCGGCTGGTTGCCCTTATTTGTCTCATATCCTACTTCCATAGACTGCGCGAAATCCGTCCATAGCTGTATTTGTGAAAACCGAATATCATTGCTATTCTGATCATAATTTTTTACCACCAGAGAATCATCCCAGGAACGCACAAAGCAGTTTTTCACTTCATAATTTTGACAGGATTGCAGACTGATTCCGTCTCCGTTAGGTCGTGCTGTGATAATTTTCACCCCATCGATCACTCCGTCATGGGAATCATAAGCCTGACACGCCCAGGCATTGGGATTCAGCACAATAATATCCTGAATCGTCACCCCGGAACAGTGATCAAATTTCAGCGGAAGGTTCGCGTCCTTCCCCTGCCATCCTTCGGAATGCGATCCATCCAGAATTCCCCGTCCGCATACTGTGATATCACTCTCAAAATTTGCATTGGCAATCCCATGCACCACACTGCCGCCAGCCAGATATAACGTCTGCCCCTTTCGCAGCATAATGGATTCGATATTCCATTCTCCGGGACCGATATAAATCACATTGGGATCCTCCGGATCCGGGATCTCCTCCGGTTCTTCCAATGCATTGGCAAAAATATGGACCGCTCTCTCCGTGGAATTTCCAAACTGCACCGTATAAGCATCCGGTGTATCTATCAAAAAGGTAACCGTATGATCCCTCGGATCTACTTTGGGTGTAATTTCATAAGAAAGAGGACTGATCGTTACTTCCGTAAGATCTCTGTCAGGGACTGTCAATGTAATCAGAGCAGCTCCTTCAAAATCAAAATAAGCGATCGGAGTCCGTGACAACGGCGGCAGATAATTACTCACCCACTGTCTTGTGTGATTCACGCAGGTGTCATACACATAGCATTCTTCTCCATTGATGGTTATACGGGTATCCGTGCAATGCAGCAGTGCAATATTTCTTCCTTTTTCTGAAGTATTTTCCAGATCTTCCACCGTTGCATCCCTGAGTGACTTTGGTCCTTCATAAAGAATCACTTTGGCTCCGTTCAGTTTCCGGCTCTGCCGATAAGCCTGTATCCTTTGGGGAAGCACAATCACTGCAGCAATTCCCAGTACTATCAGCAACACGATCATAACACATACGGAAAAATTCTTATCTTTTTGCACCTTTCTCCTCCTGCTCTCATTTCAGAATCTCGTCCCAGTTCTGCACCTCGCACAGTAACGGTGCTTCATAGTCTGCATGAAGTGACCGGTAAAAAGGTCCTACCCCAAGAGATTTCATACCGCCGGCTGCAGCTGCCTCAATTCCCGCTGCCGAGTCTTCCACCACCAGGCACTGCCTGGGCGAAAGTTCCAGCTTATGTGCTGCGACGAGAAACACCTCCGGATCCGGCTTGGACTTTGTCGTATCCAGTCCGCAGCTGATCTTATCCAGATATGGCAGTAATCCGGTCTTCTCCAATATGACCGGTGCATTTTTGCTGGCAGAGCCCACTGCCAGCAGAAGCCCTCTTTCTTTTAATCCTGCCAGTACCTCTTTCACGTTCTTAAGTACCGCCGATTCATCCATATGCTCCAGCAGTTCCAGATAATAATTGTTCTTCCGCTCCGCCAGCTCTGCTTTTTCTTCCTCTGTATACACACAATCCGCTTTTTCCAACACGATCTCCAGCGATGCCATCCGGCTGACTCCCCTCTGTCTTCTATTGTCCTCTCTCGTAAATCCAGTGATCTGCAATTCGTCCGCCAGACGTTTCCATGCCAGATAGTGCATCTCATCGGTGGATACCAGCACACCATCCAAATCAAATATAATTCCTTTTATCATAGTTCTTGCCCCCGTTTCTTTTTCATGTTACACTGAATTTAGTTAATGGTTTAAGGTTAAACCTTCCACACAAAGGAGATATTATGGTTACTATTCGAGATATTGCACAAGCCACCGGTGTCAGTGCAACAACAGTATCTAATGTAATCCACGGCAGGAACAAACGTGTCTCTGCCGAAACGATTCAAAGCATCAACGATGCCATCAAAGAACTGGGCTATGTACCGAATATGTCTGCCCGTTCTCTGGTATCCAGTTCCTCCAAAGTGATTGGGTTCGTTAATCATGTTATCACCCGTACCGATACCAATATGATGGATGACCCCTTCCATTCCGCCGCCATCGGAGCCATTGAGACTGCTCTGCGTGAAAACGGATACTACCTCATGCTTCGTACTGTAGAGACTGCAGAAGAACTGGTTGCCTTTCTCCAGAACTGGAATATGGACGGTCTGTTCTTCACCGGAATTTTCAAAGATAAATTCTTCGATTCCGTTGCCGGGCTTCATATTCCAGTAGTGCTGATCGATTCCTATGTCCACACTCCGCAGTTCTGCAATGTCGGCCTTGAAGACTTCACAGGAAGCTATAATGCCACTCATTATCTGATTCAGAAGGGACACAGACATATTGCCTTTGCCTCCCCCAATATCAAAGACGGTGGTGTACTTCAGGAGCGTTTTCTCGGATACAAAGCCGCTCTTGCCGAAGCTTCTATTCCTTTTGACAAAAGCATTGTTTTTCAACAGGAAATGGATATCGATTCCTGTAAGCTTGTCTGTGAAGATATCGTAAAACACCCGGAGATCACCGGCATGGTAGTGAGCGCAGATATTATGGCTGCCGGTATCATGGCAGGGTTGAGATCAAAGGGAATCCGCATTCCCGATGACATTTCCATCGTCGGTTTTGATGATATCAGTCTGGCACAGTTAGTCACTCCACCACTGACCACGATTCATCAGGATATGAATCTGAAGGGACGTCTTGCGGTAGATTTCATGCTGCAGCTGTTGGATGGGAAGCCCCTGGACACCAGGGATATCTCGCTTCCCACCCGGCTGATTGAACGTGGCAGCGTCAGAGCGCTGTAATCGTTCCTTCCTTTTGATCGATATGTACTCTATATTCTCTGTTCTGATATATTACAGAGAATTCCAATTCTTCCATACTCTGTGGCAGATGCGGATGGCACACCAGTCGTCCGTTCTCTGTACAGATTCCGGCAAATCCTTCCACCACCGTCATATATGCCGCACCGGCTGCTGCCGGATGTGTCCCACCAATATATACAAGACCTGCCCACTCTTTGCCGCCCTCTGTCAAATCTGCCATTGCCGATTTCATAAAAAAGGGATAAGCACGCTGCGGTTCTCCGATCTTACAGGCAAGCATGGCATACATACCGGCACTTAGGGAAGAACCGTGTTCTGTCCGCGGTTCATAATATTCCCAGTTTGCCCGTAGCACTGATGTATCATATTCTCTGCTGAACAGATTCAACATGGTTACCACATCTGCCTGTTTGATGATCTGGGTATGGGATGCCACTCCGTTTGCCCCGCCCCAGTACTCTTTTTCATTTAACAGTCTACCCCTCACATCTTCCAGTGAAACATCTTCCATCTGAAAATAACCATCAAACTGTTCTATGATATTTTCATGTTTTTCTCCGGTATGCGGTCTCTGGAGAAATAGTTTTTCCGCAGCATCCACGAACTTTGCTTTCAGCTCTTGTCCGTCATATTCTTCCGGCAGGGTTCCCCTCTGCATGGCTGTCTCTATGACTTTGACAGCGTTCTCCAGCACATACTTTGCCATCCGGTTGGTATAACCGTTATTATTGATTCTCTCATGATACTCATCCGGTCCGATGACATCATGGATCTCATAATCCTCTCTGGTCAGCCGCCGTAACAGCAGACTATAATAGAATTTCGCACATTCCACAATCGTCCTGACCCCCTCTGCATCCAGCAGGCTGTCGTCTCCCGTCCATTCCACATAACGCAGAATTCCGTATACTACTGCCGCCGAAATATGCACCTGTTTATCCTTAAAATAGGTACGCACAGGGCGACCTGTGAATACATCCGTCACATTATAATCTGTGCAGGCATCATACCCGCCCTCCTGACTCTCCCAGGCATAGAAAGCTCCTTCATATCCGTAATGTGCCGCCTTCCTGAGTGCTCCCGCCAGCGTATCAATGCGGTATTTCATCAATATTCTGGCAGTGGCTGGATCTGTCATAAGAAAAAAGTCCAGCATAAACATCTCCGTATCCCAGAATACCGCACCTTTGTATGTCTGTCCGGACAATCCTCTGGCAGGAATCGAAAGACTGTCCGTATGCCTGGGAGCAATGGACTGTAGATGGTAGATGGAATAATTGACCGCCTCCATTGCCTTCACATCGCCCCGGATCTTCACCTCGGCATGTTTCCAGAGTTCCTCCCAGCGCCGGTTATGTCGTTCCAACAGAGTATCATACCCTTCCGTCCGGCTCTGTTGCAGCAGATGCAATGCTTCTTCCCGAGGATTTACAACATCTTTTCCCGTGAATACTGTAATCCATTTATCCGTGGTATAAGTCTCTCCCGGCATGGTGATAAAGAAAATCCGGTGCAGGATCTTATGATTTTTCACAATCTGTTTCATCTCCGCCGGATAGGAAGCCAACACTCCCTCTGCCACAGCAATCGAAATACCTTCTTCATGGGTCTGTGCCGTTACGACCATATCATCCTGTTGTCCCTGCATGGAAATTTTCTCCAGATGCGGTCCGTTCAGATCCCACACCTTTGTATCGATTCCCGTGACCAGTTCAATATCTGCATGAAAATCCGCACTGATCTGAAACCGCATCCCGATCACATGTACCTGATCCATACTGGCAAACCGTTCTGTCCGCAGCGTAACATTTCCTCTGGCGGTGTGCCAGGTCGTATGTCTGTGGAAAATTCCATGACGATAATCCAGGCTGATTCCGTGTGATATGGGTCTGACTTCCGGGAGGCGATACATTTCTCCATCCACCCGCAGATAAGAAAAACAACCGTTGGGCAGGTTGACCGGCTCCCTCCAGCCGGTAGATCTGTCATATATTCCTGCCAAATTTATCGCAGGCAGCCTGTCCGCTTCATATTCCTCCAGGGTTCCCCGAATCCCCAGATAACCATTGCCGGTCAGATAACGGTTACCAAGCGTTGCCGCCTTCTCTTCTTCATATCCTTCTTCCCTGATTGTCCACTCCCGCATAGTGTCCTCCTTTATCCCGGCATGACAAATACCTGCTTTTTACCATCTATCATTGTGATCTGCCCATAGATGCCAAGAACGATCTGCCCGCCATGCAATGTGTATATCTCTGTCTGTCCCTTTCTGACTTCCACACATATGATCTCATCCAGGTACACAATATGAAAACGATATCCTTCCCACTGCTTTGGAATCGAAGGAGCCAGCGTGAGCATATCTCCGTCTGCCCTTAAGCCTCCAAATCCATATACAATATTCATCCATGCTGCTGCAATAGATGTGGTATGTAAGCCTTCCCCGCTGTTGCGGTTATAATTGTCCAGATCCATTCTGGTTGCAAATTTAAAAAAAGCAAACGCCTCTTCCTTTTTCCCCAGTTGGGAAGCCAGAATCGAATGCACGGAAGGAGATAACGAACTTTCATGGATACACCGGGGCTCGTAAAATTCATAGTTGCTCCGTAATACCTCCGGAGTAAACTGCGAATTGAACAGCAGCATAAACATCAGCACATCCGCCTGCTTGATCATGTCATTCCGGTAAATCCTGTCATACGTCCAATGACTGTACAACGGGAATTCCTCTATCGGGATAGCATCCACATCGACATGCGGCAGCTTAAAATATCCCTCATGCTGCTCATACAGTTTTCGCCTTTCGTCGTAAGGAATATACATTTTGTCCGCTTTCTGCTTCCAGTCCTGCCCTTCCTCCTCGGTATAATGCAGCCGCTCTGTAATTTCCGCATAACGTGCAGGTACCTCTCTCTTCATTCGGTTCAACACTTCCAGCGTATATCGGAAGCAGAAGCGTCCCATATAGTTCGTATAGGCATTCTGATTCACCATCATCTGGAATTCATCCGGTCCCATTACTCCATAATAGCCGTAATAAGAACCATCAGCGCTGTAATCACCTCTTGTGGCAAGCATACGACTGATCTCAATCAGCATCTCCAATCCGTATTTTTCCGTAAAGGAAGTATCCTTCAGAACATTTTCATAGATCCAGATTCCATATGCCACTCCCGTGGACGCCTGAAGCTGCAGGCTGGCGTGCTGCCACAGATTACAACATTCCCTACCACTGATCGTAGCAATCGGATAAAACGCTCCTTTGCAGTCCAGTGCTTGTGCCCGCTTTCTGGCTTCCTCTAGCGTTGCATAACGGAAGTACAGCAGATTTGCTGCCGCCTGCCTGTCATGAAACAGAAAAAACGGAAGGCAATAGGTCTCGGTATCCCAAAATGCATTGCCGTTATACGCCTCGCCGGTCAGCCCTTTTGCACCGATGTTGGTCCCGGGAATCGCACCATGATAAGTCTGAAACATCTGGAAAATACAAAACCGTATTCCCTGCTGATTCTCTTCATCTCCCCAAATTTCAACATCCGACTTCTGCCATACCTGCTCCCACCACATTTTATTCTCTTCAAAGATTGCAAAAAAAGTTCTGTCAAGAATTCTCTCTGTCCTGCCTTCCTCCTTTTTTGCCAGTGATGTTACATTGCAGACAATTTTCTCCAGTTGTCTGCTCTCTCCATCCTCCAGGGAAAAGGTATAGTCCTCCGCCACCAGCTTTTCTTCCACAATCGTACGTGTTCCTGCCTGCTCCACCATACTTCCCCGAAAAATACAGCTGCTTTCCACTTCTATGTCTGTATTTTTTGTGCAGCCGCTGATATGACAACGATGTTCCCCGGAAGACTGTTTTTGGCAGTTCCACAAACTCATTTTCTCTGCTCCGTGGGTCGTGTTAAAATCAAGTCCTGCACATACACGGATCTCTCCACAATATCCGTTGGATGTAATGGTAACCCGCTGCGCTGCCGCCTCATTCTCCACCATGGATATTAACCGTTCCAGGCATACTTCCAGTTTTCCCTTCTCTGTGACCCAGATAAATCTCCTGCTAAGCAGCCCTGTTCTCAGATCCAGTTCACGATGGAAATTCTCGAACTTTGCCGTTACCAGATCCAGGCATTCTTCGCCTGCCCAGATGCGAAGGTAAAGCCAGTCCACGCTGTTGACCATGAATTCCGTTTCCTGAACAATTCCTTTATATCCTTCTGCGGCAGCTTTTCTTCGCTCATAGACACCGTTAAAATAACTGCCTAACAGTGTCTGTCCACTGTAACCCTCTTCAAAATATCCTCTGACTCCCATGTACTCATTGCCCAGGGAAAACACAGATTCTGCCGTCATGGCATATTCCGGTGCAAACCCTTCCTCAACAATTTTCCAGGGATCTATCTTAAAATAACTGTCTGCAACTTTTGCCATTCCCTACTCCCTCTCCATTTTCATCTAAAATTCTAACCTTTCACTGCACCGGTTGCCGCACCGTCCGTAATCTGCTTCTGGAATATCGTAAACAGGATCGTCGGAGGTATGATGGCAAAAAACGATGCTCTCAACACACTGACCGCATCCGTCGGAGAGAATAATTTCACCATTACTGTCACTTTGTCTGTTCCGTTAAGTACCAGATACGGCAGCAGGAAATCAGACCATGCTGCTGTGATTGCGAAAATAGCCACTACGGAAATGATTGGTTTGGATAACGGCAGCATGATAGTAACAAACATTCTCCATACGCCACAGCCGTCCAGTTCCGCTGCCTCCACCAGTTCCTTCGGAATTTCTTCAAAAAACTGTTTGAACAACACTACATAAAAGGCGTTTGCTCCAAATGCCAGCCACAAAGGTACAAAGCTCTTATTCAGTCCTACCAGATTGATGTTACGAAATACAGCAACAATACTAACGGTACCCGGGATCAGCAGACTCCACATTACCAGTCCGTTGATGATCTGATAACCCTTAGGTTTTAATACACTAAGTCCATAAGCAAGCAGTCCGTTAAAGACTACTGCGCAGATCGTACAACCCAATACAGAGATCATTGAATTCATATAATACTTGGTGAATTTGAATGCATTCCAGGTCTCTTCCATCCGGCTCCAGTCAAATTTCTCTGGAATAATCGTTACATTTCGGGTAAATTCCTTAATATCCTTAAAACTTGCCAGAAATACCCAGACTGCCGGGAAGAGACAGATTACCACCATGATCATACAGATGATCATGATAACGCCTGCTAATACTTTGACTTTTCCTGACCGAATGTCATATCCACGGATGACACCATCCTTTTTCGATTGATATTTGTCAAAAAACATAGCCTTTTCCTCCTCTATGCATCTTCTTCCGATCGAGTAGCTTTCATATATATGCCGCTTAAAATCACCAGGATGATACAGATCATTACAGATAATGCTGATGCCTTGGGTACATTATAATCACGGTAACC
>OKUL01001065.1_pt1 | contig 10483 bp, 10 predicted proteins | sample 1606631 | NCBI WGS metagenome assembly OKUL01 (sample SAMEA3882518, study PRJEB24775) | human gut metagenome | biome: human-associated habitat; feature: intestine environment; material: feces | place: Netherlands | collected 2009/2010 | reverse complement strand
TACTAAAGGATGCCCCCACTAAACTTTGATTACCCACAGAATGTTTGACATTGTGTAGCGGATTTTGCAATACAGGGGGGATTTGACATGGAGGAAACGAAAAATTTATGTATCTACACCAACAAAGATGATACACAGGCACATTTCAAGAATCAGGAGCACATCATTCCGGCATGTATCGGTGGGATGAAGAAGCTTCCGAAGGGGTATGTCTCGGATGAAGTAAACACATTATTTTCGGGATTGGAATTGAAACTGGCAAGAAATTCGCCGATTACGCTTGTGCGTATGTTTGTCGGGCCGGGAAAACGCGGAAGCCATAATCCGAAGCGAAGGGGCGGAGCCAGCAAGATCGTATCGGTGATGCAGTCCGATGAAACCGGTGAGTACAGCCTTGGGTATATGCGTGTGGGAGTTCCGATTACCATTGATCAGATTCATATGGTATATTTGGAAGGTGGAAAGCGTCAGACCTCATTTCGTTTTGATACGGAAACTGTGGATGAGGATCATTTTCAAGAACGTGTCGCAGAGTGGATACACGAATTGGCAGAATTTGATGGTCAGGCAACGATACTGCAGAAGAAAGAAATGCCGGAAAATGAGGTTATATTGGGCAAAGAAAGCGGCCGATGGTATCTGGCTACGTCTACAGACAAAGAAGAAGTGTTAAAAGAGGAACTGATGAAGGATCTACGATTGTTAGGCGCTGCGAATGAGAAGGGACTGTTGAATACGTCGAATGCAGATGCGCAGGAAAATAAGTCCTCTGGTATAGTGGACTTGCAAATGCCTCATAAAGGAAGGAACCATGTTACGTCCGATATACGGCAGGAAATCGATTTATATGCATATTATCGCGTGGTTGCAAAGATCGCCTTCAACTGTCTTGCGGAAGTCAGAGGCAGGGAATATGTCATGCAACAGAAATTTGATCCTATTCGGGAAGCGATCCTTACCGGAAAAGATATTGAACAGATGGTAATGATGCCGGGGAAGGAAAATTCACATGCGGATGTATTAAATAAATTAGGAAATGCAAAAGGTTTTGGAGTGTGGAGGAATATGATATGCATCACATGGGTTCCAAATGGTCTGGTAGCGGAAGTGATGCTGTATGGAGACGCAACCCCAATGTTTGTAGTGTTATCGAAGGAGGATTGTCGCGACTTCGGTGAAATGGATGGATATGTGTGCGATTGGGAGCATCGGAGAGAGATGCGGTTCCTTGATTATCTTGGGGAGATCACACGCGAAGATAGCGAACCGTATGAGTGGGATGAAGTGGAAGAATAACCAATACAATGTGAAAAAAAGTAGGGGGAATCAGCGATAAATGACAAAATGAGTCGAAAAACGGAAAGAATGTGGATATATCTGCGTACATATGCTATAATAATTTAGTTTAAGATAGAACTTAAAGATAGAGAAAAGAGGAAATACATTGTTTGACTTCACGAAGAAACGAGAAGTATTTGAAAATAAAGTATGGCTCAGTTCACCGACAATGCATGGACCGGAGCTTGAATACATAAAAGAGGCATATGAAACCAACTGGATGTCAACGGTTGGTGCGAATATCAACGAAGTGGAGAAGTTGGCTTGTGAAAAAGTAGGATGCAGATATGCGGTGGCTTTATCCGCAGGTACAGCGGCACTTCATATGGCAGTGAAGCTGGCTGGGCTGGATGCGTATGGCATGCCGGACGTGGGACATGGCACATTAGAAGGCAAGAAAGTATTTTGTTCGGATATGACTTTTGATGCAACGGTCAATCCGGTCGTTTATGAAGGTGGAGTTCCGGTATTTATTGATACGGAATATGATACTTGGAACATGGACCCGGTAGCCTTGAAGAAAGCATTTGCGATGTATCCGGAGGTAAAAGTGGTTGTCACAGCGCATCTGTATGGCACACCGGGAAAAGTCGATGAAATTAGGAAAGTATGTGATGCGCATGGCGCAATTCTGATTGAAGATGCGGCGGAATCGCTTGGAGCAACTTATAAAGGCAAACAGACCGGTCAGTTTGGAACGTATAATGCCATCTCATTCAATGGAAATAAGATTATAACCGGTTCCGCAGGAGGAATGCTTCTTACAGATGATGAAGAAGCAGCCAAGAAAGTGCGGAAATGGTCAACACAATCGAGAGAGAATGCACCGTGGTATCAGCATGAGGAATTGGGTTACAATTATCGCATGAGCAATGTGATCGCGGGTGTTGTAAGAGGTCAGTTTCCTTATCTGGAAGAACATATTGCGCAGAAGAAAGCAATCTATGAGCGATATAAGAAGGGATTACAGGGACTTCCGGTACATATGAATCCATATGATGCGACCAACAGCGAACCGAATTTCTGGTTAAGCTGTATGATCATCGAGCCGGATGCAATGTGTAGGCAGGTGCGTGGTGAACAGGAAGTGCTTTATATCGGAGAGACGGGAAAGAGTTGTCCGACAGAAATACTGGAAGCAATCGCAAGTATCAATGCGGAAGGACGCCCAATCTGGAAACCGATGCACATGCAGCCGATTTATCGTATGAATGCATTTGTGACAAGAGAAGAAAATGGAAGAGCGAAAACCAATGCGTACATTAGTGGGGGATCGCTTGGAAAAGATGGAAAGCTGCTTGATGTGGGAATGGATATCTTTCAGCGTGGTTTGTGTCTGCCGAGTGATAATAAGATGACAGTGGAGCAACAGGAGCGAATTATTGAAGTGATTAGGAAATGTTTTGGGTGATTAATTAGTGAAAAAAGAAATGCATCAACCATATGGGCTATATGAACATTATTTGAAAAGACCTATAGACTTTTTTTGCGGAATAATAATTGTAGTTTTGTTCAGTTGGCTATATATTATTCTTATGGTTTTAGGAAGGATATTTATGCGAGGAAATCCATTTTTTGTGCAGGAGCGTCTGGGAAGGGACGAAAAGATATTTAGGTTGATAAAATTTCGGACAATGGATAATCGCAAGGACAAAGAGGGAAATCTACTTCCAGATGAAGTGCGGTTAAATAGATATGGAAGATTTTTACGCAAAACTAGTTTGGATGAAATACCAGAAGCGTTTAATATTATAAAGGGAGATAGCGCTATAATAGGGACAACCAAGAAAAACCTTGATTTTACAAGGGTTTCGCTGGCTTAGTCGAATCTGGTTATGATGATTTTTCTGCATGGTTGTGTCGGGTGAGTAGCGGAACTATGAAAATTGAATGGTTTCTTGGATGCTTATTTTGACCCACACTATAAGCTGAAAAATTATGATAAGGAGGTTTGACCTAGCCTGCGGATGCTCTTCAAAAAGAACATTCACAGGCTAGTTGTCGTGTTAGAGAAGCCTTTAAGACTGTTAAAAACAAGTAACTATTTCATTCTGTTAGGAAGGAGGATGCATTATGCCACATTCAAACAAAAAAATGATTTCGTTCTTTTTGACAACAAAATGTAACCTGTGCTGTCGGTATTGTTACAACGCAAAGGAAAGAAACTGTATTGTTGAACAGACTTTAAATTTTGAAATCGCAAAAAATGGGATTGATTGGTATTTCAATAATAACCCAAGTCGCCATATAAGATTTTATGGTCCAGGAGAACCTACACAAGAATTCGAAATGCTAAAGAGAATTACAGAGTATGCTAAAAATCATCCTAATAGGGGATCAGATGTTACTGTAGAAATTCAGACAAATGGTGTATTCACTGAAGCAATTCGTAACTGGGCATTAGAAAATTTTAACATCATGTGGATGTCCTTTGATGGAATGAAAGAGATTCAGGATTATAACAGACCTTTAAATCCACAATATGCTCATCTATACAATGGACGTACATCAGCAGAAGTCCTTGAAGATAATGTAAGATGGCTTATTGAAAATAAGAATGACCGTAATCTTATGGTAGGAGCAAGGGTCACTATTACGGATAAGAACATCAGTAAACAGATGGAAATGATTGATTATTTCTATAAATTGGGAATCAGGTATGTGTGGACTAATCCTCTTTTCTATACTGTTGGGCGAGTTCCTGTATGTCAGGATATTAAGAAAAAAGAAGCATACCATTTTGATATGGATTTGTATTTATCAGAATATATAAAAGCTTTTTACTATGCAAAGGGCAAAGGAATGTTTTGGGGAAGCTTTTTGTCAATCAATTTTGATGGAGAATCTCCTTATCATTGTAGATGTTGCACACCATTAGAAGCTCCGCATTTAACTCCTGACGGATACATATCAGCGTGCGATATGGTTGTATTGGGAGCAGAGGCATATCATATGTCCCCATTTATTGTAGGAAAATGGAATGAAAGTTCTAATGAATTTGAGTTGGATTATGAGAAAATACAACGCTTAAACATGCGTAAATCAACAGAAATGTTACATTGCAAGTCATGTCCGGCCCAACTACATTGTGGTGGGTATTGCCTTGGAGAAACTGTAAATGAATCTGGAAAACTTGATGGTCAAAATGTTGTAAAGTGCAATGCTGTTCGTAAGTTGTTAAAGGAAATTGGAACAAGTGAACCGTATAAATATTTACACCCATAGGAGGAAAATTTAATGAAAAAAAGTGCATTAGTAATGGGATTTGATAACAGTGTAATTGCTAGAGAAAGTATTCTTTTATTAATTAATGAAGGATACTATGTTGTTGCAGGATATGAAGGAGATTCTATTAATAGAGAAAAATTTGTTGAGGACAATGGTATATCTTCCGAATCAGAATTTGTTCAGATTAATTACTCATCTGGCGAAACTGTAAATACTTTTATTTCACAGGTTTCAAATAGGGAATATACAGCCATTGTAAATTGTTATGCGACGTTAGCGGAAACTGCGGACAAAGGATTAAGACATGAATTTTTTGATTTTGACTATATGGAATTTTCAAGAGTCATGAATGCAAATGTAACGGCCATTGCGGCAATTGTAATTGGTTTAAAAGACAACATTGTTGAAAATGGTTGCATAGTTAATGTTACCAGCAGTGCGGCTTTTGAAGGAGCTTTTGCAACTATTTCGTACAATGCTAGTAAAGCTGCTATTGAAAATTTAAGTAAATCCCTTGCAAATAATCTGGGACCATACCGGAATATTAGAGTTAATTGTGTTGCGCCTGGATGGATTCCGCAAAGTGAATCAGTGGTAGAGGGAAATATTGTGGAATTAGCGAATAAATGTACGCCAGTCAGTCAATATGGAAAAGCTAAAGATGTTGCAAAGGCTGTGCTTTCACTGATTGATAATGAATATGCGAATGAGACTACCTTAAAAATTGATGGCGGCATAACCAGTAGCTATATGATGTATTTGCTGGAATCAGCAGATTTATCAGGACATGAAATAAAAGAAGTTATGAATCAACTTACAAAACTTGTGGATTCAGTGAAGTCAAGTGTTAAAAAGGAAATTAACTAATTATGAGCGCACAAAAAGATAAGCAAAGTAAAGCCCAGACTATACAGACAGTTGTATTTGTATGTCAGATTATTAGTACGCTTATTATTCCACTTATTTTGACAAAGTGGAATAGTATGACGATTGATCAGGGCATTGCTATTTTAGTTGCAGATGTTTCTGTTTTATTTTTAACAAGTGAGTTTTCCAATAAGTTTATTTTAGATGAATATGAGGAAAAAACGGATGGAGAATATGCGGACTTAAAAGATGAATATGCAAATCTGAAAAAGGAACTGTTAATTATTGAAGAAAGCCTAAAACTAGATGATTTGTATAAACGGATTTACATGCTGGAAAATTCAGAACAAAAAGAAATATATCTCAATTCTATGAGATTATACATTAATACTATGAATGACAGGATAATGGGGGCACGTTCTGGTGCATTGTCAAGACACGATTATTATGGTGAGCTTACAAAGGCTGGGGATTCAATTATTAACGATCACAGTATTAATGGGACGAATTTTTCAGGTGAAATCTGGGCGATGACATTTTGGCAGGACGATGAATTGGATTTCAGCGATGCATATGAAAACGCATGGGTCAAAAAAATGGAATCAATGGACAACGAGGGAATTAAGACACGTAGACTGTGTGTTATGAAAAACAAGAAAGATATATTGCGTCGTGAAGTTGTGGATGAGTCTGTTAAAGATTTTTTAATTCGTTTGAAATATTACTGTCAAGAGAACGCTATATGTAAAAATACTACAGTTTTTGCAATTGATTCTATAGACACTTTGACAGTTGAACAGCAGGAGTGGATTGGAAAAGGTTTTTTTGCTACTAAACTTTCCAATGGAGAATTACGTCTGATCAGAGGTGTTAGTCTAGATAACAGAAATGCAACTACATTAGGTGGGGAAATTGATTTTGATGAAAGACGAGTAAAAGAGATTAGACATCTATGGGAGCGTTTAATTGAAGAAAGCGGAAGCCAAAGTATAAATGAATACCTTTTGAGAGTATCTTCTATGGCTGTAAAAGATGAAATGAAAAAAATGAATTTTGAAGGATGTAGTGCAAGCAGTGCAGAAGGAAAATAGTAAATTACAGTTTAATAGTAACAATGATTCTGATGAAATATCTATAAAGAAAATGGGAATTTCAGATTTTGATAATATTAAAGATTTTGTTGTTGAACAGCATAATAATCTTGAACGAGAGGATTTCTTCATAATTGAGGATATTGACACTGAATTACCAGTAATTCTTAGCAATGGTATTGTGGTTGCGATAATGCAGAATGATAAAATATTGGGGTTGCAGGCTATTGATTTGAGCTTGAAAAATAGCTTGGCTTTACAAGAAATTCTACAATCAGTTTATACAATCAATGGAGAATTATATGAGCTTGGGTGGACGATGGTACGGAAGGAATGCAGAGGAAAAAACTATGCCAAAAAGTTGATAGAATATGTGTGTAGTTATTTAGGAGATATATCTGAATATACATTAGTTGCCACAGTACACCCAGCGAATACCATTGCGCTAAAAGTCTACATGGCTTATGGTATGAAACCGATTTTTCAAACTCAATATTATGGTTATGATAGAACCTTTCTGATTAAAAAAGTAACACAAATAAAGTAAGTGGCTTTATAGAAAAATATGGGTAATAACAAGTGAATATATAGGGAGTGATGCATATGGAAAAGAAATTATTGAATTGTTGCCTCAGAAAGATATGGAGATTATGTAAAGGAAATAGCAGAGTCAATGGGTTGCTTTGAAGAAATCTCCTTTGTAGATAATGACAGAGAAGAAGCTATTGGAAAACTGGAGGATGTGGAAAGTTTTTATCCGGAATATAACTGTGCAATAGCTGCATGTGATGATGGAGTAGAAAGACTTGAGTGGAACAAGAAATTGGAGGCACTTTACAATATTCCAGTTTTATTGCATATGGATTCTACTATTTCTCCATCAGCTAATTTAATGCATGGCTGTATTGTTGAACCAAGAGCTGTTGTCGGCTGTGGAAGTACTATTGGACAGGCAACGGTCATTGGTGCCAATAGTGTAGTAGCGCCATATTGCCTTGTTGGAGATAGTTGTACATTAAAATCAGGAACAATTGTGAAATCAACAAGCATGGTTGCAATGAACACAAGCACAGAACAAGGTAGTGTTCTGTTTACATCATTAATAAAGGAATGATAAGGTTCAATAATTATAGGAAGGATGAAACCGCCCTGGATTTTCGTGGGGGGGACACAATGAATAGTACAAGTGAAACAAAGATGGATATGAAACAGGCAAAACAAAATAACACGCCAAACATACGCTGGACGCTTGTCGGGTATGATTTGATTGTATATGCATTAGTAGCAGTTATACTCCTGGTGTTATATGGGGGAATGGATAAATTATCAACTGTTGGGATCTTCCAACAAGTAGGTTTTTCTGTTCTGTGTATTTTCACAGCACGTCTAATAGGTAAAATTTACGGGCAAGTATGGAGATATGGTGGGATTCAGTGTTATATCCGCTTGCTGTTTACTGACTCTATCGCTTTTGTGGCGTATCTGTGTCTGGAACTCCTACTTCCAGTTCGAAAAATTACATTTGCAAGATTACTTTCATTGGTTAGCTTGAATTTATAAGGAGCATTGGCGCTTCGCATGATATATCGCTATGCATACAAATGTGGAAACCAGGAGACAACAAGAGGAAAAATTCTTTCTATATTATTGTATGTATTTTCAGGTATTGAAGCTGGAAATGCAAAAGAAGTGCAGAAGATCAACGTTGCAATTATTGGTGCTGGACGAGTTGGTGTGAGTTTGGCAGAAGAATTTTTGAACAATTCAGAAGCGACGTATGTACCAAGATGTTTTATTGATATTAATAAGGAAAAAGTTGGACGAGATATACATGGCATTCCGGTTTAGTCTGAAACGGAAGCAACTTTTAAGAAGTTAGACGAATTTGAAGTACAGGAAATCATTTTTGCAATTCCATCAATGGATGCAGCTAAAAAGAAAGGTCTTTATGAGTATTACAAGAATGCAGGATACAAATTAAAAGTATACGATTATCCGACCATGTATGCGGCAGGAGGAAAGCGTCATCTGCGAGAGTTTGATATAGAAGAACTTTTGTTTAGAAAACCGTTGGTTGTTTCGGATGAGCGCACCAATGCATATTACAAAGATAAAGTCGTACTGATTACAGGTGGTGGCGGTTCTATTGGGTCAGAACTGTGCAGACAGTTGGCCAAGATGAATCCGAAGAAGATCATTATCTTAGATATTTATGAAAATGGTGCATATGATGTTCAGCAGGAATTGAAGATAGCATATGGAAATAAACTGGATTTGCAGATTGAAATTTGTTCCATCACTCATAGAAAAGCTCTTGAAAGAGTATTTGAAAAATATCATCCACAGGTCATTATCAATGCAGCTGCTCACAAGCATGTTCCATTGATGGAGCATAACTGTGTAGAAGCCATTTACAACAATGTATTTGGTACACAGAATCTGGTGGAGCTTTGTGAGGAGTATGGTGCGGAACGCTTTATGATGGTATCCACGGATAAAGCGGTTAATCCGACAAACGTTATGGGTGCAACTAAGAGAATGTGCGAGATGATCGTTCAGAGCGCAAGTACTCATGGAAAAGTAAAATACAGTGCGACTCGTTTTGGAAATGTACTTGGCAGTGCCGGATCAGTTATTCCATTATTCAAACGCCAGATTGCTAATGGCGGACCGGTTACAGTTACAGATAAACGAATCATCAGATATTTTATGACAATTCCGGAAGCATCACAGCTTGTTCTTCAGAGTGGTGCGATTGCCAATAATGGAGAACTGTTTGTTCTTGACATGGGACAGCCAGTAAAGATTATGGATCTGGCAGAGAATATGATTCGTCTGTCTGGTGTACAGGGAATTGAAATTATTGAAACGGGATTAAGACCGGGCGAGAAGCTGTATGAGGAGCTTTGGGTTAAGACAGAGGAACTGGATAAAACGGATAATAGTATGATTTTTATTGAAAGAGATACAGCTTTAAATAAAGAAGAGATTTATAAAAAAATCAAAGTTCTTAGAGATGCCAGTGATACAGGTGATGATTTGATTGCAAAAGAATCTCTCCGAAGTGTTGTACCAACATTTAAGACACCAGAAGAGGTAAACAAAGAGATTGCATAAAGAATAACCACAACATGGAGCGATATAAAAGAGGTAATTACATATGTTTAAAGAGAACAATAATTTTGAAAAATTTGAATCAAAAGTTTGGTTGAGCAGTCCGACTATGCATGGTCCGGAAATTGAATATGTGAAAGAAGCGTATGAAACAAACTGGATGTCCACAGTTGGTAAGAATATCAATGAAGTAGAAAGAATGGCATGTGAATATATCGGTTGCAAATACGCAGTTGCATTATCAGCAGGAACAGCGTCCTTACATTTGGCAATGAAACTGGCAGGCATTGAAGCATATGGTATGCCAAAGGTTGGGCATGGTGCATTAGAGGGAAAGAAAGTATTTTGCTCTGATATGACATTTGACGCAACTGTAAATCCGGTAGTTTATGAAGGCGGAGAGCCGGTGTTTATTGATACAGAGTATGACACTTGGAATATGGACCCGGTTGCATTAGAAAAGGCATTTGAAATTTATCCGGATACAAAGGTTGTGGTTGTTGCACATCTTTATGGAACTCCGGGTAAAGTTGATGAGTTAAATACAATTATTAAAAAGCATGGTGCCATTTTAGTAGAAGATGCAGCAGAATCTATGGGAGCTACATATAAAGGCGTGCAGACGGGTACATTTGGAAAATATAACACAATTTCTTTTAATGGAAATAAGATTATTACTGGTAGTGCTGGTGGATGCTTCCTGACAGATGACGAAGAAGCAGCAAATAAGGTTCGTAAATGGTCTACTCAGGCGAGAGAAAATGCTCCATGGTATCAGCATGAGGAACTGGGATACAACTATCGTATGAGTAATGTGGTTGCTGGTGTTGTTCGTGGACAGTTCC
>OKUL01001058.1_pt1 | contig 10588 bp, 9 predicted proteins | sample 1606631 | NCBI WGS metagenome assembly OKUL01 (sample SAMEA3882518, study PRJEB24775) | human gut metagenome | biome: human-associated habitat; feature: intestine environment; material: feces | place: Netherlands | collected 2009/2010 | reverse complement strand
AAGGTGGAGCGGTTCGTCAGTTTCCCGAACATCCAGGTGTAGATCCAAATGAGAAGAGGAATGGCTACAGTGGCTAACAGGCAGGTGGCGAACAGTGCGTGGCTGGCGGAACTGTCGAAGATCGCTGCTAACAGTGTTATGACATACAACAGCACCAGCACAACGATTCCTGCGATCGCGAAGATCTGTTTGGAAGTCATTTTTGTTTTCTTGTTTTCTGTATTTTTATCCTGTGACATCATTTTTCCTTTCATTACCCATGGACCAACAAAGAAGAAAGCTTTGTCTGTGTGCTATTCGTGATCTTCCGAAATCTCGGCGGTGCCGGCATCATGTTCTTCGGGAACTTCCGGTATCGTCATCAATACCTTTACAATACGATTCTGGTCGATGCCCTGTACTTTCAGATGAATACCGTTTTCCAGGGTGACTTCCTCACCGTCCTCCGGCAGACGATCCAGACAGTCGATGATCAGACCGCCGATGGAATCATAGTCTTCACTGGTCAGATCGGTACCGAGAGCATCGTTAATATCGTCTAGTTTCATGCTGCCTTCTACCAGATAAGTGTCGTCGGACATCTTCTGGATCAGTTCTTCTTCATCCTCATCATATTCGTCACGGATCTCACCGACGATTTCTTCCAGTAAGTCCTCTAAAGTGATCATACCTACGGTAGCACCGTACTCATTTAATACGAAAGAGACATTCGTGGTCTTTTCCCGCATCTCGTACATCAGATCGGCAATCTTTTTATATTCGTAAGTATAATAAGCATCTCTTAAGATATTTCCCACATGGAAAGCACTCTGATCCTCCGTCAGGATAAAGTCCTTGATGTTGATGAGACCGATAATATTGTCTTTATCATCCTCATAGACCGGAAGCCGTGTGTACATGGAATCACGGAACACTGCAAGTACATCATCATAGGTAGCATCAAGACTGACCGTTACCATATTGATCCTGGGGATCATGATGTCCTTGGCATGAGCATCGGAAAAATCAAACACATTGTAGATCAGCTTTCGCTCTTCGGATTCAATGACGCCATCCTCGTGGCTGACATCTACATAGGTCTTCAGTTCACTTTCTGTCATGGCACTGGCTTTTTTATTCGGATCAATATGTAACAGTTTCATAATGCCATGGGAGAGCAGGTCTACCACGATAATAACCGGTGTGAGTACCTGCATCAGCAGGTATATGATATTACAGTAGGTCAGTGCCAGCTTTTCAGAACACAAAACCGCCCAGGTCTTCGGTACGATCTCACCACAGAGTAATACGACAATAGTTAAAATACCGGTTGCGATACCTACAGCCAGATTAATGCGCATAGCTAAAGTTGTTGCAAGGGAAGATGCCGTCAGATTTACAATGTTATTACCGATCAGAATGGTACTGATCATTTTACTGTAATTATCCAGAATTTTATTGACGCGTGCAGCACGCTTGTTGCCTTCCTCCTCCAAAGAACGCATTCGCACACGGTTCACCGTGGACAGTGCAGTCTCGGCGGAAGAGAAAAAGCCGGACAGAAAAATAAGAACAATAATAGAAATCAGTTGTATGACACCAGAGGTATCCAAAAAAGTTCACTCCTTCTTAAGATAAAATAGCAGGCTTATGCCTTATTTATGTGTTATTAAGCAACAATATACAATAGGACAGGAATAGTTGTCAAGTTTTCCGAAGACTTTGAATATACATTTTACATAGGTAAAAGGAGGGATGACATGGAAAAAAGAGGAGAAGGAAAAGAAGGCATTCCGGTACTGGCACTGGCGAAATGCCTGCTGGTATCTTATGTGCTGACATTGCTGCTTCTATGTCTGTTGGCACTTTTATTGTATAAACTGCATCTGACGGAAGGTATAGTGACGATCGCAATTTCCACCATCTATGTAGCCACTACTTTTACGGCGGGGCTTTTGGCAGGGAAAAGAATGGAAAAGCAGAAATTCCTATGGGGAGCTTTCATGGGAGCGGCATATTTTGTGATTCTGGCGGTGGTGTCGGTGCTGATCAGGACACCGGAGACCGCATTAGGCAATTCCTTCTGGACTACCATGGTATTGTGCGTGGCAGGGGGGACGCTGGGCGGAATGCTAGGGTGAAAAGCAGGTAACAATGACTTTTACCGCTTTTTTACCGTTTTTTGAGAAAAAAAGCTTTTACAAATGCCAAATACATGATATAATGAGCAAAAATGAGTCGCGTGTCTGCATATTTATATACACGCCGGCGTCTATAGGCGCTTTGAAATCATAAGGAGGCTATTTTTAATGAAGCATATTAAGACTTTAACAACCAGAGATTTAAAGGAATCTATGAAAAAGGGCGGCTGTGGTGAGTGCCAGACTTCCTGCCAGTCTGCATGTAAGACTTCCTGCACAGTAGGAAATCAGAGTTGTGAAAAGATTAAATAATCTATGAAATTGAGAAGAGACTAACGTAAGCAGCGATTCAGGTCGCTGCTTATTCTCTGTTAATGTGTTTTAAGCAATCAGAAGTAGAAAGAAGAGGAATAAAACTGTGATACACCAGTATAAGAGCAACGGCTATAATATCGTTATGGATGTGAACAGTGGTTCCGTTCATGTCGTAGATGATATTGTGTATGATATGATCCCACTGGTAGAGCCTCTGGTGACAGAAGGTATCAAGGATGCGGACACCATCAAGGCCGCTGTACTGAATCTTGCGAATATCCCCTATCCCCAGGAAGAGATCACCGAAGCGGTGGACGAAGTTTTGGAGCTGGAGAAGGCAGGACAGCTGTTTGCTCCCGATATTTACGAGAATTATATTTTTGATTTTAAGAAGCGCCAGACCGTAGTCAAGGCACTGTGCCTGCACATTGCCCATGACTGTAACCTTGCCTGCAGATATTGTTTTGCGGAAGAGGGTGAGTACCACGGCAGAAGAGCGCTGATGAGTTTTGAGGTCGGAAAAAAGGCACTGGATTTCCTGGTAGCCAATTCCGGCAACCGCGTGAACCTGGAAGTGGATTTCTTCGGCGGCGAACCCCTGATGAACTGGGATGTGGTAAAGCAGCTGGTAGAATACGGCAGAAGCTTAGAGAAACCCAACAATAAAAAGTTCCGTTTTACCCTGACTACCAATGGTATCTTATTAAATGATGAGATCCTGGAGTTCGTGAATAAGGAAATGGGTAATATCGTGCTGAGTATCGATGGACGTAAGGAGATCAACGATAAGATGCGTCCTTTCCGCGGCGGGCAGGGCAGCTATGACATCATTGTTCCCAAGTTCCAAAAGGTAGCGGAGAGCAGAGACCAGATGAACTATTATGTGCGTGGTACATTTACCCACAATAATCTGGATTTCTCCAAGGACGTTCTGCATCTGGCAGATCTGGGATTCAAACAGATCTCCGTGGAGCCCGTTGTGGCACAGCCTACGGATGATTATGCCATCAGAGAAGAGGATCTTCCAATCTTAAAGGAAGAATACGATAAACTGGCAGTAGAAATGATCAAGCGTAAGAAAGAGGGCAAGGCTTTCAATTTCTTCCACTTTATGATCGATCTGCAGGGCGGCCCCTGCGTAGCCAAGAGACTCTCCGGCTGCGGATCCGGCACTGAATATCTGGCGGTTACTCCCTGGGGAGACTTATATCCCTGCCACCAGTTCGTGGGTAACGAGAAGTTCCTCATGGGCAATGTGGATACCGGTGTGGTAAGAGATGATATCCGCGACGAGTTCAAATGCTGTAATGTCTATGCAAAGGACAAGTGTAAGAAGTGTTTTGCCAAGTTCTATTGCAGCGGCGGATGTGCTGCGAACTCCTATAATTTCCATGGCAATATCAATGATGCGTATGACATCGGCTGTGAGCTGCAGAGAAAACGTATCGAATGTGCTATCATGCTGAAGGCTGCGGAAGCAGCAGAAGCTTCAGAAGAATAGAAAGGACAAAGGAAAGATGAAAAAAAGTAAAGCAATCATCATTCTGCTCTGCGCACTTCTGGTCCTGCTGGGTGTCGGCTATGTGGATCTCTATGGCGTAGATGCGGAAGGAACTGCCAGTGCTTCAGACATCAGTCTGGGACTGGATCTGGCCGGTGGTGTCAGCATCACTTATCAGGTGGTAGGCGATGAAGAGCCGGATGCAACGGATATGGCAGATACTATTGCCAAGCTGCAGAAGCGTGTTGAGAATTACAGTAAAGAGGCTATTGTATACCAGGAGGGTACCGATCGTATCAATATCGAGATCCCCGGTGTAACAGATGCCAACAAGATCCTGGAAGAACTGGGACGTCCCGGTTCCCTGTATTTCATTGCAGAGACAGACAAGGACGGCAATGCGAACTACTCTATGCAGGCAGTGACCGATGCACAGGGCAATGCAAGCTATGCGTACGCTCTGAATAAGACCATCGATGAACTGAAGGCAGATGGATCCATCATGCTGGAGGGTACGGATGTCAAGACTGCTACCGCAGGCTCTATCAAGGATCAGACGATGGGCAATTCCACCTATTCGGTAGACCTGGTAATGACGGAGGAAGGTACTAAAAAGTTTGAAGAGGCTACCAGAAATGCTTATGAGAAGGGCGAGACCCTGGGTATCTATTATGATGGATCCTTTGTAAGTGTTCCTTCCGTAAAAGGTGTGTTCTCCGATGGTAATGCACAGATCTCTCCTATGAGCTCCTATGAAGAGGCAGAGAGCCTGGCTTCCACTATCCGTATCGGTGGACTGAAGCTGGAGCTGGAAGAGCTGCATTCCAAGGTGGTTGGCGCACAGCTGGGTGTGGAAGCCATCTCCACCAGCTTAAAAGCAGCAGTGATCGGATTTATCGTAGTGGCTGTTTTCATGATCGCAGTATATTTCCTGCCCGGATTTGCTTCTGTTATTGCACTGGGCATTTATGTGGCATTGGTAGTACTTTTGCTGAACGGCTTTGACATGACCCTGACCCTGTCCGGTATCGCAGGTATCATCCTGTCCATCGGTATGGCAGTGGATGCCAACGTTATCGTATTTGCCCGTATCCGTGAGGAACTGGCAACCGGCAAGACTGTTAAGAGTGCCATGCAGATCGGTTATGACAAGGCACTGTCCGCTATCATCGACGGTAATGTGACTACCCTGATCGCAGCAGCAGTGCTGTGGCTGTTAGGACCTGGTACCGTAAAGGGCTTTGCACAGACGCTGGCACTTGGTATCGTATTATCCATGTTCACCGCACTGGTAGTGACCAAGTATATCATGAAAGCTTTCTACGCACTGGGACTGAAGGATCCCAAGTGGTATGGTGTAGGTAAGGAACACAAGACAGTGAACTTCTTAGGCAAGAAGGGAATCTTCTTCGGACTGTCTCTGGCAGTGATCCTGGCAGGATTTATTACCATGGGTGTCTACAAGATGAACACCGGTGATGCACTGAATTACAGCCTGGAGTTCAAGGGCGGTACTGCAACTACTGTCACTTTTGATAAGAGCTATACGCTGGAAGAGATCAACAGCGAGATGGTACCTCTGATCGAGAGCACCACCGGCAGTGCAGTTCAGATCCAGACCGTACAGGGCTCCAATGAAGTTATCTTCAAGACCGGTTCTCTGGATGTGGATCAGAGACAGGCACTGAATCAGATGTTCGTGGATAATTTTGGTGTGGATGAGACGCTGATCACCTCCGAGACCATCAGCTCCACCATCAGTAACGAGATGAAGTCCGATACGATCCTGGCGGTAGCAGTAGCAATCATCTGCATGCTGATCTATATCCGCTTCCGTTTCAGCGATATCCGTTTCGGTGTCAGCAGTATTGCCTGCCTGCTCCATGACGTGCTGGTAGTGATCACCTTCTACGCACTCGCAAGAGTATCCGTCAGCAATACCTTTATCGCGTGTCTGCTGACCATCGTAGGTTACTCTATCAACGCCACCATCGTAATCTTCGATCGTGTACGTGAGAATATGGCAGTTATGACCAAGAAGGATGATCTGCAGGATGTTGTAAACCACAGCATCACCCAGACACTGTCCCGAAGCTTATTTACCTCCCTGACCACGCTGGTAATGGTAGGTGCGTTGTACATCTGGGGTGTGACCAGCATCCGTGATTTCGCACTGCCTCTGATGGTAGGTATCATTTGTGGTGCTTACTCCTCTGTATGTATTGCAGGTGCCCTGTGGTATGTATTGAGAAAGAAGTTTGCACCCAAGGCGAAATAAGTAGGAATAAGTAAAAATAGGTAACAAAAATAGCATAAAAGTATTTTCAAAGGAGATGGAAGCGAAAGACTTCCATCTCCTTTTATGTTTGCGCCTTGCGGTGCACGTTTCTAATGGGTACTTCATAGGAAACATTTTCGTGAAACTTTCACAAATATTTAGGAAAACGCAGGAAACCTAAAAAATATTTGTGAATAACAGCCAAAAAAGAAAGAATGAAACTGTGAAAAATAAATAATGCAGAGGGAAAACGATTACCCAAAATCAAATTGACCATCCGGAAACAGCAACGTTATAATCAAAATAACCCAAGGGAAAGTGCACTTTTTAAAACGGTTGAAACGACAGAAAGGTTACAAAAATATAACACAGACAAGTAGAATCGGAAAGAGAGGATATTATGGGTAAGGTGATAAGACGTTGTGGATCATTTCTGATGATGCTTCTGCTGGTGATCGGGATTCTGCCGATGACGGTAAATGCAGAAACAACACAGAATACAGAAGAGAGAAATGCGCTTTATGTACAGGTGCCGGAGGACTGGGCAGACCCTTGCGTCTGGGCATGGGACAGTGACGGCAATAATGCGTTTACCGCATGGCCCGGCGAGGAGATGGAAGCAGATGCAGCTAATGACGGCTGGTATTATATCTGGCTTCCTGCATGGGCGAATCATGTGATCATCAATGCCAATGAGGGTAACGTGCAGACCGAAGAGCAGATCCTGGATACCAATGCAGCATGGATCACGGTGAGTGCAGCGGACACCGTAGAGATCTCTTATGAGAGCAAGACTACCGGAGAGGCACCGGCTTACGTAGAGAAATTTGTGGTACATTCAAAAGTAGATGACTCGTGGGATAACCCCTGTCTGTGGGCGTGGTCGGCACCGGATGGCACCAATGCCTTTGCGGCATGGCCCGGGGAAGAGATGAAAGCAGGCGAAGATGGCTGGTACAGCATCAAGGTTCCGGTATGGGTCAATTCCATCATTGTCAATGCGAACGAAGGAAGCGTACAGACCGAGGATATCTCCATTGATCCCGCAGAACTATGGGTAACGGTAGCAGCCGACGGCAGCTACGATTTCAGCTATAAGAACCCGGATCAGGCAGAAACTCCCAATGTGACGATCCATGTATCTGCTCCCGCAGACTGGAACGGTCCCTGTCTGTGGGCATGGTCGGCACCGGACGGCACTAACGCATTTGCAGCATGGCCCGGAGAGGCATTAGAGGAAGGCGAAGGCGGCTGGCTGGTAAAAGAGATTCCCGGCTGGGTGAATTCCATAATCGTCAATGGTAATGAAGGAAGTGTACAGACAACGGACATTTCCGTAGAGACCGGTAAGGATATCTGGCTTACGATAAACGGTCCGGAGGATTACACCGTATCTTATGAAGAAATCGCGCTGGAAGAGACGAACGAAACTGTGGCAACACAAGAGCCTGCGGAAGCTGTGGAAGCGACAATCGAAGCAGCGGAGAATACAGAGAAATCCACTCCGGTCGTACCCATCGTGATCGGCGTGCTGGTAGTGGTGGCAGCAGGTGGCGCGGCAGTAGCAGTCTCAAAGAAAAAGTCACAGAAATAAGATATAAAAACAAGCAGCAGGAAAGTACATATCAAAGGAGTGCAGGATATGAAGAATAAAAATCAGAAAAGAATCCGGAACAGAGCATGGGCATGGATCGTGACAGCAGGACTGACCATTGGCAGCCTGACCGGCTGTGGCAGCCAAACGGTGGAGCAGACAGCGCAGGGCGAAAAGACGGACGGAGAGGTTACGATCACCATCTGGCATGACAAGGAAGATGCGGTAACGCAGGTCCTGGAAGAGGAATTTGCCCAATTAGAGCCGCAGATCCACGTAGTACTGGAGAAAAAGAGTGATCTGACAGAAGCTCTCAAAATGGTGGGAAATGATCCTAAGGCAGCTCCGGATATGTACTTTTTTGCCCATGATAAGATAGGTGTCTATGCAGAAATGGACATTCTGTCGCCTATCACGGATATCATTCCGGCAGAGGAACTGGATGCCTATATGGATAACACGATCGAAGCGGCGACTTATAAGGGAACGGTCTATCAGCTTCCTATCTATTATGAGACCTTACTTTTTATGTATAACCGTCTCTACATGAAGGATGAGGAAGTGCCGGCTACGACAGAGGAACTGTATGCTTATATGCAGGAGAATACCCGTGGAGGGCATTACGGATTCGTGGAACAGCATAGCACCCCTTATTATGCGGCAGGCTGGATCAATGGATTCGGAGGCTATATCCTGAATGACGCCGGAGAGCCGGGATTAAATCTGCCGGAGACAGAGGAAACCCTGGCCTATCATAAAAAGTTACGCCACAGTGAATACTCTGTTCAAAGAAGGAATGGCACATGCAACCATAGCCGGTCCCTGGCTGATCCCGACAGTAAGAGAAAGCGGAATGGACGTGGGAATCGCCTCTATGCCTGTGATCGATGAGACCGGAAAACCAATCGCCCCCTATATGGGAGTACAGGGTGTCCAGGTGCTGAAAAATGCAGCAGAGAATAAAAAGGATGCGGTAGAGCAGGTACTGCGGGTACTTATGAAGGACGAGGTGGGTATTGCGCTGGCACAGGCCAGTGGCTGTGCTCCTGCCAGAGAAAATTGTTACAGTTATGAAGATGTAAGCGGTGATGAAGTGGTCATGGCTATGAAGGAGACTGCGGAAAATGCGGTGCCTATGCCGAATCTGCCGGAGATGGATGTGATGTGGACCGTAGCCAGCGGACTGCTGACGGATGTCAATATGGCGGGCAATGATGTGGCGGAAAGTGCGGAGAAAGCACAGAAGGAAGCTTTGCAGCTGATCGAATCCATGAAATAAGTGACGCTGCGTAATCAGGCATAATCAGGCAAAAGGAAGTGGAACGAATAAATATGGCAAGAAATAAAAATGCTCATGGGAACAGACAACAGAATAAAAAAAGAAGAGAGACACTGTTTGCCTACAGCTGGTCACTGCCGTCCTTAGTATTGATCCTGTTGATCGTAATCTTCCCGATCCTCTATACCGGATATATCTCCATGACCAATATGAACATTTATCACTGGAATAATTATGAGTTCATTGGACTGGAGAATTATAAGGATGCCTTGCTGGTATTTGATAATGGTTTCCTGACAGCACTGCTTGTGACGATATTGTGGACCGTGGTAAATATGGTGCTGCAGCTGGTGATCGCTTTTATCATGGCGACACTTCTCAATATCAAGGGACTGAGACTGCGGAATGTCTATCGTACCCTGTTGATCTTCCCCTGGGCCATGCCGGGGTATGTATCCATCCTGCTGTGGAAGACAGGAATGTTCAATTCCCAGTTCGGTCTGTTGAATCAATGGATGATCAGACTGGGAATGGAACCGGTGAGATGGCTTGGAAGTGACGTGATCGCATTCATCAGCTGTACGACAGAGAACCTCTGGCTGGCGTTACCCTTCATGATCACTATCATTGACGGGGCACTGCAGAGCGTGGACCGGAGCTTTTACGAAAGTGCGCTGCTAGATGGTGCTACCTGGCTGGAACGGACGAGATATATTACGGTTCCGATGATCCGCCCCATTATAGCACCGTCGGTTATGATCACGACATTTACGACTTTTAAACAGTTCGATGTCATCTATCTGCTGACCCAGCAGGTGGGATCCAAGACCGGTGCAAATATTCATACCATTTTGACTTACGCATATGAGAAGGCATTTATTACGAACAATTATGGCTATAGTTCGGCGATTTCCATTCTGATCTTCGGAATGCTGTTAGTGTTTTCTCTGGTGACAAACGGCAGAAAGGAGGAGAGCAGATGAGTAAAAAGACGAAACATGTGCTGGTACTTATAACGGTAAATGTGTTTTTCATCCTGGTATGCTTTTTCGTGCTGGTGCCGGTATTGTATGCGTTTTCCGTGTCGCTGAATGCGGAGAACAGCCTGTTGGGATCTGACTTTTCCTTTTTGCCAAATCATATGACTTTGCAGAACTATAAGGCAGTTTTTACCGAGAAACCGGTGCTTTTGTGGCTGAAGAACAGTCTGATCCTGGCGGTGACCACACTGGTGATCTCACTGGGGACCGGAATCCCTGCGGCGTATGCTTTTTCCCGGAAACGTTTTCCCGGCAGAAAGGCGATTTTGAAGCTGTTGATTTTACTTTATGCATTTCCGTCCCTTTTGTCCATGACGGCACTGTATAAGCTGCTTAGTCCTATGGGGCTGATCAATACCAGAACTGGTCTGGTCATTGTGTATACCGGTACGATGGCAGTGTTTGCACTGTGGAATATGAAGGGATATTTTGACACGATTCCGGTGGAGATCGAGGAGGCA
>OKUL01001044.1_pt1 | contig 10817 bp, 9 predicted proteins | sample 1606631 | NCBI WGS metagenome assembly OKUL01 (sample SAMEA3882518, study PRJEB24775) | human gut metagenome | biome: human-associated habitat; feature: intestine environment; material: feces | place: Netherlands | collected 2009/2010 | reverse complement strand
ACACCTAAAAGATAAGTATCAAACAGATGACATTTAATTTGAATTTTTTATAATGCGAAAAATGCCCACCAGCATCATATTTAATGGTAGTCCTTACTAATGCAGATACCACAACCTGATCACATTCCTTTGTTACATCAAACAGTTTTCCGTTTGGTAAAGGAATAGCTTCAGTTTCCAAATTAAAGCCCAATAGATTTCGGACTTTATTAAAAACTGTTGCTGATGGGAAATAAGCCTGATGTGTGGTATCTTCTTTGAATTTGTAATCTTCAAGTTTTAAAATGCCTGATAATTCAAAAAAAATATCCTTTTGGGATTTTCCCTGAATAGTTTTGTCCATAGACAACCTCCTTTTCTAGCCTTTGGCTTAATAATTTTCTATATAATCAGCATGGATTTAAGCAATAAAAAAAGCACGGAAAATCCGTGCTAATACATGCTGAATAAATAGCTCCTGATTTGTATGTCACAAGTCCATACAAATGACAAATTCTCAACAAGAGAATAAATAGGAATTACTGATATAATATGAAGTTATCATGGGTATAAACTAAACGCAAGAATATAATGATATTTTAGTATGATACATAATAAATGTATTAATTGATGTTTCTCATATACATAGTCTTGCGTCCGACTCCGGTTTTAATAATAGCTCCTTCTTCTACAAGTTTTTTAGTGCAGATTTAACAGAGGAACTGCTAAGGCTAGGACATGAAAGTAAGGCATCCTGTTTTGAAAACTTTCCAAGCGTATTTTCTGTGAATGACTTTACAATGTCGTAAGCACTGGTCTTCTTTCCAGTTTTTGTTGCGTGTTTCTCCCAAACGTTACATCTTTCTCCCAATTATAATATATTTTGGGAGAAAAACAAAAGAAACGGGAGTAACATTTTACTATCTTATATATTTTCCTCTTAAATTTGATTTATTTATTGTCTTCATTATTCTGTTCATGAAAGTTGAAGATACACCATTTTTGGAGGGGCATTCAACCACTATATTTAGTGCAATGTTTTATTTATTTTCTAAACATAGATAAGTGCTCTGTTACAAATCATATTTTTGCATAATATGACTATTTGTTCCAACTATTTTTTCTTGATAATCCGGTTCACCCGTCACCAAATATATATTATTATATTGCTTCTCTGTTAAGCGTAAAAGTCTCACCGTTCCGGTTTTAGGTGCATATTCTTCTATTCGTCTGAAATGTTTTTCGGATGCTTTCCGGTTTTGCACTATCCGCATATACACTTCCGGTGCAATTCGCAAATAGCCATCTTTATGTAAAAACTTTTTAAGCTTTGTATACTCTGTTTTGGTTCCCCATTTCTCTGTCGGACTAAGAATAAAAGTAATCTCATTCCGTAATCCCCTCCATACTTTCAAAATGTACTTGTCCATATAATAAATCCTCCAGTATAATATATTCGCACATACGTCACAGTTCTCCGATTGCCACATTCTGTTATATCTTGTTATCAGATTTTCTTGCCCTTGTGTTTACCCTTATCAGCTTCCAAGGGAAGAATAAAACAGTGTGAAATCGTATAATAAGTTAAGGTGAGCATTTTGCGATAAATCCTTTATTTTCAAGGCTTTTGGAGGATTTTATTAAAACCCTGTGGGGGTTAATAACCACTTATAAAATTGTGGTTTTCAAATTTAGATTTGCCGGAACCACAGGCTGGAGAAAAAACACTGCCGGATGGAGCGTTAGATGTTACATTAAAAGATGTGCACTTTTCTTATGAAGAGGACAGAGAGATTTTAAAAGGAATAGGCTTAAATCTTCCGGCAGGAAGTTTTGTATCACTGGTTGGTGAATCCGGATGTGGTAAGAGTACGATTGCCGGAATCCTTGCAGCAAAGAACCGGGGATATAACGGAGAAATCATCATCGGTGGCGTACCGCTTAATGAAGTGAATGAAACCAATCTGATGCAGAGGGTTGTTCTGGTTCGCCATAACAGCTACCTGTTCAAAGGTACAGTAGAAGAAAATCTGAAGATGGCAAAACCGGACGCAACGAAAGAAGAGATGGAAGCTGTCCTTCAGAAAGTGAATCTCTTAGGGTTCTTACAAACACAGGATGGCTTGCAGACACAGTTGCTGGAAAAAGCAAGTAACCTGTCCGGCGGTCAGTGTCAGAGACTGGTGATTGCCAGAGCGTTGCTTCGGACAGACAGTGCGGTTTATATTTTTGATGAAGCTGCATCCAATATCGATGTAGAAAGTGAAGAACTGATCATGAATGTGATTCACGAACTGGCAAAGACAAAGACGGTGCTTCTGATCTCTCACAGACTGGCAAATGTTGTGAAGTCTGACAAGATTTATTTCTTAAAAGACGGAGAAATCAAAGAAAGCGGAAAGCATGAAGAACTGATGAGCCAGAATGGTGCGTACAGACATCTGTATGAAAGCCAGATGGCACTGGAAAACTATGGAAAAGGAGGAATGGCATAATGAGTGAAAATACGAATACAACAAAACGCAGAAGTGCCATCCAGATCATGGGAAGTCTGATTGGTCTGGTAAAACCCCTGCTCCATATCATGCTGGCAGCAATCATCCTTGGAACATTGGGTTATTTATGTGCAATCTTCCTGACGATACTGGCAGGACAGGTCATCGTGCATGGTCTTCTGACAGGAGTAGCCGGAATGATTGTTCCGGTGGACAATATGTGGCTGGTATTTACTCCAGTAAAAACGATTATCACAGTCATGATCGTAATTGCAGTGCTTCGTGGAATCCTGCATTATGTGGAACAGTATTGTAATCATTTTATCGCATTTAAGCTGTTGGCAATCATCCGCCATAAAGTGTTTGCAGCACTGAGAAAGCTCTGCCCTGCAAAACTGGAAGGACGGGATAAGGGAAATCTGATCTCGATTATTACAACCGATATCGAATTACTGGAAGTGTTCTATGCACATACCATTTCTCCGATTGCGATTGCAACGCTGACCTCAATTATTATGGTGATTTTTATCGGAAGATATCACTGGCTGGCAGGAGTGATTGCTCTGGTAGCTTATCTGATTGTCGGTGTTGTCATCCCGATGTGGAATGGAAAACGTGGCAGCCAGAAGGGAATGGAATTTCGGACAAACTTCGGAGAACTGAACAGTTTTGTTCTGGACTCTTTACGTGGACTGGACGAGACCATCCAGTACGGACAGGGTGAAAAGAGAAAAGAGCAGATGTCTGAGCGTTCCAAAAATCTTGCAGGAATGCAGGAGTCATTAAGCAAAATGGAAGGCTCACAGCGTTCATTTACGAACATGGTTATCCTGCTTGCATCTTTTGGAATGCTGGCACTGACCATCTGGCTGTATGCAAAGGGTGAGATGGGATTCGAGGGAATCTTAACCTGTACCATCGCAATGATGGGTTCTTTCGGACCGGTAGTAGCATTATCAAGCCTTTCCAATAACCTGAACCAGACACTGGCAAGTGGTGAGCGTGTTCTTTCACTTCTGGAAGAGACACCGCTTGTGGAAGAAATTCCGGGTGACGTGGAAACTTCCGGTGCAGAGAGCAAAGAACATGGATTTACAGGAGCAGAGGCAGAGAACGTAACATTTGCTTACGGTGAAGAAGTTATTTTAGATAACTATTCACTGAAATTACAGCCGGGTAAAATCACAGGGATTCATGGTGCGAGTGGTTCCGGAAAATCTACACTCTTAAAACTGTTGATGCGGTTCTGGGATGTGCAGGATGGAAGTGTATCGGTAGACGGTACAGATGTCCGCAAGATTCCAACCAAGCATTTAAGAGATATGGAAAGTTATGTTACGCAGGAAACACACCTGTTCCATGATTCCATTGCAAACAACATTGCCATCGCAAAGCCGGGAGCATCCAGAGAAGAGATTATGGAAGCCGCAAAGAAAGCATCTATCCATGATTTCATTATGACACTTCCGAAAGGATATGATACAGAAGTCGGAGAACTGGGTGATACGCTGTCCGGTGGTGAAAAACAGAGAATCGGAATTGCAAGAGCATTTCTCCATGAATGCCCTCTGATCCTGCTCGATGAGCCTACATCGAACCTCGACTCTTTAAATGAGGGAATCATTTTAAAATCATTGAAAGAATCGGCCAAGAAGAAAACGGTTGTCCTGGTATCCCACAGAGTATCCACAATGAACGTGGCAGATGTGGTATATGAAATGGAGAATGGCAGAATTTCTTAACAGCAGGAATGCAGAAGAAATACTTTCCAAAAGGGGATAAAGTAGTATATGAAACTTGGAGAATCCAAAGAAGATTATCTGGAAGCGGCGTATGTATTGAAACGTCAGAAAGGATATGTTCGTAATTCTATGCTTAGTGATTATCTGAACTATTCCAAAGCGAGTGTTTCAGTTGCAGTACGTGGACTGCTGGCAGATGGATATGTAATAAAAGACCGATATGGCAGCATTGAACTGACAGAAGAAGGAAGAAAGATTGCAAAAAAAATCTATGCAAGGCATGTGCTTTTAGAAGAATTTTTACGACGAATAGGAGTATCTTCGGAAACTGCAAATCATGATGCGTGTCGGATGGAACATACAATCAGCGAAGAATCTTATAAAAAGATTCAAGAATTGGTACGGAAGATGAAGGAAGAGAATACGTTAAACGAAGAAATGAAATTAACGAATTAAATCAAAAACAGGAAAGGCGGTGGAGAGATTTCACTGTCTTTTCTGCTTTAAAAATGAAGTAACATAAGAAAAGGGATACAAATGAAAAAAGTATTGATTGCTGCGGATGAGGTAGATAAGTGGAGTCAACTTTGTGAAGGGTTAAAAAATGAGTGGGAATGTACGACCGTTAATCTGGATGTGTTTGAAAAATTCCATACCATAGCGGTCTATGACGCAGTATTGATGCTTGTGAGAAATGATAACGGAAAGCTGGGCAGGCTGATTTGGGAAGTCCGGCAGTACAGCAGGGCTCCGATTATTGTAGTGATACCGGGGATTCAGGCGGTAAAAAAGTATATCGAATGGGGTGCAGACCTAGTATTTCCACATCCTTCGGTCAGCTTGATCAACACGTACCTGTATGCATTACTCAGACGTTCCGATATCACATGGAACACTGGAAGAAAAAGAGAAAAGCAGGAGATCATAAGGAAAGGAAAACTTCTAATTGACTGCCGTTATCATACTGTTTACTGGGGGAAGCATGAGCTTGCAACCCTAAATGAGCGAGAAAAGGCATTCCTGTATCTGTTGGCAGATGCCTCCAGACAGGTAGTTACCCATGAGATTATCTTTGAACAGTTATGGAAAGAACCATATGGAGATGACTCTGCCAACATGATCTGGTGTTTTGTACGCAGACTCCGCAAAAAAATGGAAAAGACAGAACCGGAGGCTGCAAAGATAATTCAGAGTATACGAAAGGTGGGATATTATTTAGATATAGACAGACATTGAGCAAAATGTAGAAAAATGTCGAATTATGCGAAAAGTGACTGGCAGATGACTGTTACATTACACAGTTCTGACAGTCTTTTTCTATATACTTCTTTTTGTGGTGTTTTAGTAAGGCATGACAAGGAGAAGAGTTATATTTGCATCAATGGAAGTCCTTAAAAAAACAAAAGAGTAAGGGAAAAAGAAGTGCTGTAATCGAAGAGGTTGCAGCATTTTTTTATTCGACATTTTTCGAACATTATAACGTACATATCCGGTCACCGCCATGCTCCGATTTGATTTCTATACCAAAAATCAGATCGGAGGAAAGCTAAATGGCTTATAACAAGACAAGTGAAGAACGAAAGTGGAATTATTGGAAAGAACAGGAAGAAAAGAAACTGCGTGAACTGGGAATGGAAGAAGAGAAGATCCAAAAGTTGCGCCAGATGGACAGGGAAGATTTTCTGGAAGAGCGCAGATTCCGGGAACATCTGGATGAAATGATGCAGGATATGGATTCCATAAAACAAAGGGACAGAGGACGGTTTGCACAGGATATCCGAGAACTTTTAGACAACATTGGAGACCGACGGATCTATGAATTATTAAAGGGCACAGAACATCAGACATTAGAGATACTTTTGCTTAGTACATGGGGATATTCAGGAAGAGAGATTGCCAAAATTATGGGAATGGCAGAACAGACCGTTTATACCAAAAGAAACCGTTTAAGAAAAAAATTAAATAATTTGTCGAAAATTGAATAATAACAGCATTTTTCATCGGCTATTTAATAGGCAGGTAAATTTTGCCAGTGTACTTTGACAATCCTATACCAGCATTACAGGTACGTTCCCGTAAGTAGAAGCGTGTTAGGAAGGCGCGAGGACAAATGAAAATGACAGGAAAGAATATAAAAAATTCTTTGCTGGTGTTTTTGTTTCGAGCGAATCCACTTTAACTGAAACAGGACCGTGGCGGTCTTTTGCGAGGATCACTTACGAGGGGATAATGATACATAGGAACTGCCAGTGAGCAGAGGATGGACTTTGGGTTGTAATCAGCAAGACCTTTAGAAAATCCATGAGTGGTGCAATGCCAAGCATCCGCCTGTAATGTTCCCGTAAGGCAATGGGGGAGTCGAGGACAAATACAACGCCAAAAAACAAAAGTATAAGAAATCAAGGAAGAATGTGTCGTTGATATCAGATACATGCGGCTGTAGGGAGAAATCCTTTACAGCCGTATTGATGTGGTATCAGCACGCATATTAGGTAACAAATTATGTATTACACAAAAGAATATTTAAAAAGAGCGCATCGTGAAATTGATACAATCTTTCGTGTGCTGTTTCCAGAACATGGAATGGCAGTAAGGGAAGAACAGATTATGTTATGCCACGAAATGCTGGATAACCTGCTGGGAAGAAACATAGCACTGTGTGATGCGGGTGTCGGTATCGGCAAGACGTATGCCTATCTGGTGGCCTGTGTTCTGATGAGAAAATATTCTCTCCTTGCAGAAGGATGTTCCCCTTATGAGCAGCGTCCGATCGTGATATCTACTTCCAGCATTACACTCCAGAAAGCAATTCTTACAGAATATATCCCTTTTCTCTCCCGGATTCTTCAGGAGAACGGGACGATTCAGGCCCCTATTAAAGCTGTGATACGAAAAGGGAAAGAGCATTTTGTCTGCGATGAGAGGTTGGAGCAACGAATCGTTGCAATCGAAGAAAAAAACAAAAATGCGTTGCAGAAAGAAGCTCTGCTGTCGTTGAAAGAACATTATGATATGGACGAAGTGTCCAACTTAAGTGGGTTTGACAGAAGGATGGTGAGTGTACCGAAGTTCTGTTCGGGAGACTGCCCGAAAAGAGGCTCATGCAGGTATCAGCAGTATCTGGAGCGTTCCAGAGATCATGAAATGTTCATTCAGATCTGTAATCACAATTATCTGCTGGCTGATGGTTATCACAGGCTGCAGGATTACCGCCCGTTATTAAAAGACTACCGGGCATTGATTGTCGATGAAGCACATAAGCTGCCGGATGCGGCAAAGCAGATGTTCGGGAAGAGCCTCTGTTATGACGATATCCGGGAAATCTGCTTTTATCTTGGGAAAGAGTACCAAGGCCCGGAGATAAGAAAACTGTCTGGGACGATCCGTATGGTGCTGGACATCATAGGAGAAAACCACAGAACCAGATATGGGATAAAAGAAGAATTCCACATGACAGAAGAGTGTGCAATGTATTTATGTGAGGGGATACAGACCATGAATAAGATCATAGAAAAATTAGAAAAGAAGATTCCGAAGTGGATCAGAAACAAGCTGGAAGAAACCAGAAGTGTGTTGGAATACTTTTTCCATCAGGATAAGAAGTATGTACTGCATCTGAAGCAGGACCATGATCACAGGATTATATTGTGTGCATCCAGCAGGCGGATTCCACAGTATCTGGACCAGATGTTATGGAGCAGAGGAATGGGAGCGATTCTTACAAGCGGAACTTTAAAAACCGGACAGGGATTTTCCCACATTCGGAAAATGACAGGATTACAGAGAGTGCGGAGAGTCCGGGAATATGTGGCAGACTCCCCGTTTGAATATCAGAAGAACTGTCTTTTATATCTGCCTAAGAATTTGAAAAAATCCAGAAGAGGAAGTCAGGAAGAGGCGGAGATGATAGCAGGCCATATCCATTCACTGATCTGTTCGACTTACGGGCATACGCTGGTGCTGTTCACATCTTATCATTTGATGGGAAACGTTTACCAGATGTTAAGGGATGAAATTCCGTTCCCGATGATAGAGGTGTGGAGACATTCACCGGAAGAGATCACAAGATTTAAACAGATGGACAATGCTGTCCTTTTTGCAGCCGGCTCCTGTTGGGAAGGAGTAGACTTCCCTGGAGATATGGTATCTTCGCTGATTATAGTAAAACTGCCCTTTGCTGTTCCTGATCCCATCAGCGAAGCACAGAAGAAGGAATATGCCAGCCTGAAAGATTATATTCAGGCAGTGATTGTTCCAGACATGCAGAAAAAACTAAGACAGGGATTCGGACGGGCACTCCGCACCGAGACAGATACTTGTGTCGTGTCCATTTTAGACGAGCGTGCAGGAGAAGGCGGCAGGTATCATGAGGAAGTGATGTGTGCGCTTCCAAGCTGCAAGATGGCAAAAGACATCAAGGATATCCAGCACTTTATCCGAAACCGGAAAGGCGTGGAATACTACCTGTAACCGTTCGTGGTTCTGCTACAGAAATAGCAGATTTAGCACGAAAAGTTTGGTCGTATTTCAAGGGCGTTTTCGGTGGGATTGTTGGTATTGATGAATAGCTATTTCGGCATGAAGTGGGTATACTGTGTATAGCGTTAGAGGAAAGGCGGTGAGCAGCATGAAACGATACAAAGTGGAAACACAGAGGGAAGGCTCGGTAAAATATTTCTTTATCCGGGATATGGAATCGTTGGAAATCGTGTTGCTCCCAAGCAAATATCTAATGCATCAGGTCAGGGCGAATCGTTCTCCGAACACAATACGGAGAAATGCATTTGCCCTTGCCTATTATTGGGAATATCTGCTGGAAAACGAAAAGAAAGCAGAAGATATCTATGAGATGGATTACGAAACACAATATGATTATTTCGCAGAATATCTAAAATGGCTGAAAGCCGGAAAACATACTGACAATTTAGAAAATGGACCACAGAATAAAACCTGTAACGCTTACTTAAAAGAAGTGTTCAGGTTTTATTGTTTTTTAGAAGCGGTCAGAAATAACGGTTCTTATTTATCCGTTCTTTCTTATAACCAGCCTATTACAAGAGCAAATGCTATCGGAGTCAGAAGAACGCTGCGTTCCCGCTCTTTTAAAGGGTATCTGAAAGAAGAGGAACGGGATGTGAGGGCAGCCGAAAAGAATGAAATCATTACGATTCTGGAAGCCTGCACAAACTGCCGGGATCAGGTATTGATTCTGCTGACATCAGAACTCGGATTTCGTATCGGTGAAATTTTAGGAATCGATTATACAAAAGATATCGACTACGAAACCCATGAAATCAGGGTGAATTTCCGAGAGGACAATGAGAATGATGCAAGGGCAAAAAATGCAGAAGAAAGAAGAGGACGTCTCAGCGATGACACCTTTGAATTCCTGCTTTATTACATCGGAGAATACTGGGACATCCTGCAAAAACAGGAATATCTGTTTATCAACATCAAAGGGGATACGACAGGAAAACCAATGAAGGTAGACAGTGTTTACGATATGTTTGAGAGGATGGAGAAAAAGACCGGAATCAAGATCACCCCACACATGCTTCGGAGATATTATGCAAATACCAGATGGGAATCGGACTGGCCACTGGAAATGATCAGTCAGGCATTAGGCCATAAACATCTGGACACAACCATACGGTATCTGAATGTTTTAGATGACAAGCTAAGGACAGCAAGTCAGGAATTTTACCGTCGATATTCCAATCTTTATAATGTCAATCAATTTTTGGAAAGCAGGAGGTGAAAATAAATGCCGGCAAGATTGTATGCCTTTGTGCCGGAAGAGCAGAACCTATCCAATGCAGAGCGGGAACAACTGATTGAAGGACTGGAACGGGAATTAGATGAATATTATGAACAAAAATGTGGAAAAGGCAGTCTGGAAACATATTTGATTCAGAATGAGATCTGGCACTTGTCAGAGATCAATTATCAGGTGAGAGCCGGATATCAAAAATATCTGAGAGAATATTATGTGGATTCGACGGTGCGTAATTATCTGCTCGGAATAGATCGTGTAAAGTTGCGGCTGATCATAGAAAATGCGCAGACCTTAAAAGGAAAGTGGAATGCACAGAATCATCCGGAGCTGCTCCATGATATTCTGTTCCTGCGGTATCATCCCAATCCGGCGATTGCAAAACGATATGAATATACGACAGATATTAGTAAGCTGGTCTGGGATTTCAGCGTAAAAGGTTCAGATATATGTAAACAGCAGATTTTAACGGTTCTGGAAGATATCGTGCAACAGAAAATAACTATGAAAGAATGCACCAGACATCTAAACGGATTGAAAAGTGTATATGAATTTTGCATGCAGGAACAGATTGAAGATCTCAGATATCTTACACAGAAGCAGTTCGACAAAATTGAAAACTATGGGGACACGGATTATAAAAAGAAATGCGCAAAACAGGAGCTTAGAGCGTGTCAGGAATATATTTTCTGCCATGCAAAAAATATTGCATGGGATTCCACGGTCTGGTTTATGGAAAGACTGTATCTGGAAGAATACCGGGTGAATCCGTCTAATCCTGTAAAAACGATTTCTTTTATGAGCATAGAAAGGACAGATAACAGAGAA
>OKUL01001042.1_pt1 | contig 10829 bp, 2 predicted proteins | sample 1606631 | NCBI WGS metagenome assembly OKUL01 (sample SAMEA3882518, study PRJEB24775) | human gut metagenome | biome: human-associated habitat; feature: intestine environment; material: feces | place: Netherlands | collected 2009/2010 | reverse complement strand
CATTCGTCAAGCAGCGGGTGCGGGAAAACACCCGCCGGGGGCAGCGGCGCGAGGCAATAAGCCTCTCCGCTTTCTGCCTGATGTTATTCACAGCACTTGCCGGGGCGGCGGACGCACTTATAGTGCAGGGGCAGACCGCCGCGTAGGGCATCCGGCTCAGAAACAGAGAAAACCAGAAAAAAGGCGGGGCGGACAAACCGAACCGACACGAACAGGAGAAGAAAAGCCAATGAAAAAACGAATACTTAGCATACTGCTCGTCTGCTGCATGGTGCTGACCATGCATCCGACAGCGGTGTTTGCAGCGGTGAGCGATTCGCTGGGCAACACACCCGAGGAAAATCAGGCGATTTTGGATCAGCTCTCCGCCCTGACTGGCGGTAGCAGCGACCAGGTGCTTTCCATGCTGAACGCTTTGGGGCTGCTGGATCAAGACGGCAATTTCAAGGTGGATCAAACCATCACGCTGGACGGTCAGGTGTTGACACTGGCGGCTGTCATGGAGCTGCTGGAAAATCCCGCCACGGATCTCACCCGCATAGCCGACGTGGATGGGACTCCGGTGGCGCTGGGCGATTTGAAGACCATGATCCAAATCGAACAGGAGCTGCAGCGGATCAAGGACACCTATTTCTCCGGCAGGGAGTTTACCGGGGAAGCACTGGAGAATCTCAATAGCCTGATGGAGCAGCTGGAGCTGCAGGGCATCAGTTTGCAGTATTCCGCCTCTGCCACATCGCCTGTGGGCGTTGAGACGGTGGATATGAGCAGCATGATGAGCCAAACGCTGGAGGATCTCGCAAACAACATCTGGAGCTCCGGGACTTTTACTGTATACGGCGGAAAACCGGTCGGCTTTTCCTACCGCATTCAAAAAGGCCAGCTCAGCGATTATATCACCGATGTGGAGGTCTCGATAGGCGAGACGAGTGGGGTCGCCCAAGGCGACGGGTCCTACAAGCTGACATATGACGTAGGCTCGACTTTCAGTTTAGGTGGTTGTAAAATCACTGTCAAGGTTACAACCAAAGGAGACAACCGAGCCTGGCTCGAGAATTCTTATTCCTATGGCGACCTGCTGGGGATGATTGAATTTTACGATGCGGAAAATCTGGTGTTCTATGACGGTGCCGCTTATGCCGACCACTGTCAGCTCAAGCTAAAAAAGACGGTTGGCGTCCCCACAATGCAAACATCAATGACCGCGCCGAGTTATGTTGAAGAACTCAAAAATACAACCGTATTATATGATGATTTGTTTATTCCTTTGCTGGCAGAAAGCTACACTGGCGGCAGTGCCGACAATTCGGACTTTATTGCGCTAAGCAATACCATCGGAATTTTGGAGGGTGCCCGCAACTCAGTGTCTTCCAGCAACTCCACCAAATCTTATCAGCCATACCAAATCGACGCCAGCATCGAGTTTAGCTGGAGCGGAGACATAGTTGCCTATAATGGCTCTGCGCCGTATGGCAATTATATTTCTGCAAACCCGATACCCTATGCCCCGTTCTGTCTGACGGAGTACAAGCTCGATGGAACAGCTCTGACGCTCACCACCGACGGAAAGAAAACGGAGAACTGTACGATTAACAATGGCAGTATGGTCAGCATCTCCTTGCAGTCTACCACGCAAAACAGAGAGAATCATCAGTACTATCTGCCCTTCGAACTGTATCTGAAGAATGTAAATAGAGATACCCCAAATTCCACCACCACCGCCACGACCAGCAACGTCACCGCCAAGCTGTTGGACGCGGACGCCCCCACCATTCAAAGCGTCACGGCCCCGGCGGGAATCTATGCCAGCGGACAGCACGTGCCCATCACAGTTACCTTTAGCGAGTTCGTGAATCTTAGCAACTCCACCGTGACTATCAATGGCGAAGAGTATACTGCCGCTGAGCTTTCCATGAACGACTACGGCGTCACGGCAATGCTCTGGTACCCAGTGCAGGATGCGGATGACACCACGGTCACCGTCAATGGTATGACCGGTGTGGAAGATGTTTTCGGTCATACGCTGGATAACACATCTTATCAAAGCAACGCGATTGCCAGCGTAACGCTGAAGAGCGTCTTGATGCGTAACGCTCCCACCGTACTGACCGCCGACTACGACAACGGCAAGGCATCGTTCACGATGAACGCCAACATGGAGCAGGTCTACAAGACCGTATACAGCAATTATCACACCCCGGCAGGCACAGACCCGAAGGAAGCCCCTTTCCGCCTCGAGCTGAGGTACGACTCTGCGGGTGAACCAATCCATCTGCAGGTCTATCTGGACACAGAGAAGGAAGCCTTCACCATTAGCGACTATGCAATCGTACCCTCTGCTTTCGACCGCACCTACACGGTGACGCTGCAGGCCAACGAGGGCACGAAAGCCGATCCTGACTGGGTGAATGTTCTTCCCCTGACCCGGCAGTTTACGGTGGCAAAGAAAGTTTCCGCGCACACGGTGAAGGTCGTCCAGGAAGCGGATGACGCCGACTATACGATTTCCCTCGGCAAAACCACCCGCCCCACGCTTAAGGCAGAGGTTTTTGGGGAAAACGATGAGCAGGCCAGCTACACCACCGGTAAATGGAGCAGCAGTGACACGCTCATTGCCACCATCAACGAGGATACCGGCGTTGTTGCCACCACAGGAACCAAGGTGGGAACCGTCACCTTTACCTTTACGGCGGACAACGGGACTGAGGACACTGCCGATGATGTGACGGGCAAGTCAAAGCCCTATACCGTGACGGCAGGCGATTCCCTGGCACTGGTGATTCCCGGCGGCGCGTCCATCGTGACGCGGGTAAATCAGCCCGCCACCGTGCTGTGGAGCTCCAACGCCACGCTGATGGCGCCGAACAAAGAGTTCAATTACAGGATTGATCTGTATGAGGGCAACTACGCGAATGAGGCGGCGCTGAGCGGCCGCAAGCCCGTTGCGACTTATACCGCCGACAAGGATAAAAACAGCGTGCGGATCGGGGAGAAAGTGCTCTCCAAGCTCTCCAACGGCAATACCCCTGCCTACACGGTATTGGTCTCCATGCCGCACCCAAACGCCGGCGGTGAGGACGTCCGCCTGTCGGCACTTGCCTGGATCATCGTGCAGGCACCGCCTGCCACAGCCAAGCTGACACCGCCCCGGAGCATTTACCTCAAGGATACCGACGGCGCCGTCAATATCGACTGGTCGGTGGAAAACACCACTGAGGGCGCCCCTTTGCAGCCCACGCTGACCATCACCCGGGTCACAGAGGACAACACCACCACCAAAGTGGTGGACAGTGAGCGCCTATCCGGCACCTCCGGGAGCTTCCCCCTGTCATTACAGAGTGTGAAAGCCGGCAATCTGAAGGACACCTATCAAGTGGTTTTGAACGTGGAGAATCCTGGTGAGGAATCTCCCAGCACCGACTCCTTCCCCCTGTATGTCTACGATGCCGACGCACTGAAGGTGCAGAACGACGAAGGAGACACGATTTCTAAGCTGACCATGGACAATACCTCCAAGGTCAGCGGTAGCCTGCCCACCGTTACAGCTGAAATTTTGCAGCTGCGCCAGGAGTTGGGGCTGATCGAGTACATAGGCATCAACTATGACGAGTATGGATGGAACTCCTTTAAAGACGGCATCCGGTGGCTCTCCAGCAACAACAATGCCATTTCCGTCAACTACAAGCAGGGCGGACTGTATGAGGACATCAGAAACTTCTCCTTTGATTCCTACCTTCCCGAAACCAAAATGGCGCTGTCCGGCTTGGTCAACGGCACCGCAACCGTCACGGCTACCCATGCCGCCACGGGCATGAATGCCGCCGTACAGGTGACAGCGAAAACGCTGCAAAATAAGTTCTATCTCTTCCAGCTGACGCCTGCAGCGGAAACTACGCTGCAATACACCGACGGCAAAGGTGTGCCCAAAACGGTCACGACCAACAGTGAAGGCGTGCTGGCGCTTTACGAACCCAACGGAATCGCCAGTGAGGTGTCTCTGCGGTCCGGCTCCGGCGCGGATATTTATCTGGGCACCATCTATAAAGAAAATCTGCGTTCCGGCGAGCGGGATGCCACAAAACTGCAGCTTTATCCCTTGAATACCTTCAGCCTTCGGCGAGTCGCCCGGGCATCTGTGACGCTCATCACGCCGGGCGGCGATCCGCTGGCGAACAAGACGGTGACCGTTCGTGGCGGCGTTTATAAAAACGGAGGCTACTGCGAGAAAGCTCTGCTGGGCTCCACGGCAAACGCACTTGTCAGCGGCATCACCGGCGACACCTATACCACGGATGCGGCGGGAAATATAACCGTCTATCTGGATTCCACCCAGTTTTGGTCGGCCGAAAAGGGCGAGAGCAACACCACGGCGCTTTCCGCTCTGGATCAGCTGGAGTACATTCTGGAGATCAGCGCAATTGACGGCGACAAGTACTATCCGCTGCTGCTGACCGTCAACGGCAAGCTGGGCGTGGACGATGTAATGCGCACCGCAGAGGGCGTTGTCTCTCTGGAGCGTGTGCCGGCGGGGGAGGAAAACAAACCCTTCATTGTGGCGCAAAGCGTTGATTACGGTCTTGCCAACGGTCAGAAGGTGGATGTCCGCAGCTCGACTGGGAAGATTGGCCCTAACAGCAGCTTTAAAACAGCAAGCCTGCACACCACCATGTTCCTCTGGGGCGAGGATATTGCCAACGCGCGGAATTACAGTCTCAAGCTGGCGGACGAATACGGCATTCTTCCTGCCGCCCAGAGCAGCAGTACCAAGCAGTATCCCTTCTCATCCATCCCCGTAGCGGAAAACGATCTGACCCTCACCGAGGCCACCATGACCACCTCTGGATGGATCGCCGACGGCAAGGATGTGGGTATGAAAACGCAGCTGAGCCTGAACGGCAGCCTGCTACAGGAGAAAATAATGCCCTTCCGGGTCGTTGATCTGACCCGAGTGCCCAAGGTGACAGAGGATGACCGCGTCACCGGTATTCTGGCGACGATGGGATCCTCCAGTGGAGTGAATCAAGTCGACTTTGGCGGAGTGGGCGATAGTAACATTCTCAAGGTGCTGACCGGACGGCTGGATGATCTGAGCGGTCCGGTGGACACTTCCGTGTTCAAAATGATTATCACCCCCAGCGAAGATCCCTCCGTGTTCCGTGCCATGATTTGGGCCGGGTACAATACGCTGGAGATGGAGGACATGGACTATTCCGAGGACGGCGTGGCGTTGGGTGCGAATGTGCTGACGCAGAACCTGGAGGTGGGCGTGCCTGGTACCGGGGACCTGAGCCAGATGGCCAAGGGCACCTATGATCCCAAGGGGGAATACAAAGCCAACTCCTTGGCCGACAATGTCACCAGCACGGATCTCAACTTGCAGTTGGAGGGCTTTTACGAAGCGGAAATCCGCTATAACACCGAAAAAAAGGAGTGGGAGGTTTTCACCGTAGGCGGCGGATTTACCACCGGCGTTGGTGTGGGCTTCTCCTTCAGCGTGAACGCCATGGCTGGTCCTGTGCCGTTGACAGCAACCTTTGAGCTGGGTGGTGCCATTCAGCTGGATTTCCGTACCGCAGTGCGCTACGGCCGGCAGGGCGAGGGTACAGAGCTTGCCTGGAGCGATCCCACGGCCACGGCAGTGAATGACTTTTTGACCACGCTGCGTATCAACGCCTATGTCCACGCGTTTGGCGGTATTGGCTTTGACTATTCGGTCGTGGCGCTGAAGATCGGCCTATTCGGCAATTTGGATGTGGACAGTCAGAATAAGTTCCTTTCCCGCACCTATCTTGCCGACGAGACAAAGCGCCAGATCAACGGTCAGGCCCTGGGGATCCAAAGCGAAGTGGGAATCAAATTTGTGGCAACCTTCCTGTTTATCTCCTACGAGGCGGTGATCGCCTCCGGAACCCTTGGAGCCACCAGGACTTTTAATGACTGGAAAACAATCGACGACTACTGGAATAGCGCCACCAGTGGGCTGAGCCTTGCCTCGCTGCGGATGGCGGCGGCCCAGAGCGGAATGCAGGTGGCTTCTGGCAGTGCAACGCTCCAAAGCCGGGACTATCTGGAGCAATATGCCCGTACCTGGGGCCAGCCCCAGCAGCGGATGATGCTGTTCTCTCTGAACTCCACCAGTGGGCTGAAAAACATCCAGACCAATGCCAACCCCACATCCTATCCACAGCTCAGCGATGACGGGAAAGTATTGACCTACATCAACGACGGCAACAGCAGCAGTATTTACGATAGCCGGGCGCATTTCTCCACCCTCAATGGCGGCGTCTATACTCCCTCCAGTGAAATTGACGCTCCCACAGGGTTCCCCGGCTACGGCGACACGAGCGTTTCTTTGTCCGGCACTGGCAGCTTCGCGGCGGCGGCTTGGGTTCGCATGGGCACCGACCTGCCGGGTAAAAATGCCGGTGATCCCGTGACATTGGAAGAGCAAAACCTGCTGATGAACAGCACGGAGATCGTAGTGTCCGTCTATAACGGCACAACCTGGACTTCCACCCGCCTAACCAACGACGGCACGCCGGATCTGGCCCCAGCCACGGCAGTGGGCGGCGACGGCAAGGCCATCGTGTTCTGGCGCAGCGTCTACACCCCCGATCCCGGTACGCAGGGCAGCAACAACCTGCTGAACTTCACGACCAGAGATTGTATCATGTACAGCTGCTATGACAGCACTAACGGCACCTGGAGCAAGGCAAAAATGCTTTATAATGGTGCTACTGGCAGCGTGAAGGCGTTGCAGGCGGCCATGCTGCCCGACGGAACCGCTATGGCGGTTTACTCGCTGGACCGCAGCGGAACCGGAGATACCTCTGCCTACGAGATCGCCTATTGTACCGTGGCTGCTGACGGAACTCCCGGTACAGCCATGCTGGCGACCTGTGACAGCAATCTTGACGAAAACCCCCAGGTCGTTGCAGCCAACTTCGGCAGCGGGGATGACCGATTTGTTATCGGTTGGCATAGTGTCCGAGACGGCAGCAGCGATATTCAGCTGTTGGCTGTGGACGGTAGCGGCACCATGTCCAACAGTTTCCCCGGCTCTTTGTCTGCCCTGACCAGCAGCGGCAACGCCGTCATGGGCGGAGACTTCCGCTTCGCTTCCCTCAGCGGGGATCATCGCAGCCGCAATGATCTTACCATCGTCTGGAATGAGACTGTCAATAACGCCAACGGCGCGGTAGATCACGGCATTTTGAAGGCGGCCAAGCTGCGCTATGCCACAAATCCCTACACTCTGTCCGCACCATTGGAACTGGCAGAGCTGCCGGATCGCACGCTGGCTGACCACTTTGATGCCTATGTCAGCGGCACCAATCAGGTGCAGGCCGCCATTCAGGCCACCCGGTATGACGATGAAAACCAGGAGGTAATCGGCGGCGTGACCGTTCCGGGTGAGGAAACGATCCTCTATACCGCTACATCTGATTTTATCACCGATGCGGTGGCAGTGGAACAGATCGGTGTGGATTATGCAACGCTGGCGTTGAACAGCCTGACACCCATTCGCTTTACCATCCGCAACACCGGGCTGAACGATGTGACAAACCTAACGGTCAGCCTTGGCAGCGGGGAAACCGCCACCCTTACGGAAACACTGCTACCCAATGAAAGCACCACCCTTACCGTCTGGCACCATGTGGGGAACCTCGTGACCGACCCGGGCTATACCATCACCGCCGCCGGCGGCATCCACGAAAACGGCACAGTGTATCTGGATTATCCCGACATTGGCATCTCGCAAATGGAAGTGATTGCGGAGAGCGCCGGCAAGCGCACGGTGCGCATGACCCTCTATAATTCCTCTGCCGCCACGCTGGCTGGCGGAAAGAACCGCGAGGTGAAGCTTGCGTTCTATGCGGATGATCTGCATACCGAACCTGCAGAGGTAGCCTGCACCACAAACGGCGTATCGGTTAGCGGTAATGAAATCACCATTTCCGAAGACAGCGCCCTCGCCCGCATTGATCAGGGAACCTTTACACTGGACCTGACCTATGATCTGGGCGAGTATATGACATCCATTGGCAAAACCGAGATCCCCAATGTGGGTACCTATCTGTACGCCGAGGCGTGGGCGGAAGGCCAGATTGGTGGATCGGGAAGCAATCAGCGCCTGCCGGAGTATGACGGCAGTGACAGCGAGGCCAGCGTCCATATGACTGGCGCACTGGCTCGCACCGGAGAGCAGCTGACGATGGATGTGACACAGGGGAACGACGGCAACGGTCACAGCACCGCCGCCATTACCCTGCGCAACAACTGCCTGCAGTCTCAGACTAGCGCAGAGCTGGTGGCCACGCTGCTGGATGCTGCCGGGACCGTTCTGGAAACGAAAAAGACCAGTATTGGCGGTGCCATCTCCGGGGAAACCTTCCAGACGGAAACCGTCACCTTCTCCCGGCTTGGCACCCGCGTAGTGGTGCGAGCCGCAGTGCCCGGTAATGACCTTCTGACCTTTGAAGGTCTGGCAGTGGAGCTCGGCGATTTTACCGCCAACGGAACGAACTATACCTATACGCTGCAAAATGATAGCGGAGCAACATCTACGCTAGTCACAGCGGTGTCTGGAAACGGCGAGCCCGTGAGCATCAACGGACAGGCTCTGTCCACCGGCGGCAGCGCAACCGTTGCCATCCCCAACAGCGGCACAACCGACATTGTCGTGAGAATCGGTGCTAAAACCTACACGCTGACGATTCTGCGCAATAGCGGCACAGGCGGCAATGAAGGCAATAGCGGCACAGGCGGCAATGAAGGCGGTAGCGGCAGTGGCGGCGGCAGCGGCTACAGCTACTACACCATCAAGGCAACTGCCGGGGCTGGCGGCTCCATTTCTCCCTCCGGCAATGTCAGCGTCCGCGAGGGCCGGGATCAGACCTTCACCATCACCCCAGACAAGGGCTATGCTGTCGCCAACGTCAAGATCGACGGCAAGAGCATCGGCGCGGTGAAGTCCTACACCTTTGAGAATGTCAGCAGAACCCATACCATCGAGGTCATCTTTATGAAAGCCAACGGCAACCCCCAGACAGGCGTGTTTGTGGATGTAGCCACTGGCAGCTATTATGAGGATGCTGTGGATTGGGCAGTGGAGAACGGCATTACCAAGGGAACCGATGATACCCATTTCTCCCCGGATGGCATCTGCACTCGTGCGCAGGCCGTGACCTTCCTGTGGCGCGCCGCTGGCAGTCCCGAACCCGAAACCCGCGCCATGCCCTTCAACGACGTCCCCGTGGGCAGCTATTATTACGACGCTGTGCTATGGGCGGTAGAAAACGGCATCACCAAGGGCACCAGCGACACCACGTTCAGCCCCAACATGACCTGCACCCGCGCCCAGATCGTCGCGTTCCTGTGGCGTTCCGAGAAGTCCCCGGCAGCGGGTACGGCCAATCCCTTTGCCGATGTGAAGTCCACCGCCTACTATGCTGATGCGGTACTGTGGGCGGTCAAGGAGAACATCACCAAGGGAACCACCAGCACGACATTCAGCCCCAATGCGGATTGCACCAGAGCGCAGATCGTGACCTTCCTCTGGCGCTGCAAGAAGTGACCGGCTGACATACGGCTAAACATCAAAGCCGCTGGCATGACCCCATAAGCGAACATCGGACAGCGCAGCGGACGGGCATCTCGCCCTGAAGCTGCGCTGTTCTCTTTTCGCTACAAGAAACAAATCAATGACATTTTGAGCTGCGCCGCTATCCCAGCGCGGCAAGGAGACAGCATTATGAAAAGAATCACAAGAATCATTCGTCCGATCATCTGCATGGCCGTCCTTCTCTTTGCCATGACCACGGCAGTCATGGGCTGCTATCAGAAAGGGACGGAGCCTATCGACATTCCCGGCAGAACGCCTTCCGGCACATCTGCGCCTCAGCCATCAGCGACTCCCGCGGGCGAAGTTATCCCCTCGGTGGACAGGCAGGCAGAGTTGGCGGAAGCCAGAGCGAAGAATCCCGACACCGTGGCGTGGCTGTATATCCCCGGTGCGGAGGTGGACGACCCTGTGATGCAGGCGGAGGACAACGGCTATTACCTAAAGCTGGATGAAAACGGCGAGTACGCCATGTGGGGCTGTTACTATGCCCATTGTGAAAACCAAATCGGCGGCAGGGATAAGCTGGACAAAAACACCACCATTTTCGGTCACTCCGCAAGCAACTGCGACCCGGACGGTGTGCGGTTCACCAAGCTCTACCGTTATATGGACGCAGACTTTGTAAAGGAGCATCCGTATATCTATCTCTCTGTGGATGGTGAGGACATGATCTTTCAGATCACCGCACTGTTCGTCACGGATATTGGTTTTGACTATATTGCGCCTGATCCCACGGGAGATGATCTGACCAGCTTCTTTGAGACGATTGCGCGGAAAAACTGGCTTGACTTTGATGGCGTGACCTTCTCCGAGGAAGATACCGTTCTGACCCTCTCCACCTGCTGCCGAAAGTATGACAAGGCCAACAGCGGCAATCAGCGGCTGGTGGTCATGGCAAAGCTGCTGCCGGAGGGCGCAACCGCACAGGAGTTCAGCGTATCCCTTGTGGATAGTCCTGAAATGCCCTAAAAGAAATCAGAATACGACGATAATAGGATACCCATCCTTGCGGTACTGAAAAGCAGCGTATGGTATAGGGAAAACGGTGGCTGCTCTGTACGGGGCGGCCGTTGTTTTTGTTGTCCCAACATTTTTCAGATGAAAAGGACCTATGCCCTCCGACAGCCGCCGACAATTACCATACTGAACCATCGAGTAGGAGGCGGTGATTAACCGCCGTCCTCTCACAGCACCGTACGTACCG
>OKUL01001035.1_pt1 | contig 10894 bp, 18 predicted proteins | sample 1606631 | NCBI WGS metagenome assembly OKUL01 (sample SAMEA3882518, study PRJEB24775) | human gut metagenome | biome: human-associated habitat; feature: intestine environment; material: feces | place: Netherlands | collected 2009/2010 | reverse complement strand
GTAGTGAATTCTTATTAAACTGGTTCATAATGGCAATTCTTGTCTTTAAAAAGGCTCGATCAAGCTGCTAGATGATGTTGAAACGATCAATAATGATTTGGGCATTTAGAAAAAGTCTTCGAACTTAGTGGCATATAAAGCTCCTGACATATCCATCGTGATAAACCTTACCTTTTGGCGTACTTTCAATGGATACTTCAAAAAGAAGTTTCGACTAGTGGTTTGGCGGCGATTATCGAGGATGGGTATGAGTTTGTTGTTCTCATAGTTTTGAGCCACAAAAGCGAATTCACCTTTCTTGAAACTAAACTCATCCCAGGACATAACAGCTGGTAGTTTGTCATAATGTTCCTTGAAATTAAACTGGTCAAGTTTGCGATAGACAGTGGACGTCGATACATGAAGTCTTCTGGCAATATCCGTAAGTGATATCTTCTCAGTGAGGAGTTGTGAGACCTTTTGTCGGACTAGATTTGAAATTTGGTGGTTTTTCTCAACGATATATGTCTCAGACCCCGTGACTTGCCTACAACTTTCACACTGGAAGCGACGCTTTTTAAGACGTAGTAGTATTGGTATTCCAGTTTTGCTTGAACCTCGATATGAATATCCGTTTCAAAAACAAGAGAAATAATGATGTTAGGGTCTTTAATTCCGATTAATTCTGTGGTATTCTTAATAAGCCTCATGAGTTCTTCCTAATGATGGTTTGGTTGCTTTTCATTATAGTTCTTATGGGACTTTTTGTGTACACTCAAAAAGATCTATAATCCCTACAGTAGTTTTACCCACTACAGAAATTATAGAGCCGTAATTCTTTTCTTTTTGAAAATATATGTTTCAATTTTCTGAATATTTTGCTATAATGATAACATACTAGTCAAAGGAGAACTATCATGGCAAAAACTATTCATACTGATAAAGCACCGGCAGCGATTGGACCTTATGTTCAAGGTAAAATCGTAGGAAATCTTTTATTTGCTTCTGGTCAAGTACCATTGTCACCAGAAACAGGTGAAATCATTGGTGAAACCATTCAAGAACAGACAGAACAAGTCCTTAAAAATGTTGGTGCTATTTTGGCGGAAGCTGGAACAGACTTTGACCATGTTGTCAAAACAACTTGTTTCCTTAGCGATATCAATGATTTTGTTCCTTTTAATGAGGTTTATGCGACTGCATTTAAAGCTGACTTCCCTGCACGTTCTGCGGTAGAAGTAGCACGCCTGCCGAAAGATGTTAAAATTGAAGTCGAAGTTATTGCTGAGATTGACTAAGGAAGAGAGCCTAGGCTCTTTTCTTTTTTTCTTAACTATGATACACTGTTAAAGATAAATCATTTTCGATGTTTGGGAGACACCATCGCTAAAAAAAACCATTACTGGCGTTTTTTGGGCTCTTCCAAGGGGCCTTTTTATGTGTCCCAGACATCACGAATAAAGAGGAATATTATGAAACGTCAATCAGCTTTGATCGTCTTTAGTGGCGGTCAAGATTCTACTACTTGCCTATTTTGGGCTCTAAAACATTATGAAATAGTTGAATTAGTTACTTTTGCTTACGGGCAACGTCATAGCTTGGAAATTGAAGTAGCTAAAGAGATTGCGCAAGAGCAAGGGCTAAAGCACCATGTTTTGGATATGTCTTTGCTTGGTCAAATTACTGAAAATGCCTTAACATCTGATATTGACATTGAGGCAGAAGAAGGTGAAGTTCCTAATACTTTTGTAGATGGGCGTAATCATCTCTTCCTTTCTTTTGCAGCTGTTCTAGCCAAGCAACGTGGTATCACTGACATTGTTACGGGTGTTTGTGAGACAGACTTTTCTGGTTATCCAGACTGTCGTGATGTTTTTGTCAAATCACTTAATGTCACACTCAACCTTGCTATGGCCTATGACTTTGTTATTCAGACTCCTCTTATGTGGTTAGATAAGGCTGAGACTTGGGCTTTGGCTGACCAACTTGGAGCTTTTGACTACGTTCGTGAAAAAACGCTGACTTGCTATAACGGTATTATAGGGACAGGATGTGGTGATTGCCCTGCCTGCCACTTGCGTCAAAAAGGTCTTGAAAAATATCTTGCAGAAAAAGGAGATGCTTAATGTTTTTTGCACCGAAAGAAATCAAGACTGAAACGGGTGAGTCACTAGTGTATAATCTTCACCGTACAATGGTGTCTAAAGAGTTTACTTTTGATGCTGCCCACCATCTCTTTAATTATGAGGGAAAGTGTAAGTCCCTTCATGGCCATACTTATCACCTTCAGATTGCAGTAAGTGGTTACTTGGATGAGCGTGGTATGACTTATGATTTTGGTGACCTTAAGAATATTTACAAAAATCATTTGGAACCTTATCTGGATCACCGTTATCTCAATGAGTCTTTGCCTTATATGAACACGACTGCAGAAAATATGGTTTTCTGGATATTCCAGACGACTAGTAAATATCTTTCGGAGGAGCGTGAACTTCGTTTGGAGTATGTACGGCTATATGAGACACCGACAGCTTTTGCGGAGTTTAGACGGGAGTGGTTAGATGACTAGAGAACGAGTACTAAAATTACCAGTCCTTGAAATTTTTGGGCCGACCTTTCAAGGTGAAGGTAGAGCTATTGGGCAAAAGACCATGTTTGTAAGAACTGCAGGATGTGATTATCACTGTGATTGGTGTGATTCTGCTTTCACTTGGGATGGTTCAGAAAAACCAACACGAATGACAGCTGATGAAGTTATTGAAGCTCTAGATGCTCTTGGAACTTATGACTATGTAACCTTATCTGGAGGGAATCCAGCTCTTTTAGCGGCTAATATGGCTGAGCTTGTTTCAAAACTCAAGGCAAGAGACGTGACCTTGGCTGTTGAAACACAAGGGTCTCGTTGGCAGGAGTGGCTAAGGGAGATTGATCAAGTAACCTTAAGTCCTAAACCACCATCATCTAAGATGGAAGTCAATATGGAGACACTTGATTTTATTGTTTCCCAGCTGGATCCTGATAAGCTTACTTTTAAGGTCCCTGTCTTTGATGATGCTGATTTGGCCTTTGCTAAGATGATTCAAGAGCGGTATCAACCAGATGTTATGTTTCTCTCAGCTGGTAATCCAGAACCTAAAGCAGAAGGAAACATTGTCCAACATCAATTAGATCGCCTCAAAGAGCTCTGGGAGACAATAGCCGCAGATGACTCGTGGGGAAATGTTCGTGTTCTCCCTCAGCTTCATACACTACTCTATGATAATGAACGTGGTGTCTAATCTTCAATAATTTAGATTAGAATTGAAAATATTATTGTTTTTTAAGTAAAATATATAGAATATTAAAGTGTAAATTGACCATATTATGGTCCAACAAATTAATAATAAAGGAAGAAAAAATGTCACAACAAGAAGAAATGAAAAATCTCACTCTCCTTGGGAGTAAGGAGACACCTTACATTTTTGAATACTCTCCACAAGTTTTGGAATCTTTTGATAATCGTCATGCTGATAATGATTATTTTATCAAATTTAACTGTCCAGAATTTACGTCACTTTGTCCTATTACTGGGCAACCAGATTTCGCTAGCATCTATATCTCTTATATTCCAGACCAGCTTTGTGTGGAGTCTAAATCTCTAAAGCTTTATCTCTTTAGCTATCGTAACCATGGTGATTTTCACGAAAACTGTATTAATACCATTGGTAAAGATTTAGTGGAGCTTTTGAACCCTCGTTACCTTGAGGTTTGGGGTAAATTTACTCCTCGTGGTGGTATTTCAATTGACCCCTATTACAACTATGGTCGTCCAAAAACAAAATATGAAAATATGGCCGAGCAACGTCTTTTTAATCATGATCTATATCCTGAAAACATTGATAATCGTTAATCTAATGATGAAAGTCCTTATGAGAATAATGGACTTTTTTCTTGTCAAAAAATAGATTAGGTGGTACCGGAAGTAAAGACCCTTTTAACATTACATTGGTTGGATATTAGAAACTTCTATCGTCAAAATAGTTTGATAATAGAAGTTTTATTTCTTACAATAAAGTTGTAAATCAAATTGTAGCGATTGCTTGTAAAGCTGATAGTTATTATGGTAATGGATATTCTTAAAACTATACTTATAATCCATAGTATAATAAATATTATTCAGGGTATAACTACTATGGATATAAAGGTTACTATCCGAACTATAACTATGATTATGGTTATAACAATTATAACGAATCAAGTACATATCGATATACTTGTACTACATCTAAAGTGAAGTAGCTACTATGTGAACTATAACGGTCGCTGGGTTCGTGGTGACAACTATAATAACAATAATGATGTTCTAACAATACACTAATGATTGGTTATGAGATTTTGAAAAAACGCTCCTCACTACCATTATGAAAATGATATTCACTATTATTTGAAAGATAATGTCGATTATTACTATTATTCAAATGGTAAGTAAGTACTTTTAAAGATTCAAGCACGGATTCTGAAGCTCTAACAACCTCAGAAACAGCTTCAACAGCCGATTCAACTTTAACGCTTTTAAGGGAATTGCTTGGGCACATGACTATTTATTATAACTAATCTCAAGAGCGGTGTTGACGACAAATAATATAGTGATGTTGAATTTAGATATGTTAAATTTATTTACCATGTAGAACCAACTGGAAATTCTGATTATGTTGACTTTGATTCAGCGATGGCTGTATTTAACGAAATTAATGCACAAGGTAAAGCAGCAGGTTTGCCAGAACTTACATGGTCTGATGATCTTTACAATAGTACAACTCTTCTACATGCCAAAAATATTTCACACAGATATAACAGTGATGGTATTGTTTATCGTCGTGAATCTGATGCTTCAGTGGTATTTGTGACCTTCTCATGAGTCCAGATGTTACCCAAGCAGCAGTCGCTTGCGTTGTCGCTGGTGATGCTACTTACTACTGGACCTTAAACTACCAATAATAAGATTTTAAATATTGTCCCAATATAGGAGGAGCACGAGATTAGTCTTGGATTCTTTTACTTTATTGATTGAACGTTTGAGTCTTCAATGTGGTATAATAAAGCCTAGAAAGAAGGCGAAACTATGAAGGTAAAAAGAGTTCAAGATTATATCTCTAAAGATTGGTTCGACGAGACAGATGGTTCTTATTTTGAACGACTTAATAGTCGTTTACAGGTCCTTCTAAGAAAAGACTACCCTGATTTAAAAGGGAATGACTTTATAAGTAATATCAGTCTTTTAGATTATAGGTTAGTTTTTCTCGACGAGGTTATCGCAGATGCTAATGAGAAAAATAAGCATGTGCGTGAAACAGTTCATGATGTGACCAAGGGTTTGCTATACGAAGATAAGGATGTCCAGGAACAATTGGATAGTCGAATTACTTTTGGCCAAAAGGTGGCGGATGAAGTGGCCAGATTTGGTGGATCTTGGATTTTTATCTTGTCATTCATTGCTTTTATGGGAATTTGGATGGGGCTGAATGTCGTCCAACCCTTTGGTATTGCCTTTGACAAGTACCCATTTATTCTGTTGAATCTCGTCTTATCTACACTGGCTGCAGTTCAGGCACCTCTGATTATGATGAGTCAGAATCGAGCATCGGATTATGATCGATTGCAAGCACGAAATGACTATCACGTCAATAAACAATCAAAGGAAGAAATCCGACTTTTACATGAAAAGATTGATCACTTAGTGCAACAAGACCAATCAGATTTGCTTACTATTCAAAAATTGCAGACAGAAATGCTAATGGCAGTTAGTCAACAAGTTGAGAAGATATCAGATGATATTCGTATTTTGAAAGTAATGAGGCTAGAAAGGGGTACTCATGAAGACAAAGATAATTAATTTAGTTGTTGTTACAGGGATGAGTGGTGCAGGTAAGACTGTAGCAATTCAATCGTTTGAGGACATTGGTTATTTTACTATTGATAATATTCCACCTTCATTGGTGCCAAAGGTTATTGAGTTGTTGAAACACAGTGAAGAGACAGATAAGATTGCTCTTGTTGTAGACATGCGTAGTCGTGTTTTCTTTGACGAAATTAACGATATTCTAGATCAGTTGGAAAGCAATGAGGAACTCAATTTCAAAATTCTTTTCTTAGATGCTACTGATGGTGAATTAGTTTCACGTTATAAAGAGACGCGTCGTAGTCATCCACTAGCGGCAGATGGACGTGTTTTGGATGGAATTAAGCTAGAGCGTGAACTTTTATCGCCACTTAAGAGTTTGAGTCAAAACGTGGTGGATACAACTAAACTAACTCCACGTCAGCTTCGTAAGGCAATTTCTGAACAATTTTCATCTAAGCAAGACCAGTCTTCTTTCCGTATTGAAGTTTTGAGTTTTGGATTTAAATATGGATTGCCATTGGATGCAGATTTGGTATTTGATGTCCGTTTCTTGCCAAATCCATATTATGATCCTACTCTTCGTAACCTCACTGGCTTGGACAAAGAAGTTTATGATTTTGTTATGACTCATAAGGAATCAGAGGATTTTTACAAGAATTTAAATCATCTCATTAAACCAATTCTTCCAGGCTATCAAAAAGAAGGTAAATCTGTTCTTACCATTGCTGTTGGATGTACAGGTGGTCAACACCGTAGTGTAGCTTTTGCGCATCGTCTAGCTCAAGATTTGAAAAATGATTGGACGGTAAATGAAACACATCGTGATAAGGATAGACGTAAGGAGACGGTGAATCGTTCATGAAAAAACCAAGAATTACAGTAATAGGTGGGGGAACTGGTATTCCAGTTATTCTTCGTAGTTTGCGTCATAAAGATGTTGATATCACCGCTGTTGTAACTGTGGCTGATGATGGCGGTTCTTCAGGAAATTTGCGTAATATCATGAAACTAACTCCTCCAGGGGATTTGCGTAATGTTTTGGTTGCTATGAGTGATATGCCTAAACTTTATGAACGCGTTTTCCAATATCGTTTTGATCAAACTGATGGAGCTTTAGCTGGTCACCCACTTGGAAATCTGATTATCGCTGGAATCTCAGAAATGCAAGGGTCTACCTATAATGCTATGCAGCTTTTAACGAAGTTTTTCCATGTTACAGGTAAGATTTATCCTGCCAGCGAGACTGCTCTAACCCTTCATGCCGTTTTTCAAGATGGACATGAGGTGGCAGGTGAGAGTAGCATTTCCCAATACGATGGTATGATTGAGCGTGTCTATGTGACTAACGCCTACAATGAAGATGTTCCGAAGGCTAGTCGTAAGGTTGTTGACGCCATTATGAATAGTGATATGATTGTACTAGGACCTGGCTCACTTTATACATCAATTTTGCCAAATCTGGTTATACCAGAGATTCGTCAGGCGCTTATAGAGACTAAGGCTGATGTTACTTACATTTGTAATATTATGACTCAGTACGGAGAAACGGAGCACTTCTCAGATGCTGACCATGTGGCCGTTCTCAATCGTCATCTTGGCTCTGATGTTATCGATAATGTTTTGGTTAACGTCAAGAAGGTTCCTCAGGAATACATGGCTAGTAATGAATTTGATGAATACCTTGTTCAGGTTGAGCATGATTTTGAGGGCTTACGTCGTGAAGCAAAAACAATTGTTTCTTCTAATTTTCTGCGACTTGAGAACGGTGGTGCCTTCCACCATGGCGATTTGGTAGCGGAAGAGCTTATGCATCTAGTGAGGAAGAAGTCATGAGTTTCACGATTAAGGTTAAAGAAGAGATAATTGCAGCCTCGAGTAAAGATATAGCGGAATTGTCAGCATTAATTAAGATGTCTGGTTCCGTTGGTTTAACGAATCAAGGACTGACTCTCTCGATTTCGACAGAGAATGCAAAAATTGCTCGTCATATCTACCAGTTGATAGAAAATCGCTACCGTTGCAATCCTGAATTGAGGCATTATAACAAGACTAATCTCAAGAAAAATCGTGTTTACACTGTCTTTGTTGCTGAGAATGTCAATGATATTTTGTCTGATTTACAATTAGCAGATTCTTTCTTTGGCTTTGAAACAGGTATTGAAACGTCAATAATGGAAGATGACGATGCTGGAAGGTCCTATTTACGAGGTGCTTTTTTGGCAACTGGAACGGTACGTGATCCTGAAAAAGGACGTTATCAATTGGAAATTTTCTCTGTTTATCAGGACCACGCAGAAGATTTAGCCTCTCTTATGAAAAAATTTATGCTTGATGCAAAGGTTTTACAACATAAAAATGGATTTGTGACTTATCTTCAAAAAGCAGAAGATATTATGGATTTTCTCATTGTTATTGGTGCCATGACCTCTAAGGAGATTTTTGAAGAGGTCAAAATCATGAGGGAGACCAGAAATGACCTCAATCGTGCTAATAATGCTGAGACAGCGAATATTGCTAGGACAATTAGTGCTAGCATGAAAACAATAAATAACATTATCAAGATTATGGATACGGTTGGCTTGGAGATTTTACCAGTTGAACTGCGTCAAATTGCCCAACTTCGTATTGCTAATCCAGATTATTCTATCCAGCAAATCGCAGATAGTATAGAACCTCCTCTAACCAAGAGTGGTGTCAACCATCGTCTCAGAAAAATAAATAAGATAGCAGACGATTTGTAAGTAGAAATGAAGCTTTTATGGCTTGTACAACAATTTTAGTAGGTAGGAAAGCTTCATATGATGGCTCTACCATGATGGCACGTACTGAAGATTCTCAATCAGGCGTTTTTACGCCCAAAGAAGTTCCTAGTAATAACCCCTGAAGACCAACCACGTCATTATCAGTCTGTGCTTACCAAGTTTTCAATTGATTTGCCAGATAGTCCTTTACGATATACCTCTGTACCAGATGCGCTTAGTAAAAACGGTATCTGGGGAGGGGCTGGTATTAACTCAGCTAATGTTGCCATGAGTGCAACAGAAACAATCACCACTAATGCGCGTGTTCTCGGTGCAGACCCTCTTGTAAAAGATGGCTTTGGAGAAGAGGATATGCTGACTTTGGTCTTGCCTTATATTAAAACTGCGCGTGAAGGCGTCCTTCGCTTGGGTGAACTCCTTGAAACTTATGGCACATATGAGTCAAATGGTATTGCCTTTGCAGATACTGAGGAAATTTGGTGGTTGAAAACAATTGGTGGTCACAATTGGATTGCCAGACGTGTTCCAGATGATGCCTATGTTACAAACCCAAACCAACTTGGTATCGATCATTATGAATTTGAAAATCCAGACGACTATCTTGCCTCACCAGACATTAGAGACTTCATTAATAAACATCACTTGGATTTGACTTATTCTAATGAACACTTTAATCCACGTTATGCTTTTGGTAGCCAACGAGATAAGGATCATCATTATAATACACCACGTGCTCGGGCAATGTAGAAATTTTTGAATCCAGAAAAGGACTATGATCCAAAATCATTCTTTATTCCATGGTGCCAAAAACCTTACCGCAAAATTACAGTTGAAGATGTTAAATACGTTTTGAGTCTTCATTATCAAGATACGCCTTATGATCCTTATGGACCTCAAGGAGACGCTATGAGTCTACGCCAATTCCGTCCAATAGGTATTAATCGTACAAGTCAAACGGCACTTTTGCAAATGTGTCCTAACAAAATCTAATGGGGAACAAGCAACAGTCGTTTCTGGAGATATTAATCTCTATAAGTATGCACTAATTGTTGAATTAGAAAACCATGATGTCAGGGTGGTTGATAGAGAAACCCTAACACTTGCTAAAGCAAATCCTCATGAAAATCTGGGTAATCACAAGAAAATCAATAAGTTTTAAATAGACCAATTTGACTTTGGTAAGAATAGGTGTTACTATTAAGAGGTAGGTTTTGTCTCGAGTTTAAATGTTTTAGGAATGCACTTTTTCGCAAAATAGGATTTACAGATGATGCGAAAGGATGTATTACATGAATAAAGGAACAATAAATTGGTTTAACGCTGACAAAGGCTATGGTTTTATTATGGCAGATGATATGCAAGATGTGTTTGCTTATCTCATATCTATTCAGGGAAATGATTTTAAAAAATACGATGAAGGTCAAAAGGTTACTTTTGATATCAAAATGACGTCTCGTGGTCGTTATGATTCAAACGTACATAAAAGATAAATGAGTTAAAGCATGGGGTGTCCTTTGCTTTTTTATTTATTGCTATTGCAAAAACGAATTAAAATGTTATACTGAGTGAGGGAAAGATTAGTTACTTTCCCTACAGTTCATAAAATCCATGTCACTACGATATGGATTTTATTAATCAGAGAGTAGCTTGACATTGAGTATAATTAGTGTTACTATGAAGAAGTAGATTTTGTAATGAGTAAAATGTTTTATAAATTCACTTTTCGCAAAATAAGATTTACAATTTTGTCGAAAGGAAATAAATATATTATGGCAAATGGAACAGTAAAATGGTTTAACGCAGATAAAGGATTTGGTTTTATTACCTCTGAAGATGGTCAAGATTTGTTCGCTCACTTCTCATCAATTCAATCTGATGGATTCAAATCACTTGACGAAGATCAAAAAGTTGAATTTGATGTTGAAGTAGGTCAACGTGGACCTCAAGCAGTTAATATTACAAAAGCATAATTGTATCTGAAAATCGTGCAAAAGCTGGAGTCATGACTTCAGCTTTTTTTTTAATATTCAGTTGCAATTATGAGAGAGTATGATATACTTAGCTAGCAAGAGGAAACTCACACTTCCCAATCATAAATTAGGGCCACTCTAATATAGAGTGGTTTTTTAATGTTTATTAATTAAAATTAATATTTAAAATATTTATATAAAAAACCACCTATCACAGCACATAATGATAAGCAGTTTTTGGTGCATAGGTAGTGTAAAATAAGTTGTGTAAACACAAAAAGGAATAAATCCGTTATAGTAGA
>OKUL01001033.1_pt1 | contig 10908 bp, 7 predicted proteins | sample 1606631 | NCBI WGS metagenome assembly OKUL01 (sample SAMEA3882518, study PRJEB24775) | human gut metagenome | biome: human-associated habitat; feature: intestine environment; material: feces | place: Netherlands | collected 2009/2010 | reverse complement strand
GAATTCGCGCCCTTGTCCTGCGTTTCGATGACCTTTCCCAAACCGTAATGGTCATGGGTGATTCTGTCGCCTATCTGGAAATCCGAGATGCTCAATCCGTTGTTGCCGTCCAACGAACTTGCCGGAGCCGATTTCGTCAGATCCTTTGGCTTGGCGCGGCGCGTGGTGACCTTACCGGATTTGCCGGAGGGCTTGCCGGAACCGTATGACGACCGGGATGAGCCATACGAACCGTATGAGGACGAGCCAGAGTGCGATCCGCCAGAGAAACGGCGGCTTCCCGAGCCGTAGGAGGACCGTCCGGAACCATACGAGCTGTGCGATCCATGAGACGACCCATAAGTGGGATGCGATCCGCGAGAACCAGAACCATACGATGAGGAACCGTATGTCGACGATCCGTACATCGATCCGCCGAAGGAAGTGGATCCGAAATCGTCATCATCGTCCCACCCGCCGAACTCGTCGTCATCTCCCCAGCTGGCGCGCATGCGCTCCACACCGGCCTCACGACGTTTCCAATCGATGAGTTCATCCGGAATCTCATCCAGGAACTGGCTGGGCATCATGTCATTGGCCTGCCCCCATTGGGCACGCACCGCCGCACGGGTCACATATAGCCGACGCTTCGCACGGGTGATGCCCACGTATGCCAGACGACGCTCCTCGGACAGCTCGCTGGTGTCCTCCATGGCACGCTGGTGCGGGAACGTACCCTGTTCCATACCCGTAAGAAACACATACGGATATTCCAAACCTTTGGCCGTATGCAAGGTCATCATCGTGACCTTGCCGGAATCCTCGCCCTCTCCCGGCAACTGATCCGAGTCGGCGACCAATGCCGTGGTCTCCAGAAAACCGGCCAACGTGGCATCCGGCGTGTTCTGCTCGAATTCGGCGGCCACGGACTGCAACTGGGAAAGATTGTCCACACGCGAAGCATCCTGCGGATCCTCGGAACGTTGCAATTCCTCCAGAAGACCGCTTTTGTCCAGTACTTCGGCCACCACTTCGGATGGTTTCGAATCATGTTCCTTGGCGAAATCGGCCAGCTCGTGCATCAGATCACGGAATGCGCCCAACGGTTTGGTGGTACGGCCTGTCATGCCTTCAATCTGGTCCATATGTTCAATGGATTCGAAGAACGTGAGGCCATGCGCGTCCGCGTAGCCAATCCCTCCGCGCGTGCGCCGAGTCCTCGTTTAGGCACATTGAGGATACGCCGCACGTTCACATTATCCGCGGGATTCACGATGGCCTGCAAATACGCGATGGCGTCCTTGACTTCCCTACGTTCATAGAATTTGGTGCCGCCGACCAGCTGATACGGCAGATTGGCGTTGATCATGGCCTCTTCCAGCGAACGTGACTGCGCGTTGGCTCGGTACATGATGGCGATGTCACGGTAAGCGACGTCTTCCTCGGTGTGGATTCGTGCGATTTCGTTCGCTATCCATCCGGCTTCCTGCTGTGCGTTGTCGGCGGCATAGCCGACGATTTTGTCGCCTTGACCAAGCGCCGTCCACAGTTTCTTCGGCTTGCGGTTTTCGTTTTTCGCGATCACCGCGTTCGCCGCGTCGAGGATGGTCTGCGTCGAACGGTAGTTCTGTTCGAGCATGATGGTTTTGGCGTTCGGGAAATCCTGTTCGAAGTCTTGGATGTTACGGATGTCCGCACCTCGGAACGCGTAGATGGATTGGTCGGAATCACCCACCACGGTAATCCAGCTCGGCCCCACACGGCCCGCTCCCCTCGCCTGCGGGTCGGGCTGTTCGTCCGAATCGATGCCGGACAATTCACGTACGAGCACATATTGGGCATGGTTGGTGTCTTGATACTCGTCCACGAAGATGTAACGGAACCTGTGCCGATAGTATTCGCTCACCTGCGGGCAGGTTTGGAGCAATTCCACGGTGCGCATGATCAAATCGTCGAAGTCGACTGCGTTGGCGAGCGCCAGACGATGCTGGTATTCGGCGTAGACGACGGCGACCAGTTCGTCGACGTCGCCGGCGCTCACCTGGTATCCGCGCTGTCCCGGGATGTAATCGCAGTTCGCTTTTTTCAGCTGGTCTTTCCAGGAAACCAACGCGTTCTTGCAGTCGGATATCTTGCCCAGCAGCATGCGTGGCGTATACCGCTTCGTATCGATGTTCAGGTCGGCTGCGATCAGTTTGACCAGTCGCTCGCTGTCCGCGGTGTCGTAAATCGAGAAGCCCGATTTAAGGCCGATTTCCTTGCCGTCGCGGCGTAGGATGCGTACGCAGGCGGAGTGGAAGGTGGAGATCCACATATGTTCGGCTTCCGGCCCGACCAAAGTCACGAGACGTTCACGCATTTCCGCGGCCGCCTTGTTGGTGAAGGTGATGGCGAGGATGCTGCTTGCCCAGAAGCCATGCGCCAGCAGCCATGCGATGCGACGTGTCAGCACACGGGTCTTGCCTGAGCCTGCGCCGGCGCCGATGAGCAATGCCTGGCCGTAGTATTTCACCGCTTCTTCCTGTTGGGGGTTGAGTCCCTCTATCAGGCTCCGCGGATCGCACATCACAGGTCCCATGCTCTGTTCCACCGATTCCTCTTTTCTTCGCGCACGCTCATATTCAAACATTTGTTCGCAGCATTCATGTTTATCACATGAGCAGGTCAGGGGTACGACTCGCACGGTCAATTGAGGCGCGTATGCTGAACTCCTATATACGGCTCGCCGTATGCCATCATCTGATGCCGCTTTCGCGGCCGACAAGATTAAGGGGTTTCATGAAGGAGCTTGAAGAGCGCATTGTGCAGCAGGGTACCGTCAAACCCGGCAATGTGCTGAAAGTGGACGCGTTCCTCAACCATCAGTGTGATGTCGAGCTGTTCGACCATATGGGCGCCGCTTGGGCCGAGCATTTCAAGGGCAAGACCATCGATAAGATTCTGACCATTGAGGCTTCCGGCATTGGCATCGCCTGTGTCGTGGCCCGTCATTTCGGCAATGTCCCGGTGGTGTTCGCCAAGAAGGCGCAGTCCATCAATCTTGACGGCGACCAGTACACGACCACCGTGTATTCCTTCACCAAGCAGAAGGAGTTCCCTGTCATCGTGTCCAAGCGCTATCTCAATGAAGGCGACCACGTGCTGCTGATCGACGATTTCCTTGCCAACGGCAAGGCGTTAAAAGGCCTGATCGAGCTGTGCCATGAGGCCGGAGCCACTGTGGAAGGCATCGGCATCGCAGTGGAAAAGGGCTTCCAAGGCGGTGGCGACCAGCTGCGTGAGGAAGGGTACGACGTCGATTCCCTGGCAATCGTTGAATCGATGGATCCGGAAAACGGCACCATCGAATTCCGCTCCTGATTTTTTCAGTACGCTCAAACGATTATAAGAGAGGATGTAACAGTTGAGCGAAGAGAAGAACACAGAGAAAACCGAAAAAAAGACGAAGGCAAAAGACACTAAAAAAGGCGTGTCTTTTGAGGCGTTGAGCAGTCTTGACGCACCGGTGTCGTTCTGGAAGGGCATTCCGTTCGGCCTGCAGCACGTCATGGCCATGTTCGTGGCGAATCTCGCGCCTATCTTCCTGGTGGCCACGGCCGCCAAGATGGATGCCGCGCAGTCCGCCGCCATCATTCAGGCCGGCCTGCTGGTCGCAGGTCTCGGCACCTGCCTGCAGCTGTACGGTGTGTGGCTGATTGGTTCCCGTCTGCCGATGGTCACCGGCATTTCCTTCACCTACGTCGCGGCCGCCATGTCGATCGCGCAGCATCAGGGTTATGGCGCAGTCGCCGGCGCCGTGGTGCTTGGCGGCCTCTTGGAGGTCGTGCTTGGTTTGACGGCCAAGTATTGGCGTCGTTTCGTCCCGCCGATCGTTTCCGCGATTGTCGTCACCTCGATTGGTTTTTCGCTCCTGTCCGTCGGCGCCACGAGCTTCGGCGGCGGTTCCGGCGCGAAGGATTTCGGCAGCTGGCAGAATCTGACGCTTGGCCTGATTTCGCTGGTGGCTTGCCTTGCGTTCCAGCTGCTCATGAGGGGCACCGCCAATCAGCTTTCCGTGCTGTTCGGCCTTGTCGTGGGCTATGTGGTCGCGATTTTCATGGGAAAGGTCGATTTCTCCGGTTTCGCCAATCTGCAGGTCGTGTCGGTGCCGCATTTCATGCCGTTCAAGCTTGAGTTTGATCCGGGTGCGATTATCTCCTTCGCTCTGCTGTATGTCGTTTCCTCGGTTGAGGTGTTGGGCGACACAGCGGCGCTTACCAAGGTCGGTCTCGACCGTCAACCCACCGACAAGGAAACCGCCGGAGCTATTGCCGGCGACGGTTTGATCTCCTCCGTGTCCGGTTTGTTCGGCTGCCTGCCATTGACTTCGTTCGCGCAGAACATCGGTCTGGTGGCGATGACCAAGGTGGTCAACCGCAAGGTGATTCTTTCCGGCGGTCTGATTTTGGTGCTCGCCAGCTTCGTTCCGGCCGTTGCAGAGGTCTTCAACTCCCTGCCGCAGGCTGTGCTTGGCGGCTGCACCATCATGATGTTCGGCAATATCATCCTGTCCGGATTCCAGATGATTTCCGAGGCCGGTTACACGCAGCGCAACATCACCATCGCCGCGTTGAGCCTGACCATTGGCATCGGTTTCACCCAGGTCGGCGACATTTTCGCCAACTTCCCGGCGCTGTTCCAGTCCATCTTCGCTTCCAACTGCATCGCGGTGTCGTTCGTGGTGGCTGTGATTCTCAACGCCGTTCTGCCTAGCGAGGAGCACTTTCTGTCCGCTCCTCAGCATCAGGAGGCCTGATTTCCCTAATATCGGCATCGTCCGCATATGAATGATCCCCATTCCGATTTCCATGGAATGGGGATCATTCATATGCGACGGCATGTGGCGGACCTCGTATGGAAGTCGTCAACGCATCAATCAGTGCCCTTGCTTGATCCAAGCGGCGATTGAATCCTTGACCGCCTGCGCGTAGATCGTATTGGACATTCCCGGATGGATGCCATCTCCGGCAAGTTCGTCAGCATGCTGGGAAATGGTCCCGTCCCAATCGACCAGTACGACGTTGTTGGAATGCGCCGCGGCGAATTGCTTCAACACGGCATTGGTGCCGGGAACCCATGAAACGGGAGCGTGCGCGTTAATGAGCACCAGCACATGATCGGGGCCGACATCATTCAGCAGATCGTCAAGCTGATCATTGGTCACCACGGAGTTGGTGGCAAGTCCCACCAAGACCCAGGGGCGCAGATTTCCTTGCGCTTTCAATTGATCGACAAGACCCTGTCCCTTCGCCATCGACCGTGAGACTTCGGCATCCACAATGATGTTGGGGAACGTGTCCTGCAATCCTTTGCTGGACGCCAGCATCACCGAATCTCCGATGGCGGCCATTTGCGAACCATCCGGCATCTTATGTCGTGGCTTCCTTGGCATCGGTGTTCTGCGTCGTTCCAAAGCGGCATGATTGCGTTGCTGCAACAGCCTGGAACTGATACCCAAGGATTGCGCCACACTGGTTTGTTCCGGTGCCGTCGCCACAGCGTATCCGCAGAAGCTCCATGAGCATGCCAGCACCACGACCGTGGATATCAGACGGCCGCAATGCTCGGCTTCGTCTCCACTGATCGGACGAATCAACGCGATGAATCCCGCACGAGCGACTGGCTTCTCGAACAGTCGCCAAGATGCGAACGCGAACAGCACGGTGAGGATGAAGGTGAAGGACAGCAGCCTGTCGGCATGCCATGCGCCCCACTGGGGCAACAGGGATCTCAGCAGCAGCCATAATGGCCAATGCCACAGATAAATGCCATACGAATAATGGCCCAAAGCGGCAAGCGGCTTGAACACAAGCAGATCCTGCATCCAGGATCCGAATGGTATGGTTCCTGCGATCAGCACCACAGCAAGCACGGAGGCGACGAAGATACCGCCATGGAACGCCGCTGGGCCTTGAGTGATATGCCGCATCATCCACAGCAATGCCAGCAATGAGCCAAAGGCAACTATCGGGCCGAATTGAATCCATATCTTATGGAATCGTTCCATTATCCGCGATTCATTGGCTCGCCCATGCTCATGTCTGAGAATCGGCAGTATCCAAGCCAGCGCGGCACCGAGCCATAGGCCCATGGCGTGCGTGTCGGTGCCGAAATACACACGTGTGGGGTCAGCGCCAGAGTGGTATAGCAGTCCCATGGATACCGCGCTTGCTCCGGCAAGGGCTGTCAGTATGCATACCGGAGCCCATCTGATGATGATTTTTCGCAGCAGCAAAACCACGAATGGAGCGATCAGATAAAACTGCATGAGCAACGACATGAACCATAGGTGACGGAATATGTCAGGGTTCATCTGGGAGAAATAGCTGGCTCCGCTGCTGATGGCATACCAGTTGTAGCATCCCAGAAGCACGGTCATGATCTGGTTCCGGATGCCGACAAGCATGTCGCGGTTCACCAGCCATGCCAACGTCGCCGAGATCGGGATAAGAGCAAACAGCGCGGGATAAATCCGGCGGAACCGTTTGAGGAAGTACTCCCCCAGTTCCAAGCCTTTACCTGAATCGATACGATTGAGCAGCGATGAGAAAATCAGGAAACCGGAGATGGTGAAGAACACATCCACACCGAAAAACCCGCCTTGAAGCGAAAGCTCATCGCAGTGATACAGCACAATCGCAATAAGGGCTATGCCTTTAAGCCCGTCCAAACCGACGAAACGTCGTTTAGCAGCCACGAATAACCAACCGTTCTCTCTTACATCATTGCACGGTACAGTGCAACCTGTCGTATCGTACTACCAAGCAATCCCTTGCGAATCGCGGAAAAGGGGGCCCAACGCACTGCGCCGCCGTGCCTGATTGACCGATGATATCGATTATCAGGCACGGCGGCGCAGATTCATACCGTTTGCCGTCACGTTCCTCTACCAGCCGAAACGTGACACGTCACTCACTTGGAGAAGACGTTGCCGTAGGAGTCCTTGCCTTCTTCTGCGATGGCGGCGGACTTGCGGGCGATGGCCAGCTCCTCGTTGGTCGGGATGACGCAGATGGTGACAGCGGAATCCGGGGTGGAGATGATGCGCGGTTCCTTGGAACGGGTCGCGTTCTTCTCCTCATCCAGCTTGACGCCGAACGGAGCGAGCTTGTCGCAGACCATCTTGCGCACGACGTCATCGTTCTCGCCAACGCCTGCGGTGAAGGTGATCACGTCGACGCCACCCATCTGAGCGGTGTAGTTGCCGATGTAGCCGACGATGCGGTGCACGTAGATGTCGAGAGCCAGCTTGGCGTCCTCGTTGCCCTCTTCGACCAGACGATGCACTTCACGCAGGTCGCCGAAGCCGGTCAGACCCATCATGCCGGAACGCTTGTTGAACAGGGTGTCCAGTTCGTCCACGCTCATGTGGGCGTTGCGAATCAGGTGGAAGACGACGGCCGGATCGATGTCGCCGGTACGGCCACCCATCACGAGGCCTTCCAGCGGGGTCAGACCCATGGAGGTCTCAACCGGCTTGCCGGAGACCTCAGCGGAAGCGGAAGCGCCGTTGCCGATGTGCAAAACGATCTGCTTCAGGCCTTCAGCCGGCTTGCCGACGACGTCCGGCACCACGGAGGAGATGTACTCGTGGGAGGTGCCGTGGGCGCCGTAGCGGCGGATGTGGTACTGCTGGGCGACTTCCTTGTTCAGCGCGTAGGTGCTGGAAGCCTTCGGCAGCTGGAAGAAGAAGGAGGAATCGAACACGAAGATCTGCGGAACATCCGGCAGCAGGGAGCGCATGACTTCGGCGCCCTTGGCCTCCGGGCCGTTGTGCAGCGGGGCGAGCACGGCGAGGTCCTTGACCTGGCCGATGGTCTTGTCGTTGACCAGAGCCGGCTTCGGGAAGATGGAACCACCCTGCACCACGCGATGGCCGACGGCCACGATGCCTGCGTCGGCGAGCTTCGGGCCGAACTCGTCGAAGAAGCCGAGCACGCGCTTCAGACCCTGCTCATGGTCGTGAATCGGCTCTTCGAGCTCATGCTTCTCGCCGTTGTACTCGTGCTTGTAATGACCGTCAACCGGCTCGCCGATCTTCTCGACCAGACCGGAAGCGATACCTTCGCCGGTTTCAAGATCAACCAGCTGATACTTGATAGAGCTGGAACCGGAATTGATGACAAGGACGGTTTTCGCCATTGTGGGCATCCTCCATGTGTTAATCGATGTGCCGCTTACGCGACTTTCCAAAACCTTAGATTACTCGTTGCTTGCTACAAAATGCCCGATTACTGGGCTTCGATGGCGGTGAGGGCGATGGTGTTGATGATGTCCTGGACCGTGGCGCCACGGCTCAGATCGTTCACCGGGCGGTTGAGACCCTGCAGCACCGGCCCGACGGCGGCCGCTCCCGAGGAACGCTGTACCGCCTTGTATGCGATGTTGCCCGCGCACAGATCCGGGAATACGAACACATTGACATGGCCCGCCACCGGATCGCCCTTGGCTTTGGTCGCGGCCACGGTCGGAGACCATGCCGCGTCGAACTGGATCGATCCGACCACCGCAAGGTCGGGAGCCTTGTCTTTGACGATGGTGGTGGCTTCCTCGACGAGGTCGACGTCGGGTCCTTTTCCGGAGCCCAGCGTGGAATAGGACAACATACCCACCTTCGGTTCAAGGCCGAACGCCTTGGCCGTTTCGGCGGATTGGATCGCGATTTCGGCGAGCTGCTCGGCATTGGGGTTAAGGTTGATGGCACAGTCGGCGAACACGGCGACATGGTCCTTGAAACACATCAGGAACGCTCCGGATACCAACGATGTTCCTGGCTTGGTCTTGATGACCTGCAGGGCCGGACGCACGGTATTGGCCGTGGAGTTGACGGAACCGGACACGAGACCGTCCGCCATGCCCATCACCACAAGCATGGTGCCGAAATAGCTGTCATCGGCCAGCTGTTTGCGCGCCTGCTCTTCGGTCATGCCTTTCTTGGCGCGCAGCTCGCACAGCTTCGCCACCATGGGTTCCAGCACCGTTTCATCATCCTTGGCTTGGAATTTCGCCTTGCCAAGCGATTTCAATCCCAATTCCTGGCCACGGGCGAGAATGGCGTTTTCGTCTCCGACGATGATCAGATCGACGATGTCGCGCTCCAGCAGATAATCGGCGGCTTTGATGATGCGATCCTCGTTGCCCTCCGGCAGCACGATGGTCTTCTTGTCCGCCTTCGCCTTGCCCAGCAGACCGTATTGGAAAGCATAGGGTGTGGTCGGGGCGTCGAATGGCGATTCGAGTACCGCGGTCAGTTCCGCGGCGTCGACGTTCGTCGCGAACGCTTCGTCTGCCTTGCTGATGGCGTCATCGTCGTTGAAATCGACGGCAGGTAGCGTCCACACCGGCACCGGGTAGTTGACGAAGCATGCTTTGAGCGGATCCGGCTGCGTGTCGTCACACCCAGTAATGAACACGCCGACGACTTTGCTCCCGGCGTCTTCGATGACCTTGGTGGATGCCTCAACCGTGCTTTTGACTTGTTCCGGTGTGCGTTCGATAGTGCATACGGCCAGCAGGACCGGCGATTGGAGGTCTGCCGCGACGTCAGCGTTGAAAGAGAACATCGCGGGATCATTGACTGCTGACCTGTCGGTGCCGACAATCACCATGGCATCCGGTCGGGCTGTTTCTACGGCTTGGGTGTAGGCCGCAACGATATCCACCCGCGAACCTTCCTTATCGTTACGAGCGCGCTTGGGGCACACGCCGACGGACTGTTCCCGGCTCAAACCGGCATTGGAAGCTTCGATCAGCACGTCCGTGAAGGTGTCTTTTCTGCAGACCGCCGGACGGAACACTCCGGTCTTGCCGGCTGCGGCAAGTGCCTTGGTGACTCCAAGGGCGACAACATTACGGCCGTTAGCCGCTTCGGGACTGATGATGGTGACGCTGGTAAAACTCACGGTGTCTCCTATGTACTTCACATTATTCGGGTGCGATACCACATCGTTCGCACAATGAGCAATTGTAATGTGCAAACGGTAACTGACACGCGCTAGCGGTTTTGCTGTTTTAAGCCAAGCATATCGCACCGTAATACGAAAAAGCCCCAAGGGAACAATCCCTTGGGGCTTTTATCAAGCAATCAGGCCAAATAGCCTAGGCTCACTCGTTATCGCCAGCGGTTGCGGCGGTAGCGGAGACAGCACCCTGCTTGTTGGTGTTGACACCGGAGTAGACCCAGTCGGTGTAATCCGGGTGATCGTAGCCGTTGTCGACAGCGAACTGGAAGGCTTCCTGACGGAAGGCCTCGAGCTCGTTGATCTTGTCGGCGTACTTGTCAGCGTCGATCATGCGCAGAGCTTCAGCCTGGAGCTCGTAGCGATCGATGTTGTTCACGCGAACCATGTCGTACGGGGTGGTGGTGGAGCCCTGCTCCTCGTAGCCGTGAACGTTGAAGTTGTCGTGGTTCGGGCGATCGTAGATCAGACCACGCACGTCGCGGGCATAGGAGTGGTAAGCGAACAGGACCGGCTTGTCCTCGGTGAACAGCTCAGCGAACTCCTCATCGGAGAGGGCCTCGTTGTTCTCCTTGGCGGACTGCAGCTTGACCAGGTCAACCACGTTGACGACCTTGAACTTGATGCCCATGGCGTCCAGCTTGTCGGCGGTCTGGCGGGCCAGCGCCGCCATGTCCTCGTCGATCTTGGGGTTGTACTTCATCGTGCACGAGCCGAGGGGATAGAAGCCGTCGTTCACGCCATGGATGCGCTTGCAAAGGGCGGTGTAGTGACGGGTGAGCTCGTTTTCACTCACGTGGGGCAGGTGCAGCGCCTCGTTGCGCTCTTCGGGAAGCTGATATTCGGGGACGTCACACTCCGGCATGAGGGTCATGCCGCGGCCTTCGACGCCAAGTTCAAAAATGAGCTTCATTTCATAGCACCTCCTTTA
>OKUL01001028.1_pt1 | contig 10950 bp, 10 predicted proteins | sample 1606631 | NCBI WGS metagenome assembly OKUL01 (sample SAMEA3882518, study PRJEB24775) | human gut metagenome | biome: human-associated habitat; feature: intestine environment; material: feces | place: Netherlands | collected 2009/2010 | reverse complement strand
AAACAGTCCCTATTCCACCGCAACTCAACAGCCGGCACCTGGGGACAGTCCTTGCGGGGCGTCCCCACAGCGCCTATGCCAGCTTGTCGATTTGCCCAATCTCCCAAAGCGGAATATTGACGAGCATGCCCTCGTCTCTATATGCCGCCAGGGAGCTCCTCACGCAACGCTCGAGTTTGAATTTTTCGCAGGCTACTTTCAGACTCTTCGCTTTAAGGTTCTCTGCCGCCTTGACCTCAAGCGGAAGCACAGTTCCCGCATGGTCGATGGCAAAGTCGGTTTCGGCATTGCCGGAGGTAGAGGACCAATACGCGGGAGTTTTGTCCTGGAGCAAAAGCTCCTGCGCGACGTATTGTTCGGTCAGCGAACCTTTGAACTCGGTAAAAACAGTGGATCTGTTAAGAACGATGGCCGGAGAGAGACCGGAGAGCGCTCCGAGGATGCCGGTGTCGATGCAGAACAGTTTGAAGCCCGAGAGGTCTTCATAGCTCGAGAGCGGCGCCTTTAGAGCGGAGACACGTGGCACCTTATGAACGATTCCGTAGTCCGTGAGCCACTGGAGGCTTTCCTCGAAATCGCGTGCGCGCGCTCCGGGGCGAAGGGCGCCATAGACAAACTTCTTGTTCTCCTTTGCAAGCTGGCCGGGAAGGGATTTCCAAACCAACCTCATGCGCTCGACGATGCGGGCGGGTGCATGTTTGCCAAAATCGGATTCGTAAGCCTCGATGATTTGCTGCTGAAGCCTTCGGGCTTCGATGAAATCGCGTGTCTCGGCGAAAGTGGAGACAACTTCGGGCATACCGCCGACAACAAGGTATTCCTTGAGCAAGTGCTCGAGCTTTTCGGTAACGTTTGCTAGAAGGTTCATGTCTGCGGCAAGGATGGCGTCGGCGAGCGGGTTGCCGTCGACAGCACGAACGAACTCAGCAAACCCCATGGGACGCATGGTGAGCTGGTCGATTTTGCCGACGGGAAATGACTCGTTTTCGCGTCGGAGCGCGAGGCCCATATAGGAACCGGCTGCTACGATGTGGTATTCGGGTGCAAGCTCGTTGAAGTACTTGAGCGAGGTGATTCCGCGTGGTGCCTCTTGGATCTCGTCGAAGATGATGAGCGTGTCTTCCGGCGTTACGGTTTGGCCACGTAGGAGTTCTATCTGGGAGATGATGCGCTTGGGGTCGAGGTTCCCATCGAACAGCGAGCGTATGCTCGGCTCGAGCATAAAGTCAAAACGAATGACGTTTCGATACTGCTGGCTTGCGAATTCGTTAAGAAGCCAAGTCTTTCCTGTCTGGCGGGCTCCCTTAAGCAAGAGAGGTTTGCGATTCGCCCTTGATTTCCAAGCGATAAGTTCACTCATAAGCTGTCGCTGCATATTGCCTCCCAACCCTCTCGGTTAGTATAAGGCCATTTGGGTGTTTCCATCGGAAAATGTGCGAGACAACCACGTTTTTCCATCGGAAAATGTGGTAGGAAACTCATTGGGTGGGCGGAAAAAGTAGTCAAAAAAGCCCCGTCCCAAATGAGCTGCTCTGCAGTTGACGGCGTCCAAAAGAAACGAGCCCGCATCCCTGGGGAACACGGGCTCGCAAGCAATCATATGGTAGGGGCGGTGGGACTCGAACCCACAATCCTTGCGGCGAGAGATTTTAAGTCTCCTGCGTATGCCAATTCCGCCACGCCCCCGTGAGACTAGAAGTCTAGCACAAGCCGTCCGTTACGCGTTGACGGCCATCGAGTGTTGGCCCGACTTCTCCAGGAACTCCTGGAACTTGGCCTCGTCGCCCTTGTTCTTGTACTGCAGGGCCAACAGGTACTCCAAGCGGCAACCCTTAACCTTATCGTCACCGGCCTCCTCGAGCATGCGCTCCAGCTCGGGAATGTCGTTGTGGCGCTTGAGGATCATCGTGTCGTACATCAGTTGGCATTCGTGCGCGACTGCCTCGGCCTGACCGCCCTCAAAGCCCTTGATCTCGTGCAACAGCTCTTTGGACTTTTTGCGGTCCTCCTGGCCAACATAGTAGTTAAAGGCTTTGATCACCAGGTCGACGCGCTGCATCTTGGGGAGGTTGAGCCCCAGCAGCAGATCGAACATCTCGCTGGCACGCTCGTGGTCCTCGCGCAGCAGATAGGAGTTCAGGCGCAGGTAGTCGCGGTTGTAGCGTGGGTACAGCATGCTGGTGAGTTTGCCGTCGAGCAAACGATCGAACTCGTCCCACTGCTTGGCGGCCATCAATTGCTGCAGGCGTTTAAACGTGGTGCGTTTTTTGACGCTAAAGAACACCGACACGGCGATACAGATGATGACGACGGCGGTCCAGAGGGTGCGGGAATCGGGCATATTAGGGTCCTTAGTCGCTCATAAAGCGAGCGGTATGACAACACGTACTAGATGTATTATACGCAGCGCGCAAGCAAACTGGCATAAAAGCTCATCGAGGCCGAGTGCCATCGCTCGCTGCGGTACACTTACCTAAAGTAAACCATGAAGGGAGACATTACCTATGAAGAAGATCGTTTTGGCTTGCGGTGCTGGCGCTGCTACTTCCACGCTCGTTGCCCAGAAGGTCGCCACCATGCTCGACGCCAACGGTTACGCCGACAAGTACGAGATCGTGCAGTGCGCCATCTCCGAGGCCAAGGACGTTTGCGACGAGGGCGCCGACCTGCTGATCGCCACCACCGTTGCCCCCGAAGGCCTCACCTGCCCGTACGTGAGCGGCGTGCCCTTCATGACCGGCATGAACCGCGTCGCCGCCGAGAAGGCCGTCCTCGACGTCATGGCTCAGTAGGCGCTGACTGTATGAGTGAGCAGAACTCCAACCCGGTAGAGCTCTTTGGCATGCGCGTCGCTCACGTGGGCATCAACGCCACCGACCCGGCCGATGCCCTGGAGATCGCGGAGCTGTTCTCGACGATGATGGGCCTGCCCGTTATCGAGACCCCGGTTTCGTACTTTAACGATTCGCTGGTCGAGATCATGAAGCAGAACGGTCGTGGCACCAAGGGCCACATTGGCTTTGCCGTCAACGACATCGATGCGGCCGAGAAGTGGTTTGCCGAGCGCGGACTCGAGGTCAACGAGGAGTCGCGCGTACTGCTGCCCGACGGCGGCACCAAGCTCGTGTACTTTAAGCGCGAGTTCGCCGGTTTCGCCGTGCACCTGTGCCGCGAGTAGCGCACAAGCTGCCATAGCTAACAAAAAAGGGATAGGGCCGCATGGCCTTATCCCTTTATTTATGCCGAGGGGTCGACTTTTGCAACGGTCAAAAAACCGAAGTCTAATACTTTTCCGAGAAGTGAACGAGACAAATTGGACCCCCGAAGCATTGACACTTTAAGGGCATCGTTTCCTGCGGTTTCGATACTAGAATCCTGCGATTTTGCCGACGAAAAATGTGGATGCTTCAGGGGTCCAAAAACAGACGTTCACTTCGCGGAAAAGTATTAGACCTCGATTCACGAGGGGGCTTCCTACCGCGGCAGGCGAATCGTAAAGCGGCTGCCGACCCCTTCGACCGAGGTCACACCGATGACGCCGCCGTGGCTATCGACGATCCACTTGGCGATAGCGAGCCCCAGGCCCGAACCCTGTGCACCGACATCGCGCGCGTTGTCGGCACGGTAGAACCGCTCGAACGCGTGAGCTGCGGATTCCTGGTTCATGCCGATGCCCTCGTCCTCAACACTTATGTCGATCGTGCCCGCGCCCGCATCTGGCGTTATGCCAAATGTGACGGTCGTTCCCGCGTCCGAATACTTGGCGGCGTTTTGCACGATTACGCGCAGAGCCTGCTTCACGAGCGCGACATCGACGGGCGCGTCGCAGCGCGGGTCGCTGGCAAACGCAGCGTCAAAAGCCAGCCGATATGTGTGCCCGGCATCAATCATCTGCGATTCCTCGCACACCTCGCCGACCAGTGCAGCCAGGTTGGTATTCACGCGCCGCAGCACGGTGCGGCCGGCATCTCCGCGTGCCAAAAACAGCAGTTGTTCCACGAGCTCCTGCATGTGCTCGCTTTCGGCCTTGAGCGAGGCGATGGACTCTGCCAGCACGGCCGGGTCGTCCTTACCCCAACGATCGAGTATGTTTACGTAGCCCTGAATCACCGCGATGGGCGTGCGCAGCTCGTGGCTCGCGTCGTTGACAAAGCGCATCTGCTGCAGCTTGGCCTCTTGCATCTGGCGCAGCAGGCGGTTGAGTGCAACCTCGATGCTTGCCAGGTCGGCGTCGCCAGTGGTGACGCTCGGCGAATCGACGCTTGCTCGCTCGATGGCCTGCTCCAGCGTTTCCATCTTGCCGCCGGAGAGCTGCATGCGGCCGAGCTCGTCCACGCGCAAGGCCAGGTCGTTGAGCGGTGCCATGGTGCGGCGTACGCGTCGGGCGCCGCCGAGCATGTTGAGCACGCTGATGACCTGCCAACCTACAACGACAAGGTAGAGAGGCCATAGCGTGACGAGGTCCTGCGCGAGGGGGAAGGTCTTGATGGTGCGCGCAAGCTCGACGGTATAGGTGAGTGTTGCCAGGTCCCAGCCACGCGCAGGCGTCAGCGACATGCCGCGAACGGCGGCGCTGGGGATCCATCCCGCGGTAAACGCGCTGTCGGGCAGCGTCTGGTTGTATCCATAGACGAGGATCGCCGCTGCAATCACCATCAGCAGCAGATCGAGCCAGACATAGCTCATCAGGCGGCGCCACATATAGCTCCAGTTGATGGCACGGGCGATGGATGTGACGCGCTTGGTCTCGGCGTTACGCGCGGCAGACATAGCCCACCCCGCGCACGGTCTGGATGATGCGGGCGCCGCCAGCGTCCTCGATCTTGGCGCGCAGGTGCGCGATGTGCACGTCGACGTTGTTTGTGTCGCCCACGTATTCGTAGCCCAGCGCCTCGTGCGCAATGCGCTCGCGCGTGAGCACGGTGCCGGCATGTGCCATAAGCAGGGCGAGGACGTCGAACTCGCGGGCGGTCAGCACGATGGGCGAGCCTCCGACCGTGACTTCGCGGCGGTTGGGGTCGAGCGCAACCGAGCCCACGGCGAGCGTGGCGGGGGAGAGCGAGGCGGAAACCTGGGTCGAGTCACTGACCGGGGGTATCGCGGTGGCGCCGACACCCGTGCCGCCTGCCGCGCCCGTCCCGATGCCGCCAACGCCCGAAGCCGCCCGCACGGCCTCCGAGCGCTTCAGCGCCACGCGGATCCGTGCGAACAGCTCCTCGATCGCAAATGGCTTGGTCAGGTAATCGTCAGCACCGGCGTCGAGCCCGGCCACCTTGTCCATCACGGCATCGCGCGCGGTGACCATGATCACCGGCACGTCCTTGTGCTTGCGGACACGCCGCAGGACCTCCATGCCGTTGAGCTGCGGCAACAACACATCGAGCAGAATAAGATCGTAGTTGCGCTCCAGCGCCAGGTCCACGGCGGTGCGGCCGTCGGCGGCGTGTTCCACCTGGTAGCCCTCGTGCTCCAGCTCGAGCGTCACAAAGCGGGCGATTTTCTCCTCGTCCTCTACGATCAGGATCCGTGCCATGGGTGCCCCCGTCTGCGATTACTTGTCGTCGTTCAGATTTTGCTTGATGTCGTCCGCGGCATCGGCGGCGTGATTCATAAGGTTGTTGATGCTGCCGGGCACGTCGCCGTCGCTGTCGATGCGGTAGCGCATGCCAAAGAACAGGCCAATCAGCATCAGCCATATCGTGGCGCCCCAGGCAAACAGGGCGATGATGGGGATCAGGATGGGGATGTTGAGGATGATCGCATCGCGGCGCGTGGCGATAAACTTGGTGTCCAGGCTCAGGCGGAAGAGCTTTTTGAGGTACTCCCATACGCTGTCCATCTTCTTGGAGAAGTCGGTCTTTTCGCTCGACTTCTCGTAGGCGGCCTGCGCGGCGACCATCTCGGCCGAGGGCTCATCGGCCGGCGCGGACTCGGTGGCGGCGTGCGCCGACGTGGTCTGGGTCTTGCCTTGCGACTCGAGCCAAATGATGGCGTCCAAAACGTTGCCGTCGGCGGCGTCGAGCGCGGCTTTGGCATCGGTGTAGCTTACGTTGCACTTGGTGCGGATGGTTTCAACTTTTTCGAGGTCGTCCATGACCTGTCCTTTCGTTCGATGGGCGCGACGCCGGGCGATCTGCCCGGGCGCGAGCGTTGCGTTCGGCGGCCTGCGTTGCGCGGCGCCGCCCCGCCCTTGGTCGAACTCTATAGTGCAGGTTATAGATTAAGCGATTCTTGAGCCAAGATTAACGTTGGATGAGTTTTTGGGTAGCGGTGGGAAAAGTATTAGACCTCGATAGCGGGGGATGTGGTGCCGGTGCAAAACGGCGTCAAAGGTTGGTCGAGCAGGCGGTTTCTCCATTGATGTCCGCACAGCATGTGACACTTACCCTGCCGCCCCGCTCTGCCGCGGCGGCATGCGTCTGAACAACGACTCTCTAAGGAGTTCGATACCGATGAGTGACAACGCAAAGCATCTCGCAAAGAAGTGCGTAAAGGACGCGGGGCCGTGCCTCGCGCTGTGCGTAGCCGGCGCAGCGGTCGCGCTGCTGGCTGTTCTGGGGCCGTTCGACGTGCTCCGAAGTGCCAGCTTTCTGCATGTTTGCATGGCTCTTGCCGGCGCCACGATGACCGGCGGCGTGCTCGATCTGATCTTTTGGGTGTTTGACCCGTTTGGATGGAAGAGCGAGGGGTAGGTCCCAAAGGATGGAAGGGCTGGAACGGTTGACTTAGTGATCGTGCAGAATGTGGGCTAGCGACTTACAGGGAAGTGGTGATCCGATGACGGTCTATGTGACGGGCGATATTCACGGCGGCGTCGACATGCAAAAGCTTCGCGACTGGGATCTTGGGGATGGTCTGACAAGTGACGACTATCTCATCATCGCGGGCGACTTTGGCTTTCCGTGGGATTTCTCTGCCGAGGAATGTGCCGACATCGCCTGACTGGAGTCGCGCCCCTATACCGTGCTGTTTGTCGACGGCAACCACGAGCGTTTCGATCACTGGTCGGAGCGCCCCATGGAGCTGTGGCACGGCGGCCTGACGCAGCGTCTGTCGGACACCTCGCCCATCCGACGCCTGACGCGCGGTGAGGTTTTTGAGCTCGACGGCTCAACGATCTTTACCATGGGCGGCGCCACGAGCGTGGATAAGGAATACCGCATTCCGTATTCCAGCTGGTGGCCGCAGGAGCTGCCGGACGAGCGCAACTTTGAGGAGGCGCGGGCAAAGCTCGACAGCGTGGGTTGGAAGGTCGACTATGCGATCACCCATACCTGCTCCACGCGCATGCTTTCGCCCACGCTTTACCCGGCACCTGGCTGGAATTATCCCGATGTCGATCGACTCACCACGTTTTTCGACGAGCTGGAGGACCACCTGGACTACAAGCGCTGGTACTACGGGCATTTTCATCGTGACGCCAACCCAGCCGAGTGCCACACCGTGCTCTACGACTGTATTGTCCGCCTAGGCGACGAACTCCAGCCCTGGGATGTCGCGTAGGGGCGGGGTGGCTGGCTACTCGACCGTTACAGTGATGTTTTCCCGATGCGTGCGGATAACATCCCAGCTAAAGTGCTCGACCAGCTGCTCGGCAGAGCGCGGTGTGGCGTCCGGCGCGATGCCTGTTTGCCCGGCGAGCCAGCCCAGTAGTGCCTCGGGCGCGCCAAAGCGGGTGCGGAGCTCGCCCAGGTCCAGGTCGCGGTCGCGCTTGGAAAGGCGGCGGCCATCCGGCGACATGAGCAGCGGAATGTGCGCGTAGTGCGGCGTGGGAAGTTCCAGCAAATGCTGCAGGTAGATTTGGCGCGGCGTGGAGCCCAGCAGATCGCATCCGCGCACGACCTCGGTGACGCCCATGGCGGCGTCATCGACCACCACGGCTAGCTGATAGGCAAACACGCCGTCGCTGCGGCGCACCAAAAAGTCGCCGCATTCGGTGGCGAGTGCTTCGCATTGGGCTCCATACGTGCGGTCCACGAATTCGATCACATCGTTTGCGAGGTCGTCGACGGCGGGTACGCGCAGGCGCGTGGCCGGAGCGCGCAGAGCGCTGCGGCGGGCAACCTCCTCGGCAGAAAGGTCTCGGCAGGCGGCGCGGTAGATGGGCGTGCCGTCGCTCGCGTGCGGCGCGCTCGCGGCGTGGAGTTCGGCACGCGTGCAAAAACAGGGATAGGTGAGGCCGGCGTCTTGCAGCTGACGCAGGGCGTCCTCGTACAGATCCAGGCGATTGTGCTGGTAGTAGGGGCCTTCGTCCCATTCCAGTCCCAGCCAGGCCAGGTCGTCAATCAATTGAGTGGCAAGTTCCGGGCGCTTGCAGCGATCGTCCAGGTCCTCGATGCGCAGCACGATGCTGCCGCCTTGGCTGCGGGCCGAAAGCCACGAGCACAGGCAGCTGAACACGTTGCCCAAGTGCATGCGGCCCGAGGGCGACGGGGCAAAGCGGCCCACGACGGGGGTGGGCGCTGCCGTTGCTGGTGCGTCCGCGGCGTGTGTTGCTATGTTGCGTGCGTTGATATCCATGCGGACGAGTATAGCGCGGGGCTTGGCAGGGAAGGCGTTGCTGCGCTCACAAGTTGGCGGCGGTACGCATTGCGCACGGTGGGTTTGCGGCTCAAGGTCTCGATCGCTGCGTACCGACTTAGCCTCACAAACGACAGAAACCCCGGCAGCTCTTCGCAACTGCCGGGGTTTCCGCGGAAAAGGGGGACATGATCCTCGAGCGAACAGCAAAGGGGCAAACCGTTTTCGCTAAACTGCTTTATGCCCCTCGGCTGGCGGCTCAATCAGCGTATGCCGCGCCCACACAAAGCCGCTACACCTGTGACGGAGCTGTGAAGTGGTATCTATCGTTGGTGCAGGCCACGCCAAGGAGTGTCCCCAACGACTAGTCATTTAAGAACGTCCCCAATGACTAGCTGCTGGCGGCGGGCGTGACTTTCATCCCGTTTGGCGCTCCGGTCGCCTAGATATTCGTCATGTGCGCCCGTAAACGTGGGACAATGACGCTGTTGGTATCACAGACAAAGGATGTGCCTATGAACGCCCCCGTTGCCAAGACCTGTCGGCAGCGCCGCCTATTCGCGCGATTCGCTTCCGTCTGCGCACTCGTCGCGCTTGCGTTGTTGCTGCTGCCTGCCGCCGCACACGCCGACGGCTACTCCATGAGCCAAACCTACATCGGCGCCACGGTTGAGGCCGATGGATCGCTGACCGTTGTCGAGGGACGCCAGTTCGATTTCGACGACGACATCAACGGCGTGTTTTGGGAGATCAATACGGGCACCAACCAGCAGGGCGGCACGGCGGGCGTCGACGTTCTGAGTGTCGAGGAAGAGGACACCGCGTTTAACAGGGTCGATAGCGCGAACAAGGGCGACTCTGGCGTCTATATGGTTGAGCAGTCCGACGGCGGCGTAAAGATCAAGGTTTTTAGCCCCCACGAGAGCGGCGACAGCGTGATCTTCTACGTGAGCTACACCATGACTGGTGCGGTTATGAACTGGGCCGACACCGCCGAGCTCTATTGGAAATTTGTGGGTGACGGCTGGTCTGCGGATTCCGACGATGTCGAGATGGAAGTGTACTTCGCAAATGCTGCTGCCGGGACGGCGGCCGTCAAGGGCGATAACTTTCGCGCATGGGGCCACGGTCCGCTGACGGGCGATGTGTCACTCGATGAGGACGAGCCCATGGTCACCTATACCATTCCCTGCGTGCATCAGGGCGAATTCGCCGAGGCGCGCATCGCCTTCCCCAGCGACTGGGTGCCATGGCTTTCCGCTTCAAGTGAGGAGCGCATGTCAACGATCCTGAGCGAAGAGAAAGAATGGGCCGACGAGGCTAACGCCCGCCGCGCTCACGGTCGCATGATTGCCAATGCACTTGCCGTGCTAAGTGTTGTCGCGGCGGTGGCCTTTACCGGCACAATCGTTGTGTTCAAGCTGTGTCGCCGCAAGCCCAAGCCGCTTTTCCAGGACGAATATTTCCGCGATGTGCCTTCGGCCGACCATCCCGCCGTGCTTTCGGCCCTCATGAGCTGGAACGAGGTGCCCGATCAGGCATATATCGCCACGCTCATGAAGCTCACTGACGACCGTGTGATCAAGCTGGAGCAGGCGACCGTGACCAAGGCTAAGAAGGGCCTGTTGGGGCGTGAAAAAGAAGAGCAGACGTATCGCGTGACGGTGAGTGATGCGGGCTGGAAGTCGGCCAAGGGCATTGACCGCATGGTGCTCAAGGTCTTCTTTGCCGGTGCTAAGCCCGACGAGAACGGCGATCGCTCGCGCACGTTCGACGAGCTGCAGCACTACGTCAAGCAGCACGCTACGCCCGTGGGCGACAAGCTCGAGGACTATCAGAACACCGTTAAGGGCAAGCTAGCCGATAGCGAGTACGTTGCCTCGGACGGCATTGTCGCAATGGTGCTTTGCCTGGTTCTTGGTATTCTGATCGCCTGTGTTCCCGCGGGGTCCATCTTCTTTACCGACGGCGCACAGGCGAACATTATCGCCGCGGTTATCTCGGTGCCGATTGTGCTGGTGGGTATTGGCGTGGGCCTTACGTTCCGCCGCTTTACGCCGGAGGGCGCCGAGGTTGCGGCTCGCTGCAAGGCGCTTAAGCATTGGCTCGAGGATTTCACGCGCCTAAAGGAAGCCGTCCCCGGCGATCTGGTACTGTGGAACAAGCTGCTGGTGATGGGTGTGGCGCTAGGCGTTTCGAAGGAAGTCCTGCGTCAGCTTGCCGAGGCTGTTCCTCCCGAGGTGCGCGAGGCCGACGGTTTCTACGACAATTACCCCTGCTACTGGTGGTACTACCATCATTACGGTATCGATTCGCCGCTCGATTCATTTAACGATGTGTATCACGAGAGCATCCGTGAGCTGGCTTCGAGCTCCGACAGCTCGGGCGGCGGCGGTGGCGGCGGCTTCTCGGGCGGCGGCGGAGGCGGCG
>OKUL01001027.1_pt1 | contig 10955 bp, 7 predicted proteins | sample 1606631 | NCBI WGS metagenome assembly OKUL01 (sample SAMEA3882518, study PRJEB24775) | human gut metagenome | biome: human-associated habitat; feature: intestine environment; material: feces | place: Netherlands | collected 2009/2010 | reverse complement strand
GCTGCGACATTACCAGACTCCGGAACACCGACAACAAGATCAGCATTAACTGGGTGATGCTTTGCAAGAGAACGTCCTGCAATCAGACGGCTCTCATATACACTTACGCCATCAATATAGGCATCTGGTCTGGCAAAATAAATATATTCAAAAATACATCTTGCATGCTGCTCCTTTGGGATACACATGCTTCGGTTTGATTCAATTCCTTTTTGTGTGATGGTGACGATCTCGCCAGGCTCTACGTCACGGACAAATTCAGCACCGATAGTGTCAAGTGCACAGCTTTCTGATGCCAGTATATAGGCATTGCCACGCTTTCCGATACACAGCGGTCTAAAGCCATATGGATCTCTTGCTCCAATGAGCTTTCTCGGACTCATGACAACAAGTGAATACGCTCCCTTGATTTTTTTCATCGCCTCTGCGACAGCTGCCTGTACGGTCGGCTGTTCAACTCTGGCTCTTGCAATCATGTACGCGATAATCTCAGAATCGATTGTCGTCTGAAAGATTGCACCTGTTCTTGCAAGCTCCTGGCGCAGCTGCGGCGTATTGATCAGGTTGCCATTATGTGCCAGGCCTAGTGTTCCTTTGATGTAGTTTAATACAAGCGGCTGTGCATTCTCTCTCGTAGAACTACCTGCCGTCGAGTATCTGGTGTGGCCTACACCGATGTTTCCTTTCATTGACTCTAAGTCTTCCGGGGTAAACACCTCGTTGCACAGACCCATTCCTTTATGACTCAGTACTAGTCCTTTGGGACCGCTAGTGTCGCTTACCGCGATACCGCAACTCTCCTGACCTCTGTGCTGCAATGCCAGAAGTCCGTAATAGATCGTAGATGCCACATCGTGTCCGTCAAAGTCGTACACACCGAAGACACCGCATTCTTCCTTTAATTTGTCGTTATTTTCTGTCTGGATATAAATGTTGTCCGTCACTTGTAAGCCTTACCTTTCCTGCCTGCCCCCACAAAAGGAATACCCAAAATTATTATTTACAGATCCTTTCCTGTCAGCATCTTGTATGCCTGAAGGTATTTGCCGATGGTCTTCTCCACGATCTCCTCCGGCAGCTTCCAGCCCTTTTCGGGATTGGCTTTCAGCCAGTCACGGGCGAACTGTTTGTCAAAGGAAGGCTGGCCATGTCCGGGCTCATAGCCGTCTACCGGCCAGAAACGGGAGCTGTCGGGAGTCAGCACTTCATCTCCCAGTACCATATTGCCGTTCTCATCCAGACCGAACTCGAACTTGGTATCTGCAATGATGATTCCTTTGGTCAATGCGTAATCCGCACACTTTTTATAAATAGCGATGGTATAGTCACGAAGCTTGGCCGCATATTCTGCGCCCTTGCCGGGGAAACGCTTCTCCAGATATTCCACACTCTGTTCGTAGGAGATGTTCTCATCATGATCTCCGATCTCCGCCTTGGTGGAAGGGGTATAGATGGGCTCAGGAAGCTTATCTGCCTCCTTCAGACCTTCCGGAAGCTTGATGCCGCATACGGTACCGTTCTTCTTGTAGCTTTCCCAGCCGCTTCCGGTAATGTATCCACGAACGATGCACTCGATGGGGAGCATGTTCAGCTTCTTGCACATCATGCTGTTGCCGTCAAACTTCGGCTGTCTGAAAAATTCCGGCATATCCTTAACATCAGCGGATACCATATGATTGGGGATCACATCCTCAGTCATATTAAACCAGAATTTTGACATCTGGGTCAATACAGTTCCTTTCTTCGTTACTGTGTTGTCCAAGATCACATCAAAGCAGCTGATACGGTCAGTTGCCACCATGATCAGGGTATCTCCGTTGTCGTAGATCTCACGAACTTTGCCTTCCTTGATCGGTTTCATTTCCTGTACGCTCATACCATCAGTCCTCGCATTCTTATGTTTTTCAGTCTTTTATTGAAACAGGTGTGGGCAAGATACACCCACACCTAATAGATAAACAGATTTGCGAAAAAAAATCAATATGTTTTTACTGCAACTTACCGATAAATTCCCGAACCCGGGCATTTTCCGATGTAAAAAGTGCTTCGGGAGAACCTTCCTCCACGATCACACCCTGTTCCATGAAAATAATGCGGTCGGATACTTCTCTGGCAAACTGCATTTCATGAGTCACGATGATCATGGTCATATGTTCACTTGCCAGCTGTCTGATCACCTTTAATACTTCTGCCGTCAATTCCGGATCCAGTGCTGAGGTCGGCTCATCGAAGAACAGGATCTTGGGCTGCAGTGCCAGTGCCCTGGCTATGGATACTCTCTGCTGCTGTCCGCCGGACAACTGGTAAGGGTAGGCATCTGCCTTATCCGACAGTCCCAACTGTGCTAAAAGCTTCTCCGCCCTCGCCACGGCTTCTGTGCGGCTTACCTTATCCACATGAATCGGCGCATCGATGATATTTTTCATCACCGTATAATGGGGAAAAAGGTTAAAATTCTGGAATACCAGTCCAAAACATTTACGGATCTTATGTAATTCCGCCTTCGATGCATATTCGCACTGTACTCTGCCGTTTTTATCCGTTTTCTCTGAAGCTGCCGTCTGCCCTAAATAGATCAGCTCACCGCCGTCCATTTTTTCCAAAAGCGTTGCACAGCGAAGCAGTGTGGACTTCCCGGAACCGGAGGGACCGATGATGGAGACCACCTCTCCCTTTTTCACGGTAAGGGAGATATCCTCCAACACTCCGTTTCCATCAAAGCTTTTTTTCACATGATTCATTTCTAAGAGGATTTCGCCGTCTGTCTGTTCCATATACGATACTCCTGTCTGTCACCTATCTGTAATAAGATGTCTTCTTCTCCAGGTATTCCATGAAGGATGCCACAACGAGATTAAAGATATAATAGAATACACCTGCCGCCAGCAACGGAACCACACTGGTCTGTGCTGCTCCGATCTGCTTCGCGACTGTAAACATCTCCGCGATGGAAATGGTAAATGCCATAGAAGTATCCTTGACTAATGTGATAGTCTCATTGGTCACCGGCGGAAGCACCCGCTTCACCACCTGCGGCAGAATGATCTTCACGAAAGTCTGTGCCTTACTGTAGCCCAGTACCTGCGCAGCCTCATACTGTCCCACCGGAATAGATTCGATCCCCGCACGGTAGATTTCCGCAAAATATGCTGCATAGTTGATCACGAATGCCACGATCACCGCCGGGAAACGATACCCCGTTCCCACGTGCATGCGGAACACATAAAAGGGTGCGAAATACACCACGATGATCTGCAGCATCAGAGGGGTTCCTCTCATGATGGATATGTAAATTTTAGAAATAATGCGGATCACCTTACATCCCGACATTCTTCCGAAGGCTACGATCAACCCAAGAGGAAGGGAGAATAAAAGGGTCAGTACAAATATTTCCACCGTTATCAGAAAGCCCTCTGCCAGCTGGGCACTCATGGTCAGCAAACTCATGAAATCTACTCCTTAATTATCCTGACTTACATCCATTATCTTTTGTTATTTACCGAGGCAGACACTGTCGGTCAGTCCCCACTTTTCAGCGATCTGTGTGAAAGTACCGTCTGCTGCCATCTCATCGAGGGTCTTCTGCACGGTATTTCTTAACTCATCGTTACCCTTTAAGAAACCAACGGCGTACTGCTCTACTGCCAGCTTGTTGTCCTCACCCTGCAGCATAACGAACTTCCCTGCTTCTCTCTGGGCGATCTGGTACTGTGCCACACCGATATCGATAGCTACGGCATCTACCGCACCCTGCTCCAGATCCATGAATGCAGTGTTATAATCCGCATACTCGATCAGCTGTGCAAAGGAATCACGAAGTGCAATGTTATCGGTGTTCTCTTCATCATTCAGTGCAGCCAGTGCGGAAGAATCCTTCTGTACCGCTACAACCTTGCCTGCCAGCTCTTCCTTATTCTGTACACCGGAAGCTGCTGCTACGACGAACACCTGGCTGTTATCCACATAGGGCTCGGTCCAGGTGTAGGCATCCTCTCTGCCGTTCATGGTGAACCCGTTCCAGATACAGTCAATGGCTCCGGAAGAAAGCTCCATATCCTTTGCATCCCAGTCAATGGGTTGCTTTACCAGTTCCCAGCCCTGTCTCTTGCATACTTCCGCTGCCAGATCCAGGTCAAAGCCTACATATTCTCCATTGTCATCACGATATCCGTAAGGGGGAAATTCCGCATCAAAACCTACGGTAAATGTCTTATCAGATCCTTTAGAACCACAGCCGGTAAGAGCACCTGCTGCCATGCTGATTGCCAGTAATGCCACTAATACTCTTTTCATAATACATCCTCCCGTTCTGCCACTCACTGTTGGCCGCATTGTATACTTTAGCATGGTAAATTGCTAACACGGTGTCATAGTAACATAACGGGAGGGTCTTGTCAATTCTTTATCGGTCGTAACGCTCCACCATCGAGAGAATTTCCTTTGCATATCTGGGGTATGCTGCTGCTACATCCTTCACTTCGTTCCTGGCAGTCTCCGCCACCTCCTGGTTGTAATCCATCTGTTTGCGGAGCGCCTGTCTTCTCTGAATGAGTTCATGTCGGATTTCCACCATTTCGCGTTTATCCAAAAGAGCTGCCGTCTGACCGATCCAGCGTTCCGGCATCTGTACCCGATAGTTAGACAGCTGTTCCACCAGCTGCTTCTGGTAATATTCGATCTTGGCTTCCGCCTCCGCGAACTGTTTCCGTTCTTCCTTTTCATCCTGGTACATTTTCCACAGCTTTTCCAGTCTGGCTGCACTGTCCGTATTATATTTCAGATACAGATATTCCATCAGCTGACAGTTGTTCACATACCGGATCTTTACTTTGTTCTGCAGCTGGATCAGTTTATTGATGGTCTTCTCAACACGCTGCAATTCCCTGTCACTGTCCATGTATTTGATACACACATAGGAGATTGCCACTGCGCCGGCGCCTACCGCCAGGAAATATCCCACATAAGTATCCATTTCAAATGCAAACTGCAGAACAGCCAGCATGATCACGCACACGATCAATGCCGTCAGGAAGATCACCGCCATTCCCCTCTGATTGTTCATCAGATTCTCCAGTTCATTTCTGCGATATTCATAGGCATGCCGTTCTCCATCCAGTCGATGCAGATCCTGTCGTACCAGATTGCCGTATTTTTCGCCTTCCCGGATCTTCTGAATCCCTTCTTCGATCTCATCTTCTCTTTTACGGATGGCATAATAATCCGCATCTTTCATCCGGTTTTTCTTCTCACGATATTTACTGCGTTCCTGTTCCAGCGCAGATATTTTACCTGCGGTACGGTTGATCTCCCCTCTCTGCTGTGCAGGTAACGCCTCAATCTCTTCCATATCCGTCAGGTACGATGTTACCAGTGTATATTCTCCGGTGAGCAGATCGATTTCCCTGGAAGCTTCCGTTATCTGCTCCAGGCAGTTCACAATGTAACGCTTCCGCTGATCTTCCTCTTCAAAATTTACACCGTTACGTGTATAGACCACCTGTTCCCAGTCATCCTCTTCCACCGGCTCTGTTTTTTTCTTAAAAAAGCGTTTCCACCACACCATAGTTTTCTCCTGTCCGTTCTGATCCTGTTATATGCTGACACTCGTCCGATAACTGTTTTTCAATGCTGTGATGAGTCTCTCATTTTCCGCATCGTATTTCTGTCTGTCATTTGCGCGCCATTCTCTTCGCAGTTTCAACTGCCGGAATTCCGGCTGCTGTTCCCATTCTCTCCCGAATTGTTCCATACTTTTCTCCAGTTCCAGAGATTCTGTATAGAATTCCGGGTTCCGCGCCGCAAATGCCACATAAGCATCTTCTGTAAGCTCCATGCGTTTTGCCGCAAGATAAGCATCCAGATGGCTTCTGTCCGGATCCGCCTGCCATGCCTCACGAAAATACTCTGCCGCCTTATCATAAAGCATCAGTCCGGTAAGGGCCACGCCTTTATTATGCAGGATCGCCGCCCTGACTTTTCCGGCCGGGAGCTCTCTTCCTTCTCTCTCCAGATCACTCCAGGTTTCCAATAGCATATCATATCCGCGAATGGCCGCGGCATATTTTCTTTTTTCCACCATATAGTCGATCTGGCTCTTACGTTTCTCCAGGTTGCTGAGTCCGGATCCCTGCTTCAGCACCTGTGCGACTGCCTGCAGCTCTTCTTCCCCATAGATTCCCACATACTGCAGAATCGTCAGTACAAAAGCACTCAGTGACCCCTGTTTATGTACCATGGGGTACAATTGCTTTGCCAGCTCTCTGACCCTGCATTCCTCTCCGATCCAGTCCACCAGTTTATCGTTCATGATAGACATATCCAGAAGAAACGCATTTTCCTTCAGGCAATAACACAGTTCCTCCATGCAATAGACCCGGATCTCCAGTTCTTCTATATTATAGGCTGTTTCACAATATTCACCTACACACAGACTTGCCTTCATTTCCATTCTCATCTCCATCCATCTTCATCTCCGGTCAGAGTTCGATCTCTTCCTTCCAGATGTGATGTGTTGCAGCACGAAATGTGCCAAATCCCAAATCCTCCAGTTCCACCTTGAGGTGCGTGTCATCCCGCATTTCCACGCTGATCCGCAGGCGGATGATTCCCTCCTGTAATTCTTCCGGTACGATTCTGGCGATCCGGTTCCCCTTGCCGGTCAGGGAAGTGATCAGGATCTCCACAGCTCGTCCCTCCAGCAGATAGAATTCCATGGTATTTTTGGCTTCATACCAGTTGATTCCGGCATCCAGCAATGCCTGGTAGGATACCTCTCCCCGCCTGAGAACCTTCATTCCGATATTGGATTTGAGTTTATCTTTTCCCAGAAACACATGATTTTTACCGGTTTCCCCGGGAGTCAGTCTCTCCATCATGCCATAACAGGCACCCTTGCTGAACAGATTATTGCCTTGGAAAACTCTCCTCCCCTTACACAGATAGCGCAGGGATTCCTTCATCCAGTCCCGGGAAAAAGCTTCACCGATCAGATATACCGAAGATATCATCTGATTTTCACACAGTTTTTTCGCGATCTCCTGCATTTTCTCATCGGATTCCGGTACCGGGAAAGGAAATTCCCTCTCCTCCATATATGCCACTACAGGTGTGGTATGCCGGTTGCATTCCATGCAGGTACGTATGGAAGCATCTCCATATTCGCATAATATCGTCTTATGCCGCCACAGTTCCTCCGGCTGGTACAGATTATAGTAATAAAAGCTCTCCACATGACTTTGGAAGCAGATCTGATCCGTCTTCAGATGAAGTCCCTCTGTGGCTGCTGTCAGCACTTCCAACATCCGATGATCCAATTCTTCGCAGGTGATCATCAGGGCACCGATACGTTCCGTATTTGTCACCTGAGATAAAAGACCCAGACTTCGTTTCAGGAAAAGCGTCAGCAACGCAACCGGATCAATCGGTGCGCCGTCGATCTGCACCGGTTCTCCGTCCCTGGCCAGCTTCAAAAGGTTCTCCACCAGAATTCCTTCTTCCTCCCCGGCATATCGTATTGCTTCACTTCCGTAAAACCACTGGTTGACTCCCTGTCTCTTACTGAGCGCCAGCGGAATGGTATAGACCGAAGATCCCGCTACGGAAGACAATGTTCTGATCTCTTCCTCACTACCCGTAACATAGCAGCTGATCTGCGCATATTTGTTGCCAAGATCATATCCGACGATTACTTTTTCGCTTCCCGGCAGTCGCATCTTCCTTCCGCCTCCTCTCTGTGGTCTGTCTGATCTTACTGCAGAGTAAACAGTCTGTGATCCAGATATTCTCTGCGGTAATATTCCTCCAGAAGATGATCCAGTGTATCATCATCCTGCAGCGACATACTGATCATCATATCATTGACAATCTCGTATTTACTGTCTGGATTATCATTCATGATATCACTCTTCTGTAAGCTTCCGCTCTCCGTCAGTTGTTCTCCGTTTGCGGATTCTTCCATAATATAATACTGAATATTCTCACCAAAAAAGAGCACAAACTCTTTGAAAAATACCCCACTGTATACTTCCTGCATGTATTCCGACAGATAATCCTCCGCCTGTCCGTTCTCATGCAGCATCACATAATGAATTCTTGCCCGGACACCGCCTCTGGTATGATACTCCACAATGGTCTTGTCCTTTAGTTCCTGCAGCTCGGGAAGGCAGTCCTTATATTCCCGGAAAAAGTTCAGATGAATATGCTCTTTCATCATTTCCTGCAGGAAGTCCCGGATCAGCAGCTCATCTTCTCTCTCCAGCCTGTCTCTGTTCTCCGCATAGAATTTCAGATATGCCAGTTTACAGATTCTCTGTGTCTCTTCCCCCCGCAGATAGCAATTACGGATTTCATGAAAAATGTATTCCTCCGTCAGTTTTTCTCTGCAGAAGTAATCATAAGAGCTCTGGATCAGAACCGCCTCTTCGATCTCCTGTCCGGCTCCCTGGGATACGTAATAGCGGAAAATATCCAGCCGTTCTCCCACAAATGCACCGGAAAACAACATTTGTACCAGAATTTTCTCACTGAGTTCATAGCAGTCTACTTCAAAAGATCTGGCTGCTTTCCAGATATCACGCAGCTCTTTCGTCGTTCCCTGTACATAATGAGACAGATACTCCAAAACATTTCCGTTGTATTTTCCTCTGCGAAAAACAGACAATGCCGCCGCATATAAGGCAGGTTCTCCATCATGTACGGACTGTGAGATCAGCGCATCCGTCAGGCGCAGCAATATTTTGGCTTCCGCAAAATACGGTGTATACCGTTCGATCCACTGATATGCCTTCTCATAATTCCCCCGCAGTATCAGGAAACGAAGTACGGTCTCCCTCTGTTCCACCGTCAGATGTTCTCCATCAAACTCCTGCAGATATTCATCCAATGCCTGCACATCATCGGCATCAAAATAAGCCTGCGCCAGCTCTACCGCTATTTTATGCCGCAGCTTCGGCTCCACGGCATCGGATGCCGCAAGTCTTGCCATACGCATTAACTTTGCGGAAGGCATAGCTTCTTCTCCTCTGTCATTTTGTGCAAAATACAGATCCAGTTCCACAGTATCCGGCACATAATGTTCCAACAGCCGCAGATATTTTCCGGGCACCAAAAGCTTTTCCAGCGTGTATTCTACATTTTTCAGGAATCTGTTCCCATAGGCATCCTCAAATGCAATGGTATAATCATTTCCGTAGATTGCCACCCATGCGATACCGTTCTGCAGTAAAGTCTCCGTCATTTTCAGGTTGCCCGGCTGACCGACGATCACCTTGCGTATTCTGTTATCTTCCACCCGTACCAGATGTGCAAACAGAAGACGGGAAAGGGGCTTTGCCATTGTCTCCGTCACAATCGCGGGTGTCAGGAATCCCTGATACAGCACCGCCAGATGTCTGTTAATGTGCTGTTTCTGAATCTGATCGATGACAAACCGTTCGATACGCGGTTCGTAATGTTCATACAATTCTTCGTATTCCGCCCTGTGTTTCAACAGATACGCATATAAAAAGGCACTGTGTTCGTAATCCAGGTTGTTCTGGAACGAGAAATACATCAATATTACCTTCGGCAGTTCCGTTACGGAATCCATATCTGTCGAGGCCATATAATATTCATACAGATTGGTGATCCGCAGATGGCTTTCCACACCCTTCTCATACCAGCCAAAAGCATCCGTACCGGTCTTGCCTCCTTTGATCAACAGACTGCAGATTTCCTGCAGGATACGTACATCTTCTTTTTTCCCATATACTTTTTTCAGAATTCTGCACAAAAGCGGCGAATATTCCCGCACTCTGCCTGACAGATACAGAAGCTGCTCTAACAGGCTGTCACTGATCGCCTCCTGTCTGGCGCCAAAATGCAGCACCTGCAGTTCAAAACCGTTCAGCTTCCGCAACAATGCAGGATTGCTGTTCAGAAGTGCCAGTGCCTCCAGATAGATGACCGGACTGGTACATCCATACTGATATTGCTTCTCCAGGAACAGCCATTTTCCGGAAGCAGACCGGTTATACTCTTCCGACAGATACAAAAGCAGCCACGCCACCCGCCATCTGGTCCTGTCATAGCGATAGATCTGCTCCACCTGTTCCGCCATCTGCCTGGTATACTGGGGATCTCTGTGGATCAGTGTCGTCAGATACAGATAATATGCCCACAGATCCCCGCCGGCAGCTTTCTGTTCCTCCAGCATATCCGCTGCATGATCCAGGATCCAGCCGGCTTCATTGTATCTCTCTTCGGTAATCAGAAGTTGTGCCTGAAACAGTCTGGCCGATGCATCCCGTTCATCCATAGTCACCATACGTTCCACCAATTTGCCGGTCTCTGCCAGCCAGGTACCTGTTCCGATCTTACGTAATCTGAAATCCTCATAATATTTCATGATCTGTGCTCTGCACTGCATATGACTGTGGTCCGCATGCCGCACCGCCGTCATATCCCCCAGCTGTACCGTCACCGGGATCTCCAGCGACGTATAAGCATTGTATATATAGATCCTGCCGAAATTTTTACCGGGCCTGCATATACTGCTGTCGATATAGACTGGGAGTCTGCACCGGTTTCCCAGAAAATCGTCATCACTTAATGTTTCTTTTTCTGTGAAGACAAACTCTCCCTCACATTCGATCTGTAAATCGGTATATCCCCAGCCGTTTCTGACAATATTCAGGCTGTTCTCCGTCACCCCGTAATTACCTTCCGCTCTGGAAAGCTTTTTCACCAGTTCCTTTTCCTCTATCAGAAACTCTATCTGCTGCTTTTTATTGATACAGATCAGAAATTCCTCCACGTTCTGCTCATTGCCCTCATAGGCGGACAGCATACGATAGCAGCCATAAAAATGTTCATCATTCCCCTGGAACAGACGCCGGAAATCCGGATCATAGAATAACCGTACCGCTTCCGCCCAGTTACTTTTCGCCAGATTAGCAAAATGAAACAGATTCCTTATG
>OKUL01001014.1_pt1 | contig 11108 bp, 8 predicted proteins | sample 1606631 | NCBI WGS metagenome assembly OKUL01 (sample SAMEA3882518, study PRJEB24775) | human gut metagenome | biome: human-associated habitat; feature: intestine environment; material: feces | place: Netherlands | collected 2009/2010 | reverse complement strand
AAGCGAAAATCTCGGAATTTTCTGGTGCAGTCTAATGTAGTCGAATTAAAAATAATGTGGTTATGAATGTGCGCGCGATCAACATGGGTAGCCACGATAAATGCGTGTTTTCCCTTGGTGAATCGCATGGCTGTCTCATACCCAACCTTGTTCGCCTCCTCCGGCGTGATTTCTCCGGGCTTAAAGGATTGCCGAATCTGATATGCAATCACATCATGCGCCTGGGTTCTACCGGTGATATGCTCATACTGCCGTTTAGAAAGCAGAAATTCTTCATCACAGGTCTTTGCGTCACAGGCATACGCGCTGATATATTTTCCATCTTCCGTCTTTGCTGCATTCTCAGAATAATCAGTACGGTCAGCCAGACACTGCGCTACCGTCTTTCCTTTATTGATATGCAGCGCAATTAGTCTTGTAGCCGCCATTTTTCATATTCCTCCATCTAAAAAGAGCTACCCGAAGGCAGCTCTTACCAATCTACTATTCTCATTTTAACATCCGTTCCCGGTCATAAGCTCCCTGCAAATAAACGGCCTGCTTGATGATCTCTTCCATATCGAAATAGACACACATGATGCTTTCGTACAGCTTCCACACATTAGATTCGCTGCCTCCCACCATCTCCATCAGCTGGTCTTCCATCTTCGATTGCTCAGACTGTTTTTCCTGATAAGCAGTCTCTTCCACAAAATGATTCTCTCCATCTGTTTCCTCGTACCGTAAATCATAATAATCTTTCATAAACTGAATATCCATCGAATCCCTCCTGAACTCAAATTGTCAAAACATCCTCTACACGCTCGCACAGCCGCTCCATCAGTTCCATGATGCCGCCCGCACCAACCGCAGCTGCGAACAGCCCCATCTCAATCAGAGTCAGCAGGAACACATCCGTCCAGCTCGCCCGAACCACCGAATAGATGCCGCAGCCAAGAACGAACAGCATGACCGGCGAAAGCACCCACAGGGATAGCTGCATCAGCAGATTCCAGATAAAGCACAGAAATCGCAGCAGAAACGCAACCGGCAGCAACAGGATTTTCAGCACCAGCTTCAACAAAAAACATACGACCTTCATGGATTTCACCCCTTCGTTTTTCTTTTCATCTTCATTTTATCGTACCCGCTTGTCAAACACCACGATGTCAACAGGAAGACCTGCAAAAAATATGTAATGACACAGACTGTTTCATCTGTGCCATGTGCAATAGAAATTCCGCACGTTTGCGCCGTCATCGAATACCAGAAAGCCTCTTTAAGATCAGCTTTTGCATCTCCCAGAGTTCATCCAGTCGCTTCTGCAAATCCCGGATATCCTCCGCATAGATGCTTCCAGATTCATTGGCGCGTTTTGCGTACTGGTTCAGGTTGTTGCTGCATCGGCGAAGAAGTGTGGATACCTGCGCCACATCCGACAAATCAAGATTTACGCAGTACCCGTCCATCGCCATTTTTCTCATATAGGCACCGGTATTCCGAATCCCCAATTCTTTCTGCTTTTCACGAATCCTCGCCAGCTCTTCCGGGTTTACCCGGACATTGATCCAGTGTTCCCGAACACTCATAGTGCCACCTCCTCATCATTTCGATGTGTCATCGGCGGAATGCGCCCTGCACGGTCACGCAGCTCTGCCAGGACAGACGGCTTTTCCGTTGTTCTCTCACGGTCTGGATCATCATTTTCACGGTCATCCATATTCAGCAGTGCGTCCAGTTCTGCCAGTCTTGCACTCTTTTCCGCCAGTTCTGCCTCCTGGGGGAACGGCTTTCCAAGCTCGGCCTGCGCAGCTTCCTGCTGGCTCCTAAGATTGTCCAGCTGCTGTTCCGCCTTCTCCAGCCTTGCAGGAATCCCGGCAAGAGCATTATCCAAACGCTGGATATTGCCCGCAGCACTGGTGCCGATGGGCACCCGGTGGGTCATCTCGCCTTTCAGCAGCACCTGATACTCTTTCTGGAAGCTGTCATATGACAACTCCATCTTGAAACCGCGATAGCTGCCAAGCGGCACCGGCTCCAAACTCTGATTGGCTTTACAGACCGCAAGAATTGCTTCACCGGCCTCGGCTTTTTCAGTAAATTGTGTGCCATTCACCTCCATACCGCAGAACCCCTCTTCCGGCAGCGGATGTGCCGCCACCGTCCGAATATCCGACTGAAAGCCCTTGATGAACCCTTGCGTTTTCTCAATCTCCGCAGGGAAATATTTCATCAATTTATCTTCCAATCGGTACTGCTGGCTCTGATGATCCGCCTTCAATACTTTCAGCCTTGCAACATCTACATCCAAGTCCATTTTCTCCTTGATTTGCGGGTCTCCGGCACAAAGTGCCTTGATCTCTGCATAGGAAAGAGCCTGCTCATCTACATCATCACAGGAACGTACCGGAGATTTGCTGGTCATGATCTGGCTGATAAATTTCTGCTTATTCTCCAGTGTCTGATAGAGGTAGGCATCAAAAGTTCCTTCCGTCACATACTGATAAACCTGCACTTCTTTGTTTCGGTTTCCCTGACGGATGATACGACCATTTCGCTGGGTCATGTCCGCAGGCCGCCAGCCCACATCCAGATGATGCACGGCCACCAGCCTGTCCTGCACGTTCGTGCCTGCACCCATCTTCTGTGTCGAACCTAACAATACCCGTACCTGTCCGGTACGCACTTTGGCAAACAAATCTTTCTTTTTTGCCTCAGTATCGGCATCATGAATAAATGCGATTTCTTCTTCCGGCACACCGGACTGAATTAGTTTGGCGCGGATATCCTCATAGACATTGAAGGTTCCATCGTTCTTCGGCGTGCTGAGGTCGCAGAACAGCAACTGGGTCAGCTTATCCGACTGTCCTTCCTCATAAATCCGAAGCACATTCCGCACACAGGCGTTGAGCTTGCTATTTGGGTCATCCGGCAGGAGCGGATTCATCAATCGCTGATCCAGTCCCAGCTTTCTGCCATCCGATGTGATTTTCAGCATGTTATCGACCGACGGGTCTACCACACCGGAATGCACAGCCGCCGCCCGTTCCGAAAGCTCCGCCACCATCGCCTGCTGATGCTCCGAAGGCTGCACCACCACGGTTTCAAATTTTGCCTCCGGCACCGGCAGATGCAGCTGATCGGAAGTCTTGATATCTGCCACTTCCTTGAACATATTCATCAGCTCCGGCAGGTTGAAGAATTTTGCAAATCTTGTTCTTGCCCGGTATCCGGTTCCTTCCGGTGCCAGCTCAATGGCCGTGGTGGTCTCACCAAAGGTAGAAGCCCAGCTGTCGAAATGGGTCAGCCCTTTCTGCTGCAACGTGCCGTACTGGAGATACCGCATCATGGTGTAAAGCTCCGTCATGCTGTTACTGACCGGGGTGCCGGTCGCAAAAATGATGCCGCGCCCGCCTGTCAACTCGTCCATATATTGGCACTTCATAAACATATCCGAAGATTTCTGCGCTTCCGATGTGGACAAGCCTGCAACATTGCGCATTTTTGTGTAGAGGAACAGATTCTTAAAGGCATGTGCTTCGTCTACAAACAGTCGGTCTACGCCCAGCTGCTCAAAGGTAATCACATCGTCTTTTCGGTCGGTTGCCCGAAGTTTCTCCAATCTCGCCTCCAATCCTTTCCGGGTCTTTTCCATCTGTTTGATGGAGAAACGTTCGCCATTCTGGGATTTCATCTCAGCAATGGCGTTTTCGATTTCATCAATCTGGGCAGTCAAAATCCGCTCCTGCCGTTCTGCGGACACCGGAATTTTCTCAAACTGGGAATGCCCGATGATGACTGCATCGTAATCACCAGTAGCAATTCGTGCGCAGAACTTCTTTCTGCGGGCAGTTTCAAAGTCCTTTTTGCTTGCCACCAGCAATTTTGCACTCGGATACAGACGCAGAAACTCGTTTGCCCACTGAAGGGTCAAATGATTCGGAACGACAAACATGGATTTCTGGCACAGTCCCAGCCGTTTTGCCTCCATAGCAGAAGCGGCCATCTCGAAAGTCTTACCGGCACCCACTTCGTGGGCCAGCAGCGTATTGCCGCCGTACAGCACATGAGCAATGGCATTCTGCTGGTGTTCCCGCAGCCGGATTTCCGGATTCATGCCGCCAAAGCGGATATGAGAACCATCATACTCACGGGGACGAGTGCTGTTGAACAGCTCGTTATACTTTTCCACAAGTTCCGCGCGGCGATAAGGGTCTTTCCACACCCAGTTCTGGAACGCATCCTTAATGGCCTGCTGTTTCTGCTGGGCGAGGGTGGTCTCCTTTTTATTCAGAACCCGCTTCTGCTTGCCGTCTGCATCCTCCACGGTATCGTAAATACGAATATCCCGCAGATTCAGCGTATCCTCCAGAATTCGGTAGGCATTGGCACGGCTGGTGCCGTAGGTCATATAGGCATGAACATCATTCCGGCTCGGTGTACTCTTGCCGGTAATTTGCCATTCTGCCGTCATGGGAGAGAATTTCACTTCAATATTTCTGCGCAGATAGAACGGCGGTTCAAAGGTTTCTTCCATAAACTGCTGGATATAATCCCGATTGACCCATGTGGCACCAAGGCGCACATCAATCTCCGACGCATCCAGGTCTTTCGGCTGTGCTTTCTTCAAATATTCCGTGTTTACCGCAAAGGCAGGGTCAGAAGCCGCAGCCAGTTCTGCCACGCGGAGTTTTTCCCGGACATTGCCGGACAGATATTCATCAGCCGTCACCCAGCCGGTTTCCTCGCCGCCCTGCGTCATCGGGTCTTTGAAAATGACACCATGCAGTTCCTGCTGGATTTTTTCAAATTCTCCCGGTGTACCTAAAAGCTCCGACATATAGGGCAAATCCACTTTGCCGCGCTCTCCGATGGAGATTGCCAGAGCCTCTGCCGGAGTATCTACGCTGGTAACAGCCCGTTCCGGTCGAATCGTCCGTTTGGTGAACATATCCGCCTTGGATTCCAGCCTGCCGTTTTCATCTACATTTTCCAGAGAGCAGAGCAGATAATAAGACGAATCTTCTGAAAAAGCCTGCGCATTTGCACGGGAGTTGATAAGCCCATACTGATCGGCGAATCGGTCATAGGCTACATTCAGTTCCCGCTGTTTCTGGGCAATCGCGTCCTCCGGATAATCGTTCAGCTGATAGTCGATCAGTTCCTGCACAATGGTACGAAGCTCCACCATGCCCTTGATCCTGCCGGTGGCTGTCGCAGAAAGGTCAGCCTTTCGCATGATGCTGTTCTCACGGAAGTAGACATCCCCATCCACCACCGCATAGGAGAAGTTCTTTACATTGGGGTCTGCCGGAATGGTTTCGCCCTGCAAGGACAGTTCTTCCTCCGGTGCCAGCTCCTGCGCTTCATAGTGACCGCCGATATGCTGCACAGCCTCATGCAGCTGGTCTCCCAGATCCTCATCCGGAATCGGAATGACCGTACATTCTTCCTTGCCGTACTGGGTACTTTCCGTTGTAATCTCACCCAGCACTATTTCCGGGTGGTCAACAAAATAGCTGTTGAGGGTAATACCCTCCGATGTCAGCCCCAGATGCACCCAATCCGGTTCGATATCAATGGGATGGTCTCTCTTTTGCAGGAAAATGATATCCGACACTACATCTGTACCGGTATTGGCACGGAATGCGTTGTTAGGAAGTCGAATGGCTCCCAGGAGTTCTGCCCGTTGCGCCAGATACTTTCGCGCGTCCGGATTCTTGGAATCCATCGTGTAGCGGCTGGTAACAAAGGCCACGATGCCACCGGGACGAACCTGATCCAATGCCTTGGCAAAGAAATAGTTGTGGATAGAAAATCCGAGTTTATCATAGGGCTTATCGCTGACACGGTAGTTGCCAAAGGGCACATTGCCCACGGCCAGATCATAGAAGTCGCGCCGGTCGGTGGTTTCAAAGCCTGCCACCTTGATTTCTGCCTGCGGATACAATTTCTGCGCAATGCGCCCGGTGATGGAATCCAGTTCCACACCATACAGTCTGCTTCCCAGCATGGAATCCGGCAGCATACCGAAGAAGTTGCCGACACCCATCGACGGTTCCAGAATATTGCCTTTCTCAAATCCCATACCGTCCAATGCCTCATAGATTGCACGGATCACGGTAGGGCTGGTGTAATGCGCATTCAGAGTCGAAGCCCTGGCTGCGGCATATTCTTCTTCCGTAAGAGCTGCTTTCAGCTCCTTATATTCGCCTGTCCAGGCAGTTTTCTCTGCGTCAAAGGCATCTGCCAGCCCACCCCAGCCGACATAATTGGCCAGCGTTTCCTGTTCCTCCGGTGTCGCATCCCTATGCTGATTTTCTAAGGCTTTCAGCGTGTAGATGGCATCCATGTTGGCACGGAATTTCTGCTTAGGACTGCCTTCGCCGAGGTGAAAGCTGTTGATGCGGTAGTTCTCCGCATGTTTTGCTTCATGCCCTGCCCGGAACGCTTCTTCTTTTCCAGAATTCAGATCAACCACCAGATTGTGCAGGTGAACATTTTCCTCATGCCCCAAAATTCTTGCCAGATTTTCCTTGCTTTCCGAGCGGAAGATCGGATACACGGAATCCGGGTCCCGAAGTTCCACATCGAAAAGCCCGACTTTTTCAATCGTAAATGCCTTTCCGTCCAGATACAGCGTATCGCCAACGCGATAATCCGGCTGCACCGGAGCTGCGGGTTCTGGCTGCACAGTTGCAGGCTCTTTTTCAGCCTCCATGTTCCTGCCGCGAATCTCCTGCAACGCCTCTGATGCACTCACATAATCGGCAAATGTCTGCACTTTTCCGTCCGAATATCCGTAATACTCTTCTTTGACATAATCCCAGATGGCAAACGCATCTTTAGAATCCGGAAAGTTCTCGCCGGTCATTGTGACCACAAACCGTTCATCCGGTGCATAGTCAGACTCTCTGGAAAGTTCGCTGGCGTGTTCCTGCATTTCCAGTACCAGAGGATCTGTCTCTGCGTGAGCCGATTCCTGTACTTCTTCGGATTCCACATCTGGGAATGGAATGTCCTGCTGCAAATTCTGCTTGCTCTGTTCAACATAGAGCCAGTCTTTTGCTTCCCGTTCCTGAACTTTTTCAATCAACTGCTGGCGGTAGGTCTCTGCCTCCCATTCGCTGGTAAACTCTTCGCTGACGCCATCCGGCTCCACATGAATGCCGTCCTGAATATCATCCCAGACCGCATAACCATCGTCTGTCTCCATCACGGTAAACCGCTGTGGTGCCGCCAGTTCACTCCGGGCATATACATCCGCAGCCGTATTCAGCATGTTGTCCACATGCTCATTTCCGGTATCGTAGCGTTCCGGTGGCGTTGGCGGAAACACATGGGCGGCAGTCGGCATAGGAAGCGGCGCGCCGTATTCCTGCTCCAGCTTCCGATACTCTTCCATTTCCAACGCAGTCAGGTACTGATCATTTTCCACAAGCCGGTCTAACCGCTTATCCACCGCCGACCATGTGAGTCGCACTTCCCGGTCATGGTCATAATTGCGAAGCAGAATACCTCTTCCGTTATAATCGGCAAAACCGCGACTGCCATCCATAAAGGTATAGCTGTGGCCACCGAGACCGTATTCCGCTTTCAAGAATGCAGCTCGTTCTTTCGCGTCCCCTTGCTGCTGATACAGCGCATAAATACGGATTTTTCCGCCCTCAAAATTAGAACCTGCTCGCAGCATCCGGTCGATTTCATCCTCAGAAATGACAAAAGCGGAGGGCTTTTCGCTCTCCGCTTCTCTGGCTGCATTTTCTGCCGCCGCATCAATTTTCTGAATCTGCTCTGCCTCGGACTGAAACAGGCTCATAAAGTTTAGCTGTTGATAAGTTCCGTCAGAATGACTTCCTCTGCCTGCGCTTTCAGCATGTTCATGTGCTGCACCCAGGCCATTTGGTTCGATTTCTTGTCCGGTGCCGGATTCGCTTTCAGAAGCTCCGCCATCATCTGCTCCATCCGTGCGGTCGCGGTCTCCTGAATCTCCCACAGGTGCGGATACAGCTTCTCGGTCAGGATAAGGTGATTGTACAGCAGCGTGTTGTTCTCCTGCAGGAACGCTCTGCGCATCCTCCCGTACTTGCCCAGAGGCTTCTGTTCCTGCACCGACAACTGGATATCCGGAATCAGGTAATCGCCGTTCTTCGTGTAATTCAGCTCCATCATAGTTTTGGCTCCTTTCTGCCTGCTTGTCTTTTTCATAGGTTCGGATCGTGCGTTCAATTTCCCGGAAGATCTGGCTGGACATTTCGCTGACCGCAGTTCCCAGCACATTGGCGGCAGCCTGCGTATTAAAATCAAAAATGTCCAGAAAATCCTCGTGCTCAAAATAGTCATCTGCATTGCCCACCGTCCGGGTAAAGACGGAATATGCGATGCTGACAGCGGCAGCTCTCTTAAAGGAAGCTCCGATGTTGAGTTCATCATATCCTTCCAGATAGGAATCTGCAACGATGTCACTGATCTGCCTGCGATTTTCCTCCCAGTACTCCCTTGCAAGGCGTTCTGCCGCTTCCATGATATGATTTTCCAGAGACCCAGCACCGGCAGGAACATCAAATGCTACATCCAGTGCGCGAATGATTGGCTGCTCATGCTCCGCATTCATTTTCCAGAGCTGTACCGGTCGGGAATTCTTCCGTTCTCCGGTATCTGCCACATCAAATACATACCGCAGTTTCGGCTGCTCGCCGCGCATGTCCAAAAGAGCAATGCCCTTGGAGCCACGCTTCACATAGCGGTTCATCCGATCATTCCAGAGATCGTACTCTGCACAGGCCGTCGCTTCTGGCCTCTGCTTATAGATCATCAGCTGCTCCGCAAAGGGATACTTATAAAGCCGCGCGGATGTGGTCAGAAACGCTGTCCACTGTTCTTTGCTGCCAGTGATCTGTGCCGCAGCTTCCTGCGCCATCTGCATATAATAAGCCGTTTTCGTCATCATCTATTTTTTCCTCCTCTCCTTTATTCGTCTGGATACAAATCCAGTGCCTCATATTCTGCATCCGTCATCTCTGCCAGTTTTGCAAGCAGCGAGGCCGTCCACCTGCGCAGGTTTCTGTCTCTGCCCGTCAGACTTTTTTGCATCTTTTGAAGCTCTTCGATCAGCCCTGTCCGTGTGCCAGGGCTGTAAAGCATCATGAGCATCCATTCGTCATCCGTAAAACGCATTTATAACTCCTTTTCTTCGCAGCACCTACGAGGCGGCGCAGGCGGCACCGCCTCCTGCTTTTCCTTCAGCTGATCCAGAACCGATGCTTTCTCCACCGGTTCTTCCTTCTTTCCGTTATTGATTACGCCGTCAATCATGCCGTAATCGTCCTCCATCGCCATTTCTGCGGCTTTCAGGTATTTCTCCGGTTTCAAAAATCCGGGCAGTTCCTGGAAGCCGATGGAATCCACATAGTGACAGCTTACAACACCATTCTGCCGTAAAGCCACGATGTCAGACACAGAAAGACTATGACCAGTAAAATCATCAGGGCGGGAAACATTGAATTTCGCATACAGTTCCTCCAACATCGTATTCTGATCCTTGTAGGGAAGAAGCGGAGCCGTATAAACCACCTCATAATGGTCAATATCCGGTTCCAGCCCCATCCGTTCCAGTTCGCGCATAGACGAAAAGCGTTCATATACCGTATCCTCGATGCGGCGAAGCTGCAAAATCGCATACTGGTCGGTAGCGCTGTCGAGAAATGCCATCATTCTTTCGTCCGGTGCCTGATTTCCATGCACTTCATCCCATTTTTCAATTCTTGCCATCGTTCATTTCTCCCTTCTCCATAAACGGCAGGCCGTTTTCCTTTGCTTCCTGTCGCTGCTGTTCCCGCCGCTTTTCACTGTACGGCGGTCGGATACCAACACAGCGTTTCGGAATCGTATAAGTGACCGACCCATGCTCCCGGTGCTCCAAAATAAACTGCTCCGGATACTGTTTTCGCAGTTCCCGAAGCTTCTTAATCAGGCGGCTGTCATGGGTATAAATGCTGGCGTTATCCAGTTCATTATCAAAATTGATGACGGTTTCCTGCTCTGCCTTCGTAAGCTTGTATTTCATCGCTCTGCCTCCTTCGCCTTGGCAGCTTTCACCGGCGTATCCGTTCTGGAAGACAAATCCGAGAGTTTACCCAGCACAGATTCCCGTCTGCTGATTTCCGCTTCCTCTGCACGATCACAAAGTTCATCATAGTCAATCCGCGTCATGGTGCGGCCACCGAACCCATAATCCGAAAGAATCTGGTCTCTGGCTGCATTCATGCTGATTTCCGGGTTGTCGATCTGTCCACCGTCAATTTCCGTAAAGTCCTTATGATATAAGGTATAGTCGTAACCGTCCTCACAGGTCTGAATGGCAAGAAAGCCCTTGCTTCCCAAATCCCATGCACTGCGTTCTTCCGTAATCAGCGGCTCCGGGCGGCATGTACCACCGCCGCGTTCCAGCATTTCTGCCAGCTGACAGATGTGCAAAACATCATACCCCAGGCGCAAATGATATTCGTCCATATATTCGCAGCGAGCTGAGAACTTCCGGTTCGGATACTCGATCTCCACTGCACTGCCATCCGGAATTTTGAAACGATCCTCGTAGCTGCTGGTGATAAACCGGATATTTTTAGCATTCTCCAGTTCAGGATCAGCCTTTTTCATCTGCCAAAGAACCTTTCTGCCGCCGCGCATCTGCTCCAGCATCTCCGGGGCTACCGGCGCAACGGTAAGACCGTCCAGCTGGGGAATCTCCTTGAGTGCTGCCACCCTCGCGCTTTCTTCCAGCGTAGAAAACGGCTGTTTATCCAACACATCCCAGCCAATGTGTCCCTCGGCAATCTGCACCTTGCTGTCCATATCAAAACAATGGAATTCCACGCCGTCCTGCTTTTCCTGCAAGGAAAGCAGAGCGACATTATCCACCAGATAAGCTGCATTCATCATTTTCATGCTCATTTTTTACCTCCAAACTCCAGCTTAAATGCTGCTGCACCGTCCTCGCCGGTCTCTACATGAACGGTTGTGTCATAGTAACGATTGGACTTCCTGGAATAGCAATGGGTAAGCCGTGCTTTTCCACGATTTACCAGTTGCTTTGCCAGTTCCTCTGTCATCTGCTTTCCCAGTGTCTGAAA
>OKUL01001009.1_pt1 | contig 11156 bp, 9 predicted proteins | sample 1606631 | NCBI WGS metagenome assembly OKUL01 (sample SAMEA3882518, study PRJEB24775) | human gut metagenome | biome: human-associated habitat; feature: intestine environment; material: feces | place: Netherlands | collected 2009/2010 | reverse complement strand
GCCCGGCCGCGCCGGGACACGTGGCGGCCAGCACAGCGCACGTACAGGTCAGCGCGCGGGCCAGATCGCCCGGCTGCCGCCAGAAAAGCCATACGGCGCCAACGCCGATCGCCAAAAGGACGAGCAGCGCGGTGAGGCGTGATGCCGCCCGCTCGAGCCGCACCTGCTCCGGTGTGCGCACGGTCTGTGCGCGCTGCAGGGCTGCGATCGTCCGCTGCAGCGCCGTCGCGTCGCCGATCGCCGTGGGCGTGATGAATGCGCTGCCCGCGCGGTTGAGCGTGCCGGCCAGAACTGTATCCCCCACCGCTTTTTCCGCCGGCCGGGCTGCGCCCGTGAGGGCGGATGCATCGACTGTGCAGGTGCCGGAGCACACGACGCCGTCGACCGGGACACGCTCGCCCGGCAGAACGCGCACCACGTTGCGCGGCGTGAGCGCGTCGGCGTCCACCTGCGTCCCCACGCCGTCCCGCACGACCGTCGCCGTGCGCGGGCGCAGATGCCGCAGCCGCCGCACCGGCGCGTGAAGCGCCCCGCGCACCAGCTGCGCCGCGTACTTCCCCGCCAGCAGCGCGCAGACGATGCCGCACGGCGCGGGAAAGCACGGCCGCAGGCCCGTGAAGGCCGCATAGGCACTGTACGCAAACAGGATAAGCGCTGCGAGCAGACCGGGTGCGTCCGGCCCGAGACTGCCGCCGCGCAGCACGCGCCACGTGCCGCGCCAGAGCGCTGCGCCCGCGCCGAAGAGCACCGCTGCCGCCAGCGCAAGCTGCACGAGCTCCGGCAGCCGCCACAGCATCAGCGCCGTGAGCAGCACGCCAGATCCCAACCGGCGCGCCAGCCGCTGGCGCGTCCGGCCCTGCTGGGCCCCCTCGCCGCCGCGCTGCGCCGTCAGCTCCGCGCCCGGGCCGAGCACCGCCGGGAGCGCCGCAGCGTCCGTGCCGACCGGCCAGAGCGTCACCATGAAGGTATCGCCCGCGCGCTGTACGCAGCGCGCGATCTCACCGAGGCCGACGGCCGCCTCGTCATACGTCAGGCGTGCGCAGCCGGCCGTGTCGCTCACGAACACCGCATGCACCCCCGGCAGCCCCCGCAGCGCGCACACGATGCGCACCGCGCAGGCGCCGCAGTCCATGCCCGAGATGCGCAGGATCACGTCCGTCATTTTTGCCGCCGCCTTTCGTAATTTACCAACTGGTCAGCAAAAAAGATAGCACGCTGCCACAATTTTGTCAAGGCGCGGCGTGGATTTTCCCGGCCATTTGACGGACGTCGAAAATCGCAGTATAATCGAGACATCCCAGTAGCCCGGAGGCGACCAAGATGCCGATCATTGTCGACCGTGACCAGATCCGCATGGACATTCTCATGGCGTTTCAGCGCTGCATCGAGCGCAAGCCCATGATGAACGTGTCCCTGCGCGACATTGCAGCCGAGGCGGGCATGAGCCACGCCAAGCTGCTCAACTATTTCGAGAGCAAAAACGATCTCATCCTCGCGTATGTGCGCTATACGCGCGAATATATGAGCGAGAAGTGCAGCCAGTGGTTCGCCGGGCACGACCGCGCGGACTATGCCTCCAACCTCGCGTACATGAACGCCTTCATGGACTACGTGGCCAACGCCCCGTCGCACGAGCAGCGCCCGAGCGCCACGACCCAGACCTACGTTCTCGCGCGCTATGACCCGGAGATCGGGCAGCTCGTGCAGGACGAGTTTCGCGCCTGGCGCACACTTATGGAGCAGTGCCTCGTCCGCATCTACGGTCAGGAGGTCGGCATGCACGAGGCCGAGGCGATGATGATCCTCATCGCCGGCACGTTCATCTGCAACTACAATCAGGCGCTCACCGGCGAGATCAATGACAACATTCTCGGCTATCTCGGCAACCTGAACCGCTCCTGACACCGAAAAAGTCATCCGCCTGACGGCAGCAGCCGTCAGGCGGATTTGCATAGGGGGGGGAAGGATGTGAAAAGGTATTACTCGTTTGGGTGTGCATCACAGTAGTGATGATAGATATTCTCGATATACAGCGCAGCGTCGCGGCCGCGGCCCTCGGCGAGCATGGCAGTGATGCGCGTCTCCTGCTCGATGACCGTCTCCGGCCCCCAGAAGGTCACGCACCGCTCCCAGAGCACGCCGCTCACGTCCGCGAGGCTGTTCATGAGCAGCGGGAAGATGAGGTTGCCGCTCAGCTCGGTGATGGTCGTGTCAAACTTGCGCATCCACCGCGCGTAGGCAGCGATGCCCTCCCCCGCGGCGAGGGACGCGCGCAGCCCGTCGGTGATGGCGCGCAGCTGGTCGATATCGGCCGGCGTGCCGCGCTCGCCGAGCAGGAGCATCGCCCCGCCCTCGATCGCATCGCGCGCCTCAACGAGCGAGCTCTCGATGGCGTGGTCAATTTCGCCGCCATACTTGGCGAGCGCCATGAGCGTCTCGAAATTACCGTGGCGGGCATAGTCCTCGATGTAGTTGCCGCGGCGCGCCTCCATGCGCACAAAGCCCATGCGCTCGAGATCCTCGAGCCCGGTGTGCACCATGGAGCGGCTGATGTGCATCTGCTCGGACAGCTCACGCTCCGACGGCAGGCGGTCGCCCACCTTCAGCTCGCCGGAAAAGATCATGCCGATGACCTGGTCGACGAACAGCTCCCGGAGCGTCGGGGCCTGAATCTGCTGAAATCCCATCAGACCTTCTCGTAGACCTTGCGGTGGTCGTAGAGCTTATCCAGCAGCGGGCGCACCAGGAAATAGATCGCCTTGTTATCGAGATTGAACCAGTAGATAAGCATGCTCCCCACCCAGACGCCGGCCGCGCCGAGGAGCAGCTTTGGCAGCAGTTTTTTCATCGTCATTTCCTCCTGTTTACCAGCCTTCGTAGTCGTCATACTGCAGCAGGGACGCATCGAGCGGCTCGGCCTGCATGACGGAGTACATGTAGTCGTTGACCTGCTGGCGGATGTCGGCGCGGGAGATGGTGCGGTGGTCGAACATGTCGTTGGAGACCATCATGAGCTTCGTCTGCTTCTCCTTCGCCTGGTCGAGGATGACGCCCGTGAGGCCGAGCGCGCCCTTGCAGGTGATGTCATCGTGCAGGATGACCATGTCGCAGTGGAACTTCTCCGCCTCGTCCCAGAACTCCACGAGGTGCTGCCAGCCGCCGGTCAGGTGGCGGCGCATGACGCCGGTCTCGTAGTTGCGGGCGATGCCGTCAAGGATGGTTTCCTCATTGGTCGTGTCGATGAGGACGTTGCCGGAAAACAGGTCCATGCCCGCGATCATCAGAATGCCCCAGCAGTTATACAGCCAGTTCGGGAACTGCAGCCAGTAGCACGGCGGACCGCCCCATGTGAGGGCGCGGTAGCGCGTCTTGGGGAAGCAGTTGGTCTTGTCTGCATACGCCTGCTCGAGGATGCGCATGACCTTGTGCTCGGTCTTCATGACCTCGGGATTCCGGCCGCCGGAGAAAGCATAGTAAAAGGTGTGGAACAGCGCCGGAACTGCGAGCGCGGCGGCGGTGTAGGGCGTCGCCATGAAGCCCCACTTCTCCTGCTCGTTGCGCACCTCGTCGTTGTGCTTTTCCATGACGGCGCGGCAGGCGTCCCAGTCATAGGTCTCGCCCGTGTGCCGCTCGACAAAGTCGATGATGCGGCGCAGGGACTCGCGGGCATACTTGCGCGTGTGCGGGTCTTCCCAGCGCATGGGGATAGCAGCCGGCAGCGTGTCCACGTCGAGGTGGCGCTCGATGAGCTGGCTGTTCATGGTCGACGAGTCGCACGGGGCGTTATTGGAGATGCAGCAGGCACCGATCTTCGGAAACTCATCGAGCAGCGCGACGCCGGCGGCATTGTTCGACAGGCGGCAGGAATCCGCCGGCAGGCCGACGCTCTCCATGGCGTCGATATAATACGGGTTTGCGCCCTGATCCATGTAGCACAGCAGCAGCCCCTGGAACGGCTCAAGCTGCGCGGGGCGCAGGTTTTGGAAACCGGCGAGGATCTCCGGGCACATGGTCTGCTCGAGCACGACCTGCGTGCGGCCGAAGGCATTGTCGCCGAAGCGGCGGTCGCCCATCATCATCTCGGCGATGGAGGTCGTCGAGCCCTTCATGATCGTGTTGAGGTACAGGCGCGCCACGCGCAGCGCCGGGCCGCGCAGACCCTCGACGCAGCGATCGATCATGTTCAGCGCACCGAGGTATGAGCCCATCCAGCGGTAGGTCAGCATACCGCGCGCGATGCGCACCGGGCTCTTGGCCACAAAGCCGCCCATAATGCCGAGCACCTTGACCCACTCGACATAGTCGTACCAGGTATCCTTCAGACCGCGCCACTCGCGGTGCTTTGCAATGTTGCTGCCGGGCAGAAAACGATCCCCGGCGCCTTTGACCTTCTTGTCCGCCATCACAGTTTCCCTCCCTGAATGTGCTTGATCTCGAGACTCTCCACAAACGCCTGAATGCGCGTGCGCAGCTGACCGGCACCGGCGAGGGTGTACTCCTTCTCGATGCCGACGGTCGGGATGCCCAGCTCCTCCTGCAGGATGTGCACGCCGAGCACGCGCTCATAGCTCCAGAACTCGCAGAACTTCATCTGCTCGTAGAGCACGCCGTCGGCGCCGTATTCCCGGCACAGGTCGCGGATGTAGGTGCGGCGGCCGTCGGAACGCGCGCGCTCCATGAAGCGCGGGCACTGGCTCGTGCGCAGATAGTGGCGGGCAACGGCGCGCAGCGGCGTCTCCCCGTCGAGAATTTCGATCTGCTCGCGGCCGGGCAGGCTGCCGTAGCAGTAGCGGTCAGCCACGACCATCGCGCCGCAGTCCTCGATGAGCTTCGTGAACGCGGGATCGTCGATCTCGCTGCCGGTCACGACCAGACGCACACGGAACCACGGCTGCGCGTCCGGCTTGCGGCGCTTGAGCTCGGTGAGCGTCTGCTTGAGGTACGGCAGGATGCGCTTGTGCGGGCACACCTGACTCACGAGCTGCAGCACGTGAAATTCATAGCCCGTGATGACGGGGTTCGCCGCCTTGCGCAGGTCGCCGATCTCGGTCATGACGCGGGAAATTTCGTTGTGGTCGCGGATCGCCGCACGGATCGCCTTATCGGAGATGTCAATACCGTAGGTCTCGTGCAGCGGCTCGAGCACGTGCACGCGCAGCTGCTCTTCATAGTGATCGACGGCGAAGTCCTCGTCCGAGAACGGCACGTCCATCATGCTCATGAAAAACTGCGGATTTTTCTCCTTCACAAGGCCGAGGATCTCGAAATGCTCGTGACCGCGGTGCATCATCTGGCACGTCTCGGACGAGAGCAGCGCGTCGAGATAGTCATAACCGCCCTCAATGCCGCGCTCGAGGATGCTGCGGGTGTAAGAGCAGATCTTGCTCGACATGTAGTACGTGCCCACGTCGATGCTGCCGGTGTTCGGCGCACGCAGGCGGCTCGAGAAGCAGCCGGGCAGGTTCAGCAGCGTCTCCGGCACGAAATAGCAGGTGTAGCCCAGGGCGTGTTCCCCCTCCGCCTTGGCCTGCTGTACCAGCTCGTTGTTGGCCTCCTGCAGCAGATTCTCAAAATAGATCAGATGCTTCAGGTCTTTCATGGTTTGCTTCCACCTCTCACAGTTCGTCGCGGGTCTCCGGTCTTACATCTGGTTCGACCAGAAGCCTTTTGAACCAAAGATAGCATAATTTTTGACAATGTGCAACTGGTTTTCGTCCACCGTCCCATTTTTATCGCTTATCACAACGTATCTGGTCAGACCACGACCAGATGCCTGCCAACAAACCGGACAGTTTTTGCACTTTTCCGAACAACGATTGACAAGGCAGGGCGTCAGATTATAATATGGTATGGTTTGCCTCACAACAACGCCAAAGGAGTTACACAATACATGAACAGAATCTATGTCACCGGCCACCGGAATCCGGACACGGACTCCATCGCGGCCGCCATTTCCTATGCCGCACTGCGCAACGCGCTCGGCAACCGGGATTACGTGGCCGCACATCTCGGCCATATCAGCGATGAGACGAAGCGCCTGCTCGACCGCTTCGGCTTTCAGGAGCCGGTCACAATCAGCAACGTCCGCACGCAGGTGCGCGATCTGGACTTTGACACGCCGCCGGCGCTCAACTCCAGCGTCACGATGGACCGCGCCTGGCACATCATGCGCGACCAGAACATCTCCGCCGTGCCCATCATCAACGAAGACGGCACGCTCTACGGTATGCTCTCCGCCGGCGACATCGCGGCCTACAGCATGCGCACGATCAGCGACCGGCACGTGGACGCGCTGCCGCTGTTCAACCTCCTGAGCGTCATCGAGGGACGCATCCTCAACGACGGCGCCGAGCAGGTCGACCGCGTGTCCGGCGTGGTGACGATCGCCCTGCCGCAGAGCTGCGACAACCTGCTCTTCTCCGACCCCGACAGCATCATCCTCTGCGGTAACCAGCCGGATATGATCCGCCGCGCGCTCGACATCGGCGTGCAGTGCATCATCCTCTGCCAGACCGACGTCGACCCCGCGTGGCTTGAAAACGCCGGCAAGACCTGCGTCATCTCTACCCCGCTCGATGCCAGCCGCGTGGCGCGGCTGGTGTATCAGGCGATCCCGATCTCCCGCCCGTGCAACACGGAGGATCTGGTCAGCTTCCACCTCGACGATTACATTGACGACGTGCGAGAGGTCGTGCTCGAGAGCCGCTACCGCTGCTACCCCGTGCTTGACGAGAACGAAAAGGTCGTCGGCACACTCTCGCGCTATCACCTGCTGCGGCCGCGGCGCAAGCGCGTCGTACTGGTCGACCACAACGAGATGGCGCAGGCCGTGCCCGGACTCGAGCAGGCCGAGATCCTCGAGATCATCGACCACCACCGTCTGGCCGACATTCAGACCACGCAGCCCATCCGCGTGCGCAACGAGCCCGTCGGCAGCACGACGACCATCATCACCAATATGTATCAGGAGCACGGCGTCATGCCGTCGCCGAACATGGCGGGTCTGATGGCGGGCGCGATCTTGTCCGACACGGTCATGTTCAAATCCCCCACGTGCACGAAGCGCGACATTGCCATGGCCGAGCGTCTGGCCCGCATCGCCAACGTCTCGCTCAAGGAGCTGGGCAACCTGCTCTTTGCCGCCTCGAGCGCGGGCGACAAGTCGGCCGACGAGCTGTGCTTCACCGACTTCAAGGAGTTCCACATCGCCGACCACTATCTCGGCGTCGGTCAGGTCACGTCGCTCGACTCGGCCGCGGTGCTCGAGCGCAAGGATGAGCTGCTGGCCGTCATGGCCACAAAGCTCGAGCAGCAGCACTATGACATGATCGCGCTCATGGTCACGGACGTGCTCATGGAGGGCACAAACCTGCTCTTCATCGGCAATGACGACACCGTCCGCTCCGCCTTCTCGGTCGAACCGAAGGACAATGCCGTGTTCCTGCCCGGCGTGATGAGCCGCAAAAAGCAGATCATCCCCATGCTGACCGCCCTCTGGGGCTGAGGCCGTACCTACCAAAAAAGTCCGCACAGGCAGTGCCTGTGCGGACTTTTTTTGATTCAATCCGTCATGCGCACGATGCGGTAATACGTGCGCGCCGTGAGCAGGTACACAAAGGTGTACAGCAGCGCAAAGACGCCGAACGTTCCGAGCGTGCACAGCAAAAACAGATGCACGTTTTGCAGCCCGAAGGCGAACACGATCTGCTTGATGAGCGGAAATGCGAACGCGATGTGGATCGCCGCCGTCACAAGCGGCAGGAAGAACATGAGCAGCACCTGCGTGCGGATGGTCGCCTTGACCTCCTTCGGCGTCATGCCGACCTGCTGCATGATGCGGAAGCGGCCGCGGTCGTCATAGCCCTCGGAGACCTGCTTGTAGTAGATGATGAGCACCGTCGCAAACAGGAACACGAACCCGAGGAAAAAGCCGAGGAACAAAAAGCCGCCGTACGTGCTGCGCAGCGTGGGATAGCCATCGGCGCGCATATCGGTCGTGTATTGCACGTTCGCCGCCTCGGCAGCGGACTCAAACGCGGGGTCGCAGAGCAGTGCGTGCAGCGCGTCGAGCTGCTCGTCGTCCGTGCCGGAGAGGTCGAACTGGTACGTGTAGTTGAGCATGCTACGGGTGCCGCCGTGCTCGCTGGTGTAGGCGTTTTGCTGCGCGCGTAGCTCGAGCACGCTGTCGAGATCCGGCACGACCAGATACAGTGTGTGCAGACCCATGATGGAGCTGCCGCTGACGAGCGAGAAGCTATCGAGCTGCCGCAGCCGCAGCGTATCGCCGCCGAGCGTGAGCGTGTCGCCAAAGGCTGCGCCGTCCGTCCATGCGAGCGCCTCGCCGGGCGCAAGCGTCACCTGCTCGCCGGTCAGGCCGGCATAGCCCTCCGTGTCCAGAACCATGACGGTGTATTCATCGGCGCTCGAACCGGTGAGCTGTTCGCTCGTGAGATCAAGCGCATCGCCGCTGCGCTGCGCGGAAAATCGGACGGTGCGATAGCCGTGCACATTGCTCTGCGTGAGCCCCGCGCGCGTCATGGTGTCGTCCACCACCTGCAAAACCGGCGCGACGTCCGGCACCGTGTTCGTCTGGGGGTCGGTCATGAGCGTGAGCGTCATATCCTGCGGCCAGCGCACGGCGGCGTAGGCATCCAGCCCCTTGTACAGGCTCACCGTGGTCGAGACCGTCACGAGCACCATCGTCGAGAGGATGCAGATGCTCGCAAGGCCGGCCGCGTTGCGGCTCATGCGGTAGATGAGGCCGGAGACGGTGGCAAAGTGGCTGGTTTTATAGTAGTAGCGCCGGTTTTTGCGCAGTGCCTTGAGCACGACGACGCTCAGCGCGATAAACGTGAGATACGTGCCGATGATGACAAGGATGACCGCCGGGAAGAAATTCTGGATGGCGTACAAGGCCACGTTTGTGCGCAGGGAAATGATATAGCCCGCGGCAAGGCACACCGCGCCGAGCAGTGCGAGGATCCACTTGCTGCGCGGCTCGCGCTCGCCCTCGCTGCCGGCGCGCAGCAGCTGCACGGGGTTCGACAGATGGATGATGCGGATGGTATTGAGCAGGAGCAGCAAAAACAGCGCGCCGAAGAACACCACCGTACAGCCGATGCTCCAGAGGCGGATGTTCAGCCCGAACGTGGCCTCCCCGCCGATGAGCCGCACGAGCACGAGCTGCAGGAGCTTGGAGAACACCCCCGCCGCCACGAGGCCAAAAAACAGCGCCATGGCCGCCGTGTACAGCGACTCCCAGAAGAGCACGTAGGAGATGTGGCGCTTTTCCATGCCGAGGATGTTGTAGATGGCAAACTCGCGCTTGCGCTGCTTGGTGAAGGTGCTGTTCGTATAAAAGAGGATGATGGCGGAAAACAGCGCCATGATGAACACGCCGAAACCGAGCACCTGACTGACGCTGCCGCCGTGCTGCATCTGACCGAGATAGGGATCGCTCGCGAGCGTGAGCATGATGCAAAACAGCGCCACGATCACGATGCAGGTCAGCAGATACGGCAGGTAGAACCGGCGGTTTTTCTTCAGATTCGTCGCCGCCAGACGCGGGTAGAGATTACGCATGGTGCTCACCGCCCGTTGCCAGCATCGTGAGCGTGTCAGAGATCTTCTGATAGAGCTGCTCATCCGAGCTCTCGCCGCGATAGATCTCGTGGAACACCTCGCCGTCCTTGATGAACAGCACGCGCGAGGCGTGGCTGGCCGCCTTGACCGAGTGCGTGACCATGAGGATGGTCTGACCGCCGCGGTTGACATCCTCAAACAGGCGCAGCAGCTCATCCGTCGCGCGCGAATCGAGCGCACCGGTCGGCTCGTCGGCAAGCACGAGCTTCGGCTGCGTGATGAGCGCGCGGGCGACGGCTACACGCTGCTTCTGTCCGCCGGAGAGCTCATACGGGAACTTCTGCAGCAGCTCGGCAATGCCAAGCTGCCGGGCGATGGGCGCAAGGCGCGCGGCCATCTCCGGATACGCCTTGCCGGCGAGCACGAGCGGCAGGAAGATATTGTCCTGCACGGAGAATGTGTCGAGCAGGTTGAACTCCTGAAACACGAAGCCGAGCTGCGAGCGGCGAAACGCCGCGATCTCCCGCTCCGGGATCGTGCCCAGCGCCCGGCCGTCGAGCACGACCTCGCCGCCGGTAGGCTTGTCGAGCGCGGCAAGAATGTTGAGCAGCGTGGTCTTACCGCTGCCGTTGGGGCCAAGCAGACCCACGATCCGCCCCGGCTCCAGCTGGAGGGACAGGTGGTCCAGCCCCAGAGTCCGGTCGTAATATTTGGTCAGGTCCTTACATTCTAAAATAGCCATCTCTTATGCGTCCTCCTCCCAAGACCGCACCAGCTGGGCGGTCTGCTCCCGGTCGTAGCCCATGCGCTCCATGCGGTGCAGAAAGGCTCCGATCTGCTGGTGGGCCAGCTCCTGTTTGGCGCTGTCGACGACAGCGGCGTCCTCGGTAACAAAGCGCCCGGCAGTGCGCTGGGTGTAGACCAGCCCCGTGCGCTCCAGCTCCGCCAGCGCCCGCTGCATGGTGTTGGGGTTGACTCCGGCCTCCGCCGCCATCTCCCGCACCGGCGGCAGCAGGGGAAGGTGCCGGACAGAATGGCCAGCGTCACCTGTTGGATCAGCTGGGTGTAAATGGGCTGGTCATTGCGGATATCCCATTCCATAGGCGTCCTCCTTTGCCTGTGCTGCCGATGGATCGGAGCAGTCACATCTCCACGTTCTCGCTGCCCCGCCTATCAGTTCGCTTGTACTACGACAATAGTACATCGAGGCAAAGGGATTGTCAAGGGGGAACATGAAAAATTCTGCGGATGGATCAAAAATCCCCCTTTCCCGGTGCTCTGTGCCGGGAAGGGGGATTTGTTGGTGGGATAGGGGGATCCGAAGGGAAGAGGCGCTCGTGAGGGCGGATCACTCGTCCTGCGGCTGGTTTAACCGATAGTGTCCATTGCCGTCCACAAAAGAGATGATGTTCTTTTTTGATGGTCGTCATTCCTAACGGCAGAAATCGAATATGCGGATAAAAAATGTCCGGAGGATGTAAAATTCCTCCGGGCGTAAATATCAGTAGGAATTATCTTTGATAAAAATGAAAAATCCGAACGCATTCCCGATAGGGAAGAAGTTCGGATTTTTC
>OKUL01001005.1_pt1 | contig 11180 bp, 9 predicted proteins | sample 1606631 | NCBI WGS metagenome assembly OKUL01 (sample SAMEA3882518, study PRJEB24775) | human gut metagenome | biome: human-associated habitat; feature: intestine environment; material: feces | place: Netherlands | collected 2009/2010 | reverse complement strand
CCTTCCCGCCGATCGGCTCGAACATGTACATCGTCACGCAGGGGCGCGACGCGATCGTCCTCGACCCCTGGCCGGACGAGGCGACCATGCAGCGCCTGCAGGGGTATCACGCGCTGATCGTGCTCACGCATGAGCACATCGACCACATCTCCGGCCTCGGCCGGATGCAGCGCGCGCTCTCGGCGCGCACCCTCTGGCAGGAAAACTGCACCCCCTGGCTGCGCAACCCCGGCAACACGACGCCTGTGCTGCTCGCGGCGCTGAGCGTGTCGCGCGGGGCGGAGGCACGTGACTTTCTGCGCGGCCTGCACCTCAAGACCGAGACGTATGCCCCGGACATGACCTTCGGCGATCACATCGCGCTCGACTGGGGCGCGCTGCACCTCGAGGGCTGCGCCACGCCCGGCCATTCGCGCGGCAGCGCGTGCTACCGCATCGGGCCGGACGCCTTTTTCAGCGGCGACTCGCTCGTGCCGGGCTTTGCCGTCATTACGCGCCTGCGCGGGGGCGACGCCGCCGTGCTCATGGACAGGACCGTGCCGTTTCTGCGCGCGCTGCCGCCCGCGCTCACGCTCTATCCCGGCCACGGCCGCTGCGGCATGTCGCTCGGCGAGGGGCTCGGGAGCATGGACTGGTGAGCGGCGCGACGGCCGCATCCGCCGGGGCGCGGATCGCCGCAAAAAGGCTTGACACACGTGTAAAATTATGCTAAACTAATCACAGCAGTTTAGGGTAAAAGTTTTTTTGTGGGATTTTTTTGCGATGGCCTCCGGTACTCCTCCGGGGGCCATCTCCTTTTAAAAAAACCGCGCCGCCGCGAGAAAAATGCTTGACACGCGCGGGCGCATCTGGTATTCTATTGTAGCGCTCCAAAGACAGCAGGTGGCTTGACCGCGGAAATCCTGCCGAGGATGCATCCATTATGATGTTTCTTTTTCTGTTTCCGGGGCTTTGGCCGCGGAAATTTTTTTGGGCGTGTATCTTTCACACGGAGGTGAAATCACACTATGCCGAACGCAAAAGTTCTCAGCGAGAAGCAGGCGATCGTCGCCGCTCTGGCCGAGCGGCTCAAGGGCGCCAGCGCCGGCGTGTTCGTCGATTACAAGGGCATCACCGTCGATGAAGACACCAAGCTGCGCACCGAGCTGCGTCAGAATGACGTGGAGTATTCCGTCGTCAAAAACACCCTGACCCGCTTTGCGCTCAAGGACGTTGGTCTCGAGGCAATGAGTGATCTGCTCAATGGTACGACTTCGCTCGCAACCAGCACGGCCGATCCGATCGTCCCGATCCGCATGATCCACGACATGAGCGAAAAGATGGCGAAGGACGAGAAGTTCATCGTCAAGGGCGCGTTCCTCGAGGGCAAGGTCCTCAGTGACGCTGAGATCGCGGAGATCGCGCAGCTCCAGAACAAGGATGCGCTGTACTCCAAGGTCCTGGGCACGATGCTGGCACCCATCACGGGTCTGGCCGTTTGCCTGAATCAGGTCGTCGAGCAGATGGGCGGTGCTGCCGCACCGGCTGCCGAGGCCGAAGCTCCCGCCGCCGAATAAGGCGACCACTTCACTTAACTATTTAGGAGGAAAATTACCATGGCTAGCGAAAAAGTCACTGCTATGATCGAAGAGATCAAGGCTATGTCCGTCCTCGAGCTGTCCGAGCTCGTGCACGAGATCGAAGATGTGTTCGGCGTTTCCGCCGCTGCTGCTGTTGCCGCCGCTCCGGTGGCCGGCGCTGCTGCTGCCGCCGAGGAGAAGACCGAGTTTGACGTCGTTCTGACCGGCTTCGGCGATCAGAAGATCAAGGTCATCAAGGCCGTCCGTGAGATCACCAACCTGGGCCTGGCGGAAGCCAAGGCGAAGGTCGAGGGCATCCCCTGCGCCATCAAGGAGCAGGTCTCCAAGGACGAGGCCGAGGAGCTCAAGAAGAAGCTCGAGGAAGTCGGCGCTTCTGTCGAACTCAAGTAATCGACCCTTACACAGTCAAAAACCTCCGTGCCGAATGGCACGGAGGTTTTTTGCGTATGGCGGAAACCCATAAAGGTTTTCCGCCAAAAGGCTTGCAGTCTGCTGCGCACAGACTTTGTACGCCGATGGCGTACAAAGTCCACACTTGCAGCCTGAGATGTATTTTCTCTCACGCACATGTCGCGAGAGAAAATGATTGCACTTTTTTGCCGCCTGCGGGAGGCCACCTCTGCGAGGCTTTTTTGACTCGCTGAAACCCCTCCGTTCCACCCGGTGCGGAGGGCCTTGCGCTTTTATTCGCACTGCCACTGGTATCGCCGCAGGTCCACGTGCTGCGCGTCGCGCAGGGTCACGCCCTCGCGCGCGAGCAGCGCCGCCTGCGCGTCCCAGCCGGGCACGAGCCGCCCGCTGTGATCCACCACGCGGTGGCACGGATAGTCGCCGTAGCGCTCGGCCTGGCTGAGCACGCGGCCGACCAGCCGCGCGTTTTTCGGCCGGCCGATCAGCCGCGCGATCTGCCCGTAGGTCGCAACGTTTCCCTCCGGGATCTCGCCCACGGCGGAGAGGATCTCATAGATCAGCCGTTCGTCTGTCGCCGCTGCCATCGCGCAGCCTCCTTTCCATATGGGCATCCGCCCAAAAAACCGGACCGGCCGGCAGCAAACACGCTGCCGACCGGTTTGTGCCTGATCCGCTGTGCTTATGCGCCGAAGCTGACGCTCTTGGCAGCCTCCACGAAGCTCGGCTCGTAGGTGTCAAAATCGTCCTTCGCGCTCGCAAACTGCACGAGCCAGAAGCCGTCGTCCGCCTGATACATCACGGCGAGGTAGCGGTACTCGACGTCCTTATCCTCGTTGTAGAAGTCATAGAGGATCGTCGGGCAGCCGTTGATGTCGTCGCCCGCGACGGGGTTGCGGCTGCTGTTGTTCTGCATGACGAGCGCGGCGTACTGCTCGAGCGTCACGTCGTTGAGTCCGGCGGCGGCGAACTGATCGTTCGTCTCGTGCAGGGCGAACACGGCGGCCGTTTTGGCGGCGTAGCACACGGTGTAGCCGTCCATGGACTGCTTGCTGAAGTCGCTCGTGAGCGTGATCGTCATGCCCTCGTTGGAGAAGGTCTTGGCCGCGGCGTCAAACGGGTTGGTGCTGCCGCAGCCGGCGAGCACGGCCACGAGCAGCAGCGTGCAGATAATGGCGGTAAAGGTGCGTTTCATGTTGGATCTCCTTTTTCTTTCTTTGAAATATGACAGCGGCTCATTCGGCCGGTGTGTCCGTTTTCGGCTGGTACTGGTACGGTTCCGGGCTGGGCTCGGCGTAGCCGGTGGCGATGTCGAACTGTTTGATGAGCTGCGAGATGCCGAGCTTCGTCACCATCAGCTCGTCGTAGGCCAGATCGTCCGTGAAGCCGTTCTCGCGGCACTCCTCGAGTCCTTCCTCCACGTCCTCAAGCTCGGACACGCACTGCTCGTACAGATCCTCGAGCTTGCCGAGCGCCGTGGCGGTGTTGTCGCCGCTGCCCTCGACGGGGCACGCGCTCTCGAACCGGCGGCCGATGCGCACGATCGCGGCGTAGCCCGCCTGCAGCATCATGAGCGTGAGCGCGCCGGCCTGTCCGGCGGCCTCGCTCTGCTTCATGCCGGTCATCATATCCGACACGTCCTGCAGCCACTGTTTGTGCACGCCCTTGAGCTGGTCAAGGCGCTCGGTGAGCTGGGCCTCGGAGTGACGGTTGGCGGAGTAGCCGCCCTTTTTCAGTTTGCGGGTCAGACGTTCCATAGTATTTGCATCCTCCAAATGTGAATTTCGGTCAATCGTCCACGTCGAGCGCCTCAAGGCCCTTGGCGGGGATGGGGCGGCTGTCGCCGTGGCGCACAAAGAGCATCGTCACGAACGCGCCGGCCACGAAGATGGCGGCGTAGGGGAAGAGCACGGTCATGCCGAGCTTGTCCATCAGGAAACCGGAGAACATCGGCGTGACGACCTGCGCGGCCATGCTGGCCGTGTAGTAAAAGCCGGTGTAGCGGCCGACGTCGCTGCCGGAGCACATCTCCACGACCATCGGGAACGAGTTGACGTTGATGGTGGCCCAGCCGATGCCGGCGAGGCAGAACATGGCGTTCATGAGCATCGTGGGACTCTCGGAATTGAGGAACGCAGCCACGCCGAACGCGATGGCCAGCATCACGACGCCGCCGAGAATGGTCTTTTTGCGGCCGATCTTGGACGCAACGATGCCGACCGGCAGGTAGGCCACGATCGCGGCGGCCTGCGCGAGCATGAGCGTGAGGTTATAGTCCTTGTGCAGGATGTTGCTCGCATAGACGGAGTATTTCGACGTCACGGCGTTGTAGCCGAAGAACCACAGCACGATCGACAGCAGCAGGAAAATAAGCGAGCGGCGCTCGGCCTTGCCGAGCTTGCCGGAGGCGGCGGGCGTGTCGCCGTCGTCCCCGTTGTCGATGCCGAAGCGCTTGCTGTCGGCCTGCATCTCGGCGACAAACTTCGGCTCGTTGACCGTCAGGCGGAAGATCAGCAGCGCAAGCACCATGAGCCCCGCGATCACGGAGAAGTAGGCAGTGTAGCTCATGAGCGAGTTGCGCACGGAGCTCGTGGCGAAGGCCATGCCGATGGCCAGCACGAGGATACCGCCGGCAGTGCCCATGAGGTTGATGACGGCATTCGCCTTGCTGCGCAGCGGTTTGATGGTAACATCGGGCATGAGCGCGACGGCGGGGGAGCGGAACGTGGCCATGGCCAAGAGCACGACGAGCAGCAGCGCGATAAAGCCGATGAGCGCGCCGGGGTGCTGCACGGTCGTCTGGTGGGCGTAGGCCTGGCGCGCGGGCACGACATAGTTCGTGTAGTCGTGGTTCGTCACGGTCTTGCCCTCGGCGTTTGTGACCTGACTCGTGATGGCGGCAAATTCATCCTCGGTGAACGTGTCCTCGAGCACGAACGTCTCGCCGTCGGGGGTCTTGAGCGTGCGGTCGGCCTCCTGCTGGTACACGACGCGCAGCGCGGCGGGATCGTCGATGGCGGCGGCCGCGTCGATGTTTTTCAGCTGCGCATCGTCGACGAGCGACAGGCTGATGAACGCGATGGCCGCAACGATCGTGCCAAAGACGATAAACGGCGTGCGGCGGCCGCGCCTGCCGGTGTGCTTGTCGGAGATCGCGCCGAACAGCGGCAGCAGAAACAGCGCCAGAATGTTGTCGAGCGCCATGATGACGCCGGACCACGCCTGCGACATGCCGAACTTGTTCGTCAGGATCAGCGGGATGGTGTTGTCATACGCCTGCCAGAAGGCGCAGATCAGGAAAAAGGCAAAGCCAACGCAGATGGTGCGCTTGTAGTTGAGCTTCACTGGATTACCTCCATCAGTCTCTATCGGATTTGTCTCATTCTACAATACCTTGCCCGGCAATTCAACAGGCATTTGACGAAAAGCAGAAATTGTTGTTTAATAAGGACAAAGCAAACCGGCGGTCCGCACCGCCGAAAGGAGGACTCGTTATGAATTGGAAAACTGCCTGCAAGATCGCCGCACCGGCCGCCGCCTGCGCGGGTGCGTTTGCGTTTCTCGTCGCGCCGGGCCGCGCCACGCGCGCGCAGAAAGCCCCGTTTTTGTACCGCAATTATGCGCACCGCGGCCTGCACACCGAGGACGGCACCGTGCCGGAAAACTCGCTCCCGGCCTTCCGCGCCGCGGCCGAGGCGGGCTACGCCGTCGAGATGGACGTGCACCTGACGGCGGACGACCAGCTCGTCGTATTCCACGACGATACGCTCGAGCGCATGTGCGGCGTGCCGGGCGTTATTGATGATTTCACGCTCGCCGAGCTGCGCGCGCTGCGCCTCGGCGATACCGACTGCGTCATCCCGACCTTTGCCGAGGCGCTCGAAGCCCTCGGCGGCCGCGTGCCGCTGCTGCTCGAGGTCAAGCGCGGGCACAATAACCGCCGCCTGTGCGCGCTGACGCTCGAGGCGCTGCGCACCTACACCGGTCCCTACTGCGTCGAGAGCTTCGACCCCACGATCGTCGCATGGTTCCGGCGCAACGCGCCCGATATCCTGCGCGGCCAGCTCAGCCAGCCGCCGAAGGACTACGGCAAGGCGCTCAATAAGCCCGCGGCCGCCATCGTCGGAAACGTGCTCACGAACGTGATCGCGCGCCCGCAGTTCATCGCCTACAAGATCGGCCCGAAGCCGCTGAGCGTGCGCCTGTGTGAGGCCATGGGCGCCGCGCGCGCCGGCTGGACGAGCCGCGCCTGGACGCACGAGCGCGATTATGACATCGTCATCTTCGAGCACTACCGCCCCGGCGCATGGTTCCGCGCCGATATCTGAGCCGTGGGGGAGCCCGAGGGGGCAAGGCCCGCCTCGGATGAGATCTTTGCATCGCCGTCAGGCGGATGAGGTGGAAGCGTTTTGGTTTCTGCCAGTACCTCATGTATCACGTTTACACACGATGAAAAAGCAACAGCAGCCACACCGGCGTTCGCCGGCGTGGCTGCTGTTGTTTGCTTGTGCTTGCACGTCCGCGGCGGATGCAGACCCGGACGCTGCAAAGTGGAAGAGAGAACACAAACGAGGGATTCGCAACATCATTTGCAAAAACGATGTTTACTGAACACATCCTAACATTTGTGTCCGAATATGTCAAGCGATTTTCAAACGTTTTTGAATTTTTTTACGCCGTTGCGCCGCCGCGCAGGATCTGCGCCAGCTCTGCCACGTCGCGCAGGACGTATTTCGGCTGCACGTCGGACGCTTTGAGGATCGCCTCGTCCGTCTCGCCGGACATGACGAGCACGCTCTGCGCGCCCGCATTCACGGCCACGGCAATGTCGGTATACAGCCGGTCGCCCACGCAGCAGATCTGCTCGTTCGGCACGCCGGTCTGCGCCGAGATGACGTCAACCATGTTGCGGTTCGGCTTGCCGATGTAGGTCGGCTTGACGCCGGAGGCGGCAGTCAGCAGCGCACAGATGCTCCCGCAGTCGGGCAGCACCTCGCCGGCCGGCATGGGGCAGACCCAGTCGGGGTTGGCGGCGATGAAGGTCGCGCCGCGGCGCAGGAAGTGCACGGCCTTGTCGAGCTTTTCGTACACGAGCTCGGTGTCGAACCCGGCCACGACGATCTCCGCGCCGTCGTCCACGAGCGGGATGCCGTAGCTGAGCAGCTCGCGGCGGAACGCCTGCGTGCCGACGAGGTACACGGGTTTGCCCGCATAGTGCTGGTTGAGGTACAGCGCCGTCGCCATGCCGGAGGTGAACACGTTCTCAGCCTCGCACGGGAAGCCCAGACGCCGCAGGCGCGTGATGTAGTCCGTGCCGGCGCGCGAGGAGTTGTTGGTCAGATAAATGTACTGCCGTCCGGTATCGGCCAGCGTGTGGATGAAGTCGACCGCGCCGGGGAACACATCGTCCCCGAGGTAGAGCGTGCCGTCCATGTCCAGCAGGAACAGGCGCGCATCGAGCAGGTCTTTCAGATCGTTCATGGGAGCCACCTCACAGAATCTTATTTTTTTCTTAACACCCTATTATACCATGAAAAACGGGCAGCACAATCCCAATTATTCTGGCGGCAGGTGTTGAAAAAAACGGCCGATGTGCTATAATATTAAAATCTGTACCGTGGGCCGCTGTTGCATGCAGGCCGGTGCGGATCTGAAGGTGTAATAAAATTTTTGGAGGCATAGATATGGCAAAGAAACAATTCAAGGCCGAGTCGAAAAAACTGCTCGACATGATGATCAACTCGATCTACACGCACAAGGAGATCTTCCTGCGCGAGATCATCTCGAACGCCTCAGACGCGATCGACAAGCTCTGCTACCAGTCGCTCACGGATGAAAACGTTGGCATGGCGCGCAGCGATTTCAAGATCCGCGTCACCCCGGATAAGGACGCGCGCACGATCACGGTGTCGGATAACGGCATCGGCATGACGAAGGAGGAGCTCGACAGCAACCTCGGCGTCATCGCGCGCAGCGGCTCGCTGAAGTTCAAGGACGGCCTCGGCGAGAACGCGCAGGAGGACGCCGCCATCGACATCATCGGTCAGTTCGGCGTCGGCTTCTATTCCGCGTTCATGGTCGCCGACAAGGTCACGGTCGTCACCCGCGCCTACGGCAGCGACACGGCCTACCAGTGGGTCAGCACCGGCGCGGACGGCTACACCATCACCGAGACCGAGAAGGACACCGTCGGCACGGACGTCATCATGCACATCAAAGAAGACGAGTCCGGCGAGAAGTACTCCACCTATCTCGAAAACTGGAAGCTCATGATGCTCATCCGCAAGTATTCCGACTATGTCCGCTGGCCGATCGTCATGGACGTCGAGCAGAGCGACTGGGTCGACTCCGGCGAGAAGGACGAAAAAGGCGAGCCGAAGATGGAGATGGTCACCAAGACCGAGGAGCAGACCGTCAACAGCATGATCCCCATCTGGCAGCGCAGCCGCAAGGAGGCGACCGATGAGGAGTGCATCGCGTTTTACAAGGAAAAGTTCCACGACAATGACGACCCGCTGGCCGTCATCCGCGTCAACGCCGAGGGTCTGATCTCGTACCGCGCGCTGCTGTTCGTCCCGTCCAAGGTCCCGGCAAATATGTACACGCGCGACGCCGACCCCGGTCTCGAGCTCTACAGCTCCGGCGTCATGATCATGGACAGATGCACCGACCTTCTGCCGCCGTGCTACGCGTTCGCGCGCGGCGTGGTCGACTCCCCCGACCTGTCGCTGAACATCTCGCGTGAGATGCTGCAGCACGACCGCCAGCTCAAGCTCATCGCCGCAAACCTCGGCAAGAAGATCAAGTCCGAGCTGACGAAGCTCATGACCAACGACCGTGAGAAGTACGAGCAGTTCCACGCCGCCTTCGGCATGGTGCTGCGCGCCGGCGCCGTCACCGAGACGGGCGACAAGGTCGACGAGATCAAGGACCTGCTGCTCTACCACACGAGCGAGACCAAGCTCGTCTCCCTCAAGGAATACGTCGACGCCATGCCCGCCGAGCAGACGAAGATCTACTTCGCGTGTGGCGACAACGTCAAGCGTCTGCTGAGCCTGCCGCAGGCGGAGCAGCTGCGCGACAAGGGCTTTGACGTCCTGTGCATGACCTCGCAGATCGACGAGTACTTCGTCGACACCATGAAGACCTACGCCGACAAGCCGTTTTGCAACATTGCGACCGACGACCTCGGCCTCGAGACCGAGGAAGAGAAGAAGGAGACCGAGGCCAAGCAGGCCGAGGACAAGGATCTGCTCGACTTCGTCAAGGAGACGCTCGGCGACCAGGTCGCGTCCGTGCGCCTGTCGAATAAGCTCGTGTCCAGCGCCGTGTGCCTGAGCACGGAGGGTGGCGTCACGCTCGAGATGGAGCGTTATTTCAAGAGCATGCCCGGCGCGCCGACCGATATCCGCGCCATCCGTGTGCTCGAGCTCAACGCCAACCACCACGCCTATCAGGCCATGAAGGAAGCGTTCGACGCCGGCGACAAGGACAAGGCCGCCCGCATCGCCAAGATCCTGCACGCGCAGGCGCTGCTCATCGCGGGCGAGCCGCTCGAGGATCCGGCTGCGTATTCGGAGCTCGTGTGCACGCTGATCTGACAAACGATTTGATCTTATCCCTGACCGCCGCACCCCGGCGGTCAGGGTACCCCAAGTAAGGAGCTGTCTATGCAACCGCGTCTCGGTATCTATATCCACATCCCGTTTTGCGCGAGCAAGTGCGGCTACTGCGATTTTTATTCCTGCGCCGGCGCGGCCGACCGTATGGCGGACTATCAGCACGCCCTGCTCGAGCACATCGAAGAGAGCGCCGGGCGCATTGCACCGGCGTACATCGACACGGTGTATTTTGGCGGCGGCACGCCGAGCTTTTACGGCGCGGCGCGGCTCATTGAGCTGCTCGACGCCGTCAAGGCCACCGGCCGCCTGCTCAAGCGCGCGGAGGTGACCGTCGAGGTCAACCCGGACAGCGTCCGTCTGCACGACCTGCGCGCCCTGCGCAAGGCGGGCTTCAACCGTCTGAGCATCGGTATGCAGTCGGCCAACAACGATATCCTGAAAATGATCGGCCGCCGCCACAGCTTCCACCAGGTGGAGATGGCCGTGAAAAATGCCCGCACCGCCGGGTTTGACAACATCAGCCTCGACCTCATCTACGGTCTTCCCAGCCAGACCCGCAGCGACTGGGCAGACACGCTCGCCAAGGCGCTTGCCCTGCGTCCGGAGCACATCTCCGGCTACGGGCTCAAGCTCGAGGAGGGCACGCCCATGTACGAGCTGAAGGATTCGCCCCTCATCCCGTCGGACGACGAGCAGGCGGACATGTACCTGTGCATGGTCGATGAGCTGCGGCGCTACGGCTATGAACAGTATGAGATCTCGAATTTCAGCATACCGGGCTATGAATCCAGGCATAATCTGAAGTACTGGCAGCTCGACGACTATATGGGCTTCGGCCCGGGCGCGCACTCGTGCATCGGCCGCACGCGCTACAGCTATGTGCGCGACCTCGACCGCTACATCGCGGGCGTCCTCCACGGCGAGGACATGATCGACGAGTACGAGACCATCGGCGATTTCGAGCGCGCGGCGGAGTATCTCATGCTCGGCATGCGCACCGTGCACGGCGTGTCGCGCGCGGAGTATGCGCGGCTGTACCGCAGCGATTTTTCCGGCATCGCGCAGCAGCTCGAGGAGTTCGTCCGCCGCGGCTGGGCCGTCGCGGACGGGGAGCGCTGGCACTTCACGCCGGCGGGCTTTCTCATCTCGAACGTGCTCATCGGCAAGCTCCTCGAGGCGCAGACCGAGCGCAAGGCCGAGCACAACCCGTGGATGAAGCCGCAGATCGAACGGCAGCCCCGCGCCAAGCTCCCGCCCAGCGAGGCGGAAGCGTTCCGCAATACATATCTGAATAATCCGATTTTGACAGGGAAAGACAGGGATTCGAGTAAATGAAACTCAACGGCAACACTTCCAAGCGCAGCGCGGCCGCCCGCCGCGAGGCGGCGGATTTCGCAGCGCAGGAGCGCTCGGCACACCGCAGCGGCGCCAACCGTTCCGCACAGAGCGAGGCGGCTGCCCGCCGCGCCGCCGCACCGAAACAGGCGGCGCCCCAGCGCCCGCCCGTGCCCCGGCAGGAGCAGCCGGCGCGCCGCGGCGCGCCCGACGCCCGGCAGCAGCCGGCGCCCAA
>OKUL01001004.1_pt1 | contig 11222 bp, 9 predicted proteins | sample 1606631 | NCBI WGS metagenome assembly OKUL01 (sample SAMEA3882518, study PRJEB24775) | human gut metagenome | biome: human-associated habitat; feature: intestine environment; material: feces | place: Netherlands | collected 2009/2010 | reverse complement strand
CCGGTTATCGTACCACACAAACAGCGGATTTGTCCAGTATAACCGTGATTTTTTGCAAAAAACCTGCGGGAGAGCACCGCAGAAAGCGTGTACTCCCCCGCAGGGTCAGTTTATGTGTGGAAATGAGGTTTATTCCTCGTCGCCGGTGTCAGCCTCGGGAGCTTCGGCGGCCGATGCCTCATCGGCTGCTTCCATCTCCGCCAGCTGCTCGGCAGTGGGCTCGTCCTCGGTATCGGCCTCGATGCTCTCGGTCTGTGCCTCGTCGTCGTGGTCGGTGCGTGCCAGCACCATCACCTTGTCGTTCTCGCCCAGACGCATCACCCGCACGCCGGAGCCGTAGCGGCTCTGCAGCGGGATCTCGTTGGCGTGCAGACGGATGATGATGCCCTCCTGACTGCTCAGCAGCACGTCATCCACATCGTCCACGATCTTGACCGCGGCGACCTTGTCCTTGGAGGCATCGTAGTTGCGGATGCCCTTGCCGCCGCGGGCGGTGATGCGGTAGGTGTCGATGTCGGAGCGGCGGCCCTTGCCGTTTTCGGTCACGGTGAGCACCGTGCCGCCCTCGCGGCAGATGCACACGCCCACCACTTCGTCGCCTTCGGCCAGCTTGATGGCGCGCACGCCGTGGCCGCTGCGGCCCATGGGACGAGCATCCTCTTCATTGAAGCGGATGGCCTGACCGTTGCGGGTGGCAACGATGAGCATATCGTGGCCGGAGGTCAGGCGGGTCCATGCCAGCGCGTCGCCCTCGTTCAGGGCAATGCCGATCAGGCCGCTCTTGCGGATGTTGGCGTACTGCTCCAGCGGGGTGCGCTTGATGAGGCCCTGCTTGGTGACCATGGTGACGAAGCCGCCCTTGTTGTCCTCATCCTTGGGGTAGCAGAGCATATTGGTGACCTTTTCGCCCTCGGCCAGCTGCAGCAGGTTGACGATGTTGCTGCCCTTGCTGGTGCGGCTGCCCTCGGCGATGGTGTAGCCCTTGATGCGGAACAGGCGGCCCCGGTCAGTGACAAAGAGCACATAGTCGTGGGTGGAGCCTACGAACATCTCCTGCACGATATCCTCTTCCTTGCGGGTCATGCCGGAGATGCCGCGTCCGCCGCGGCGCTGTGCCTGATAGGTGGCCTTGAGCTGGCGCTTGATATAACCGGCCTCGGTCAGGGTGTACACACACTGCTCCTCGGCGATCAGATCCTCGATATCCACCTCGCCGGTCACGGACTGGATCTCGGTGCGGCGCTCGTCGCCGAAGCGCTTTTTCATTTCCAGCAGCTCTTCCTTTTCGGTCAAAGACAGCGGCAGATAGCCGACAATAATATCAGGCACCTTGCTTAAATCAGTACGAGATTTAAGCGACTGCACCGTATCGGGATTAACCTTTTTCGTAAGCAGTACCCATTGCTCAAAGGCATCCAGCAGCAGACGGCGCAGGCCAAGCAGATTGCGCACGGTTCGCTATGGAACGTGGCTGCGAAAATGCCGTTCGTCGGCAGTGACATCGCCACTGTGCAAGGCATGACGGAAGTCGTGGACAATCTTGCACAGCAGACACTGCCATCGTTGACCACTGCGGTGCAACAGCTTGCCGATGCCAATCTTTCCGGTGCGGAAGGGCAACTTAATCTGCAGCCAATCACCGATGCGCAAGGCAACTTCGACAAGCTCAACCAGCAGGTGCAGCAGCAGAACAAGCAGTATAACAGTCTTGCCGAGCCGAAAATCGGCATGGTGAAGAAAGCCTATCAGCAGGGCAAGGACCAGCTTGACAATATCGCCGATTTGGTCGGGCAGGTCAGCAACGCCACTCACATGCTGCCTTCCTTCCTCGGCCAGAACGGTGCCCGCACATACTTGCTGGCGGCACAGACCACATCCGAAACACGTTCCGGCGGCGGCTTGGTTGGCTCTCTCGGCACCATGACTGCGGATCATGGCAAAATCGCGGTGGGGGACTTCCACCCGAATGGTGAGTTCGTCAATGGCAACAACGGCACCGCTGAGGAACATGCGGTATTCAACAGGCCGTTGGGTTTCTCCTTTGACGTGCGAGATACCTTCGCGGTGCCGGATGTTTCCCGCAACGCGGAGATGCTCAACGCTTCATGGCAGCGTTCGCAATATGCCTGCAACATCGACGGTTTGATTTCCGTGGATCCGGTGTTCATCCAGAAAATGGTGGAGATCAACGGACCAGTCACCTTGTCCAACGGCACTGTGCTTACCGGCGAGAACACCGCCGAATACATGCTCAACACCATCTACAAGGACGTTCCTGTGGCACAGCAGGACGAATACTTCGAGTACATTGCCCAAATGGTGATGGACGGCGCTTTTGGCAACATGACTGTGGACAAGATGATGAAGGTGGCGCAAAGCATCGGTGATTTGGCCGAGAACCGCCACTTCTACGCCTACACGTTCCACGATGACGAAGCGAAGTACTTCCAAGGTGCTGGACTCGCCAAGAATGCGCCTGAGAGCGAGACCAATCCGGAAACGGGCATTTACATCAGCGAGCAGAATCCTTCGAAGATGGGTTGGTATATCGACCGTACCAGCGAAGTGACCAAGACAGGGGACAAGACCTACCACGTGAAGTACACGCTGACCAACCGTATGACTTCCACGGAAATGGCTACCTGCACGAGTTACATTCTCGGTGGTGAGCAGAAGGGCGTTGGTGGCGTGCCCGTGGCGCCGAGTGGCACATCCGCGCAGCGTGTGCTGATTTACGCGCCTGCAGGTGGTTCGATTGGATCAATCGCCGTGACCGGTGATGTGCGTGACCGTAGCAATGCCACCATGGACGGCAAGCCATTGAACTCCAGTATGGCGTACATCGCACCTGGCAAGAGCGTGACGTACGAGTTCGACGTGACCGTGTCTGACAAGGCCACGGCTGATATGAAGCTCGATCAGACGCCGTGTGGCAAAATGACCAATGATGTGAAATACAACTATTGAAATATGGCGCGGTAATTCTCGACATTATTGGTGCATGATTTCCTTGAATTCATCTCAATGAAAACTTGTTCAATGAAGTCTATGAATTATTGCTATATTCTTGGAAATACAGGGGGTATTTCTGCCGGAAAGCGGAGATACCCCCTATTTTATTAGTGAAAAAAGGGTGTATTTATGCGAATTGTTGTATTATATTGCATGTAATTAATATCCTATATTTTCAAGGGGTTGGCATGTCTGTTCTTGACGGATTTGAAGCAGTGGGAGAAAAGACCACCACCAATAAGATGACCATGACGGTCATGGAATCATCCGTTCGCTTTTCCAAAGGCGTGACCGAAGCGCTCGGATGCCCGGCATACGTGAAATTGCTGGTGAATGACAAGCAGAAGAAGATCGCAGTCCAGGCATGCGACGCCAAAGACGAGAACGCCATCAAGTTCTGCAAGACCAAGCGAAGCAAGGCCGATGGCGTCGACTCTGACGCTGCAGGAAAGGCTTCTTCCGTGACCGTGCGTACCACCGATGTGCTGGTAGCGGTGCAGAAGTATTTCACTTTCCCGCCGGTCGCAGACGACCAGATCGCCTATTTCGCCATGGATGGCGAGTCCTACCCGGATGAGAAGGTTGTCATTTTTGCTGTGGCTGATGCCTCAAAGGGTGTATCCGGCAAGCGCGGTCCCCGCAAAGGTTCGCATCATACGGCCAAAGATGGCGAGTAAGTGAACAATATTCCGCTCAGCTTGAAAAATCGCATATAGTACAGTTCTCTTGATGTGAGTGCTGTACTATATGCAGTATCTTGATAGGCTGTGCGAAACGTCCATAAACGCTAATAATGAGTACGTATGCATCCAGCCCAAAAATCCTGAAAAAGGGAGCTTGGAATGAATGTGGCAGGTAGTGGGCGTGTAGGATCTTCGTTCAGTATTCGAGTCGCTCAAAATAACGTGCTTGGTTGGCGATGGACGGTGGAAAAAGAGCATGACGGCTTTTTCGAGCCCGTTGCGTCTGGCCGTTCGCTCACGCGTAAGATGGCCAAAAGGGCCGCGATAAAAGCGATGAATGAATTGCGTGCATAAACAACCGTAACGCCATGAATGGCCTGCATCTTTCCATATGAAATATAAAAGAGGCATATAAGACAGGAGAGGCTCCGCACAATGTGTGTGGAGCCTCTCTGTCTGAAAAACTAAAACTCAGTAGCAGTGGTTGGCGAGCCAGTAGGTGTAGGCGCCCTGGATGGAGCCGTAGCGCTGTGCGCAGTAGCCCCAGAACCACTTAAGCTGGGTCTGGTAGTTGGTGGCCCAATCGGCACCGGCGCTCACCATCTTCGAACCGGGAAGCGCCTGCGGCAGGCCGTACGCGCCGGAGCTTGGGTTCGTGGCTGCGACATTCCAACCGGACTCATGAGAAATGATGTACACGGTGGCGGTGAAATCGGCCTCGGAATAGCCGCTGGACAGCAGATAATCGTGAGCCCACTGCTGCATTTCGCCAGCCGGCACGGTGGTGCCGATCGACGCTGCGGCCGCGGACGGCGTGGACGAGGAGCCGGTGCCGACGAGGATCACCTTGTCGGTCGGAGCCTTCTTCACGAAAGAGCTGATCATATTGGAAGACATGACCTTGCCGCCGGACTTGGTGACGAGGTTCGTGGTCTCCATAACACCGTTCGCGCCTTCGGTCTCGACCTTCTCCTGGCCCTTCGGCAGGCTGGAGGTCTCCTTCTTGACCGTGTTGAATGCGATATCCGTATCAGACACCTCAACGGAAGCGCCGGCACGTTCGATCTTGATGACGGTGTTCTCGTTCACCTTCGTATCCAAAGACGGGGAAACGGTGTCTTCCGTATCAAGGGTGATGTCGCCCGCGTCAAGCACGGACTTCACGTCGGTGAAATGCATGCCGGGAACCACGCGGGTCTTGCCGTTGATCTTCACGGTGACGTACGAAGTATCTCCGGAAAGCGCCTCACGGGCGTTGCCACGGGAGGCTTCGATGCTGTCGGTGACGGAATACGCGGTGACCTGCTTGGCAGGAGACTTCTCCGCGGTGGCGTACAGATTATGCGACACGATGCCGCCAGTGGCCAACAGCCCCACTGCCGCAACCGTTGCGACAATCTTCACCATCTGAGATTTGCCCGGCAAGGCAAACGTAGTTGGTTGGGCATGTTTCTTATGGCTAGCCATTCTGCTCCTACATCGGGTACAATTCCTCGGCGGATTCCGTGCCTAGGGCACGGCGCACAACCGCTAGGGTTCCGCCGGAATGCGCGCAACTGCATATAGTCTACCGCACCCCAAGGAACTTGAAGATAACGTATGCAACGCGCAGGCGACGGGCCGAATCATCGTTCCGACTGACTGCTTGGCGTTTTCACTTTGGCGTCTCCGCTGGAAGCGGTGTCCCCATCGGAAGCGGCCGCATCCATATCCAACGCCTTGGCCTGGCTGATCAGATCATCCAAATCGGAAGCGCGCAACGCGCCGGCCTGCTGGAAGATGATCTGCTGCTTCTTGACGACCATCAGCGTCGGCACTGCCTGAACCTTGGCCGCGGCGGCCAAATCGGGATTCTGATCGATATCCACCTTCGCGAAATAGACGTCCGGATTCGCCTCGCTTGCCTTCTCGAACGTTGGGCCGAATGCACGGCACGGACCGCACCACGTGGCCCAGAAATCCACGAACACTAGATCATTGGATTCGACGACCTGGTTGAAATCCTGCGAAGTGACTGCATGCGTTGCCATATGCGTTCCCCATTTCCCGGCTTACGCTATAAGCCGATTTCAAAAACAATATCGTGCAATGCTGCGCAATATTGCGAAAGCCCGTTTGCGAAAAGTATATAGCCGCACGCCACGCAAACACACTGCCGCACCCGATTGCGCTATGGGAAGAATCGGAAGCACGTGACATTCACATGCCGTGCGTGATAATGGAACCATGCCAGTGATGAATGATGAAGTGCCCGACGAGGGCGATTTCGACGCCAACCGCCATCGCGGGGAATTCGACGACATTACGCCGGAGGATTTCATCCGCGGAATGGGCAACCCTCCGGGATGGCTCCCATCGGACGAAATCAACCGCATGCGCCGCGAAATACCGATTCCGTACGTCGTGGTCGTGCCGGTGCGCACCGACGATCTCGGCAGGGTGGCGCAAATCGGCTCGCTGCTGCGCGTCACCGACGACGGCGGTATCGAACGCACATTGATCGCCGGACGTGTGCTCTATCACGAATCGTTGCGTGAAGCGGTGGCGCGCAACGTCGCAAAAGATTTGGGCGATATCGCCCTGCCGCAGCTGCCGATCAGCCTGCAGCCGTTCACCGTGGCCGAATTCTTCCCGACACCCGGCCTGTCCGACTATTACGATCCACGCCAACATGCGATCGCGCTGTGCTACGTGGTGCCGATCGCCGGCGATTGCAAGCCGCAGGACGAGACGCTCGATGTGGAATGGGTCGACCCGTCCGGAGACATGCTCGACACCTTCGTCGGGCAGATGGCCAATGGTTACGGCACCATCGTGCGGCAGGCGCTCGCATGGACCGGCAAGTAGGACAAGCCGCGCAAGCGGGGCAAGAGCTAGACAAACTAGGCGAATAGACAGATAGGGGAGGATTAGAAAAATATGACGATTGAACTGAACAACAACGTATATACGGACGGCGGCAACGATACCGAAACCACGCCGGTGGTGCTCGTGCACGGCTTTCCGGTGGACCACCGCATGTGGGACGAGTGCGCGGCGGCTTTACGCGACCAAGCTGTGAAACAAGGCGTGAAACCATTTGCGATCTGGGCTCCGGACATGCCCGGCGCCGGCGAAGGGCCGATTCCGTCCGACGAAGACAGCGGCGGCAAGGACGCCGACGGCGCGTTCCCGTACGGACTGGACCGCATGGCGGACGCGTACGTGGACCTGCTGCACGCCGCCGGCTACGGCAAAGCCATCTGGGTGGGCCTGTCGATGGGCGGCTACCTGATTCTCGACATCCAACGCCTGCATCCGGAAGCGGTGGCGGCGCTCGCCCTGTGCGACACGAAAGCCGACGCCGACTCCGCCGACATGCGATTGAAGCGCGTCGCAATCGCCACCGACTGCGAAACGACCGGCACACACGAGCCGGTCATGGGATTCGCCGTGCCGTCGGAAGCCGATTCCACCGTGAAGCAGTCGGACGCCTACTGCAGGCAGTTCGAAACGTGGATCAACGAACAGCCCGCCGACGGCATCGCCTGGCGCGAACGCATGGCCGCTGGCCGTCCCGACCTGAACGACGTGCTGCCGAACATCAACGTGCCAGTCGCAGTAATCTGCGGCGACAAGGACCCGTCCAGCCCGCCGGCAGTGATGAAGCCGGTCGCCGACGCGATGACGAAAACCGACGTGACGATGACGGTGATCGACGACTGCGGCCACTTCAGCGCGTACGAACACCCCGACCAGGTGGCCGCCGCGTTGCTGGAACTGGTGAAGCGAGTCGGCTGAGCCGGCTGCGACGATTATCTGTGGCAGACCATCCGGCGTATCGACAAGATATAGAGAAAATATATAAAACGTATATACGAAATATGTACTACGTATGTATAACGAATATATTCCGTATATAACACGCATGAAAGAGGCAACACAACCATGAGCGTGTTCTCACCACTGGCATTGACGCAGACCCTGCCGTTCCTGCCACTCGCCCAAGGAGACATCGACTACGAAGTGGCACGACGCGGCGAACCCGACCTGTTCGCCAAAGTCCTGGCGGAACCGGCAACGAAAGTCATCCTCGTCAAAGACGGCAAAGTGGCCGTGCCGCACGGCCAAGGCGCCATCGCCGACTACGCCAACGTGAAAATGCGCCTCGCCCAACTGCCGGGCGCGTACGTTGCCGCGGAACTCGAATCGCACCCATCGGCGCTCGCCATATTCCTCGGCTCGTACGGCGGACGATTGGGCGAGCACGTCGTCGCCGTGGACGTGACGCACGTCCAGCCGAACGATACGACGATTACGGCTGCGACGGCTCGCAGCGGGGGAGCGGATGACGCGTTCGCCGAAGTGCCGGCGCATGAATTGCAGGAAAACGCGAAATCGCTGCTGGAAAGCGCGGCAACCCGATTCGACTGGGTGGACCTGCGCGGATTCGCGCCCCACGCCAGCGCACGCGAAGCCGGACAGGCAACCTCCGCCATCTCGCTCAGCATGTGGCACGCCCGGCAGCGTCACTGCCCGACGTGCGGCGCGCCCGTCGAACCGGCGCTCGGCGGCTGGGCTCAGCACTGCACGAACGACGAGGATGGCAATCGTTTGCTGTTCCCCCGAATCGAGCCAGCGGTGATCACCGCGATCGTCGACCATGATGACCGTCTGCTGCTGCAGCACAACAGCGCATGGCGCAACAACGGCCTGTACTCGGTTTCGGCCGGATTCGTGGAGGCTGGCGAAAACCTGGAGCACGCATGCCGGCGCGAAGCCAAAGAGGAAGTCGGCATCGAAATAGGCGAACTCAAATACCTCGGCTCCCAGCCGTGGCCGTTCCCCTCGTCTCTCATGATGGCGTTCAAAGGCGTGGCGGTCACCACCGACGTGCACGTGGACGGCGAGGAAACGTTGCAGGCGCGTTGGGTCACACGCGACGAATACATGAGCGAACTGGTTTCGGGACGTATGGAGGCTCCGGGCAAAGCCACGATCGCACGCTACATGATTGAGGAATGGCTCGGCCACGACCTGCCGTGACAAGACCTGCCATTAAAAGGTGGTATCGGCTGAGCCTGTCTTCGGGGCGGTTGCCGGGGGAGCTTGTTTAGGTATTCGTTTGGGCACTCGTCTGCGTATCATGCTGCATGGTATGTACCGTTAAGAGAGTGAATGAGGAAACCACATACATGTCTGATAGAAGTGGGCAGAACGATACGGACAACAGTTTCGCCGGCATCTCGTTTGAAGGGGTGAATGCCGTGCCGCCGCAGTCTGGTGAGAACGGCGATACGATCAATCTCGCCGACGTGGCCGATGTGTCCGAACAGGACGACGTGTCCAACGCCGCCACCGAGACCATGCCGCCGTTGAATTTCGCATCGGACCAGACCCAGCCGTTCCAGTCATTCCCGACGGCCGGTGCCGCCGAAACCACGCCTGCCGGAACTGTCCCCAACGGAGCTGTTCCCACTGGTGCCATTCCTACCGGTGACATGCCCTCATCCACGCCCGCTCCCGCCATTCCCGTGCTCACCATGCCGGTCGAAGGAGAAGCCGTCGTGGCCAAGAAACGCAAACTGCCGCTGATCATCACCGGAATCGTGCTCGCCGTACTGGTGGTCGCCGCGATCGCCGGCTTCTTCACCGCACGCTGGTACTTCCAAGACAAGGCCGCGCCGGGCGTGACCTTCGGCGGAACCAGTGTGGCCGGACAGACCGCCGACCAGCTGAAAAACACGGTGACGGCCGCCGTGAAGAACACCACCGTGAACATCAAGGACGGCAACGGCAACAACGCTTCCGGCAGCCTGAGCGACCTCGGCGTGAGCTACAACGTCGACAAGACGGTCACGGAACTGCTCGCCGCCAAGCACCAGACCAACGGCGCACTCGAATACATCAACGAAGTCAACCCGTTCGTCAAGAAGAACGTGCCACTGAACGCCAAGTCCAACAAGCTGGCCCTCAGGACGTTCGTCACCGACAAATTCGTGCAGGACACCGACCGCGCGGTACCGTCCACCGCATCGTACGATGCCAACGCGCGCGCCTTCGTCGCAGTGGAAGGCCGCGGCGGCAGGTCCCCGAAGGTGGACAACGTGATCGACGCGGTCGCCAAAGCCATCGCGAACCCGGGGCACAGCGGCAGCGTGACGATCACGTACGAAACCATCGACGTGCCGGTCGCACTGCCTGAAGCCCAAAACGTGGCCGACCAGGCAAACGCGCGACTGAATGCGCCGATTGTGCTGGACAACGGACAAGGCAAGACCTTCCAGATTCCAGCCGAAGTCGTGGCCTCATGGCTGAAAACCGACGCCGACCTCGAACACGGCACGCTTTCGCTGTCCTACGATGACAACGCCATCACCAACTACGTGCAGCAGCAGGTCCCAGCCCAGCTCAACCAGGACGCGGTCGACCAGGAAGACGCCGTCGACAACAGCGGCAAAGTGCTGGCCACCATCGTCAAAGGCGTGAACGGCGTGAAGGTCAAGAACATGGAGGCGCTCGCACCGAAGATCGGCGAAGCGCTCAAAAACGGCCAAGGCGCCACCATTCCGGTGGACGGCGACGTGCAGAACTTCAAAACCGTGCAGAAGAAGAGCGAATACCGCATCGTGGTGGACCGCACCGCGCAAACCGCCACCGTGTATCACAACGACGAGGCCGTCAAGACCTTCCCGGTGTGCACGGGCACCACCGGCAAGCACGAAACCGACCTGGGCACCTTCTACATCTACCTCAAGTATCAGATCCAGGACATGACCGGCCTGAACGACGACGGCTCGCGCTACCTGTCCAAGGGTGTGAAGTGGGTAAGCTACTTCTACGGCGGCGAAGGCTTCCACACGGCAAGCTGGAACAATTACGGCATCGCCCACGGCGACCCGGCGCACTACGGCTCCCACGGCTGCGTGAACATGTACGAAGCCGATTCCAAGTGGATCTACGACAACTGCCCGGAAGGCACCATCGTGCAGGTAGTCGGCGCCATGCCATCCGGACCGGTACGCTGACCCGTTACGCGTGGCGCGGGTGCGCGGCGTTCGCATACGCCGTACAATGGGCGGCATGAGCGAAGCAAACGATAGCAAAGTGAACCTCGACGTGCCCGAGCACCTCGAATACTCCGACGAGCACGTGTGGGTGGATTCCTCCGTTGAACCCGCCATGGTGGGCGTTACCGAATACGCCACCGAACAGTTCGGCGAACTCGTGTACATCGATTTGCCTGAAGTCGGTACGCAGGTCGAAGCTGGCGACGAAGTGGCGGAATTCGAATCCTCCAAGGCGGTCACCGCGCTGGTCTCGCCGGTGGCTGGCACCATCCGCTACGTCAACAACGAGGCTGCGGACGATCCGAGCATTGTGACGGACGATCCGTACGGCGAGGGCTGGATTTTCAAGATCGAGCTTGAGGATGACGAGCCTGACCTGCTTAGCGCTGACGAGTATGCCAAGATTGTGGCTGACTGAATAGCACGGACGTCTAGTTTTAATTACGGCTGCGGCCGGCGGGTACGATGCGCGGCACAC
>OKUL01000994.1_pt1 | contig 11329 bp, 11 predicted proteins | sample 1606631 | NCBI WGS metagenome assembly OKUL01 (sample SAMEA3882518, study PRJEB24775) | human gut metagenome | biome: human-associated habitat; feature: intestine environment; material: feces | place: Netherlands | collected 2009/2010 | reverse complement strand
TCGACGAGGTGAAGCGCATCGCCGCCCAGCGGCATCTGAAATCGGCTGTCATTACATTCGCACAGCACCCACAAGCCGTACTCCGTCCCGATAGCGACATCAAAATGCTGATGACCGTGCCCGACAAGGTGGCGGAAATCGGACGGCACGGCATTGATGTGACGGTGCTGCTCAACTTCACCTACGAGCTCTCGCTCAACAATTCGCGCCAGTTTCTGCAACTGCTGTGCGACCGCTACGGTGTTGCGGTGCTTGTGGTGGGCTACGACCACCGCTTCGGTCACGACAAGTCGGAAACCTTTGCCGACTATGTGCGCCACGGCAAGGAACTGGGCATCGACGTGGTGAAGGCACCCGAATACTTGGGCGAGTATGCGCCTGTTAGTTCTTCTATTATTCGCCGCCTCATAGCATCGGGCAAGGTCGACGACGCGATGCGCTGCATGGGCCGCCCCTACACGCTGTCGGGCAAGGTGATTCACGGCTTCCACAACGGCCGTGGCATAGGCTTCCCAACCGCCAACGTGGGCGAAATCCCCACCGACCTCATTCTTCCCCACAAGGGCGCTTACGCCGTGATGGTGAAAGTGGACGATGAGTGGCACCAAGGCATGGTGAACGTGGGCGTGCGCCCCACTCTCGACAACGGCACACAACTCTCCGTGGAAGTCAACATCTTCGACTTCGACGGCGACATCTACGGCAAACCCATCACCCTCCAGTTCATCAAATTCCTCCGCCTCGAATTCAAACTCGGCAGCATCGACGAACTCCGCGCCCAACTCACCCGCGACCGCAACACCTCCCGCCAAATCCTCACCGCCCTAACAAGCAAATAAGTCAACAAGTCAACAAGTCAACAAGTCAACACGTCAACGAGTCGCATAGGGGCAGGCATTGAATGTTAGGCCTCTCTGAAGCTAAGAAAGCCCTCCTGCCTCATTTAATCCACTTAGATTTTGCTTTGTTATTTTTTTATAAAAAATCGTTGAGATTGTTTGTGGGGAATGTTGTGGGGGAGTATCTTTGTGGGTGTAACTAGTTAAACGTTTGTGACGAAGATGGCGAAGAAGAAAACTGTGGCCAAGAATGCAGCAAAGAAGAAGGCTACTAAGCGATTGTCGGAGGTGATGAAGCCAAGCGGAATGACGCTGGAGGAGTGGCAAGTGGCTTTGCGTCAGCAAGCTGCCATGTCCGAAAATTTCGGCATTGAGCCTATCGACGAGGAGTCGGCACCAGGCGAATATTGGGTGCGCAACCCACGCACTCACTGGAGATTCAAGGTGGTGTATCGTGGAGCAGATAGTGTTTGGAACTATTGCTCATGCCTTGATTTCAAAACTTCGCAATTAGGAACTTGTAAGCATCTTGAGGCTGTGAAAAACAAAATTAGCAACAGCCGCAAAATGCGTGTTCATCGCGACATACCTGCCTACACGAGCATCTATCTGTCGTATCGCAAAGGTCGCACGGTCCGTATTCGCATAGGTTCGGAATGTGAGAGTGAGTTCAAGGAGTTGGCAAGTCGCTATTTTGATGCCGACGGGGCGCTTCTCGCAAATGGATATGAGCATTTCCCGACGCTGCTCAACGAAGCTCGGCTAATTTCCGACACATTCCGCTGCTACGACGATGCTCTTGAGTTTGTGCTTGAGGTGCGTGAAAGCAAGACGCGCGCCGAAATAGTCAACGGTCTGACCGATGAGGTTCTTGATTCGCTGCTGAGCGTCAGCCTTTTCCCCTATCAGAAAGAAGGTGTGCGGTTTGCCGTAAGACAGGGGCGCACTCTGATTGCCGATGAGATGGGACTTGGCAAAACCATTCAAGCCATCGCCACAACAGAAGTGCTACGGAAGCACAATCTGCTGGGCAACGTTCTGGTGGTTTGCCCACATCGCTAAAATATCAGTGGAAGAGCGAAATTGAGCGCTTCACAAAAGCCGATGTAATGGTGGTTGAAGGTGATGCGGCAAAGCGTAAAGCACTTTATGCCAACGCTGCCACCTATAAAATAGTTTCGTATCACACAATGGCAAACGATGCCAAATTCATGGGGCATATTGATGCCGATATGGTGATTCTCGACGAGGTGCAACGCCTGAAAAACTGGCACACGAGGATTGCTTCCGCTGCCCGACGGCTGAAATCAAAATATATGGTAGCACTTTCAGGCACACCACTCGAAAACAAACTTGAGGAACTGTTCTCGGTGATGGAACTGGTGGATCAGTATTGCCTCGGTCCATACTATCAATTCCGCGACCAGTGCATTGTGACCAACGATACAGGGAAGGTTCTGGGCTACCGCAACCTCAACGCCATTGGTTCCCAAGTGAAGCAAAAGTTGATTCGTCGCAGAAAACGCGATGTGGAAATGCAGTTGCCCCACCGACGCGACACTAATTTGCTCGTGCCTATGACGGATCAGCAGATGGCCATTCACGAAGAGTGCGCATCGACTGTGGCTCAACTCATTCACAAATGGAACGCCCACCACTTCCTCTCGGAGAAAGATAGACACAGATTGCTGCTCAACCTCAATATGATGCGCATGGTGTGCGACAGCACGTTCATTCTCGACCAGCACACACGATATGATGTGAAGATTGGTGAATGCCTCAACATTATCGACCAAATGATACAGGGTGGAGATGAGAAAGTGGTGGTTTTCAGTCAATGGGAGCGAATGACACGCCTCTTGGTGCAAGAACTTGAAAAGCGAGGCATAGGTCACGTTTATCTTCACGGTGGAGTGCCTTCGCCAAAGCGTGGTGCTATCGTGCAAAGTTTCCAATCCGATCCTGATTGCCGTGTGTTCCTCTCCACCGATGCTGGCAGCACGGGATTGAACCTACAGTCGGCATCGCTGATTGTGAACCTCGACCTGCCATGGAATCCTGCCGTGCTCGAACAGCGTATAGGCCGCATTTATCGCCTCGGCCAGCAGCGCAACATTCAGGTTATCAACCTTGTGTCGAAAGGCACAATCGAGGAAAATATGATAGGCAAATTGCGATTCAAGCAAAACATGTTTGAGGGAGTGCTCGACAATGGCGACGACTCGATTTTCATCAGCGACGATAAATTCAGCACCATCGCCAATGTGGTGGGCAGCGTAATTGAAGAAGATGCGGACAAAGAACCAGCAACGGCTGTTTCCTCCGATGACTTGGAGGATAACTGCGACGCTATTGACACGCACGACACCCCGGAAGCCAGCAGTCCTGACAACCTCGAATACGAGTTTGAATTTGAAGAGCATGAGTCTGAAGCACAGGCAGAACAGTCGGTGAAACCAGATGACGAGCATCACAAAACCACGCCCAGCACAGCCGACGACACACCCGAACAACTCGTGGAAAAAGGCATATCGTTCTTGTCTGGACTTGCGAAAACGCTCCAGTCACCCGAAGCCACAGCACGCTTGGTTGACAGCATCGTGAAAACCGATGAAGCCACCGGGCAAACCAGCATCAATATCCCTGTAGCAGACAAAGAAAGCGTGACACAACTGGTATCCTTAGTGTCAAAACTCTTTTCTTCGCTTTCCAAATAACGCTTATCCTACTATTTGTGGGGGATGTTAGGAATTTTTGGTGAGGCGGCGCATTTGGGTGATGCCTTGGTAGAGGTGCTTGAGGGCGTAGGTGAAGGGCACGTTGGCACTGCGGTGGGCGCGCCATGCCAGCAGGGGGAGGCGGAGCCACATGGTGGCGCGGTAGCTGTGGTAGAGTATGGCACCATTGGAGCGCAGCACGCTTGCTTCACCTGCGCGTGTGACTGATGTGGTGGGGCCAAGATGCTCCACAATTTGTGTGGGGAAAAACTGGCAATTCAAGTCGGCCTCAATGGCATCGGCTATAAAAATCGCCTCTTCTCCTGCGCCGAACATATCGGAGCCCAGCCCAAAGTGTTCGTTGAATTTCTCTCTATCACAGGCAAGCGTCGGAAAGCTATTTCAAATGATGTGACATAATAATTGCGCACCTTTTCCTTCAGGTTGAAGCTGGTGGAAGGGTAGAACTTCTGCTCCGAGTCGTTCTTTGCCACAAAGGTGATGATGTCAAGATCGGGGTTTTGCTCAAAAGCGTGGATCACGGCACGAAGTCCTTCGGGTGTGTAGCGGCAGTCGTCGTCGCAGATGAGGCAGATGTCGGCTGAGGCATGAAGGAAGCAGTTGTTGCGGTTTCGGCTCAAACCGAGTCCTGGCAGCGTGGTCACTTCCACATCGGAGCGGTCGGCGATTTCTTCCGGTAATTCGTGGGGGGTGAAATCATCGGCTTGCTGCCACGACACAAGGTATTCCACGCCGTCGATAGGTGGAAGCAACAAGTCGGGGATTCGCTTGATTCCGTCGTTGAAAGTGCATATCAGGAGCTGCAATGTCATTTTTATTCGTTTTTGTTGAAAGTGGACGATTAAATGTCAAAGATAGTGTTTTTTTTTCACATATTAGTGTTTTTCCATTATCTTTGTAGAAAATAGGCTGCATCTCAGCACAGCAATCAAGCGAACTTGTTGCTCTGCAATAGATTTGCACTATATTTGCAGAAGAAATAAATTGACACAATGCTTTTTACCATCATCATACCTGTTTACAACCGCGCCGAGAAGGTGAAACCCACACTCGCTTCGGTGTTGGCGCAGACCTACCGCCCACTTCAAGTGGTGCTGGTTGACAATGACAGTTCCGACGATTCTTTGAGTGTGCTGCAAGAATTTCAAGCTCAACATTCTGCTGACGGATTTGAGGTGGTGGTGGCTCAAGAGTCGCATCACACGGCATCTGCCACACGCAACCGCGGATTTGCCGAGGCAAAAGGCGATTGGGTGCTGTTTTTCGACAGCGACGACACCATGCGTCCAACACTTGTGGAATCTTACCGCAATGCCATTACTCAGCATGGCGGTGCGCTTGACCTTGTGGCGACGAAGGCATGTCTGCACAGCCTTGACGGCAGCCAACGCAATCTCCCTTTTTTCACCACTGACCTGTTTGCCAACCAAATTCTGCATAGCATATTTTCCACACAGCGTTATGCCGTGCGCCGCGAGTACTTTGCCAAATTTGGCGGTTGGAACAATGATGTCTTGCAGTGGGACGACTGGGAATTGGGCATCAGACTGATGTTGGGACAGCCACGAGTGGCAACTATAAGCGACGCCCTTGTGGATATATATGAGAGTGGCGAGGCTTCCATCACGGGCACCAATTTCTCCGACCGCATCGGGCGATGGGAACAAGCCCTTGACGAGGCCACACATCAAGTGGCGAACTCAAATCACCCCGAAAAAGAGCGAATGCTGCATTTGATTGACTTCCGCCGCATCGTTTTGGCAGCGCATTACGCCAAAGAGGGCAAAATCGAGGCCGCACGCGAGTTGTACGCCTCAGCCTACCGTCGCCTCGCCGCTGGCTCTCCACTCCGTCGCCTCATCCTCCCCCTGCTCTACCACATCACCAGCAAAGGCCTCCGCGGAGCCTCCCGCCTCGCAAAATGCCTAATCCGAAACTAAACAAGATTTTGACTTATATATATAGGAGAAAGGCACCTGTTGATTTTTTTGGGATTCAATAGGTGCCTTTTTGTTGGGTATTGTTTCGGGAAGGACTATACGGTGAGGATTTCTTTTTCTTTGGCGGCGAAGAGTTCGTCCACTTTCTTCAGGAATTTGTCGTGGATCTTTTGAACTTTTGCTTCTGCGTCTTTTTGCACGTCTTCAGCCATACCGTCTTTCACAGCCTTCTTCAAGCCTTCGATGGCTTCGCGGCGTGCGTTGCGGATGCTCACTTTTGCCTTTTCGCTTTCGGCCTTAGAGTCCTTCACGAGTTGTTTACGGCGTTCCTCTGTGAGTGGTGGAATGTTGAGGCGGATCACTTCACCATTGTTTTCTGGGGTGATGCCCACGTTTGAGTCCATGATTGCCTTTTCGATGTGGCGGAACATGCTCTTGTCCCATGGGGTGATCATGATAGAGCGAGCGTCGGGCACGCTGATGTTAGCCACAGCGCTGAGTGCCATTTTGCTTCCGTAGGCATCTACTTTCACGCCATCAAGGATTTTCACATTGGCCTTACCTGCGCGGATGTGAGCCAATGCCTCTTCCAAATAAATGGTAGCCTCGCCCATCTTCTTTTCAGCAGGGTCGAGATAAAATTTAACGTCGTTCATAATTTGATGTCTTATATTAATTGTTTTAAAAATATCAGAATTATTCAGGTTACGAAAATAGTAATTTTTCGCCGTTTTCGCAAAAAATCACAAAAAATATTCGTTTATCCCATTTAATATGCGCATTACTGTGTGAAGATGAGGGTGGTTTTGTTTTTGGCGGCTCGGCTTGGGGCACTGGGGTTGAAGGAAAATCCTTCGTGTGTGAAGGTTGTGAGTGCTTCGGGTCGGGTAATGCGGTTTTCAAGGATATAGCGCACCATTGCGCCACGGCAAGCCTTTGCCCACACCGCTTGCATTTGGAGGTCGCCACGGCTGTTGCGAGCATAGAAAAGGGGCTGAATCACCGTCAGTTCGCGCAACACTCGTTTCCAGTCGAAAAGATGCTCATACTCCGCCGTGGAAAGGTGAACGAGGATGCCATCGTCGGCCTTCACGCTGTCGATGAGCACATCGGTGAGCCGACCACGCCAAAACTGGCTCATGGGCATGTCGTCGGTGGCATCGAGTGCCACGGAATGTTCCATGCGATAAGGCACAATGCCGTCCATGGGGCGAAGCAGACCGTAGAGAAAACAGGTGATCCACAGGTGGCGGTTGCCAAACTCCAACGCCTCCGGGCTGAGCGAAGCAGCCTTCAGATGCTTGTAGGCCTGGCCGTTGTAAGCCATGATGGCAGGCATCTTCTCGGCGATGCCCCACGAGCGATAACGCTCGCAGTTCTCCAACGCCAACGCACGGCTACACCCCAGCATCTGCGCCATGGTTTCGGCATCGGCTCGCGCCATTTCTGCCGCCAGCACATCAGCCACCGCTTGAAACATCGGCACACTCTGCGCTTTCGCCTCGCTGCTTTCATTCATTATTTTCGCATTAGCCAGAAGTATTTGCATAGTATGGGTTAGGATTTACTGGAAAGTGAGGATTGATGTGTGGGAAGGGGTGATGAGTTCGGCGGCTTGGCGCACTTGCTCGGCAGTGACCGCCTTGATACGCTCCACGGTGCGGTCGACGTTTGGCACCTGATTCCAGTAGAGCACGCTCTTGCCAGTGCCCAGTGCGGTAGCCTCCACACTCTGCGATGCCACGAGCAGTTGGCCGCAATATTGGCGTTTGGCGGCATCGAGGCGCGATGCGGAGAGTGGCGACTGTGCCAACTGGTCGATGGTCTTGCCGATGATGTCGAGACTTTTCTTCACCTTGTTCTGCTCGCAGCCGAAGTAGATTTCGAGCAAACCACAGTCGGTGAAACTGGCGATTGACGATTCCACCGTATATACCAAGCCACGGCGTTCGCGCATCAGCACATTCAGCAGCGAGTTCATGCCGGGGCCAGCCAGCAGATTGTTGAGCAGCGCCAAGGCGAAACGGCTATCATCGTACATGCCAGGCACCCTCGCACCCACTATGGTGTGGCTCTGGTGCAAACCGAAATCCACCACCTTGTGCTCCGGTGGGAGTATGGCAGGGGTGACGCGCGCCGGGCGGCAGAGCCGGTGGTGCATGGCGCCAAACTGTTTTTCTGCCTCGCGAAACACCTTGGCGGCATCGGCAGGACCCATGTAGAAAAACGACATGTTTTCGGGCACATACTGCTCCTTCAAGTAGCGTGCGCAGTCGGTGCTGCACATGGCGGTGATGTGATCCTCGGTGCCGAGAATGTTGTGCCCCATGCTGCTGCCTGATCCGAAAATCAGGTCTTCAAAATCGTCGAAAACGGCTTCGCTTGGTGTGTCGCGGTAACTTGCCACTTCCTCCAGCACCACATCTTTCTCACGCTCGATTTCGGCTTCTGGAAACACCGAATGCATCACCAAGTCGGCAATCAGTTCCATGGCGCGCTTGAGGTAAGGCTCTGGAAACACGCTGTAGAGCGCCGTGCCCTCTTTGGTGGTGTAGGCGTTGAGTTCGCCGCCCACGGTCTCCATACGATTGAGAATGTGCCATGCGCGACGATGTGTGGTGCCCTTGAATATGGTGTGCTCCACGAAGTGCGCCAGTCCGAGGCGTGAGGCGTGGTCGTCGCGACTGCCGGCGTTGATAATCAGGCCGCACCAGCCCACACGCTGCGCCGCTGGCACATGCACCAGTTTCAGTCCATTGGGCAAAGTATGTGTAGTAATTTCTTTCTTCATTTTGCTATGTTAGTTTCTTGTGTCGAGGTGGATAATGTTTTGCACCATCATCAGTTCACGAATGTCGGCGCGATGTATTTCCATATCGTCGTAGTTGGGGTTTTCGCTCCGCAGAATCACCATATCGGGGTCGGCGTGTCGGCGCACATATTTCACCAGTCGGAAATCGTCGAGCAACACCACATATATCTGCCCCCAAAAGATGTATTGCGTGTTGGAGAGTTCACGCACGGCGATGAGGTCGCCACTGCGGATAACGGGGCTCATCGAGTCGCCGCTCACACGCACGATGCGGCAGTTCTCGTTGATGATGTCGGGCAGGTTGATGTGCCCCACCACCAAGTCGTCGGAAAACATGCGTGCGCGCGGCATTGTGCCAGCCGTCACATCGATGTCGTAAACTGGCGTGCCCATCGAAATGGTTTCCACCTCGCTTGCCGGCACGGTGGTGATGGAGGGCGAACTGTGTTTGGCAAACGGAATGTCGGTGCCCTTTTCGAGCCATTCCTTCGATACGCCCAAATTCACCACAATGCGGTTGATGAGCGAATCGCTCACGGGCAAGCGACCGTTCATATACTTTGACAGGTTGGAAGTGTCAACGCCAATTTTCTTGGCAAACTCGGTTTGCCTGAAATTGAGTTCCTTGATAATATACTTGATGCGAGAAATAATGTCGGAGTCAGCCATGATAGTGTATAATTTTATTGTGTGTGTTTATAGCCAAAAAATGGAAGTATCAATAACCAAAGGCAAAATTACCACAAAATTGGCATTTTACCAATTCCTCCCCACTTTTTTTCTATCCCCTCCAAAAGTTTTTTTGCAAAACAAGTGGATAGTGTGGGAAAATCCGTATTTTTGCGAACGAATATTAACTAACTACTACAGCCAAACATGAGCGAACTGAACGATTTCTTTTCCACCCTAAGCGGATATTTGTGGAGCTGGCCCACCATTGTGTTGCTTCTTGGAACGCATATTTACCTCACCGTCCGACTTCGTTTTCCACAACGCCACATTCTTAAAGCCCTCAAACTCTCGATTACGCCCGACAAGGGATCTTCAGGCGATGTGTCGCAATTCGGTGCGCTCGCCACTGCGCTGGCTGCCACCATCGGCACCGGCAACATTGTGGGCGTGGCTACGGCGGTGGCGCTGGGTGGTCCGGGATCGGTGCTGTGGTGCTGGCTCACAGGCGTGTTTGGTATGGCCACGAAATACGGTGAGAGTCTGCTTGCAGTGAAATATCGTGTGCGCACTCCCGAAGGCAAGATGGCTGGCGGCCCGATGTACGCCCTTGAAAAAGGCTTGGGTTGGAAACGCCTTGCCATTCTCTTTGCGCTGTTTACCGTGATTGCTTCGCTGGGCATTGGCAACACTGTGCAAGCCAACGCCATTGCCGCATTGGCAGAGAAAACCTATTCCGTTTCGCCCTACATCACAGGCTTGATAGTGGCTGTGATAACAGGCGTGGTGATTGTGGGAGGCGTGAACAGTATCGCCAAAGTGTGTGAATGGGTGGTGCCCATCATGGCGTTGCTCTACATTGTGGGATGCGGCTATGTGCTTTGGCACCATGCCGACTATGTGATGCCTGCCATCGAGAAAATCTGCTCATCCGCATTCTCGCCCCAAGCGATGGGTGGTGGCTTCGTAGGCTCCACTATATTGATTGTCGCACGCTTCGGCATAGCGCGAGGTTTGTTCAGCAATGAATCGGGACTCGGATCGGCATCTATCGCCGCAGCCGCTGCACAGACCCGAAACCCTGTGCGTCAGGCATTGGTGGCATCTACTGGCACATTCTGGGACACAGTGGTGATATGTGCCGTTACGGGCATCGTGCTCGTGAGTTGCATTATGGCAGACCCAACCATCAACTATTCCGACGGTGCCGAACTTGCCAACATGGCATTTGGCGACATTCCAGTGATAGGCAAGCCGCTCTTGAGTTTCGGCATGTTCACTTTCGCCTTCACTACCATACTCGGATGGTGCTACTATGGCGAACGCTCGGTGGAATACATACGCGGAGGCATCACCACCCACATCTACCGCTGGGTGTTCATCGTCTTCGTATTCCTGGGTAGCATCATCAACCTCGAACTCGTGTGGAACATCAGCGACTGCACGAACGCCCTCATGGCAATCCCCAACCTCATCGCCGTCATTCTCCTCAGTGGTGTAATAGTCCGCGAAACCCGCACCTACCTCTGGGAAAACCGCCTCGACGCCCCCATGCCCCCCGAACCTGAAGATTAACCCAATAATCACTAAAGAACAAGGGTAGTAAATTTGGTGATTTTCGCTTTAGAATCGGTGAAATGGATTTTTTTGGGGAATATACTGCGGAATTAAGAAAAGTTTACTATATTTGTGGGAGTTACTGCTGCGGATTTGTGGTGGTAATATTCGGATAATTAACTAATTATACTTTTTATACAGGCGTTTTACTATGAGGGGACCATTTGCATTTCTGACCGTGGCTGTGTTGGCCACTGTTTGCTCGTGGGCTGCAAAGTTTTCCACCACTTACAAGGTTGGGGATGACAATAAGTGGGAGATGAGCAATTTCCTGAACAAGAGGACGTTTTATGTCGTTCCTGGCACTGGTTTTTCGGAATGTGTGGCGTTGTTCCCTGGCATATTCGAGGGCAAAGTCATCACCAGCGATGTGGTTGTGACCCTGCATGTGGCGACTTGTGGCGACGGGACGCAGCCAAGGCTGTGAGAAACCTCAGCAGTCCTGCCGCTGACGACAGGCACTTCGCCATCAACGGCAACAAGCAAGAGGAATACGCCCAAAACAACTGGATGCTCGTAAGTCTGCCTGTTGAACTCTACAACCAAGTGAACGAGAAGAGCACCGTCACCTCAATCACCGGCACGCTTGACGAAAAGCTCAACGTGGCTATGACCGCTACAAATGTGGTGGCAGGTAAGACTGCTGATAACATCATGGTAACCACCCACACCGACGGCACCACCACCGCAGTAAAAGTTCTCCACCACTACTAA